>Ga0182021_10008451_pt1 | contig 12188 bp, 12 predicted proteins | sample 612E3MmetaG_FD_120493 | JGI IMG/M metagenome (GOLD analysis project Ga0182021, IMG submission 120493) | Permafrost microbial communities from Stordalen Mire, Sweden - 612E3M metaG (Illumina Assembly) | ecosystem: Environmental > Terrestrial > Soil > Wetlands > Permafrost | place: Sweden...
CTGGGAAAGAAACGCCTGGGTTGATTTCTCATAGAGGGCCCGACAGATCTGGCGCGTATCCAGGCCAAGTCGCCCGGCAGCTTCCAGGGTGGGACAGCGGTTGAGCGATCGCCATACGATTTCGTTGGCCGTTTCGGAGAGCACCGGCAGTTCATCAACCGGGAGGCCCATATAGGTAAAGAATAATGTCTCGAAAGCCTGGCGCGCGCTGGGATGATCTGGCATGCCGGCCGCGGGAAGGGCTTGTGTAACCCAGTCGATGCGCTTTTGGGCCACTTCCCTTTCTATCTCCGCCCAGTCAGATCGTTTCAACCGTTCGACTTGGCTTTCAACCTTCAACTCGAAATTATCGGCCATGCTGCTTCTCTCAACAGGGATTATTCTCGCTCCACCCTCTCATCAGTCAACGATGAAGAGCTTCACCCCGCCGGGGGTATAGGAACGATGCGGTTCTGCATTGTCAGCTACTTGGTAGCTTATCCCTGGGGTCAGGATAAACTTCCTGCCATCCGCCAGTTCGGTCTGTAGTTCCCCTTCCAGGCACAACAGGATATGGCCTTTTTTGCACCAGTGATCGGCCAGGTAGCCGGGGCTGTATTCCACCATGCGGACGCGCAAGTTGTCGAATTGCTGTGTGCGCCACCAGGCCGTGCCCGTTTCGCCTTTGTGCTCGGTCGGAATTATTTCCGACCAGACGGTGGTGCCAAAATGGATATTCTTCATTTCCATGTGCTCATACCTCCTCTACCCAAATCTTCCATGCTGCGGCAGGCTGCTTTCCCGGGCTGGCAGGAATTGCATCTTCACATCCTCCAGCCTGGCGCCCACGATATCTATATCCGCCAGGTGGTTGGATCCCAACCCCAATTGCTGGGCAATGTTCAGGTGGTTGTCTGCCCGCAGGAAAGGCGCGTTGGGAAAATCCGTGCCGGGGTCGAACCCCATCGCTGCCACCGCAACAGCATCCGTGGCCACCGGGCTCTTGCCTCCGATCAGGATGCCCGGGTTTTTAAGATTGAGGTCCTGGTTCCAGGGGCCTTCGCTGCCATCTACGGTCTGGATTCCGTCGATCAGCGACAGATGGATCGGGCGCGCCCGGTTCAGATCCATCACCACTCTTGGCAGACGGTGCTTCGTCTCGGCATCGGCTCCGTGGAAGCCCGTGCGGTAACCGTCGCCAGGAGTGCGCTCATAGAATTTGAACGGCGCCAGGCCGACCAGGTTCTTCATCGACTGGGTGATTCCGAGCAGCCAGTGGCACTTCATTTTCGCCACGGATACAAAAACGTCCGCTTCTTCGAGGATGTGGTTGACGGTAAATTTCTCGTAGATGAACCAGCCTTTGCCGACCGGAACGGAGGCATAATCGCGATAAGGTTCGGTGCCGTTTAGATCGATCAGCCTTACGCCAACGCTTTTCGCCATGTCAACGTAGCCCCAATCCACGAATGACCCCCATTCCGAGACGGAGTCGGCAATGGTTATCTCTTTTGCGCCCGCCTCCCGCAGCAGCTCGCTCATGGCGCGCGCCACCGCAGGGTGGGTCACATAGCTTTCCGGGGCAGTCGTTCCGGCTGGCGGGAGGCCGCCCTTGATTCCTCCGGTCAGGTTCACTTTAATCACCACCTTGTCGCCCGGCCTGACCACATCCTGCAGGCCGCCCAGGCTGTCGAACAGGCTCTGCACTTGCTGCCGCACCAATGCTGGGTCATAAGATGCGGCGCGTACAATCCCCACCCGCGCGCGCCGGGCCGGTAGAGTTGCCGTGGCTGGTGTGGATATAAGCGGGCGGCATCCGGCCAGCAGGGTGCCGCCTGCCAGCGCCCCCATAATTTTCAAGAATCTTCGTCGGGACAGTTTGCCGGATTGATCCATGTCCTCTCGAGCCTTTCAAGCCACAGGTCAGGCCAGATTTTGCGGTAAATAATCTTCTCGCACCGGTGAGAAAACCTCGATTGCCAGCGCATCTGCCAGGATCTCGGCTCTGTGCGTAACTCCACCGGGGACGCTCCAACTGTCGCCCGGTTCCACTTCATAGGTTTCGTCCCCCACGAAAAGCCGGATTCGTCCTGAGATGAGATACCCCGTTTGTTCTTGCGGGTGCGCATGCGCGGGTAATTGGCTGTCTTGTTTCATCCGGAATTCTGATAAAAGCGACTTATCTCCATAGGCCAGTGTCTTTATCCGGATGCCAGGCAGGATCTGCTTATATCCATCGAGGTTGCTTTTGTAAAACATCGGCATTTTCCTTCCTGATTTATGGGAATTTCCAATCAATTGTGAATCTTTATAGCTTTCTTTACAAATCGAGTAATTCAGCTATTTGTGACATTCGTGTTTAATTTCTTAGAGCCGTCAACTTTCAACAGCAATTCTATCCCAAAACCTTCCTCAAAGCTCCATAGGAGATAATGTCATTGATGCTTTCCACAAACTTGATATTCTCCGGCTTATCGCTGGCCAGGGAGCCGCGCAGCAGGATGGGCGTCAGGTCAAGGTCCTTGGCGCCTCGATACGTGGACAGGACACAGAATTCGGCGCAATATCCGCTGATGATGACGGTATCGACATCCAGTTCCTTTAGCTTGTCCTGCAGCTCGGTTTTATTGAACGCGTTGCCATAGGTCTTATGGATGTGACCGTCCGAGGGGAGTATATGCAGCCCTTCTGACAGATCAAACCCCTCTGTGCCCGGGATCAGGTTATCCTCTTCATCGATGTGCTGTACGCAGAAGATCGGCAGGTTCTTTGCCCTGAAGAGTGCTATCGCGGCATTGATATATTCGATGGCGCCATTCAATGACTGTACGGTTTGGGCGCCCGCCTTAAAGAAATCTTTTTGTACGTCAATGACTAACAGAGCTGGTTTCATAATAAATCTCCTCATCGATATTCTATATCTTAATCGAAATTAGTAGTGACGACTTCAGTCGTCACTCCCCTGCCTTCCCGAGCCAGTAATGATAAATGCCCATCACTTTGGCCAGCAATGGTATGTGGCGCATCCATTTTACCTTGGCCAAACGGGGCTCAGGCTGGTCAAAGGGGAACCACTCATCCAACAGGCAGATATCTTTTCCCCAACTCTCAAGATCTTTGCCGTGTTTGAGACCCCAGTAATACCGGGCCGCGATTTTGCTGCCAGCCAGCCTGAGGTTGTTCATCCACACCAGGTATGGCGAGAAGGCTTCGATTACCAGCTCTGCCCCTGGGAAACGCTCCTCCAGCCTCTCCACAAATGACCTGATCTGTGCCTCTTTAAAATATACAAAGACTCCTTCAGCCAGAAAAAGAAAGGGACGCCCGGAATGGCTGCTCACCATGTTTAGCCAGGCGCTATCGAATACCGAATAACCGAGCAGGTGATAGCGGCCATTCTCATCGCCGATAAACCTCCGGCGTAATTCGATCACTTCCGGCAGGTCCAGGTCGTACCACTCCACCTGTCCATTATCCACCCGCTCGAAACGCGCATCCAGCCCGCAGCCAATATGTACTACCACTGCTTGTGGGTGGCGCTTCAGAAAATCCTGCACATGCCGGTCGAATTCCCGGTTACGCAGGATAATCACGGTCTTGTCTTCCTCATCCATCTTGATCTGCTGGATGCGGTCAAAATCATAATCCATCTGTCTCACCAATGCCACGGCTTTCTCGTCTATGAGCAGGGCATCCGGGCGCTGTGATTCCATCGCTCGCACGTACAGCGTGATGAGCAGTGTTTCCGCCACACTGTTCAAGTTTTGGTTAGTATTTCCGATCATGTTCACCATCCTCAAAATGCGGTTTTTTCATGATTTTTGGATAAAAGCTGATCGTATCCTTTCAATATGCTCCAGATCAACTCGGGCGAGGCTTTTGATCCTCTATTTTATCGATTCTGAAATAGACCGGTCGTGTACCAACCGAACACAGGCGTGTATGGTATTGCCGCCTTGGGTCCACATATCAAAGCTCCCGTTGGCAAAATAGGCCGCTAGCACTTTATAGATATCATTCCATGCCCATGGACAAAATCCTTGTGGCATACTGGAATCGGCGCTCACCACGAAGGTTTATCCTTCCGTAAAACTTCGCACGGGCCTAACGTTTTTTTTCCTTTCTTCCTCCACATATTGTTCAACGTATTCTATTCTGAATGATCTTTCGATAATTGTGATCTTGCATTGCGCCATTTGACCTTTCCTTACTACTCACCGTTGTTTTCAAGCAATTTCACTACCGTGGCGATTACCTGTTGAGGCTCATACGCTCTTATCCCTCGCATGGGCAGGCCAATCCCTCTCTTCTGGCATTCCTCATCTAATATTTCTATAAACACTCCGTTACTCTGCACTTCCTGGTTATCGGCCCAGGTTTGTTCCACGCCGCACGTAGGCGAGCCGTTGATGCCGATCACGCCCAAAACCGCAAACCCGTTCTCCCGATATTCCTCAACCTGGTAAGCCAGATCGCCGGCCATTTTGAAACACATCGTTTGAGCCTGCTCCTCGGACATCCGTATCGCTACCCGGCTGTCTTCCGATTCGATCGTCGAAGGTCTGCCTGCCTGTGCTTGCCGATCCAGTCCCAGGCAAAGCAGTTCCGGGCAGGGCATCTGCAATATGCCGACCCCTGCATCGATCAGGATTTGTGCCACCTCCTTGATGGCCCCTGGATAATGCGCGCAGCGGTCGATCTTGGCGTTCTGGTTCAATATGCAGTGAGCCACCAGCAGGATTTTCTTGCTTCTCTTATCGTCAAACATCTTCACTTCCTTGAAAAAAATGGTTCTGCTTGGGCAATGCAGTTTCCCATTCTGATAACTTCAAGTTATCGTTCAGGATAATACGCCTTTGCTTGCCTTCTGCGATTGCCGCTTCAATTTTCCGCTTGATTCCTTCCAGCGCGGCCTGCAGGCTGTTGTCAACCACATTGGTTTTGTATACAACCTCCCACGCGCTCCTGTTTTTTTCGCCTTCCCTTCTTTGAATTAGTAACGTGACCCAGGCGAATATACTCTCGGGAATGGGATTCCCTTCAATAATATATTCATCTTCGGCCCCATATAGATATAAACTTTCGCTGTGCTGGTCGTTTTGCCAGAAATAGACCTCGCTGACGGATTTGGCAGTTACATCGATTCTGACCTCGATTTGATCCTGCATGGCGCAACCCTGCTCTCACTCGCTATTCTCTGTTTTTTGGTTTTTCTCTTAACTCTTTCGCCTCCACCCATCCATTATTGGCTTCTTCTCGATGATCGAACCTCGGGATATACGGTTTTATATCGATCAGAGGCGTATTATCCAAAACATCTATCTCGCTCACTTCCAGGATGTTTTTCATCCTTTTCTCAAGTTTCACAATTGACATCCCAATTCCATTTGGCCTGCACGGATGCCTCGATGCAAAGATGCCATGCGGCCTATCGTCTAGGAATGTCGGTCTGGATAATTTTATTTCTCCCGCTCTATCGAAAACATAGAAAAGGATGATGTGTGAAAAAGTTTCGATCGATTCCAATGCCTCTTCATATTCTGGAAATACCTCTACCCGACCGAACCCTTCCGGCGCAGCCATTCCTTGAATAGGGCACTCTTCCTTCGTTTTATAGAGCGAAAATATCGTCCCAATCGGGTTTATTTCGAATTTCATCATTTCTTCCTTGTGCCTGATGGATCAATCCATTTTGACAGCATTGCCAAATACCAGCCTCAACAATGCTCCAAACTTCCGTACCTGTTTTGTGGGCTGTAAAGCAAGTCCATAAAGGATACCAGGAATTGGCATCTCGCCCAACCCAGCCAGGAGCGTATATAACAGGGCCTTCCATGGCACTTTATACATCATCCACTGCGAATCAGGGTATATCTACCAATAAACCTCACCCTCAGAAGATATTACTGCAAATTCAATCCGCGGGCAAGCGCTTTTTCTTTTCCAAAAATCTTGACAAACCAGAACTTATGTTCTAATATTATACCGCGATATGACGAGATTCTTGTCGCTTCTATTTCCGTACCTTGAAAACCGAAATTTCCAATCATCCCCCATTCCCATTATGAACCGCAACCCAGCCGTTTGCCCTCTTCTCCCCTCTCCAAATGCGCCCTTTGCATTTGGAGAGGGTGCCCCCGCAGGGGGCGGGTGGGGTTGGGGCAGACTATTCGTTCCTATTCGTTTTTTCTGAATAACGAAACTTGTCCCTGCAGGGGATACTTGTCTCCTCTTCTTTCCCCCCTCTCCACAAGCACACATCCTTTTTATGTGAGCTTCGCCCAGAGCGGAGCGACCGCAGGGAGCACAGTCGAAGGGCAGGGGGTTTGGGGGAGACTCTTCGTTCCGGAGTAATTCTTGGGAAAGAATACCTAATTGAATGGAAGCGATTCTAGTCTTTTATATTTCCCCTTTGTGTCTCTTTGTGTTCCTTCGTGGTGAAATCTTTTCCCTACCAACAACCTGCCTCACAACGCTGCCTGCCCCCCTGCACGTTCTGCGCTCAACGCCTTTTGGGCAGCATTCAGGATGTCGATCGGTCGCCTGTGCAGGGCGCTGTGTACCACCGGCGCGAAGTCGAATCGCACGGCAAAGCTCTTGCCATCGATCTCATAGGGCCGGGAGAGCTTCTCGCTCAGCCGCTTGACGATGGTCTGGATCTCTTCCGTCTCGTTCAGGTCTTCATGCAGCGTGGCGAACTTCCATCCCGACAGTCGGGCCACTGCATCGGTGGGTCGCACAAACATCTTCAGCCGTCCGGCGATCTCGCGCAGGATTGCCAGCGTCGCGTCCGGCCCGGCCTGCTCTTCCGCCTCGGCCTCCAGGTGCACATCGATGGCGATCACGCCGAAATGGAATTTTGGCCGCCGTTTGGCCCGCTCGAAAGCCAGTTCCAGCCGGGTCAGGAAGAACTCTTCATTAAACAACTCGGTAACCGGGTCGCGGTAAAGCTGGAACTTCGATTTGAAATCCAGGTTGCCCAGCCGCTGCATCAGGTTCTTCAACTGTTCTATCTCGATCGGCTTCACCAGCACCAGGTCCGCCAGGTTTGTGATGGGTTCCGCCAGCCTGGGGTAGGCGGTTATGATTACCACGCGCGTCTTGTCGAAGCGCGGGTTGGAACGGATCTGGTACAGGATGTCTTCCCCGCTGATCTCCACGCCCAGGCGGATATCCAGCAGGATCAGGTCCGGCGCGCAGACTGACAGCGTGCTGAGCGCCTCTTTGGCCGACAGGATGATCTCGCATTCGAAGCCTACCAGCTCGAGCACAGTTTTGAAGAACCCGGCAGTATCCTTGTCGTCTTCGATGATCAATACTTGTAGCATGCTCATTCCCACTGCCCCTTCTGTTGCGGTTGATTAAAAATAACCTTCCGGTCCACTGTTTTGCAATTCCCAGCGTACTTTCATTATAAGCCGATTCCAACTTCGCAAAAGCACAAATTCGTTGCATTTGCGATAACACCTCCATTTTTTCCGTCACATCCTGGCAATTCCCAATGAAGCAAAGCTTTAAGGTAGAGAAATCCTTAATAAAAAAATATCCAGGGGGCTCTGACGGTCAGCCTTTGGATGGCTGGAAAACTCATCTTGTAATCTGATATAATAGGTCCGATTTCACTTGTCTTTTTTTTACTTCGTCAGGAGCATTTGCTATGGAAACGGATCGGGTAACGATAGGGGAATACCTTATCGACAGGTTATACCAGCACGGGCTGCGGCATGCCTTTGGAATCCCCGGGGACTACGTGCTGGCCTTTTACAAACAATTATATGATAGCAAAATAAAATTGATCAACACCTGCGATGAGCAGTCCGCCGGTTATGCAGCCAATGCCTATTCACGCATACGCGGCTTGGGTGTGGTCTGCATTACCTATGGCGTTGGGGCGTTGAAGGTGGTCAATACCACCGCCCAGGCCTACGCCGAAGAATCCCCGGTCGTTGTGATCAGCGGCGCTCCTGGGATAAAGGAACAACTCGGCAATCCCCTGATGCACCATAAATCCAAGAACTTCAATTCCCAGCTCAAGATATTTGAAGAACTTACCGTTGCCCAGACCGTGCTGGATAACCCCGAAACCGCCTGCCGGGAGATCGACCGCGTGTTGGGAGCCGCCATCTGCTACCGCCGCCCGGTCTATATCGAGATTCCGCGCGACATGGTTTCCGCCCAGGTCACCCCGGTCGAAGTGAAAATGGTGCTTCCCGATATGGATAAAGGCCCCTTTAAGGAAGCCCTGCTGGAAGCCGCCGAAATGATCAACCGGGCGGAGCGGCCGGTTCTGGTTGCCGGGGTCGAGCTGCTGCGCTACGGCATGCAGAACGCTTTCAAGAAGCTGGTCGAGAAAACCAATGTCCCGGTCACCTCCACCATCCTGGGCAAGTCTGCCTTCGGCGAGCGCGACCCGCTCTATATCGGCATGTACGAAGGCGGCCTGAGCAAGGAGCTGGTGCGCCAGTATGTGGAGGGCAGCGATTGCCTGATCCTGCTGGGTGTGCTCCTGACTGACCTCGACCTGGGCATTTTTACCGCCCACCTGGACCAGGGCAAATCCATTTATTCCACCAGTGAGAAGACTTCCATCCGCTATCACACCTACAACGCCGTCTATCTGAATGGTTTCCTCCAGGGACTGTTGCATGCCGATATTAAGCGCCGCCCCGATCCGGTCACCCCGCATGCCGTCTCGCTGGAAGTCTTTCAACCCCTCCCGGATACGCCGGTTACCGTGCAGCGGCTGTTCCAGCGCCTGGAAACCTTTTTCGATGACAGCACCTTCGTCATTGCGGATACCGGCGATGCCTTATTCGCCTCCGCCGATATTTCGATCCCGCATGCCACCGAATTCATGTCCTCGGCTTATTATGCCACGCTCGGCTTTTCCGTACCCGCTGCCCTGGGCGTCCAGTTGGCGCTGCCCAAATTGCGCCCGCTCGTGCTTGTTGGGGATGGCGCCTTTCAAATGACTGGGATGGAGCTGTCCACGGCGGCGCGTTACGGCCTCAATCCCATTGTCGTCGTGCTCAACAACTTCGGCTATGGCACCGAGCGGCCCATGTTGGATGGAAAATTCAACGATGTGGCCCCCTGGCAGTTTGCTCGCCTGCCTGACCTGTTCGGCGCCGGCAAAGGCTTCACGGTCCGTACGGAAGAAGAACTCGACCAAGCCCTGCAAGCTGCTCGCCTCTATACCGAAGGCTTTTGCATTCTGGATGTCCATCTCGGCCAGTATGATTTTTCCCCGGTTCTGCAGCGCATGACCGGTGCGATGGGCAAAAATGTCAAGTAAGGATTGGAGTCCGAAATCTCCCGACTTTGGACTCAGGTTTGTAGTGCATTACGAAGCGAAACGTAGTAATGCAAATTTCTGCACATTTCAAGCTGGTTTTGCCTGAAAAGTATTTTTTTATGCCTTTGTGGTAAATCCTTCCACTATAGCAAGAAACGGGTGGCATCTCCCCCGCTGTTCGGTATAATGGGGCAACTTTATCAGGAAGAAGAAACTACTCATGTCCAAGAAGCTCAAGATCTGGATCGCCCTGCTCACCGTCTATATATTCTGGGGCGGCACCTACCTGTTCATCCACTTTGCTGTCGAAACCATCCCGCCCTTCATCATGGCCGGCTCGCGTTTCCTGCTGGCCGGCGCCGTCCTCTACATCTGGCGGCGCCTGTCCGGTGATTCTGCGCCCACGCGCGGCCAGTGGCTGCGGGCCGCCGCGGTTGGCCTGCTGCTCCTGCTGGGAGGCAATGGCCTGCTTTCTCTCGCCGAACAGCATGTGGCCTCTGGGATCTCCTCGCTGATCATTGGGTCCGTGCCCCTCTGGATGACCACCATCGAGGCGATGCGCCCGGGCGGCGTGCGTCCGAATTGGCTCGGTGCTATTGGCTTGGTGATTGGTTTTGGAGGCATTGCCCTGCTGGTTGCGCCTTCGTTGATGGGTGGGCAATCCGTCAATGCGCCCCTGCTGGGAGTCATCACCTTGCTTTGTGCGGCCTTTTTCTGGTCGCTCGGCTCGATCTACAGTCACATCGCCCATCTGCCGGATTCCATCCTGCTCTCCACCGGCATGCAAATGCTAGCTGGCGGGGTGGGGCTGTTCCTGGCCGGCACCTTCACTGGCGAATGGCGCCAATTGGTGCTGGCCAATATCACCGCCCGTTCCTGGTTCTCCATGCTCTACCTGGTGCTGTTCGGCTCGATGGCTGGCTACACCGCCTACGCATGGGTGCTGCGCGCTGCCCCGGTCTCGCTGGTATCCACCTATGCCTATGTCAACCCGCTCGTCGCCATCCTGTTGGGCAGCCTGTTCGCCCAGGAAACCCTTACCATACACGTGCTGGTCTCGGCCGCCATCATCATCGGCTCGGTCGTGCTGATCAACCTATCGCGCCGCCCCGCCTCCCCCGCTCCGCCCGTTCCGGTCGCAGAATAAGAGCGGGTCTGGAGTGCCAACCAAACCTCGTTCTAGGCGGCGTTCTCGCTGCCGATGACGGCGGCGGGAGCAGGTTTTGTTAGGGTTTCTAAATACAAAGGACAAACAGTAAAAAAAGGAAAAAATGCCTTGGCTTATTTTCTTCCTTCCTGTCCGTAGTGTTCGCCTGTCCCGCAGTGCTCTCCCGCGGGATTGTGTTTAATTCTTTTTTCTTTTTACTTCAAGAATGGCGATCTTCGTCGAGTGATTGAATGGGCTCGGGTCGGTAACTGGCGCTCCCACCCGCGTCTCCGGATACCCTGTAAAATCCTCCGGCACCGGGATGATCTCCGCGATCTTCAGATACCCATCTGCGCACAACCCTTCCAGCATCTCCAGGTATTCCTTTCCACTGACGTACAGGGCATTATTGATGGATACCAGCCAGCCGCCGTCATTGACCAGCGGGCGGACTTTATTGATTAGCCGCGCGCTGTCCGTGTTCAGGTCCAGCCGGCCTTTGGGGGTGCTTGAGAAGAACGGCGGGTCCACCAGCACGCAGTCGAAGCCTGCGCTGCTCCGTTTGAGCCGGCCGACTTCCGCCCAGAAATCCCCGCATAGAAAATCTTCCTTGTTGATGGGGAATCCGTTCAGCGTATAGGATGTTTTGGCCAGGTTGAGGTACGACCGGTTCAGGTCCAGTTGCACCACCCGCTGGGCCCCGCCCGCCAGCGCCGCCACCCCCAGGCTGCCGGTATAGGCAAAGGTATTCAGCACGCTCTTGCCGCTCAGGTTCTGTCTGGCCCAGGTGCGCAGGGTGCGGGTATCCAGGTACAGGCTGGCATCCTGTTGCATGCACAGGTTCAGCGCGTACCAGACCCCCTGCTCCTGTACTTTGCGGTCGGGCTTCTCACCGAACAGCCGCCGGCCGCGTTTCGCCTCTGCCGAGGGGCTGTTGCGCACCTTTACGATCCCGGCCTGCAGCCAGGGCAGGTGGCTTTGCAGCCAGGCTTGCGCCTGCTGGATCATGGCCCTACCCTCTTCCGGCGCTTCGGAATAATCCTGCAGCACCAGCGTGCATCCATACAGGTCAACCACCAGCTCCGGACATCCCTCCAGGAAGCCGTTGAATAACCGCAAGGCGCTCTTGTGCCCTCCATCCAACAGGGCTTCTCGCCTCGCCAGGGCTTTTTCCAACAAAGCTGGTATGGATTCTTCTGTTATCAAATTTCTTTTCTTTCCCTTTGTTTTTTTGGTGACCGCCTGTCCTGCGGTGCATTTTCGCAGGATCGTGGTGGAGTTCATTTTTTCTTACATGGCAACTGGTTCAGGTTCGGGCGTCGCCTGTCCTGCCAGCCAGCCTTCATAAATTCGCATGAAGACCACCCCGCCCAGGATCATCAGGCTGCCGCCCACCTGGACCCAGCTGAGCCGTTCGCCCAGCAGGAAGAACGCGATGGCGGCGGTGAAAGCTGGTTCCAGCGATACGATCAAGTTGGCCACGCTGGAAGGCAGCAGGGTCAGGCTGACGTTATACATCCCGTAACCGGCCAGCGTCGGTCCCATCGCCAGCAGCAATAGCAGACCCCAGCCGGCCCAGCTGTTCCCCAACCACAGGAAATCCGCCGGACGCGTGATTGCGCCGGGCAGGAAACCGCTCCCCAGCAGGTTGAAGACCAGCAGGAAAACCGCCGCAAAGCCAAACGTATACACCAGCGTGGTCCACGGGTTCAGGCCGCGCTGCGAGGCCGAGCGCCCCATCAGGCTGTAGACGGCGTAGAGCAGCCC
>Ga0182021_10008452_pt1 | contig 12187 bp, 11 predicted proteins | sample 612E3MmetaG_FD_120493 | JGI IMG/M metagenome (GOLD analysis project Ga0182021, IMG submission 120493) | Permafrost microbial communities from Stordalen Mire, Sweden - 612E3M metaG (Illumina Assembly) | ecosystem: Environmental > Terrestrial > Soil > Wetlands > Permafrost | place: Sweden...
CCAACTTCCGCTTTACCGCGTTTTTTTATACCCTCGATCGCTCCTCTGCCCAGAAGCAGCAAATCCTGTATTTCTATTTCCTTCCGTCCTGTGATGGTTTTACCCGCTTCCATAAATGCTGATGCTAGTAAAGTGCCAAAAGTGGAAGGACTGGATTTATTGATCTGCATCCCGCATTTCATCAGCAGTTTACCCGGATCTTCCTCACCCGGACTCGCCAGGAAATCTATCATCGCCTTGCTGGCAAGACCCACCGTCACGCCCAGATCACCGTCACCGCCGATGGAATCCAATTGTCTTAATTCTTCGTTATGTTGGCTCCATCCGGTGGCCGTCTCTTTCAGAATTTCAATTAACTCTGTGCTGGTGATTACCCGGCTCATGAACGTCTCCATTGTGGCAAGAACGGTGAAAACGCCGGGGCATCGAGTAATTTCTTGAATTCGCTATTTAGCTTAAGTAAACTGAATGATGCGCCGGCCATCTCCATTGAAGTGGCATATTCCCCAATATAGGCTTTGTAAATTTTAATACCTTTTTCACCTAGGATATCATAAAATTTACTGTATAAGATATATAGTTCTTCGGGTGGCGTAGCTCCTAATCCGTTGACCAGCACTGCTACTTCATCTTTCGCCTTAAAAGGCAGGTCATTAATTACTTTTTCGGCCATAATTGTCGCTACTTCATCGGCTTTCTTGAGTTTCGTTCTTTCAATACCCGGTTCGCCATGGATCCCCATGCCAAGTTCCATTTCATCCTCGGCTATGATGAAGTTTGGCTTCCCCACAGCTGGAATTGTGCAGGGGCTTAGTGCGATGCCAATGGTGCAGGTTTGTTCAATGACCGCATCAGCCGTTGCTTTTACTTCGTCAAGACTGGCCATTGTATCTGCCTTAGCGCCTGCGATTTTATAAGGAAAGAAAATACCGGCAATGCCGCGGCGCCGGTTTTTCTCTGCTCGTGGTGCCGAAGCAACATCATCGCTGGCAATACTTAACTTGACCGTGATATCTTCCAGCGTCGCCATCTCCGCCGCCATTTCAAAATTCATTTTATCCCCGCTGTAGTTCCCGAAAAGATAAAGCACGCCCGCTCCGCCGTTAGTTTCCCTGGCAGCCACTAGCATGTCGTCAGAACTGGGGGAAGAGAATACATTACCGATGGCCACTCCGTCCAGTAGCCCGGGACCGACATAGCCCAGGAAAACAGGAATGTGACCTGACCCTCCGCCAGTGCAAATCGCTACTTTCCCCTTGATCGGTGCGTCTGCTCTTACCATCGTCCTCGTGCTGCCTTTAGCCATCCGCAAATGATAAGGATAGGCTTTGAGGATACCGGCTATTGTATCTTCGACAACCTGGTATGGATCATTGATAAGTTTTTTCATCCCTGTAAATCCTCCTTCGGAATATATTTAGATGTATAACAATAGATTGTATGCAATATTTCTTTCTATTTCAATACTTAATCGGAAAATTCTAAATTATTTTGACTTTATGGTTAAGATTATACCACTATCAGTGCTTTTTTCTCATCGTGTCTAACCGCCCCTTTGAAGTTACAAACGGGGTATGATAGAATCTATAAAACCGGACGCACTGAAGACAGCAGGACGCTGCCTGAGTTCAAGCGTGTACTGGTCTTCGGATAACGGTTACCTCAATGCTTGTGTTTAGTTATTTAGATGTTGTTATCATGCTGATCGATATAATTTAAAAGGAGAATAGTAAATATGGGTACTGAATCTAGAGGTTATTTTGGAATTTACGTATTCATCGGTGTAATTGTTGCTGTCGTCGTTTTATTACTATATTTTAAGATCAAATGGAGTAATGAAGACAGAAAAGCAAAACTTGGTGATAAAGCCAGGATTGAAAAGGAAAAAGCGGCAGACGCCAAGAGAACTTAGGGCAATAGCTGCGATTTGTCTTTCATATTTATTGTGGGATCATTGAAGTCGTCATGATCGTTACAGCTTTATTGTCAGCGGGGAAGGGACCGCGAAGCTGTGATTTTGATAGATTGTACAAATAAACAACGGGAATAAGTTTTTACTCGTTCAACAAAAAATCCCTGTCGCTAACGACAGGGATTTTTTTATTACATCTGTTCTCAGGATTATTCTCTTCCTACCTGGTATGCTTGAGTGTTATCAAACGCCTTCTTCCGGTTTTTGTAGATTTGGTTCTTTTTCATTTGTACCCATTAGCTGTTTCCATCGTTCTTCCCCAAGACACTGTCGTGCAGAAACGCACCATTCGATACATGAAGGCATTTTATCTCTCAAAACCATCTTGCCGCATTTCTGGCATTTGATTCTCGTCTCGTCTGAGAATATTTCCACTTCCGCCCCGCAATTAGGACACTTGAATAATTCCACCCTTAACTTCCGCATATCCTGCCCCGGACATTTGCTATACATTATGCCCCCCTGCAGTTTCTTAAACCTTAACCTCACTTTACATGTATCGATAAGCCATGGCAGTGACATTAATCATACTTAAGCTAAATTAAATTCGAATTATGCGAACTATTTTAACACAAAATATGGGAATTTATTGGGTGCGACAAAAGTCGCAGAAACGTTCCCTTATTAAGCTTATTATATAGTTAGCATCGTAAGGAGGGCATTATGAACGAGAATATTGAGAAAATTCTGGAACAGATCCGTCCGTCACTACAGACAGATGGGGGTAATGTGGAACTGGTGGGAGTAAAGGATGGCATCGTAAGTGTCAGACTGACAGGTGCCTGTGGTGGTTGCCCTATGGCGACAATCACGCTAAAAGCGGGCATCGAGCGTATTCTGAAATCTAAACTGCCTGAAGTTAAAGAAGTGGTTTCCGTTTAGCCATATATTGATCCATGTAATTTTTTTGAGTCTTGTCATGCTGATTGTCATGGCAAGACTCTTTTTTTCGATTATGCTAATACTTCTATATTGTTGCTTTAGCAAGAATCAGTGACCTTGAGTGAAAAAGAACAAGTATAACTTGCCATTCATAACTTGCAAAAAACACACAATACTTGCGTTAGTTGCCGTTACTTGCTTTAGATTGGCTTGCTTGTAACTTTAATACTTGCTATACTTCAGTATGCAAGTATTAAACTTGCAGGAGGCAGCAAATGAAACAGGTCTTCATTATTCAAGGTAAAGCTAAAAATGTTTTTCGTTACTCCGCTCTGCTTGCTAAACACCAGGGTGCAAAAAAACTTAAAGATATCAAGCCGCATACCCAGGAATTACCCTGATGCAAACAATAATTTACTGTCTAATATTTGCAAGAATAATATTGATTTATTGCTTGACAATAATTTGACATCATGCTAGTATGAAAATAGCTGACAAGGAAGTTAAAGCATGGCAAGAAAAGCCATTGTTGACCGGAATATCGTCCTGCAACTTTTAAAAGAAGGCAAGACTTCTCAGAGTATTGCCGCTCAGTTTGGTGTTAGTCGTCAGGCAATTGACCTGCATCGCAAAGAATTCATCCATACCGGTCTTTTACCGGGTTCTGGTGCTCCCCTCCCCGTGGCAACACTGGCTCCCTTGCTCGTCACAACACCCGTTCCCCCGATATCAGCTTCGACCGTTCCTTCCAAACCTCTTTCCCATTCCATTGAACCGCATGACGTTTCCCTGGATCAGATGATTGATCTTATTATTCGAGCCTTCGATGCTCTAAAACGTATTCCGGAATTGGAAGCTGAAATGGAAAAATATCGTCGGGAATACGATGGCCTGAATAATAAAATTCAGCAATTGGAAGAACGTGAAAAGAAACGAAAAGAGCAGGAAGCTCGCTGGATACATGCCCAAAATCCGGATGTTTTATCAAACCGCTAACTGAGTTAACAGCAGATATTGATCTCTATCGGCGTACTCTTAAACTAAACAAGTTAGCCTGTTACCTCTTTCCGCCAACGCTCGTATGGCACTAACAGCGTCACCAGCGTGCCATGTCCTACATTGGATTGAATGCTTAAATTACCGCCCAGCAGGTCCGCCCGCTCTTGCATACCGGCCAGCCCGATTTTCCCTGCCTCTACAAACCGCAGGTTTTCCCCGATTACAAATCCTTTACCGTCATCTTTTACCTGGATCGTCGCGCTGTCTTTCCCAAAATCAATTGATACCCAGGTATTCAATGCCCCGGAATGCCGCCACACATTATTCAGCGTCTCCTGAATAATGCGGTATACCAGCATTTCGGCTTCGGGAGCAAATTGAGTTTCCTGTCCGCTGGTCTTTAATTCCGTTTTAACATTACTTTGATGCTCAAATTGTGAGATCAACTCCCGGACTGCCGGCAATAACCCAAGATAATCCAGAGTTGGCGGACGTAAATCCTGGGTAAAACGCCTTATCTGTGATATTACCTTGTCCACCTCGCTCCGCAGCTCTTCCAATGGGCGAACCATCTTCGAGCGTTTTGATTGAAGGGACATCAATTCATCGATATTCCGGGAAAGGATGATCAGCGCCTGTATTGAATCATCATGCAGTTCCCGCGCAATACGTTTCCTCTCGTCTTCTTGTGTTCTCGTGATTTGCTGCGCATAGAGACGTAAATTTTCGGCCAATTTTTTCTCACGGGTCACGTCTCGCGAAATATGTTGAAAAACAACCGGTTTGCCTTCTTCCTTGATTACCGAGGTGGTCAACATTATGATGGCTTCTGTGCCGTCCCTTCTGGTGGTTTTTTGTTCATACGGTTGTTCCACATTAATACCCGCAAGCAATTTTCGGCGTACTTCCCGTGCCAATTCCAAAGCCCGGGGACTGAGAGACCTGATTACATCGCCGCCGATCAGTCGTTCACGTCGCCATCCGGTAAAATCAGCCATTGCCTGGTTGGCCTCGAGAATTTTCCCGTCTAGATCCTGGATCCAAATCGCATCATGGGCTTTCTCAAACAATTCTTTGTATCTTTTGCCCGCTCTCTCCTTCTCATCGCTGAGCGCCGCTCTTTCCACCGCCAGACCCAATTCCTCTCCGATTAATACCAGTAGCCGTTCTTCATCTTTGGTGAGTTGTTTTGGGGAATGGGATAAGGTGCAAAGCGTACCTACTACCTTTTCCTGAGCACTCAACGATACCAGAAAATGTTTTGCCTGTATTTCGTTTTTAATCGTTTCGTTGCTTGTGATATTTTCCGGTGATGCTACAAATTCGTTTAAATCATCTTCATTTTTTACATGTTTGATTTTGCGGAAAACCTCTTCGGAAATACCGCGGTGCTGCTTCAATTCAAGTTCTCTTTTTACATCGTTGATCAGATAAATTAGAACACCGTCGATATTAACCGCTTCCATCACCTTATCTGCCGCAGTGCTTAAAATACTGTCCAGATTATTGAATTTATTAATCGCCGCAGTAACAGAATGGAGCACTTCTAGGCGTTTTTCATTTTCTCTGACGATCCTGATATTTTCCTGTAATTCACGTTGTATTGCTTCAAATTTCTGCAATGACTCTTTTTGTCTGCGCGCTTCTTCACGCCGTTCTTCAAACCACAGATTAAACCCCAGACCCGCAATAATTACTAGTAAAACCGTAACAATAGCATCTGCTCCGGCGGAAGATAGGAAAATTACCGGCAGCATTACGGCTGTCGACAGTATTATGTAAAGCATACCTGCGGCTAATCCGCAGAACATCCCTCCGAGAATGATGATAAACAGAAATAATATCCGCGCAAAATCAGAACTCTCCATTCCCGGAAATAAACTGATAACTGGGAACGGACTTGGTAAATATCGACTGAAATGCAGAAAAGCCACCACCAGGAAAATAATCAGAATTACCCAGAAAACTGGTTTATGTGTCTCTGCCCACAGGCGTTTCATCGCAGCTGATTACCCTCTCCGCCGAGATTCAGCCATCCCTTCTTGAGACAGTAAACGATCGCTTCAGTGCGGGAATAAACGCCTAACTTATCAAAAATATTCCGCCAGTGTGTTTGCACCGTTCGCGGGCCGATTGTTAGTAATGTCGCAATCTGTTTGTTGCTGAGTCCTTCCGCCCCTTTTTGCAGCACCTGGAATTCTCTCTCACTCAGCACATCCGGCTTCTCACCGGATAATTTGTCCGCCGGTTTGCGTAACTGCGCAAATATCGATTTCGCCACTGACGGATGCAGCACCGATTCGCCTTCATAGGCGCTGCGAATTGCCGTCGTCAGTTCTTTTCTTCGCACGTTTTTCAACAGATATCCTGCCGCGCCGGCATCGATAGCCGCCGTGACAAATTCAGGATTATCGTAAGCTGTCAAAACCAGAATACGTGTTTGCGGTACGCTTGTTTTTATCTGTTTCGTAGCTTCAATGCCGTTCACACCAGGCATCGCGATATCCATTAACACGATATCCGGTTTGAGCGTCTTCACCTGACGAACGCAGTCCTCGCCGTCCCCCGCTTCTCCCACTACCTCGATGTCCGCCTCCCGGCGTAACAACTCCGCCAAACCTTCTCGGACTACCGCGTGATCTTCCGCTAAAAACACTGTTATCTTACCCATAGTTAGCCTATTATACTATTATCTGTCTGAAATACAACAATCGTAACCATTTAAATCTCTTTTTGTTGTTATGTTTTTGCTTATAAAAGAATTATGCAGTATGCCGAAGACAATCCGATGAAAATGACAGCCATTGTCATTCTGGGCGTAGTCGAAGGATCTAGTTTCCGCTGTCAGCGCTTTTTCTTCTCACCGCACTGCGGATTTGATATACTAGCATTACTAACACGGCTGATGTATTTGGAAAGATAAATATGAAAGATACGGCAACAACAGAAAACCACAACAAGTTTAAAGAAGCCATCCTGGATCCTGCTATCTTTTGTGTTACCTGGGAACAAATCCCCGGCAGAGGCGCTTTTACAGCATCTCAGACGGAAGTCCTTGAAAACGCCCGTAAAGCCGCCGCTAAAGGCAAGATTCATGCCATCAGCCTTACCGATAATCCCAGTGGCGTCCCCGCCATATCTCCGGAAATATTTTGCGCCGAAATCAAAAAGTTAGGTATCGAGCCTTTGGTGCACTTCGCTCTACGCGACAAAAATCGGAATGAATGCGAAAGTCTGCTTTATGGATTGTCCTCCATGAACATCAAAAACCTGCTGATTTTGACTGGTGACCACACTTCGCCGGCAGGTTTCAATGGACAAGCTAAACCGGTGTTTGACCTGGATTCAGTGCACGGACTGCAATTAGTGGCAGCTTTAAACGCCGGTTTGGAATATAATTCTTCGGGGAAGAAAGGTATTCTAACGCCCACTGATTTTTTTGCGGGCTCGACCATATCTCCGTTCAAACAAACCGAAGCGGAACTGATGGGTCAATATTATAAGCTCAAGAAAAAAATTGCAGCCGGGGCAAAATTCATCATCACTCAGGTTGGTTACGATGCCCGGAAATTGCATGAGCTTGTGCAATGGCAAAAGACAAATAATTCCCATCTTCCTTTAATCGCAAATATCTACATCCTGCCCTACGGCATCGGCAAAACGATGAACGCCAACAGGATTCCCGGCTGTGTTGTCACTGATAAACTGCTGGCCGAACTGGAAGCAGAAAGAACTGCCGTCGATAAAGGCAAATCTGCCAGAATCGACCGTGCCGCCAAAATGTACGCTATCGCTAAAGGTATGGGTTTCAGCGGCGCTCACATCGGGGGATATAACACTACTTACGAAATGATCGAATACATCATTGACAAAGGAGAAGAACTCACTCCGCAGTGGCAGGAATTAGTCGCTGATTTTAATTTCCCGCAGAAGGACGGGTTCTATCTCTTCGAAAAAAACAAAAATACCGGCTTGAACACACATCAATTGGCGTCAAGAAACGCTAAACCCTCCAATCCTCCCATTTACTCGTTCTCCCGCTTGGCGCATAAAATGGTCTTCAATAAGGGCAGCATTATCTTCAAAGGTTTTTTGCCCTTAATAAAAAGTCATGATAAAAGTTCAAAGATGAAACAGGTCTTCCACAAATTTGAATATATTAATAAAGTGATGCTTTTCGATTGCATGGACTGCGGCGATTGCTCTCTAATTGACGCTGCTTTTATCTGCCCCATGTCGCAATGCCCTAAAGGACAGCGCAATGGCCCCTGCGGTGGTAGTTATCAAGGCTGGTGTGAAGTTTATCCCGGTGAAAAACAATGCATCTGGGTCCGGGCTTACAGCCGTTTGAAAAAACATCATGAAGAGGATTCCATCGGTGAATATCTCGTGCCGCCCTGTGATTGGGAGTTACAGCATACCTCATCCTGGTCGAACTACTATCTGGGCCGCGACCATACCGCTAAAAGATTGGGAATAAAACCGCCCGTACCGAAATCCGCCGCCAATACCGATAAAAAATAACAGCTTCAAGTAAACCTTGAAGTTATTATCCTCGGTTTGAAATTCTTAAGTCCCTGAAATAGAATACTGAAAAAGTACAATATCTTAATAATACCTGACTTTCGCAAATTAGTAACCCGAATCGAGTTTGTGGAATAAGTAAGGTGCCAGTTCGCACAAACCCCTGATGTAGTCTCCCTCCATTTTAGGGAGGGATTAAGGGAGAGTTGTCATTCCCCGGACATGATCGGCAAGATTATTTTCACAAACTGTTTTATACTTATACCAGTTTCAGCCTCGTTATTTCGGCCAACAGCCAAAGACGTTAGCACAATATCAGGTGAGCTTCAATTGAGTCATGTTTCCAATGGAAGATGGGTCTGGCTTTTAAATCGACTTCAGCCATTATTGTAAAGTAATTCCGGCTGGTTTACACCTCGTTAGTAATCCGTAATTCAATCTTTTACGCTCATTTTTGATCGAAATATGGAAATATGCGAAAGTTAGGAGAAAACTGAAAAAGCACAATATCTTTATACTACAAATGATTCTCGTAGAGTCTCTGAGGCATTCCTAAAACTCTGGATTGTCGGGTCAATCCCGACAATAACAATGAAATAAATAACAGCTTCAAGCTTTGCTTGAAGCTGTTATACTGTGTTTATCATTCCTGCGGAAGCAGGAATCTATATATATTAATTCCAGCGCCTACTTTCTAACAACCGTATCAGGTCTTTATAGCCGCAATTGTCGAGGAATATCTTGGGATTTGTCGCTGTGGCATTATTGGACAAAGTTAATATATCCATCTTGCAATATCAACCGCATCCCAAAACAACAATCACATTTCAGACCTAAAAACTCTTTCCGTTCACTATCCTCATATCGTCAAGCGGTGCAACATTATACCCCAGATAGTTGGATAAAGCCTCGTTTACCGCGATCGCGCAATTACCTTTTGTCAGTGAAACATGATGGCGGTAACCGCTTTTCCCGATGTATAGAATTTTTTCCTGTAAGTTTTTGATCTTTGCGACTCCGCCGCAACCGAAGAACCCTTCCTCGATCACATCGTTGGTGATTTCGCCTTCACCGGTGTAAACAAATATCTTTCCGTTTTCTGTTTTGGAACTGGCATATGTCATTTTCATCGGGAGAATACGCCCTTCATCGGTTCCCCAGCCGCAATTCGGATTGCCTCCCTTGATAAAGAATTTATGATTGCCTACCATCCCTTTTTCTTTCATCAGACCTTCCGGCACAGGTCCGCAGTGGAACAGCACGCACTTATCCGGATCGTCACCGTAATTATTGTTCCAATCCAGCACTGCAGCCGGTTCCTGACTGGCCAGATTGAGAGCGCGCATCACTATTGCATTGGCAATATCCAGTTCACAGGAAGCTGCGATTCCACGGTTGTTTAGTTCGCCCATCAACACACATGGCGCCACTGCAATATCCTCTTCTTTTTGCATCTCTTCCCAGCAGCGGAGAGCGATCAAATCCAGACCGTATTCCCCGATCATGTCGTCAATGGCAACCGACATCCGCGCCAGCGTATCCAGCTTACCCGCCGGCACGCAGGAGAAGTTGGAGTATGCCTTTAGAAATTTCTTCTTCGCGGTCAGTTCTTTCCGGCCTGCAGCCATTTTACGGATACGTGCAAATAACTCTGACAGATCATAACTTTCGACCGTGACGCCGTACTTTTGCAGGGCCAGTTCGTCAAAACGAACTGTCTTAAATTTAGTAACACGGGCCCCGATCGCGCCTGCGGTGACACGTTTCATTCCTTTGACCACGCGGCAGGTCTGGGCAAATATCTTCAGCTGTTTGGCAAATTCATCGCTCAGTGGATGACACGTATGCGGTGCAAATGTTGAAAACTTGATCCCGAATTGATAAAACACGTCCGTCATCGAGAACTTGCCGCAGTATGAATCCCGGCGGTGGGTGACGTCCATCAATCCGATTTCATCGGGATAGGCTTGAATCAGAATCGGCACGCCGGCATCCTGCAATGCTTTTGCTGCCCCGTTTTCGTCGCCGAAATTTGGCAGTGATAAAATTACACCGTCATATTTGCCTTCGTTCTCTTTCAGAAATTTGGCATATATTTGTCCCTCAGCCGGAGTCTCCACTCCCCCGAATCTGGTGGCGGCTTCATCCAGAATAATATAATCGCATCCGGCCTTGTTCACCGCTTTCATCATTTCTTTCCGCGCCGATGCTATGAGTTCGCCGGGGAAAATACCTCTGTTGCCAAAATAAAGTGCGAATGTAGTTTTTGCCATTTTTTACGTCCTCTTTTATATCTTTTTTACTGCTTTATAGATCTTTTTGTATCTTTCAAAATATCGCGCGTATTTCTCAGTTTGCTCTTTACGGGGAAAGAAAGTCTGGTCTTCTTTTATCAATTCTGTCACTGCCTGCTCAAGATTGTCAAACTTATTGATTGCCACACCCGCCAGCATCGCGGACCCTGTAGCGCCTGCTTCCTCGCCGTGCAGAGTCGTGCATGGTATTCCATAAATATCTGCCTTCATTTGACTCCATCGTCGTGATTTTGCTCCGCCTCCGACAATTCTCAGACTGTTGATTTTAATACCGCCTTGCGCCAGCAGTTCGAAATTAAAGGCCGATTCATAGCAGATACCCTCTTGTAAGGCCTTATAAATATCGCCCAATCCGTGTTCTATCGTCAGTCCTAATAGAGCCCCCTTGGCTTCGGGGTCCATATATGGCGTGCCTGCGCCCGAAAAATAGGGTAACGCCAGTATCCCTGTCGGACCTTCGTTGCCCATTATGTCCAGATATGAGTAAATATTGCTTCCTTGTTCTTCCGCCTGTTGCTTTTGAGCGCCGGCAAAATTATCCCGAAACCACTGTAGTAAAGTGCCGCTGCTGAACACCGAAGCATAGGTTACAAACCTGTCTTTTAACATCGGCACCGTGGCAAAATTGTATTTGTATAAAATCGACGGTTTCAATACTTTGTCAAAAATAGGATTGATGCTTTCTACGCTGCCGCTGCCGTCGACCGCCTCACCTGGCGTCATTACCCCCGCGCCGATGTCTGCCACGATCTGGTCGTGAGCTCCGATCACGATTTTTGTTGTGTAGGGCAAGTTTAGTTCATCCGCCACCGACTTTTTTATCTTCCCGCCGATTTCGCCAATTCCCCCGATTCGCGGCATGATCTGTTCTTGTATTCCCGCCTCAGCCAGTAATTCCGGCCTCCAGCCTAGTTTGTTTATATCCAGCATCATCGTCCGGGAAGCCAAAGATGGGTCGCTTACTTTTTCACCTGTCAGGCAATAGATGATAAATGATGCCATCGGCAGCACTTTATCCAGTTTTTCTATACTTCCCGGTAAATGCCGTCTTGCCCATATCATCTTCGGCAGCGTGTACATCGACCCGGGGCGGTGTCCGCACATCTCGTATATTTTCTTGCCGCCCAATTTCTGAGTGAGTTGCTCGGCTTCCGCGTAACCCCGCGGATCGGTATATAACATCGTCGGTATTACGGACTTATCGTTTTTGTCCAGAAAAGCGCAACTTTCCCCAAAAGAAGAGACGCAGATTGCTTCTACCGGATCGCCGGCTTTGCCGGCAGCTTCGGCTAAAACAACTTTTACCGCTTCCCGGACTACAAAAACATCGATTTCATGCTGGCCCATATTCCGGGTGGCTTCGTAGGCTCGGTATGATACCGCTATCTGTTTGCCTTCATTATTAAATAATGTACATTTGCATCCGCTGGTGCCGATGTCTATTCCGCCAAACGCCATGTTTTCATCCCCTGGTATATTCTTTTCGCCTCATCGG
>Ga0182021_10008453_pt1 | contig 12187 bp, 10 predicted proteins | sample 612E3MmetaG_FD_120493 | JGI IMG/M metagenome (GOLD analysis project Ga0182021, IMG submission 120493) | Permafrost microbial communities from Stordalen Mire, Sweden - 612E3M metaG (Illumina Assembly) | ecosystem: Environmental > Terrestrial > Soil > Wetlands > Permafrost | place: Sweden...
GAGCGGCACGATACCTTCGTCCCGCCCGGCCGACAGCAGCAGCGTCAGGCCGTCGGTCAACCCGGCCTGGTGAAGGACTTCGGCCGTGACGAAGCCGGTCGCCAGCCGGCCACGCAGCTGGAGTAGCGCGCGCAGCTGGGCGTTCTCCGCCTGAAGCTCCGGGACCTGGGTGGCGGCCAGCGCCAGCGAATCCCGCTGGGCCCGCAGCGCGAGAATGTTCTGGCGGTGCTCGCGCGATGAAGCCGCCTGCGATTCGACCGCCACCGCGGGCAGCAGCACGGTGCGGCGCAACCCCGCCGCGAGCGGCGTGCGGAGGGCTTCGGGGAGGGCGAGCGCCACGAGGGACAGGACCAGGCAGACGAGGAAGACGACCGTGTCGGCCCGGGTTCCGTAACGTTCAGCGCCGATCGTCACGGCCCGTCAGGTTGTCAGGACGGTACGGTACTTCTCGGGATCGTCGAGGATGCGTCCGGTGCCCCGCACCACGCAGGTCAGCGGATCCTCGTCCACATGGATGGGCAGACCCGTTTCGTGCGAGAGCAGCAGGTCGAGGCCCCGGATCAGCGAGCCGCCGCCCGTCATGACGATGCCGCGGTCCACGATGTCGCTCGCCAGCTCCGGCGGCGTGATCTCGAGCGCCCGCCGCACCGCGTCCACGATCTGCTGCACCGGCTCCTGAAGCGCCGCGCGGATCTCGTCGGATCGCACCGTCACGGTCTTCGGAATCCCGGACACCAGGTCGCGCCCCTTCACTTCCATCTCCTGCTCTTCACCCACCGGCGCCGCGCTCCCGATCTGGATCTTGATGCGCTCCGCCGTCGGCTCGCCGATCAGGACATTGTGGTTCTTCCGCATGTGCTGCACGATGGCGATGTCCATCTCGTCGCCGCCGATCCGGATGGACGTGTCGCACACGATGCCCGACAGCGCGATCACCGCGATCTCGGTGGTGCCCCCGCCGATGTCAATGACCATGTTGCCGGTCGGCGTCTCGATCGGCAGCCCCACGCCGATCGCCGCCGCCATCGGCTCGGCGACCATGTACACTTCCTTCGCGCCCGCCGACTGCGCGCTGTCGCGCACGGCGCGCTTCTCGACCTCGGTGATCCCGCTCGGCACGCAGACGATCACCTTGGGCTTCACGCGGAAGACGTGCTTGTTGATGATCGAGGACAGGAAGTAGCGGAGCATCTTCTCGGTGACGTCGAAATCGGCGATCACGCCGTCCTTGAGCGGCCGCACCGCCTGGATGCCGTCGGGCGTCCGACCCAGCATGCGCTTCGCCTCGAGCCCGATGCCCTTGATGCGCCCGGTGGTCTTCTCCAGCGCCACGACCGAAGGCTCGTTGAGTACGATCCCTTCGCCACGCACGTAGATGAGCGTATTCGCCGTGCCGAGGTCGACGGCAATCTCGTTGGCGGGAAGCCACGACCCGGGATTCCAGAACGTCACGCGCATGCCAACGTGCAACTCGATAGAGAGTGAAGGGAATCGGCGTAACTTGTTGAGCCAGCGGTAACATAGCCCCCGCCGACGACTCAAGCAACAATGTGCTTGACACCCTTCCGGGCCCAAAGGTAACGTGCGCCCATGCCCCAAGCCGTTCAGCACGATATCGCCGTTGTGGACAATGACCTCTGCGACTCCTGCGGCCTCTGTATGCCGCTGTGCCCGCCCGAAGCCATCCACATGACGCGGCGCGGCTTGGTGGTGGACGCGACGACGTGCACCGGTTGCGAGAAGTGCATCGCGCCCTGCCCCGTGGGCGCCCTGGCGATGACCGATGCGCGCCGTTGACGTCCTGGTCGTCGGCGCCGGCCCGGCCGGGTGCGTGGCCGCCTGGGAGGCCGCCGCCGCGGGCGCGGGAGACGTGCTCCTCATCGAGCGGGACCGGGCCATCGGCGCCCCGGTCCGGTGCGCCGAAGGGGTGGGGAGCGCCGGACTGCGGGAGTTCCTGAATCCCGACGGTGCGGACTGGGTGTCCCGCCGGATCAGTCGCGTGATCCTCATCGCCCCCGATGACACCCAGGTGGCGCTGGCGCCCGGCGACGTCGGCTACGTCCTGGACCGCACCAGGTTCGAGCCGGTGCTGGCCGAAGAGGCGGCCCGGGCGGGGGCGACGATTCGCATCAGCACCGAAGCCGTGGGGATCGAGCGCGCCGATGGAGCCGGCGGCGGGCGGTGGCGCGTCCGGTTGCGCGGCCCCGGGGGCGAGGAGACCGTGGGCGCGCGGGTCGTGATCGGGGCCGACGGGGTGGAGACGATGATCGGCCGCTGGGCCGGACTCGAGACGCGAGTCGCGGCCCGCGACATGGAGTCCTGCGCGCAGTACGTCGTCGGAAACATCGGGTTCGACCCCGACGCCATCTACCTGCACTTCGGGCCCACGGTGGCGCCGGGTGGCTACGCCTGGATCTTCCCCAAGGGGGTGGGCGTGGCCAACGTCGGGCTCGGGGTGGTCACACTGAGGGGCGACGGCCGTACGGTGCGCCAGTATCTCGACGATTACATCGCCCGCCGCTTCCCTGGCGGAACCGTGATCGGCCTGACGGTCGGCGGCGTCATCAGCGGTGTCACGGTCAAGCGGACGGTCGCCGACGGCGTGATCCTCGCCGGCGACGCCGCCCACATGATCAATCCGCTCTCGGGGGGCGGGATCGTCAACGCGATGAAGGCGGGTCGCCTCGCCGGCCGGCACGCGGCGCGGGCCATCCGCGAGGGCGACACCTCAGCGCGGAACCTGCAGGCCTATCACGACGAGTGGATGCGCCTCCTGGGCGACGCGCACCAGAAGTACTACCGGCTCAAGGAAACGATCAACAAATTCGACGACGCGTTTCTCAACGGCCTTGCCCGGACGGCGAATCGCATCCCGGACGAGAAACGGTCGCTGGGCAGGGTCATCGGGTCGGCCCTGGTGCATCACCCGTCGCTGCTGCCCATCGCCGCCCAGCTCTTTCTGTAGGGACGCTCTGCCGGACCCGGCCTAGTGGACGAGTTTCTTGTAGTGGATGCGGTGCGGCTGGTCGGCCGAGGCCCCTTTGCGGCGCTTGAAGTCCGCCGCGTACCCCTGATAGTCACCCTCGTACCAGTACACCTCGCCGTCACCCTCGAACGCCAAAATGTGGGTTGCGATGCGGTCGAGGAACCAGCGGTCGTGGCTCACCACGACCACGCAGCCGGCGAAGCGCAGCAGCGCGTCCTCGAGCGCGCGCAGCGTGTCCACGTCCAGGTCGTTGGTCGGCTCGTCGAGCAGCAGGACGTTGCCGCCGCTCTTGAGGAGCTTGGCCAGGTGCAGCCGGTTCCGCTCCCCGCCCGATAGACCGGCCACCTTCTTCTGCTGATCGGCGCCCCGGAAGCCGAAGCTCGCGGCGTACGCCCGTGCGTTGACCTGGCGCTTCCCGAACTGCAGTGTCTCCTGTCCGCCCGAGATCTCCTGGAACACGGTCTTGGAGCCATCCAGCGCCTCGCGGCTCTGGTCCACGTACGCCACCTTGACGGTCGCACCAATCCTGAGCGTACCCGCGTCCGGCTGTTCCGAGCCCACGATCATCCGGAACAGGGTGGTCTTCCCGGCGCCGTTGGGGCCGATGACGCCCACGATGCCGCCCCGCGGCAGACGGAAGGAGAGCTTCTCGAACAGCAGCCGGTCGCCGAACCCCTTGGCGAGTCCCTCGGCCACGATGACCTCGTCGCCGAGGCGCGGCGGCGCTGGAATCAGGATCTCGGCGGTATCCTCCCGCGCCTCCGTCTCTTCGGCGAGGAGCGACTCGTAGGCGCCAATGCGCGCCTTCGACTTGGCCTGGCGGGCGCGGGGCGACATCCGGATCCACTCCAGCTCCCGCTCGAGCGTCCGGCGGCGCGCCGATGCCTGTTTTTCCTCGACCGCCAGACGGCGCTGCTTCTGATCCAGCCATCCCGAATAGTTGCCCTTCCACGGAATGCCCTCGCCGCGGTCGAGTTCCAGAATCCACCCGGCGACGTTGTCCAGGAAGTAGCGGTCGTGGGTGACGGCGATGACGCACCCGGGAAACTCCTTGAGGTGCCGCTCGAGCCACGCCACCGACTCAGCGTCGAGATGGTTGGTCGGCTCGTCCAGCAGCAGCATGTCCGGCTGCGCCAGCAGCAGGCGGCACAGCGCGACGCGGCGCCGCTCGCCGCCCGAGATCTTCGTGACGTCAGCATCGCCGGGAGGCAGCCGCAGCGCGTCCATGGCCACGTCGAGATGGTGATCCAGCTCCCACGCGCCCGCCGCGTCAATCCGATGCTGAAGATCCCCCTGCTTCTCCAGCAGGGCGTTCATCGCGTCGTCGGGCATCGGCTCGGCGAACTGGGCGCTGATCCGCTCGAATTCCGTCAGCATCGCCCGGACGGGCGCCACGCCTTCCTCGACGTTGCCCCTGACGTCCTTGGCCGGATCCAGTGCGGGTTCCTGCGGCAGCCACCCGATGCGGATCCCGGGCGCCGGCCTGGCTTCGCCGATGAAGTCGGTATCCACCCCCGCCATGATCTTGAGCAGGCTGCTCTTCCCCGCTCCGTTCAGGCCGATCACCCCGATCTTGGCGTCGGGAAAGAACGACAGCGAAATGTCCTTCAGGACATGCCGGCTCGGTGGGACCACCTTGCCAAGCCGGAGCGTCGAGAAGATGTACTGGACGGTCATGCGGCCGCCGGCGGCACGACGGTGGGCAGGAACTGCGGAGCGCGCCGCATCCGGCTCGCCTGCTCATAGGCGTAGGCCGCCTTGATCAGCACCGGCTCCGTCCACGCGCGGGAGAAGAACGACAGTCCCACCGGCACCCCCAACACGTAACCCATCGGCACCGTGACGTGGGGGTAGCCGGCCACCGCCGCGGGCGTCGTGCAATCCACTCCCGCGCCGTCGCCATCCACGAAGTCTATCTGCCGCTGCGGCGTCGAGCTGGGGCAGACGATGGCGTCCAGCCGGTGCCGAGTCACGACCAGATCAATGCCCTGCACCCGCGCCACCCGGTGGCACCGCTCGAGCGCCCGGCGGTAGACCGGGCTCGTGAGGGCGCCTCTGGCCTGCGCGCTCTCCATCGTCTCCTGGCCGAACAGCGCCAACTCGCGGTCGCGATTGGCGTCGTTGAACGCGATGACGTCGGCCAGGGACTTCACCGGCGCGCCGGAACCCAGCCCCGTCAGGTACGCGTCCAGATCCGCCTTGAACTCGAACTCGAGAACGGTCTGCTCCGCGTCCTTGAGCTGGTCCTCGGTGGTCAGGTCCACCGGATCAATCAGCACGGCGCCCCGGTCGCGCAGGACGCCGAGCGCCGCCTCGAACAACTGGTCCACGCCGCGGTGCACGCCGGTGTAGCGCTTGCGCGCGATGCCCAGACGAAGCCCGCGCAGTCCGTCCGCGTCGAGGAACCGCGTGAAGTCGGACGCGTGCGCCGCGCTCCCCCGGGTGGCCGCGTCGCGCGGATCCTCGCCCGCGAGCGCCGTCAGCAGCGCAGCCGCGTCGGCTACGCAGCGCGCCAGCGGACCGGCCGTGTCCTGGCTGTGCGAGATGGGCACGATGCCGGCGCGGCTCACCAGGCCGACCGTGGGCTTGATGCCGACGAGGCTGCAGGCCGAGCCCGGCGACGTGATCGAGCCGTCGGTTTCGGTGCCGACCGCGAGCGCGGCGAGGTTCGCCGCGACGGCCGCCGCCGAGCCGCTGCTCGAGCCCGACGGCGAGCGGTCCAGGACATACGGGTTGCGGCACTGCCCGCCGCGCCCGCTCCAGCCGCTGATCGAGCGCCGTCCCCGGAAGTTGGCCCACTCGCTCAAGTTGGTCTTGCCGAGGAGAACCGCGCCGGCGGCCCGCAGCCGCGCGGCGACGAACCCGTCGCGGGACGCGATGGAGGACGCGAGCGCCAGCGAGCCCGCGCTGGTATGCATCCGGTCGGCGGTGTCAATGTTGTCCTTGATCAGCACCGGAATGCCGTGCAGCGGACCTCTCGGCCCCTTGGCCCGGCGCTCCGCGTCGAGCGCGTCGGCGATGGCGAGCGCATCCGGATTGAGCTCCAGCACCGTGTGGAGGTTCGGGCCCCGCTGGTCGAGCGCGTCCAAGCGCGCCAGGTACTGCTCGGCCAAACCGCGCGCGGTCCAGCGTCCGGTGTGCATCCCCTCCTGCAGCTGCACCACGGTCACCTCGTCGAGCTCCGACGGCCCCTCTCGGCCGAGGGCTCGCACGGCGGCGCTCCCCGCGGTTCGGGCCGACCACCGCAGGTCGGTCGCCGCGAGGGCACCGCCCAGCACGCTGGTCCCCAGGAAGGTCCGGCGAGTCATCCCATCGCGTGCCATCATTCCTCCGGCTCAGAGGCTCGACGTGCAGTTGGGGCAGCGGGTCGCCTTGACCGAGATCGCCGAATAGCAGTACGGGCAGTCCTTCGTCACGGGCGGCGGCGCCGCCGACTTCACGACCGCCAGTTGCATGTGGTTCGCGGTGCGGATGATGAGGAACAGGACAAAGGCCACGATGAGAAAATCAATCGTGGCATTCACGAACACTCCGTAGTTGATCGTCGCCGCGCCCGCCGCCTTCGCCGCCACCAGACTGGGATACGATGTCCCGGACAGGTTGGCATACAGACCGCTGAAATCCACCTTGCCGAGCACCAAGCCGATCGGCGGCATCAGCACATCAGCCACGAACGACGAGATGACCTTGCCGAAGGCCGCGCCGATGATCACCGCCACGGCCAGGTCCAGCACGTTGCCGCGCATCACGAAGGCCTTGAATTCCTTCAACATCGCTCATCCTCCCAGGTTGGGATCTGCTTCACCGGTTGGGTTCCACGGATCCGGACTGCTCCGTCAGCGGCCCCGGACGGGCGCGATGGTGACCAGCACCACGCCGTGCGGAGGCACCTGCACGGCGTAGCTGCCGGCATGGGTGCCGCGCTCCGCGTGCGCCCAGAGGTCTCGCACCCGGGCCCGGCCTCCCCGGGGCAGTCCGATGTCCTGCCACTCGACGCCGACCTTGGCCGAGGCGTCAGTCCGATTGAGGAGCGCGACGGCTCGCGCGCCGCTCCGCAACGGCTTGGACCACACCTGCAGGCCCGGGATGGACTGCTCCGCCATCCATCCCTCGACGCCGAGCGAATCCTGGTCCACCGCGATCACCTCGCGGTTGGTGAGGATGTCGCGGGTGGCCGCCGACATCGTGCGGACGTCATTCCCAGCGATGAGCGGGGCCGCCACGATGGCCCACAGGGACAGGTGGGCACGGTACTCGTCGTCGGTCATCCCCCCGTTGCCCACTTCGAGCATATCCGGATCGTTCCAGCCGCCGGGGCCCGCGACCGCCTGGTGGACGGCGGAGGCGTCGAGGTTGGTCAGCATGCTCGGCCACCGGTCCTCGATGTCCTCGGTCGTCCGCCACAGGTGGCCGATGCCTGCCGCCCAATCCCAGGGCCGGTTGCTGCCCCATTCGCAGATGCTCAGCACGATGGGCCGTCCGGTGGCGACCAGGGCATCATGGAATTTCCGGTACTGGGCCGGCGCGTTGAGGCCCCGCGCATTGCACCAGTCCTCCTTGACGTAGTCCACGCCCCACGCCGCGTAGGTGCGGGCGTCCTGCACCTCGTGATCGAGTGTGCCGGGCCGGCCCTGGCACGTCTTGGTGCCGGCGTCGGTGTAGATGCCGAACAGCAGACCCTTGGCGTGGACGTAGTCGGCGACCGCCTTGATGCCGTTCGGGAAGCGCTGCGAGTCCGCCACGATTGCCCCCGCGTTGTCCCGCGAGACCTGCCAGCAGTCGTCAATCACGAGATAGCGATAGCCCGCGTCCCTCATGCCGCTCAAGGCAAGCGCATCGGCCGTCTCCTGGATCAGCTTCTCGCTCACGTCGCACCCGAACTTGTTCCAAGTGTTCCATCCCATCGGCGGCGTGCGGGCCAGTCCGTCGTCGAGGCGATGCACCTGCGCCACGACTGCGGAGGGCAGAAGCAGGAAGGAAAGGACCAAGGTGGCAGCGAAGCTGGCGAGCGGGGCTCGGAGTCTCACGAACGCCTCCACGGCGATGCGGTGACCGGATGCGGTGGCACGTACCGCAGATAAGTATCCGGCGCGGCCCGCGCGCTCGCAACCGCGCCGCCAGGTGCGATGCGTCGTCGCCCGCATCGAAGGCCGCGTCTGCGTGGACGGGGAGCGCGCATGGTCAGCCACCGGCTCTATCGGCGCCCTCCGGCTGCGCATACATTCGGCCGCGCTCGCGCAGAGCAACGTTGCGACGTGCCAGGGCGTACTGTAGCAAAGCAGACCGTCTCCGCCTGCCCGCCGGCTGGTACGCTGGCCGCGCCGGACAGAAGCTTCACCGATTCCCGTGGGAGGTATCCGATGAGGCGTTCGATCGCCGGCGTGGCCCTTGGCCTGTTGTTGGCCTCGGGCACAGCCGCCGCACAGTCCTTCTCGACCGACAACCCCGTGCTGAAGCGCATCTGGGCGCTCGGCATGGACAGCTCGCAGACCTATCAGCTCTCGCAGGCCCTCTTCGACTCCATCGGCCCGCGGTTGACCGGCTCGCCCGCGTACAAGTCGGGGAGCGACTGGCTGATCGCGAAGTACCAGTCGTGGGGCGTCCAGGCGCACGCCGAGCAATACGGCACCTGGCGTGGCTGGCGACGCGGCGTAACCCACATTGACCTCGTGGCGCCGCGCGTGCGGACCCTCGCCGGTACGATGCTCGGCTGGAGCCCGGGGACGGGCGGCAGGACGGTTCGGGGCGAGCTGCTCATGCTCCCCGACGCCCAGGACAGCTCCGCATTCCGGGCCTGGCTCCCCAGTGTACGGGGCAAGTTCGTCGCCGTCTCGTACCCGGAGCCCAGCTGCCGGCCCGACAGCGAGTGGATCACCACCGCCCTGCCCGATTCCTGGAAGCGGTTCCAGGAGATGCGTACCGCGGAGCGCTCCGCCTGGGCAGCGCGCGTACGCGGCCTGGCGGGCAATGCACGACTCCTCTCGCTGGCCTTGGACAGCGCCGGCGCCGCCGGCATCCTCCAGAGCACGTGGAGCGGCGGCTGGGGCTCGCACCGGATCTTCGGCACCACGACGACGCACGCGCCCGTGGTGGACCTCGAGTGTGAGGACTACGGGCTGATCTCCCGCCTGGCGCAGAATCACCAGGGGCCGGTCATCCAGCTGGCCGCCGAGTCGCAGGCACTGGGTGAGGTGCCGGTCTTCAACACCGTGGCCGAGATCCGCGGCTCGGAGCTGCCGAACGAGTACGTGATGCTGTCGGCGCACTTCGATTCGTGGGACGGCGGTTCCGGCAGCACGGACAACGGAACCGGCACAATCACCATGCTGGAAGCGCTGCGGATCCTGAAGCAGGTCTATCCCAATCCGCGCCGCACCATCCTGGTTGGGCACTGGGCCTCGGAGGAGAACGGGCTCGACGGCTCGCGCGGCTTCGTCGCCGACCACCCCGATATCGTGGCGCACCTGCAGGCCCTGTTCAACCAGGACAACGGCACCGGGCGCGTCGTCAACATGTCGGCCTCCGGATACCCCGACGCGTCGGCCAGCCTGGCCCGGTGGCTTTCCCGGGTGCCATCGGAGCTCACGCGAGGCATCACCTTCCAGTTCCCCGGAATGCCGGCCGGCGGCGGGACCGACCACGCGTCCTTCGACTGCGCCGGAGCACCGGGCTTCGGCCTGGGCTCCCTCAACTGGGACTACTTCCTCTACACCTGGCATACCAACCGCGACACCTTCGACAAGATCGTCTTCGACGACCTGAGGTCGAACGCGGTCCTCACGGCGATGCTGGTCTATCTCGCGGCGGAGGATTCGCAGCCCGTCTCACGTGAGCGGCGCACGGTCTTCCCGACGCGCGCGGCGTTCGGGCCGGGGGGGCCCCAGGGAACGTCCTGGCCGACGTGCACTCCGCCTCCTCGCAGCACGGCAGATTACGACCGCGAGGTCCTTGAGCGGGAACAGCAGCAGCGGCAGGCGCCGCAGCAGGCGCCGAGGCGTCCGTAGCGGCAGGCGGCACGGTTGAAAGCGTCAGGGGCGCGGGCCGGAATCCGGCTCGCGCCCCTGTTCGCGTCATTCGCACTTTGGGTGTTGATGACGCGCTCGCTCAGTGCGTGACATGCGAACTTCCAACACCATGCGCCACAATATGTTGCAGAAGCTCCAGGCGCCGATTCCCGGCCCGCCAGGAAGCGCAATGCGGACGCTTACACGAGCGCCGCGAGCACCTCTGCGGACGACCTCACGAGGCCGATGCGCGGAAAGATGGTGGTGACCGCGAACTGATGAGCCTCCGCGGTCGGCCCGGCCATCGCGTCTTCAGCGAACACCAGTTCGTACCCTCGTTCGTAGGCATCGCGGGCGGTGGATTCGACGCCGAAGTTGGTGGCGATGCCCCCCAGGACGATGGTCCGAATGCCCCGCCTGCGGAGCTCAAGGTCGAGCTCCGTGCCGTAGAACGCGCCCCACTGCCGTTTGGTGACGACGAGGTCACCCTCCAGCGGCCCCAGCTCGGGGACAATCTGGCTGAAATCCGGGGGCACCGGTCCGCCCCAGCCGGCCGCATCCACCCTCGGCGCAAGCCGGTCCCGGCCGTCGGGCGCAAAGGCGACCCGTACCAGGACTACGGGGGCGCCGACCTCCCGGAAGCGCTCCGCAAGGCCGCGCGCGCGCGCCACGACGTCCGTGGCCGAGTGCGGCGCCGTCGGGCGTCCCGCTATGCCGCGCTGGAGGTCAATCAGCACCAGGGCCGTGGATTGGGGATCGAGCGCGAGCGGTTCCATCGAGCATTCTCCGTGATCGGTCACATGGACAGTAACCTCGAGGTGGCACGGACGTCACGGTCCGCCCGGGGGGCTCGGCCTTTCGACGCCGCGCCCCGCCTGGCGCCGGTCGCGCCCACCGGTGCGTCGAAGCGGCTGGCCCAGTGGCTGGCCGCCAACGGAAGACCCCGCCCCGCCGTACTCTCAAGTAGTCATCAATCCGTTTCGAATCTGTCTCGCTCGGAGGAAGACATGAGGCTTCGCCTCGCGCTCGTTTCAACCGCTCTTCTGGTCCTCTCGGCTTCGGCAGCACTCGCGCAAGACCCTCAAGGCGGCCCACCCGGTGGTGGAATGGGTGGCATGGGCATGCGGCAGGGAGGCCCGGGGCGGCGGATGCAGGCGCTGCTCAACGGCATCACGCTCACGCCGCAGCAGCAGGCCGCGATTGACTCCATCCAGGCCGTCTATACCCCCCGGATGCGGGCTCTCATGACGCCCGGCTCGCAGCCGGACTCGGCGACGAGGGCCAGGATGGCGGATCTCCGGTCCAGTCAGGACAAGGACGTCCGCGCCATGCTGACGCCCGATCAGCAGAAGATCTTCGACAAGAACCTCGCGGAGATGCCGCAGTTCGGCGGTGGCAGGCGCGGCCCGCCCGGCGGCCAGTAGGCCTTTCCCGCTGGTCAAGGACTTGATACGTGAAGGGGGCGGCCTGTTCGAGGCCGCCCCCTCAGCGCTGCAGATGGGGTTGCGCCGGGCGCCAGCCGCGCGCTACGTGCAGCCAATGAGCCACGCCTCGTTGGGCCGGCCTCGACGCTGGCGCGCCTTCGGGTGGGGCCTCGGCGCCACCTTGCTTGCAGGCACGCTCCAGCCGGCATCGGTCCGTTCCCAGGCGGTCATTCCGCCGCGGCGAGACTACGAGAGCGTTGCCGCCGCACTCACGCGCTTCATCGAAGCCCAGATCGCCGAGAAGCGCCTCCCCGCCCTCTCTATCGCGCTGGTGGATGACCAGCAAACGGTGTGGGCGCGGGGCTTCGGCGTCGCGAACCCCACGGACGGCACGCCGGCGACGGCCGAAACGCCGTATCGAGTGGCTTCGGTCTCGAAGCTGTTCACGGACGTCGCCGTCATGCAGCTCGTCGAGGCCGGCCGGGTCGCGCTCGACACTCCAGTCACTCGCTACGTGCCCGAGTTCCACCCCGTGAATCCGTTCGGCCAGCCGATCACGCTTCGCGAGCTGCTCTCGCACCGTTCCGGCCTGGTGCGCGAACCGCCGGTGGGGAATTACTTCGACCCGTCGTCACCGTCCCTCGCCGCGACCGCCCTGAGTCTCAACGGCACGGCGTTGATCTACGCACCCGGCTCGCGCACCAAGTACTCGAACGCCGCGATCACCCTCGCGGGCTACGTCGTCGAGCGCGTGACCGGGGAGCCGTTTGCGA
>Ga0182021_10008455_pt1 | contig 12187 bp, 6 predicted proteins | sample 612E3MmetaG_FD_120493 | JGI IMG/M metagenome (GOLD analysis project Ga0182021, IMG submission 120493) | Permafrost microbial communities from Stordalen Mire, Sweden - 612E3M metaG (Illumina Assembly) | ecosystem: Environmental > Terrestrial > Soil > Wetlands > Permafrost | place: Sweden...
GCCCGCGTCCGGTTCGATCCCCGGCTATGCCGCGGGTTACGGCGTCACCGCGACCCCCGCCCGTCGGAACCCGTGGATCATCTTGCTCGCTGTCGCCTCGATCGTGCTCGTGCTGGTGCTCCTCGCCGGCACGATCGTCGTCTTTAGCTCGGGCGGGTCGACCTTGACCGCCTTGCCGTCGGTGGCCGCCGTCGAGACTTCGGCCGCCCCCGCCCCCACCACCACCACAGCGGCCGTCACCGTCTCCGCTTCCCCGACCACAGAGGTGATCACCCTCCCGGTGGCCGACTACACGGGCATGACCGTCGCCTTCATCCAGACCGGTTCCGAGAGTGGCTGGCGCGGCGCAAACACCGCGTCCTTCGTAGACACGGCGGTCGCCGATGGCATAACCCTCAAGGTCTACAAGTCGAACAACGACTTCAACAACCAGATCAAGGCGTTCAACCAATTCATCGCGGACTCGACGGTCCAGGTGATCGTCCTCGCGGCCGTCGACTACCAGGGTTACGACACCGTCCTCAAGTCGGCCAAAGCCGCCGGCAAGGTCGTGATCATCGAGGACCGCGCCATCAATTCCAGCCCGAGCCTGTACTACACGTACATCGGCTCGGACTTCGCCGCCGAAGGCGAGAAGGGCGCCGCCGCGATGTGCACCCTCCTCAATGGCATGACGGGCGCCTACGTCCTCGAGATCGCCGGCGCTGCAGGCAGCGACGCCGCCACCGACCGCGCCAAGGGCTTCCGCAACAACATGGGTGACTGCGGCATCACGATCACGGCCAGCCGCGACGCCCAATGGGACCAAACGATGGCCTACAACGCCACCGCGCTATACCTCAAGAGCAACAAGGACATCCAGGGCGTTCTCGCGCACAACGACGACATGGCCCTCGGCGCGATCAAGGCAATCAAGGCGGCCGGCCTCAAACCCGGCCCGGACATCAAGGTCGTGAGTTTCGATGCGACCTCCGACGGCTTCAAGGCACTCATCAGCGGTGAGCTCGGCGCCGACATCGAGTGCAGCCCGGACATAGCGCCCCAGGCCTACAAAGCCGCTTGGGACGCCCTCCACGGCGTCACGGCCTCATCGAGCTGGATCCCAACCCAGGAGGGCCAGTTCTTCGCGTCGCAAGGCCCCTCTGCTCTGCAGGCGATCTTCGAAACGCGGAAGTACTGAGGGTTGAGGGCGGGCGCTAGAACCCGAAATCGACCGCGAGTGTGGCAGCCCCCGAGTGCATCGTCACCAGGAGGCGTGCGCTGTGAGGGCTAATGCAACCAGTAGGTAGAAGAACAGGGTCACGACGCCGCCGGCCAGCACGAACCCGAGCCCCCAGCCCAATCCTTGTACAACGTGGTACTGGAACCCGGGGAGCGTCGGGCCCCGTTCCGCGCGCTGGGGAGCTCCAGCGAATGCGACCCCGCAACCCGCGCAATAGCGATCGTCGGTCGTGACGCGCCGCCCGCAGTTGGCGCAGATCCGGGCGTTGCCGACCAGCGGTTCGCTCTGATCAGCTCGGGGTCTCGAGTACTGGCTCATCTTGCCTCCACGAGACGGATTGGCGTGGCCTACGCTGCCGCCCAATCGTAGATCGGCACCGAGGCGCCGTCTTCGACCTCGCGCTGGATGTCGTAGATGCTGATGTAGTCGCCGAAGACCGCGCGCGTGTTCGCGTCCGCCTTCTCGATCGGCGTGCCGGTGAAGCCCACGAAGCTGGCCTGCGGCAGGGCGTCGCGCATGTGGCGGGCGAAGCCATCGATGAAGTCGTACTGGCTGCGGTGGGCCTCGTCGGCGATGACGACGATGTTGCGCCGGTCCGAAAGCACGGCGTTGCGGTCGCCCTGCTCGGCCGGCATGAACTTCTGGATCGTCGTGAAGACGACGCCGCCGCCGGCGACGCGGAGCTTCTCGCGCAGATCGGCGCGGTCCGCGGCCTGGACGGGATCCTGGCGCAGCAAGTCGCGGCAGCGGGCGAAGGTGCCGAAGAGCTGGTCGTCCAGGTCGTTTCGGTCGGTGATCACGACGATCGTCGGGTTCTCCATCGCCGGATCGAGGATCAGCCGCCCGGCGTAGAAGGCCATGCTCAGACTCTTGCCCGACCCCTGGGTGTGCCAGACAACGCCGACGCGCCGGTCGCCGGGCTCGCCGCCGGGCTGCCGGCCCGACTCGTATCGACCTTCCGGCTCGCCCGCGCGCACACGCTTGCGGGAACTACTGTGGGCCCGGTGTTCGAGCCCCTTCGACTCTAGCCCCGTGAGGATCTGAGGCTTGCAAGGTCCGGTAGATAGGTCGCGCATTCAGATACCGCCGCCGTCTCGGGCCGCCAAAGGTTCCGCCCCAGTAGCAGCGCCCGCGCGATTCGTCGCGCCGAGGCCCGCCCTCGCTGCTACGATCAAGAATGCTCATCAGAGCCAGAGGGGGCCAGCATTGTCACCTGTCTACCAAGCTCGAAGCGTGAACGCAGGGTCGCCGCCTTTGGCCACCACGCTTGCTGCGAAGGCATGGACAGGCCAACTCGTGCTGTATGTCGGCGCCGGCCTGAGCAGACCCGCGCCGACAGGGATGCCGACCAGCGCGCAACTCGTCGACCAGATCGCTAACTCAATAAGCCTGGAGTTGGGGATCGAGCCGCGCGAGGATGGCCGCGCGAGGACCCTCGAGTCGCTGGGTGACGAGGCGGAAGCCAGTGGCGCGCTTCCTGCGCTCAAAGGGCTACTCGCGGCGGTCGGCGACTTCACTTTGCGAGTGCCGAACTTCGGCCACGAAGCCGTTGCCCTCTTGGTGCAGGAGAAGCTGGCGAACGTCCTCTCCGTGAATTGGGACACCTGCATAGAGCGTGCCGCGACCGCTCTCGGTGCCTGGGTCGTTCCCACGGTCACAGAGGAAGACCGCCGAGGCAGAGTCCGGGGTTGCGACCTCAACAAGCTCTATGGCTGTGCGACTCGCCCTAATTCGCTCAGAGTCAGCACCCGGGAGATCGGCGAACCAGCGACCTGGGCGGCCGCCCAGGTGAATGCGGCCATGACTTCGGGCTCCGTGGTCTTCATTGGGCTCGGGACGGTTCCTCGCTATGTTGAGGACGCCGTCTCGAGCGTTCTCGACCAGGGTGGGCCGGCCAGTGACATCGTGGTCGTCGACCCCGCTCTCTCCGAGACATGGCAACGCATCGCGAGTTCAGCCTCGGTGGGACCGACCCATGTGCCTATGAGCGGTGAGCCCTTCTTGGATGACCTTCTGTGCGCCATCGTGCTGAAGACCCTCGGTGATTTCCTTGCACGTGGCCGACAGCTGGCCAAAGACGATCCCGAGTTCTCGCCGTGTGTCAGTACCTTCGAAAGGCTCGCGGATTCTCTAGGGTGGCTACCCGCGCTTCCTGTTCTCCAGTGGATGCGCCGCGGCGCCGGCGGTATCGTCGCGGGGCAACCATTCATCACCGACAGCCTCTCCACCAAGACCCTGTTGGCAATGGCGGCGTCCTTCAGCGATGGCGCCACAGTTCTGGCAGTCGACAAAGGGCATACCGCAGCCGTCTCTATCGACGGGTGCTACGTCGAATTCGCAGCCTATCCTGGAGCGCTTCCGTCTGCCTTCGTCGATGCTGAACGCCGACGGACAGATGACCTCCGGGCCTCAGGCACGTACGCCGATACAGCTGCCACCGTGGTCCATTTCTGCGCGGGGCATATTGGTCGCCTGCCCCGACTGGAGACTGTCGACGACTTGGTGGCCGATCGGAGTGATACGAGCATCGTCGACGTCGCGGCAGGTCGGCACCGATGGGTATCCGTCGATTCCCTTCTTCAGGGTCAGTTTCAGAGAGGAGGGCTCTCGTGATGTGGTCCTTTGACGACACCCAGTCGTCTATCGCGAAACGAGTACTTGCGAACGCCGGCTACGCTATCGGAAAAGCGGACCTCCCTTCCGGCCCGCTCGACATTGCCGAAGACGCCTATTCGATCATTGGCATCCTGTCGGTGGCGGATTGGTCGGCAGCAGCAAGAGTTATCCCGGAGATGCAACTCGATCTTGCCAATTGGGCTGCCGACAGAGGTGCGGGCCCCCGTCAGTGGGACCTCTACTTAGTGTCTCTTGTGCAATCGGCGATCGAGGACTCCGAACTCGATGAAGTCGAGCGTGTCATTGGGGACACTCACTACGTACGCAAAATCGTTCGAGCTAATGTGTTGCCCGAGCCAGCCACAATGGCGCGAGCTCTGGCACCCTTCCTGCCGATTGAGACTGAGGCGGCTACTGCCGCGGAACCCCCGCTTGGACTGCTGGCGGCGAGACTTCGTCAGGAGGGCGTGGATCCGGCTACCATCGCGGCCGCAACGGACAGTTTCTCTAGATCCGGCCAAGTAGACATCCCATGAGCGTTCGGCTCGTTTCCGTTGAAGCTGAGGCATTCCGGGGATTCGGCGCCCGCGTCATAGTGCCCCTGGACGCGGACGCCGTCATCGTCACGGGTTCGAACGGCGTGGGCAAGACCACTCTTGTTGATGCGATTTGCTGGGCCTTGACAGGGCGGATAGGTCGCCTGCAAGACCGTCGATATCACAAGAACGAGGACGTCGTCGTGAGTCGATATCGACCCGGCGAGCAGGCGTTTGTGCGCCTCCAGCTCAGAGGGCCCGACGGGATGATCTCGTTGACCCGTCAGGGGACTTCGATATCGAACATCCTTACTGTGGTCGATAGCGATGGTCGGCACGATGGCGACGCGGCCGAAGACCACCTTGCAACCTGGCTGCGAGCCAGAGGGCGGTCCGGCGTCTTCGACCTCGTCGATCGAAGCATCCTCGAGCAAGAGGCACTGAGAGCCATCCTCGATTCCGGACCCGAGGAACTGCACCTGAAGCTGCGAGAGATGCTGGGTCTAGGAGTCCTGGAAAGGTTCGAAACGGAAGTCGCAGAACTCCATCGGAGGCGACTGGAAGACGTCAATGGACGCAAGTCTCGTTGGGTCGCGGCCGAACAAGATGCCCGGACGGCCGCTGAAGGGGTCGCGAGGCTGACCGATGAGATGGCGCAACTCGGGGTGGTCGACTCTGCGCTCCAGGACGCCAGGCGTGTCTACGTCGAGGAGCAAACCTATGTTGCCCTGTCCCTGCCGGTCTCCGTGGAGTCATCGAGAACAGCGCTGGCTGCGCTTAGAGCCGCCTACGAAAGACTCCGTGACGCGAGGGCCGAGATCCTCCGGCTCGAATCCGAGCTGGCTGCTCAGCCGCCCGTAGACGAAGCCAAGTACAAGTCGATGACCCTTCGGCTTGCTGCTGAGGAGGCGGCCGAGGCCGGTCTTGCGAAGGAGCTCGAAGCCCAAGAGGCAAGACTCCTTGCCGCGAGAAGGCATGCCGGAGCACTCGTTTCGCTTGCCGCAGCAGCCCTCCCACTGCTCAGTGATACCTGTCCCGTGTGCCGTCAGGCAATTGACAAGCACGAAGTGGCGGCCAGGTTGTCCGAAGCCAGCGATCTCTCACCATCCCTGGAGGGTATGCAGCTCCAGGTCGCTGAGATCCGGGCCAAGCTCGATGACAAGCGAGCTTCACTCCGCGGTCTCCGCACTGGCCTGGCTGCGGCAAAAGCCGCCACCGCTGGTCGGTCGAGAATCGTTGCCGACTTGGACGGGCAATGGTCCATCGCCAATAGCGTTTCTGACCAAGTTGTGGTCGTGAATTCCCCGGAGGCAAAGTCCGCGATCGCGCTTGAGCCGGCGCTCAACTCGCTTGTGCGCTTGGGGCAGGCAGTCTCGGCCGTGGTCAGCACCAGCCAACGGGCGACGATTGGATCGAACCTCGAGAGCGCTCGAGTCCGCGCAGACCACTTGGCCGCAGAGACGAAGAGACTTGAATCTGAATTCCAGGGCGCATCGAAGCGCGAGACCATCGTGCGCGAGTTCCTTGCAGCCGTTCGACGAGCTTCCGTCTCCGTCGTTGGCGATTCGATGGAAGCCATCAACCCACTGTTCTCTGAGGTCTACCGACGCCTCTCTCCTCATCCAACCTTCACCGACCTTGAGCTCGAACACGATTTCTACAGGACACGTGGAAGGTCCCTGCCGGTGGTTGTCGATCCGACCGCTAGCGTCAGGGCGAATCCCAACGTGGTTTGCAGCGTTGGTCAGCTCAACGTCGTTGCTCTCTCCTATTTCCTTGCACTCTCGGCCTTCTCGGATAACTACGGAATGGCGGTGGTTCTAGACGATCCACTGCAATCGCTCGATGAGGTCAATGCACTTGGGTTCGCGGATTTCTGCCGACAGCTTCGTCGCAACCGACAGGTCATCGTTACCACCCATGACCGCAGGTTTGGGAGTCTCCTCGCACGGAAGCTGGCCCCGCGGACGGATGCCGAATCGGCCCTGGAGATCACTTTCGACGGGTGGGATCGGAGCGGCCCGACAATCGAGCACACGTGGCGAAAGCCGGAATTGGTGAAGCTACTCATGGCCTAGTGGAGCAGCTGACCGGCTCCACGAGCCTGCCCGAGATCGACGTATGAGGGTCTCCCGATGGCGATAGCTGCTGGTATGCCCGACATCCAGGATGTCGCCCGCTCTGCTGTGCTGACACTGGATGAGGGCCAAGACCCGGGCCCATTGCCGGAGGAAGACGACGCCTGGAACACGGCTTTCGTCAGCGCGGTCCGAGAGCAGAAAGAGCGATTTCGGGGCAGCAAGGATCTGCGAAACCTTCTCCGTATCGCCGGCCAGCTCCTCTACGGCAAAGACATCCATTGGGCCATGGAGCTCGTCCAGAATGCAGAGGATGCGGGTGCAAGACGAATAGTCTTCGTCTTTGAGCCAAGCCGAGTGCTTGTCTGGAATGACGGCGAGAGCTTCAGGGCTCAGGACATTTGGGCTATCTGCTCCGCGGGGCATAGCGTCAAACGCAACAAGATTGGGTTCTTCGGCATCGGCTTCAAGTCGGTCTACAAGCTGACCGAGGCTCCCGAAATCTACTCTGGCCCGTACGCCCTTCGGATTGAGGACAAGCTCTATCCGACGCCGCTACCCGTGCGCTTTCAGAAAGGGCGTGGCGCCTGGTTCGTCCTCCCTCTCGCGACCGACCAGCGATCGAAGCTCCCCTCGATGGTCAAGGCTTTGACGTCCTCAGAGTTCGGTCAGGTCCTTCTAACCATGAGGAGTCTGGCCCAGATCCGAGTCCTGGACAGAACAGGCTCCGGCGCTTCGAGCCGATTGGGGCGCAGGATCCTCGCGGGAGATCAACACCAGAATTGGGACGAATGCGAGATTGGCGGAACTCGAGATGACAGTCTCCGCACGTGGCGCCGGTTCTTCTATGAAACCGACCCGGTCCCGAGCGGAGTCTCCCGCGAGGGCCGCAGCGTCGAGCCCGGTGATCGGAGCGTTGTGGTTCTGGCGCGGCCAGTCGATGGCCAGCCAAGTGTCCTGCGACTCCACTGCTTCCTTCCGACGGCCGTTCGCTCAGAGCTTCGTTGGATGGTCCAAGCCGACTTTGAGCCAAGCGCAAGTCGCGAGCAGCTTCGTCAAAGTGAGTGGAACGATTGGCTCATGGGCGAGGCAGGTAAGGCGATCACACAAGCGACGACAGTGAGCTCGCGCCTCCTTCGAGAGGTACCCTGGGACCTTGTCCCTTTGACCGAAGAGGTACAGGATCCGCAGCAGCGAATCGCGTTTGAGAGGGCGTCCGCGGGTCTCAAGGAAGCCAGCTTCATTGCCACGCATCGCGGTTGGAGACGACCCTCAAACGCCACTTGGGGCCTATACCCACAGGTTCCGAAGGCCGTTCGAGAAAGCGACCTTGCAGTTGCCACTGGACGCGATGTCTCGTACGTGCGACGCGAGACGATGGGCGCGATCTCAGAGACGGATCCGTCTCGCGCGGAGCAAGTGCTGGAGGCGTTGGGGTCGATTTCCGTCAGCTGCCCCGGACTTGTCTCGCTGTTCGGCTCCGAGGATGAGTCCTTCGCGGGAGCCAAGCGTGACGGGTCGTGGTGGATCGCGGCTCTGGGTCTCATTGCCAAACACGGGACGACCGACGAGAAGGAAGCACTGGCCGAGACACGATGCCTGCCGATCCGAGGCGGTGGCCGCGTTCAACCTTCGCCTGCTGTCGCCGAAGACGGGTACCTCGTTGCCTTCAGCCGCGCCGATCTGTCCGAAGACCTGCAAGCATTTCTCGGAGATTCAGAGGTACACCTGATCGAGCCGTTCTTGTCCGCGCGCGGTGAGGGCGCGCGCAGCGAACACAGCGCGGGAGAGTCCAAACTCCTCGCCGACATCAACGCGATGCTCACCGCCGAGCCGTTCAACGTTGCCCCCGAGGCGGGGCCGTATCATATCGTGGCCAGCCTTGTGCTCCCGAGGCTCAACTCATTAGCACGTCACGACTCCCTGACTGACGCGCAAGCCGACCAAGCCTGGCGGCTCTTCGAGTACGTACGTCAGAAATGGCCGACCTACGTCAGCGAGTATCGACGCCGCAGAAATGACAAGGCGACGGACACCGCGATCGCCGCTGAACTCAGCGCAAAGCTCATGGTTGTCTCCGTCTCAGCCTCCGGTCGACACAAGGCGCGCACGTTGAGTCCCGTCGTCGAGACCTACGTCTCAAAGGCTCTTCTCGGCTGGGAGGCAATGGACGTGGCCCTCGCTGGCGATGATCAAGCCCGCCTGATTGACGACACTCACGCGCGCGCGCTGGAGGTCTCCTTACGGCGAAGAGGTGGGAGGGTTCGCGGCGAAGTGCCCCCTGCCCTCGACTTTCTGCGCCTTCTGGGTGCACCGGTCGGTCCTCGCGTCGGCAAGAGAGCGCTGGTTCAGTTGGCACCCCGCGACTTCCCCTGGATTGACTGGAGTTCGATTCCTCCGGGATCGCGTCGCAGAGTCGGGCTGGAAGGCGACTGGGACAGTCCCGACTTGGCTAGGCTCGCCGTCAGATGGCCGAGCCTTTCCCTTCAACAGCGCACGCGCCGGGCTGCGGCATTGCTAAGGGGCATTGAAGCGGACTGGCCAAGGCTCACGACGACGGCCGCGTGTTCCGCCCGCTACTTCTACGGATCGTGGACACCATACCTATCCGCCGTTCCCACCTCGTGGGTGGGCCTCTTGAGCCAAATTGAGTGGCTACATTCCGTGGCCGGAACCCTTGAAAGGCCGGCGGACCTCGTGGTCGACACGCCGGCCAATCGGCTGGCGTCTGGTGGCGAAACTCGGAGCCTCTTGAAGTGGCGACTCACGAACGCCGATGCGATCAGATCCCTTGGTGTCAGAGGCCGTCCCGCAGCGGAACGGGTCCTGGAAACCCTTTTCGCTGTCCGATCTGGGAGTGCCGGGTCGCGACAACAAGATCTTCTGACAGTGGCCAAGGCGTGCTACCAGACCCTTTCGGACGAGATTCGCGACGCGGGGGCCGAAGCTGATCTGGTCAAAGCACTGATCGTTACCCGCATGAGGGGAGGGGCGGGACGGGGCCTCATCTATGCACCGCCACCAGACAAAGTCGAGGGCGAGAGCTGGTGGCCATCGGGCAGGGTGATTCAGAACGACGCCATGAAGTGGGTCGGGCCGTACCTGGGACAGCTCGCAGGACGGTATCGGTCTGCGGCGCATCTATGGGAGACCCTCGCAATCAGGCGTGACCTAACGCCCGACATTGCCTGCGAGGTAATTCGCCGCGACCTCTCGACCGACCAGGATGCCGGTCGAGCGTATGAGTACTACGGACGTCTGGTGTCGTTTCTCGAGGGATCGAAGCTGGGTGATGGAGCAAGCTCGGATGTCCCTGCTCTGACAACAGTGGGGTGGCGATCAAGCACGGACATCTGGTGGTCAAACCGTCCCGAGTTAGTAGATGCATACGCAACCTCCGTTGCCTGGTGGCAACCCGGCCTGCGTGATCCGTCGTCCGTCCGTCGCGCAGCTGACTTCCTTGGAGCGCGTGAAGTGACGCCTTCGGCAAGCGGTGGGCCACTAACCGAACGCTGGGAAATACACGACCTCGAGGCCCTCGAAATCGGCGAAGAGGAGCGATGGCATCTGGCGCTGGCAACCTGGCCAGACGTCATCCGGTCTGGCTCAGACCCGTCTGAGTGGCCGTCTATCGAGCAACTGGCGGAAGTGGCGGATACGCTCAGACCTACGATTGCGGGAGGGCTGCGGGTCCATTTTGCCTTTGCCACGGCCACGGAGACGATTCGTGTCGCAATAGGACCTCCGGTTGCGCTGCGGCTAAGAGACGGACTGGTAGTGGCCCGTTCCGCCTCGGACTTGTTCACGACCCAGGCCGCAGTCGCGATTGCGACGCTGGTCCCCACGAACCAACGAGAAGCAGCCAACACCCTCGCCCTGCTGCTATCAAACGCCGCACATGATCCTGACGAGTTGTACCGGCGCGCCACTCTCCATGCGGTCCATGGCTACCAGCACAGAGAATTCGCATTCGAGCCCGAACTTGACGACGTCGACGTTTCCGCCGTCGAGCGCGTCGGTGCTTGGCCAAAACGCCGCGGCAAGAAGTCGGAGGACCAGCAAGAACCCTTCAAACGACTCGCTGATCCAGCCCACTACGGTCTCGTGAAAACGGACTCCGTGACTCCGGCCCCGCCGACTGCTGCCGGCCCGATCGGCAACCTAGTTGCGCCGGCTTCGGAAGAGGACCAAGACGAAGAATCGGGAGGAACCAAGGCCCCACCGGAGCCGCACGAACGGTACTCGAATCTGGATGTCGAAGGCGCGGCACGACCATTCGTCGAGGACTATGAGCTGTCGACACGCGGCACGTCGATCGTCCGCCAGGGCCCTCGGGTGGGAGCTGATTATGTTGCCAGCGATGGGCGCTACATCGAAGTCAAAGCGTTCAGCGGGTCGGCCCCCAACAGCTTCGATCTCGAGGCGCCCGAATGGCGCGCTGCCCAACATCCCGAGATCGCCGACCGCTACTGGGTCTACATCGTCGAGCACCTTCGGGACGGTCAGCCGCCCCAAGTCACCGCGGTATTCAACCCGGTCACAGACGAAGCCACGAGCAAGGAGCCTACCGGCAAGATGAGGGTTAGAGGCTGGAGAAGCTCGAGGACTCAGCGCGTGGGTCGTTTCGAGCAGCGACCGTAGTTTCCGGAAGGATCGAGTCGCTCGGCTCGGCTGCTAAGGCCTTGCTAGAGTTCGGTCGAACTCGCCGTTCCGCCGGCCGCCTGCGCACGCCTCTTCAGCGCCTCGGCCTTTGTCTCCGGCACGACGACGCTGACCGCGACTTGGCAGTGCGAGACTTCACCCTCGTCGACCGCAGCGGCTAGATCCGTTAGTAGCTGGAATACCGCGTTACGTCGATCGTCCCCGTCAAGGTTGGTGTTCAGCGACAGCTTGAGCTGCACATCGGGCGACTTCGGATACTGAGAACCACCTGGCTTCGGCGGCTCGGGTGGCGCCGGCGGTGTGTCGATCGGAGAGGACGGCACTTCGGTGGGTCGAGCCAGTCGCAATGAGGCAGAACCCACGCCGATCTCGCTGGCTCGATTGACGACCCGCTCGGTTCCATCCTCGCCCACGAGCCGCAGCTTGCCGTCCGAAACGGCCTCGAAGATAGCGCGCTGCAGATCGGCGTCGCCGCCGGGCAGTAGAGGCATACGAGGCGAGTTCCAGAACAGGTCGCGGATCTCGTCGAGCGGACGATCGTCGTAGTCCGAGTCCATCAGGTTGTGGAGGAGGGCCTTCGCGGTGAACTCGCCGACCCCAACCGTCTTGCCAAGCTCCCTGAGCTTCGCCCATACGATGCTGCCATCGAGAGCGGATTGGTTGTCCTGCTCGAACCGGAACTCCTTGTCGGCTCGCCCCTCGCCTCCGTCTCCTTTTCCGAGGTAGACGATGTGCTGGAAGGCGCGCCGGATCGAGTCTTCCATGACCCTTCGGGCGGCAGACTTCTTGTCGGCCGCTTCGGCCTTCATCTCGTCGTCGGCCTTGACCGCGGCGTTGTCCGCAACATGGCTCCAGGCGACGTAGTCGGCGACAGCGGCCCGTGCATTCCGCCGGCGCTGCGTGTTGACGACAGCGAACACGGCCGACGATGCCCACTGAACCGGGAGCTTCTCGTCGCCAATGCCCATCGCGGCCCGCAAGGCGCTCCGAGTCTCCTTGTCTATCCCGTTGAGGAAGCTGAACCGCCTGGGGTCCAGAACAACCAGCCGAGTCTTTCGAGCGTCGTCGATGCC
>Ga0182021_10008456_pt1 | contig 12185 bp, 8 predicted proteins | sample 612E3MmetaG_FD_120493 | JGI IMG/M metagenome (GOLD analysis project Ga0182021, IMG submission 120493) | Permafrost microbial communities from Stordalen Mire, Sweden - 612E3M metaG (Illumina Assembly) | ecosystem: Environmental > Terrestrial > Soil > Wetlands > Permafrost | place: Sweden...
CGTGGTCAGTTGCGGCATTGAAGTGATCCCACTGGTTCCACCCGGCACAAGGTTCACGGGTGTAGCAGCGGGAGGCTATCACAGCCTGGCGCTCAAACAGGATGGGACGGTCGTCGCGTGGGGCAACAACAATTCTGGTCAGGCGACGGTGCTTGGCAGTCTGAGCGCAGTCAAGGCCGTCGCGGACGGAGGCCAATTCGGCCTGGCGATCAAGGAGAATGGGACGGTGGTCCAGTGGGGGGAAGCCTACGGCACAATCCCTGGCGGTCTGACCGGAGTGGTAGCCGTCGCGGCAGGCCAGTTCCACAGCCTGGCGCTCCGCCAGGACGGGGCGGTTTTCGCCTGGGGATCTGATAGCTCTGGCCAGGTGACGTTGCCCAGTGGCCTGGGAGCCGTAAAGGGCATCGCGGCCGGATACTATCACAGCCTGGCAATTCGGCAGGACGGGACCGTCGTCGCGTGGGGAAACAACGATTACGGCCAGACGAACGTGCCCAGCGCTCTGAGCGATGTGGTTGCCGTCTCGGCAGGACAGGGTCACAGCCTGGCGCTCAAGCGGGACGGGACGGTGATTGGGTGGGGGTCCACGTATGTACCCAGTGGTCTGACCGGCGTGACTGCGATCGCGGCGGGAAGATCGCATAGCCTGGCCCTTAAGCAGGACGGGACGATCGCCGCGTGGGGAGACAACACGTATGGCCAAGCGACGGTCCCCAGCGGCTTGACCGGCGTGATTGCCATCGCTGCGGGAGAGGGTCACAACCTGGCCCTCAAGCAGGACGGGACGATCTTCGTGTGGGGAAACAATTGGTATTGCCAGACGCCCATGCCTGGCGACCTCAAAGGGATAGTTGCCGTCGCCGCAGGAGCCGAGTTCAAGAACGGGAGTGGCTTGGGGCTCAAGCAGGACGGAACCGTTGTCGGGTGGGGGGCCAATAGCGCTGGCCAGGGAACGGTGCCTGGCGGGCTAAGTGGTGTGGTTGTCATCGCGGAAGGAGGGTGGCACAGCCTGGCGCTGAAGCGGGACGGAACCGTCGTCGGGTGGGGAGCGAATTACGATTGGTCCAGCGATTACATCGGCCAAGCCACCGTGCCCAGCGGTCTGAGCGGGGTGATGGCGGTCGCGGCGGGGGCGCTGCACAGCCTGGCGCTCAAGCAGAACGGGACGGTCGTCGCATGGGGAAGCAACTATGACGATAATGGGAATAACTACTGCGGCCAGGCGAAAGTGCCCAGTGGTCTGAGTGGTGTGACGGCCATTGCGGCTGGTTGGTGCCACAGCCTGGCGCTTAAGCAGGACGGGACGGTCGTTGCGTGGGGCGCAGGCGGGCCAGGAGCGGGATCCGGAGCGCCGAATTTTGGCCAGGCGATAGTACCAAGCGGTCTGAGCGGCGTGACTGCCATTGCGGGAGGAGGCTATCACAGCCTGGCGCTCAAACAGGACGGAACGGTCGTGGCATGGGGTCGCCGCGACTACGGCCAGACGGATGTGCCAGCCGGTTTGAGCGGCGTGGTTGCCATCGCGGCGGGAGTATATCACAGCCTGGCGCTCAAGCGAGACGGGACCGTTGTCACGTGGGGAGACACCGAGTTCGACTTGGATATGGTTGGCGGTCTGAGCCGCGTGGCGGCCATCGCGGCGGGAGGTTCTATCAGCCTGGCTGTGGTATGCCCCACGCTCAGCGTTAATGAGCTCCCGCGAACGCAGACAGCAGAAGCCGGGTCAACGATCCGCCTCGACGTCGTGGCTGACGGAGCCCCCCCCCTCAGCTATCAATGGCTCTTCAACGGAACCAATGCACTGAGCGGCGGCACCAACTTCTTTGTGGAAATACCGAGTGTTCAGGCGGCCCAGGCAGGTGCTTACGCTGTAGTCGTTACCGACCGTTTCGGAGCCGCCTTGACCAGCAGCCCCGCCATGCTCAGCGTAATTCCGCCAGTTCCGAGAAGGACAGCTCCGGCCGTCAACCTGACCGGGGAAGTGGGAAGCTTTCTGCACTTGAGTTATGCCAACACACTTGGCCCCGGCCCATATTGGCAGGCGCTGGACGTCGTCACTCTGACTCAAACACCGCAACTTTACCTTGATACTTCCGATCCGCTGCCATCGTGCCGGTTCTACCGCGCCTGGCAGACCAATGCGCCCAGCATAAAGCCTTCACTGCAAATAGGGCTGGCCACGAAGCTCACCCTCACGGGAGCGGTGGGCAGCAACATGCGCATTGACTACATCAACCAGTTTGGCCCGACCGACGCCTGGGTGACGCTGAACACCGTAACCTTGACCAACGCGACGCAGCCTTACTTCGACTTCACCATGTTCCACCAGCCCGCCCGGCTTTACCGCGTTGTTCCGGCGCCTTAGCCGGAGCATCTCATGCAACTATTTCTCCTTTATCCGCCTCAGCGTCAATGAACCGGCGGCGCGGCAGAAAGCGGATTCTCATCCGCAACTCTTTCCCCCGCGTGGCCTTTTGGCAGAGGCAGCCCGAAAGAAAAAACAGCGGCACCATCCGGCGCACTCTAGTAGAAAACCGCCCTATGTGAAGGCGCTTCTGGCCGTAATCCGCGAAAGCGATGAAGCAATGCAGCGCTCTGCGTTATAGCAACGACAAGTCCTCCCATCACCCGCGCAGGCTCAATGAAGGGTGGGGCGTCAAAAAGCAGTTTAGTCCTCGGTTTCCGGCATCCTCGACCCGCGCCGGGACTTGGGCTGGGCTCCGAAGCACCGATGGCGCTGGTTATCGCGAGCCTGAAAGTGCTCCGCGATTGGAGAGTTCTCCAAACCAGCCAGGTCAGCCCCGCGCGATTTCGTGCAACACCGCGCCGCCGGGGCCGACGAGCCGGATGTGCAACGGCATTTGGCCGACGGCATGCGTGGAGCAGCTCAGGCACGGGTCGTAGCAGCGGATGCCGTGCTCGACGCGGTTGAGCATGGGCTCGAGAATCTTGTTGCCGCGTACGTAATGCCGCGCGATCTGGGCGACGGTCTGGTTCATCGCGAGGTTGTTCTGGCCCGTGGCGACAATGAGGTTGACCTTCTTGAGCAGGCCATCGCGGTCCACGGTGTAATCGTGGAAGAGGGTGCCGCGCGGGGCTTCGCTGACGCCCACGCCGCGGAGGCTGTTGATGCCGGCATCGGCGCGGAGGTCTTCGCTGAGGAGGTCCGCGTCATCGAGAGAGGCTTCCACGCGCTCGATGGAAGCGAGAATTTCGATCAGGCGCGCGTAGTGATAATGGAAAGACGAGGTCACGGCGTTGCGCCCGCGCGTCAGCTTCTTGAATTTCTTCAACTCGGCGTCGGCCTTGGGCGTGCCCATCTGCTGGGCAACGTTCAACCGGGCGAGCGGCCCGACGCGGTACATGCCGTCCGGGAAGCCCAAGGGCGAATAATACGGCGACTTGAGGTAGGATGAGGTCTGCACCGATTCGCTAATGTATTCGTAGTATTTCTGCGGATCGAGCTGGTCGGCGATGATGCTCCCGCTGCTGTCGGTGAAACGGAGCTTGCCGCCGTGATGTTCCCAGGCGCCGTCCGGGTCCACCAGCCCCATGAAGAGGGAGGGGAAGTTGCCGAAGATCTGGACTTCCTTCTTGTGCGTGTCGAGCACCTTCTTGAACAGATCGAACGCGGTCTTGGTGGTGGCGTAGGCTTCGGGCAGCCAGGCGCGAATGCGCGCGCGGCCTTCCTCGGTCAGCGGGCTGCGGACGCCGCCGGGCACGGCCCAGGCCGGATGAATCTTCTGGCCGCCGAGCACCGCGATGATTTCCTGGCCGAACTGCCGGAGTCGGATGCCGGCGCGGGCAAGGTCGGCGTTCGAGGCAATCAACCCGAACACATTACGCTTGGCGGGCGGCGTATCCCAGCCGAGGAGGAGATCGGGCGTGCTCAGGTGAAAGAAGCTCAGGGCATGGCTCTGGATGATCTGGCCGAGGTTCATGAGGCGGCGCAGTTTGTCCGCCGCGGGCGGGATGTTGACAGCCATGATGGCGTCGCCGGCTTTGGCCGCGGCCAGCAAATGGCTGACCGGGCAGATGCCGCAGATGCGCTCGGTGATGCCGGGCATCTCGCTGTAAGGCCGCCCTTCGCAGAATTTCTCGAACCCGCGGAACTCGACGACGTGAAACTCGGCGTCGGAGACATTGCCGGCGTCGTCTATGAAAATGCTGATTTTGGCGTGGCCCTCGATGCGGGTCACGGGGTCAATGATGATGTGTTGAGCCATAACTATCCAAATTTGAGCTGGAGGCCTTCAAGCTTCGGCTCGGCCCCTTCGAGCAACGGCACCAGCAGGGCCTTGATGCGGTCCGCCGGCGGCGGGCAGCCGGGCAGAAAGTAGTCCACCTGCACGGCTTCATGCACGGGCATCACCCGCGCCAGGAGGGCCGGAACGATGCCTGGTTCCTTGGGCACGCCCGGGTTGGTTTGGGCGCACTCGACGTAAGCGCGCTGCAACACGCTTTCGGCGTTGCCCAGGCCGAGCTGGTTCCGGATAGCGGTCACGTTGGCCGTCACCGCGCAGTCGCCGAACGAGACGAGGACCTTGGTCCGCGCGCGGATCTTGTGGAGCAGTTCGAGGTTATCCTCGTTGCAGATGGCGCCTTCGATGAGGCAGACGTCCACGTTCTGGGGGTATTCCTTCACGTCCATGATCGGGCTGAACACCAGCTCCACTTTGCCCGCCAGTTCGATGAGGAACTCGTCCAGGTCCAGGAACGACATGTGGCAGCCGGAACAGCCGCCGAACCAGGCCGTGGCCAGGCGCAGGTCGGGCTTCTTGCCGGCGTCCGGCTTCGTTTCCATTGCTTGCTTGGTCTGCATGTTAGTCAGCAATCCATTGCTTTTTCTCGCGCGCGGTGACGATGAACTCGAGCTTGGTGCGGTCGCGCTCCATCTCGCCCACCGTCGCGCCTTTGGTGAACAGGGCGCCGGTGGGGCAGGACATCACGCATTTGCCGCATTTAGTGCAGGTGTCGGAGCTGCCCCACGGCTGGTTGAGGTCGGTGATGATGCGGGCCTGGCCGCCGCGGCCGGAGACGTTCATGGTGCCCGCCCCTTCGATATGCCAGCAGACGCGCACGCAGCGGCCGCAGAGAATGCAGCGGTTATGGTCCATGCCAAACAGCGGATGAGTGCTATCCACCTCCCAGTGGGGAAAACGGTAGTCGTAGCGCACGTGGTCCATGCCCTGGCTATAGGCCAGGGTTTGCAGCTCGCAGTGCCCGTTGGCGACGCAGACCGCGCACACATGGTTCCGCTCGGCGAACAGCAACTCGAGGGTCATCCGCCGGTATTTGCGCAGCCGTTCGCTGTCGGTCTGGATGTCCATTCCCTCGCTGACTTTGGTGGTGCAGGCGGGCAGCAGTTTCGAGATGCCAGCCACTTCCACCAGGCAGAGCCGGCAGGCGCCTACATCATAAACGCCTTCCAAGTGGCAGAGCGTCGGGATGGTGATGCCCGCCTCCACTGCGGCGTCCAGGATGGTCGCGTTCTCGTCGGCGCTGACTTGTTTGCCGTCAATCGTTAAAGTTTTAGCAGCCATACTGTTGTCCGGTTTCTCGCGTTAGATCATGGGAGCAAAGGCATCCTCTTCTGCACCGCCGCGGCTCTTTCCGTTGCTGGTCGGCGCGGCGAAGATGTCCGCTGTAAGCAGGTCGGTGTATTCCTTGCGGAAGAACCGCAACGTGCTCAGCACCGGGTTGGGCGCGGTCTGGCCCAGGCCGCACAGGCTGGTGCTTTTCACCATCTCGCAAAGGTCTTCGAGCTTTTGCAGGTCGCGGGCGCTGGCCTTGCGCCCCAGGATTTTCGTCAGCAGGCCGTGCATCTGCACCGTGCCGGCCCGGCAGGGAACGCACTTGCCGCACGACTCGTCCATGCAAAACTCCATGAAGAAGCGGGCGACGTCCACCATCTGGGTGCTGTCATCCATGACAATCATGCCGCCTGAGCCCATGATGGAGCCGAGCTTCGTCAACGATTCGTAGTCCACCGGCGTATCGAGCGCGTCGGCCGGGATGCAGCCGCCGGAAGGCCCACCGGTTTGCACCGCTTTAATCTTGCCGCCATCGGGCGCGCCGCCGCCCATCGTCTCGACGATCTTCCGCAGAGCCGTGCCCATCGGCACTTCGATCAGACCCGTGTTGGTGATCTTGCCTGCCAGCGCGAACACTTTCGTGCCCTTGCTCTTCTCGGTGCCGATGCGCGCAAACCAGTCCGCCCCCTTGCGAATGATGGGCGCCACGTTGGCGAAGGTCTCGACGTTGTTGATCAGCGTCGGGCAGGTCCACAAACCGCTCTCCGCCGGGAAGGGCGGGCGGGGCCGGGGCGCGCCGCGCTTGCCTTCGACCGAGGCCATCAGCGCCGTCTCCTCGCCGCAGACGAATGCGCCCGCGCCGATGCGCAAATCTATGTTGAAGTTGAAGGGCGATTCAAAGATGCCGCTGCCCAGCAAGCCTTGCTGTTTGGCCTGCTTGATCGCCGTTTGCAGCCGGCTTATCGCCAGCGGATACTCCGCGCGCACGTAAATGAAGCCCTGGTTCGCGCCCACCGCGTAGGCCGCGATGGCCATGCCTTCCAGCACGCTGTGCGGGTCGCTCTCCAACACGCTGCGGTCCATGAACGCGCCGGGGTCGCCTTCGTCCGCGTTGCAGATGACATATTTCTGGGGGCTGGCCGTCTTGGCGACCGTCGCCCACTTGAGGCCGGTCGGGTAGCCCGCGCCGCCGCGCCCGCGCAGCCCGCTCTTGATCATTGCGTCCACGACCTCCTTGGGGGTCATCTCGCGCAGCACGTCGTGGAGGGCCTGGTAGCCCTCCGCCGCGATGTAGGACTCGATGCGCTCGGGGTCCACCAGGCCGCTGTTGGCCAGCACGATGGACAATTGCTCCGTGAAGAACGGATGCTTCGGGTCGCCGCGCTGCACCTTGGTCTGGCCCCCCTTGAGCGTGCCGACGAGCGACGCCGCGTCTTCCGGGACGACTTTCAGGTAAAGCGGCCCCTGGCCGCCCGCGCTGACCTGGACGGTCGCGCCCGGCTCGTTCGTGTCCACCTGCACCAGCGGGCCCTGGCAACATAATTTCATGCAGCCGACCCCGCGCACCTCGACCTGGTCTTCCAGGCCGGCCTCTTTGACCGCCTTCTCCAGGGCTTCCTTGACGCCCTTCGAGTCGGACGACATGCAGCCCGCCGCTAGGCAGCAGCGCACGACAAACTTCTTGCGCGCCGCGCGTTCCTTCTCTGCGATTTCGATCAGGTCGTCAATTACCATGGCCGATCCATCCTTTCACTTTTTCGAGCGCCTGCTCGGGCGTCTGGCGGGGCGTGACCCTCCCGTCATAGACCACGGCCGGGGCGAGGCCGCAAGCGCCGATGCAGCGGGCCGTGAGCAGCGAGAGTTCGCCGTCCGGGGTCGTTTCGCCCGCCTTGATCCGCGCCTTGTCTTCGACCGCCGCCAGCACTTTGTCCGCGCCTTTGACATAGCAGGCGGTGCCCATGCAAACCACGCAGGTGTGCCGGCCCTTGGGCTTGAGCGTGAAGAAATGGTAGAAGGTGGCGACGCCATACACGCGGCTGGCCGGCAGCTTGAGGCGGTAGGCGATGAACAGCAGCAGGTCGTCTTCGAGATAGCCGAATAGCTCCTGGGCCTTGTGCAGCACCTCGATCAGCGCGTCCTGCTTGAACTGGTGCTTCTTGATGTGCGCCTCCAGAATCTTGAAGCGCTTGTCGCCGCTGGCGTGCTCCAGGACCTGGGGCAGCCGGTTCTTCTTTTTGCTCGAAAGCGTTGCAATCATATCGCTAAGCGGGATTGGTGTGGTATTCGGCCCTGGGGTTCAGGAGCAGAAGCCTTCAGCAATGCCTGCAAAGCAACCTAGCATCCGCGATCAACTGCGCTGCGCGTGAATTGGCAATTGATAAACCTTTTTTGTGGTTGGCCAGCGGGGCAGACGCCGTGGGGGGCCTTTTGACGGCCAGGGAGTGCGATACCCGTGAAAAAAAGGGCGACCCGGCTCTACGCTCCGGGTCGCCCCCACCCATCCCACCATGAAAAGCGGGCGGCGCGCAGTCTTCACTGCCGCCCGACTATGAGGATGCAGGTAACCAACCCGCACCCGCCGGATTAAGCAGCATGAGCCGTGCCATCCAGTGGCCGAACATCACACTTAATTGCCTTAGGCCGCGCGTGCCGGCGCCGCCTCGCGCTGCAGCCAGGCTCGGCCCAGCTCGACCAGTGTTTCTGCCTGCAGCGCCTCCTCGAGGAGGGGAAACACACTCCGCTCTTCGAGTTGAAAGTGCTCCCGGGAGGCCAGCAAAACCGACTTCAGCAGGCGCCGCGCCTCGGCGCACGTTTTGGCCGCACGCACCTTTTTCAGGCGCGCATCAATTTCATGATGGTCCTGGTGCATTCGCCCAAGCTCTCCCTGGTCGTGCAGCACATGATCCAGCGCCAGGTAAGCCAGATTAGTTTCGGTCTCCGCGTGGTGCTGAAGCAGCCCTTCGACAATGTTGGCCATGGTCTTCACCTCCAGGGGCGAGGTCAGGCTGGGGAGGACACGTTTAATCTGGTCAAACACCTCCAGGTAGATGTTGTGCTCGGCAATCAGGGCTTCGGTAATTTTCATAATGAGCATTATTCTAACTGAACCACGCGGAGTTTGCAACTCAGCTTCGCCCGGAAAGAAATTGCCGGCTGCCGCCGACCGGAGCGATCAGAGGGGGGCGGGGAACGTTACCCGAACAAATCCATCTGGGGCGGCGGGGCCAGTTGCTGGAGCCGGGCGCGGTCCTGTTGCCGGCGGGTGGCCTGGCGCACGTTGCCCTCGGGCGTCAACTCGGACTCTTCCAGGTTCCCCAGAATCTCTTTGGCTCGCTCCAGGATGCCTTTGGGCACGCCGGCCAGCCGGGCCACCTGGATGCCGTAGCTCTTGTCGGTGCCGCCCGCAACGATCTTGCGCAGGAACACAATCTGGTCGTGCCACTCGCGGACGGCCACGTTGAAGTTTTTCAGCCGCGGCAGCCGGGCGGCCAGCTCGGTCAGCTCGTGATAGTGGGTCGCAAACAGCGTCTTCGCGCCGACTTGATTGTGCAAGTGTTCGACGATGCTCCAGGCGAGGCTCAAGCCGTCGAAGGTGCTCGTGCCACGGCCGATCTCGTCGAGGATAATGAGGCTGCGCGGCGTGGCGTTGTTCAGGATGTTCGCCATCTCGCACATCTCGACCATGAAGGTGGACTGGCCGCGGGTTAAATCATCGCTCGCGCCAATGCGGGTGAAGATGCGGTCCACCAGGTCAACGCGGGCCTCGGCGGCCGGAATAAAGGAGCCGGTATGCGCGAGCAGCGTGAGCAGCGCGACCTGCCGGATGTAGGTGCTCTTGCCGGCCATGTTCGGGCCGGTGACGAGGGCGATTTGCGTGTCGCGGTCGAGCCGGACGTCGTTCGGCACGAAGCGCTCCTCGCTGAGGTTCTGCTCCAGCACCGGATGCCGGCCCTCGCGGATAAAGAGCACGCCCTCGGCGCCGATTTGCGGCCGACAGTAGTTATGAAAGCGCGCGGTCTCGGCGAACGAGCCGAGGACATCCAGTTGGGCCAGCGCCGCGCCGGTCTGCTGGATCTGTGGCAATCGCCCCAGCACCTCTTCCCGCAGGCGCTGGAACAATGTGTATTCCAGCTTCACTGCCCGCTCCTCGGCGCCCAGGATTTTGCTCTCCATCTCCTTCAGCTCGGGGGTGATGAATCGCTCGCCGTTGGCGATCGTCTGCTTGCGGATGTACTGCGGCGGCACTTTGTCGAGATTCGCTTTCGTGACCTCGATGTAGTAGCCGAACACGGAATTGAAGCGCACCTTGAGCGAGGGGATGCCCGTGCGCGTGATTTCATCCTGCTGCAACTTGGCAATCCAGTCTTTGCCGCCGCGCATGGCTGTGCGCAGCTCATCCAGCGCAGAATCAAAGCCGTCCCGGATCAACCCGCCTTCTTTTACTGCCAGCGGCGGCTCATCCACAATGGCGCGGGCAATCAACTCGATCAGCTCAGGCAGCTCAGTCACCTGGGTCTCCAGTTCCTCCAGCAAGGGAGGGCGAGCGTCCCCGCGAGCCCCATTTTCCGTAGATGTTTGGGCTCGCGGGGACGCTCGCCCTCCCGCCGTGTCCGTCGCAGCCGACGTCAGCAGGCTCTGGTTCGATTCCGCCCGGCGCCCGCCCCCAAGCAGCGCCTGCAGCCCCGCCTTCAACGCGGGGATCTGCTCCAGCGCCGTCCGCAGCGCGATCAAATCCCGCGCATTGCCCGTTCCGGCGCTCAACCGCCCGATCGTCCGTTCCAGGTCCCGCACCGGCACGAGACGGGCGCGGAAATCCTCCAGGGCCGGAGGGGTCTCCAGGAACGTTTGCACTGCTTCCTGCCGTCGCCGAATCGGTTCCACCGTGGCGAGCGGCTGCGAGAGCCAGTCGCGCAGCCGCCGCGCGCCCATGGGGGTGACGGTGCGATTGAGCGCGCCGTAGAGCGATGCGTTGCGCGGCGCGTCATGATGCAGGGGCTCCAGGATTTCCAGGTGCTGCAGCGTCGTGAAATCCAGTGCCAGGTAATCGCTCCTTTCGTAAAAGGAAAGGCGCGTCAGGTTGGCGACATCCCGCCTCAGATGTTGCGTGAGATAATGCACCACCGCCCCGGCGGCCCCGATGGCTGCCGTGCGGTCCCTTAATCCGAAGCCATCCAGCGAAGCTACTTTGAAATGGTCGCGCAGCGTGAAGATCGCCGTCTCCGGCGCGAAGACCCAGTCGTCGTAGCCGTTGAGAATCCAGCCGTACCCTGTAGAGCAGTGCGTCTCGCCTGCCCCTTTTCCGGGTTGCGGTTCCCCCGGCGGGGCAGGCGAGACGCACTGCCCTACGGCAACTGGCTTCGGTTCTTCTCGCGTCCCCCGACCCGCCCCCCGCAGCAAATCCCGCACCGCCGAGACTTCGCCCGGATAAATGATTTCCGCTGGGCGCAGCCGTTGAAGCTCCGTGAGCATGGCGGCTTCCCCCTCCACTTCGGTCGTCAGGAAGTCGCCGGTCGTCAGGTCCACGAACGCGAGGCCGAAGGTCCTGCCGGCGGGCTGCACCGCTGCCAGGAAATTATTCCGCTCCGCCTTGAGCATCCGTTCATCAAAGTGCGTGCCGGGGCTGAGGATTTGGGTCACCTCGCGTTTTACCAATTGGCCCGGCCGGGCGTCTTCCATCTGATCGCAAATGGCCACTTTACGCCCGGCCTTGAGCAGGCGGCCGATGTAGGCATGAGCGGCGTGGAAAGGGATGCCGCACATGGGCACGACGCCGCGCCTGGTCAACGCCACGTTGAGCAATTGCGCGCCGGTCTGGGCGTCCTCGAAAAACATCTCGTAGAAGTCCCCCAGCCGGAACAGCAGCAACGCGTCCTTGGGCAGCTCGCTCTTGATGCGGCGATACTGCGCCATCATGGGTGTGAGTTCGGCTTTGCTGGCCATGGCCCAAAACGTTAGCCGGGATTCCCCGGCGCGTCGAAATCAAATTCTGCTTTCAGGTAGGGACGTGTTCCACCGCGTCCCTGACACTCCCGCCAAGAAGTGGGACGCGGTGGAACGCGTCCCTACCTGAACAAACCTCTAGCCCAGCATCGCCATCACCTGCGCCATGGCCAGCGCCGTCTGCGCGGCTTCCCGGCCTCGATTGTGCTTCGGGTCCAGGCATCGCACGCGCGCCTGCTGCTCGTTCTCCAGCAGCAGCACTTCGTGGATGACGGGAACCTCGTATTGCAGTTGAAGCTGCATCAGCGCGCGGCTAACGGCCTCGCCTATGTGGGCAGCATGCACCGTCTCGCCGCGCAGGATCACGCCAAGGCAAATGATGGCGCTGACGCGTGGAGCTTGAGGGGAACTGGCTCTGGCGAGTCGCACCGCCACGAGTGGGATTTCGTAGGCGCCGGGCACACGGATCACCTGCACGGCTTTGGCCCCGGCGCGTTTCAATTCCGCCGAAGCCGCCCGCACCATATTATCCACATACCGCCCATTATACCGCGAAGCGACGATGGCAAAGCGCGCCTTGCCGGCCTGAAAGGTCTTGAACTGGAGAGGCTTCAGCATAGGAATGACGAATGATAAATGACGATTTGTCAATTACGATTTGTGACTGAAGGGCTTCTGCAATCTGCATTCTTCATTCTTCATTCTTCATTC
>Ga0182021_10008458_pt1 | contig 12183 bp, 12 predicted proteins | sample 612E3MmetaG_FD_120493 | JGI IMG/M metagenome (GOLD analysis project Ga0182021, IMG submission 120493) | Permafrost microbial communities from Stordalen Mire, Sweden - 612E3M metaG (Illumina Assembly) | ecosystem: Environmental > Terrestrial > Soil > Wetlands > Permafrost | place: Sweden...
CCCATAAGCGAGTCCAACTCATCCACGAACACGATGGCAGGTTTACCTTCGTTGGAGGATTTTCGGGCTGAAATGAACAATTTAGAAACATTCTGTTCAGCTTCACCCAGCCACTTGCTCATAATGGATGCTGCGTCGATGCTGTAGAAGTTCGCGTCAATTTCTGTCGCAACTGCAGCCGCCAACAAAGTTTTACCGCAACCAGGCGGACCAAACAGCAGAATACCACGTGGCCAACCCAGCGGGAACAAGTCAGGCCTCTGAACCGGGTAAACGATAGCTTCTTTTACCGCCTTTTTGGCTGTGTCCAAGCCGACGACTTCGTCCCATTTAACCATGGGTTTCTCGGTAATTATGAGTTCTGAGCCCTCATCTTTTCCTTCAGGTGTAGCCTTCTCCACGCCGCCACCTTCGCTCTCAGCTTCCCTCTCCATTTCGTGGCGAACATCCTGAGGCGAAACGGACCCCTGTAAGGCTTTAATTCGTTCTTGGTAGGCAATTGCCCTTTGCACGTAAACTTTGTTTAATCCGTATTCCGGGTAAAGTTGGACAAGCTGCAGCAGGCTTTCGATAGCTTTCTGGTACAGAGTTATCGCTCGGCCTTTGTTACCTTGCTTATCCATTTTCACTGCGTCTAACGCGTAGGCTGTTGCCGCTCTTTCAAGTTCTTGTGAAGCACTCATGTTTTTCCCCTCTCTTTTTATTATTCAGGCGATTTTAACTCAATTTTTATTTTTCCCTTGCTGCCTAAGCTTTCAAGGGCACTCTCTATTTCCTGGTTTGACGTTTTGAGTTCACTGGAACAACGTGTAAGGTCTATTTCACCGTTACTCTTCCGCACATACTCCAACAGCATATCCTCAATCGAGGGCTTTTGAACCGTTAAAGAGATTTCTTTAATCTCCTGCTTCTTGTAAGAAATAACGGTCTGTGAGGGAGCCCGCCCACTTTCTTCCCTGGACTTATGACTAACAACCTCAGAACTGGAAGCGCCTAAAGCAACCAACTCCCGAACCGGAGCCGCCTTCTGCCTTACTTCAGCCTTAGGAGCAGCTATAGGGGGTTCTGGCAGGGTTTCAGCAATTTTCCGCTCGAGGAAGTTGGAAACTTCTTTAAGAATTTCCTCTCCGCCCTGGGTTTTGGTTCCAACTTGGATCGTTTCATCCGCGTCGGCAGTAACTTTAGTAGCATAAAGAGTTTCGCTGATGGTGCTCTGAACGCTGTTCAGTTCAGCAGAAACATCAGGCAAAACCTGGAAAAGCTCCTGGGACACACCAGACAGCAGCTTTAACGCAGGCTTCAAATCAACAACTATCTCGCTTAGCTCCCTTATAGTTTCGAGTCGAAGCACCACACGTTCAATCGCTAACTGGACGTTGTAAAGGAACTTGAGAAGCTTACGGACTTCGGCAAGTTCATTAGCACAAACTGAAGCGCGCTCCTTGTTGTTTTTTCTCAGGGCGCTCATGCAGGTTTCAAAAAGAATTTTGTCGCGTTCTCTCAGGCGAAAGCTTGCTTGTTCCAGCTTGTTCTGCTGGGCTTTAAGTGTATAAATTGATTTGGTAGCGAGTTCTTTAACGGGTGGAGGAGCTTGGTGGGTGGATAAAACTTTCATTTTTGTTCCCTCCGCACCAAACTGCCTTGGTCCATCAGTTCTCTGGTTTAGATTCCAGCTTTTCCTACTTCTTTCACGTATACTACAACTGGGGGTTCTGGAAGATCAGACGATTCAGCATGTTCCGCGAAAACCTTCAACTTCTGTTCCGGCAGCTTAGGCTCAGCTATTGCTGGCGTGTCGCCGAGAAGAATGTTGGAGAGTTTGCTCTTGACAGACTCCATATCAGTTTTCTCCGCGGTTGTGCGTCGGATGGTTTCCTGCAGCGTGCCAAAGGATGCTTGATAGGCTTGGTCGCTGATTTTGCCGATTTCGTGCTCCAATTCAAGGTAGAGAACACTGTAGCTTAAGGTGGTCAATTCTTCCTCGCACCGTGTTATTCCCTGAGCTGCCTCATCTAGCAGTATTTGAGCGTCTTTGCGAAGTTGACTCAAGACCGTCGTGAAGCTGTTGTGCAATTCCTGGTAAAGGATCTGGGCAATCTTCTTTTTGTCAACTAAGTCTTTCAGGGCTTTGTCCTTGCGCCATATGAACGGAATTTGGTCGTAGAAAACTGCGGCCCGAGATTTGGTTTTTGACAAATATGTGACGTCAGCACCATTGAATACAAGATACTCCATGGGCTGCTTTGTGAATCTTCCATCGCTTTGTTCGATAAATGCGGCTTCAAATTTTCCACTTGGAGAAGTGGCGAAACAAACTATTTTTCCAACTGATCGTCCGTACTCATCTTTCACTGGTTTGCCAATAGAAAGAAAAAGATTGGAGAGTGTTTGGGACATTTTCTACACTCCTAAAATCCTTGGGTTGATTTCTCTGTTTGCGTTGATGGGGTTGCGGGCATGCCTGGTGGCAGATCTGGGAATTTGTCTTTTATCTTCTGCTCTGCAACTGTTGCTGCTTCGTTGAGGATGTTTGAGGCGTCTTCGTTGACGGTGTCGAAGTTGAGGGTCATTCCGGAGCCTTGGCCTGCTTCAATCATTATTCCGCTTAGCATGTTACCGATTTCGCCGAGTTCATTTTCTGCTTCGGGGAATACGCTGACTAATCCTGTCCTTACTGAGCGTAGTACGCCCACTGCTGGACCCAGAGTGGAGACCACGTCGCCTAGTTCTGAAACTGTTCGTAATCTTAACGTGATTTGTTCGAGAGCGAGCTTTGCGTTCATGATTAGTTTGGACATTTTGCGGACTTCGGCTAATTCGTTGGCGAAAACGTTTGCGCGTGCAGTATCGTGTTTGCTGTATGCGTCGACTATGCGGGCGAAGATTGCTTTGTCTCTTTGGCCGAACCTGTCTGTGGCTTGGTCGAGCTTCTGTACTTGGAGCTCTATGCGTCTGACTGCGAAGTCAAGTCGTGGCTTGAGTGGGCCTGGTGGCTTAACGGCGTCTTTTATGCGATTGCTGAAGGGTGTGTCTTCCCGTTTACTTTCCCATTTTTTAGCGAACCTTTCTGACATTAATATTCCTCCGAACACTGGAGATGCGCAGAATAATCTTATACGTTGTTAACATGATTTCAATATGGGCGTATATATGTACGGCTATACGTTCCTCGAAAACAGGTTTGTGGCTTTAACTATAAGGTTAAAGCCTGAACGCAGCGCATGGAGGTATTAGACATAAACGTGTTAGTTAGACTAAAGAGGTGCATAGTCTAATTGCTGTACAAAGGTGAAAACTAATGAACGACAGAGTAAGAATATTTGGAATTATTGCGGTCTTAGGCTTCATGGCAGGCGTCATCGCGCAGCTTGCAGCAACTTACTTTATTCCCTGGATGATATCAGTTTTGCCAATGCTTGGGGCAGCCACGAGCTTCATGATCTCAGGAGTAGCTGGCGCATGCCTAACCGTTGCACTTGTTGGTGCATGGGCTTACATGACTGGTAATCGAAACCAATAAAGAGAAAGCCCATCCCCTTTCTTTTTAAAAATCTCCCAATTTATTCCTTCTTTTGATCTATTGATTGTTTTATCGCGCCGCTATTCTGCACATCATAGAGTATTTGCTTTGTTTAAGTGGACTCAGTAGCGGAAAAAGACTTCACAAGCCTCCAGCATTATTTCCCCGCCTTCAGCCTCATCGTACCTCGATATCTTCATCGTCCAAGCTAAAAGAAAATTGACCGAACTAATTTGGGTTCCTATACCTAACTCGAAGAATCTTCCTAAAATAGGTACATCCAACGCTTGCGAACCCGGCTGCCCGCTCCTCGCTAAAACTGGCCAACCAACAAGTGCACGCTCCAAAAATGTCTCCGAACAAACTCGAGGATGCACCAAGGGCTAAAAGCAAAATAAGGACTTCTGTGATAGTAAGATTAGGGATACTTATGACCATCTGGTTTTACGTTAAAACAACCGATAACCCCAAAACCGTCGGCGACATAGTTTGCGCCGACAACTTCTTTGAAGATGACCACCCAAAAGGCAAGTACAGTTGGATTTTGGAGGAAGGCAAAGGCGAAGAGGAATACTGGGAGATTAGGGGCAAATATGAGGACTCAAAAGACCTCACCAACGTAGCCTTGGTTTACAGGGCAGGAGACGCCGTGGTTCTGGGAGAAGTGAACGACGATTTAGTGCCCAATTTCATGGATCCACTACTGGAGAAATACGGTCTAGAAAACATCAAATGGCTAGTGGGAGTAACCAAAAAATAAAACATTTCCCGTTCCAAATAGAAAGCTTCTGAATGATAAGGCATTTTTTAATGGAAAAGGCAGGGTTATTTGACCAAAGAAGCCGGGATGGGTCAAATTCTCCGTGCTTTTCAACACTTTGAAACTATCACGAAAATGCTAACCTTCTAACTGGTCAATCAAGCACTTTTTGCTATTTGAGTGCTTCTGGCTCAACTTTGCAGGTTTTAGAGTTAAACCGTGACTTAATCGCGTACACAACAGCACCAATAGCGAGGCATGCGATGCCTATTAGCCAAGCCTGCAAGCTCGCAAAAACCACAACCGCCAACAATATCAAACACAACGTCAAGCCGACCAGCGGCAAAAACCTATGGTAAAGCCTGTTTTCTGTCTTGAGCCTTAACGCGCAAACATTCGCAAAAGTGTAATAGAAGAGCAGGGCAAAAGTGCTGACTGCCGCAACTCGAGGTAAATCTACAAACAACGCCATCAGCGCCATCAGTAAGCCAACAATCCAAATTGAGTAATAGGGTGTGCCGAACTTGCTGTGGATTTTGCACATGACGTTTGGCATGTCGCTTTCTCTGGCCATAGAGAAAGCCACGCGGGAAACTCCTAGCACCGAGGTTAACAAAACGCCAGCTGTGGCAACCAAGCCGCCAACAGAGATTACCTGCACAGCCAGCGAACTGCCAGTGATGCCGACTGCAGAAGCCAACGGGGAATTCGACGACCCCAAAACCCCAGCGCCAACAAGCCCGACGGCCACCACACCAACCAAAACATAAATCGTCATCGAAATAGCGAGAGAAGAAATAATCGCCTTCGGCACTGTACGCTTAGCGTCCTTAACTTCTTCCGCGATAACCGCAACCCTAGCGAAGCCGCCGTATGCGAAGAAAATGAAAAAAGCGCCATAAAACACGCCGCTGTTCAAAGGCGAAAAAGGCAGAAAATTCGCCCCATTAAAGTGCAAAACCCCGAAAACAACAAAGAATGCAAGCACTGCAACATTGATTACGACAAGCACGTTGTTTAACCATGCCGACTGCCTGATTCCCACAAAATTCAACGCCGTAAATCCCACACAAATCGATGCAGCAACCAGATTTTGTGGCAACCCAGGGAAAGCGGAACCCAAATAATATGCGAAACCAAGCGCCACCGTTGCACCGCCAAACGTGTTCGAGACCATCCACATCCAACCAATCAAGAAACCCGCAAACGGCGAAACCAGAGTCCTCGTGTACTGGTAAACGCTGCCTTCCACCGGTTTCCATGCAGCCAACTCCGCGAAACTCAAGGCTGTGAACAGAGCGATTATGCCGGCAAAAACCATAGAGACCACAAGCGCGGAACCTGCCTTGCCCGCAACGATACCTATTACGACAAAGATTCCTGCCCCAATCGTCGCACCTACGCTTATGGCTGTGGCACTCCAGAATCCCAGCTTAGGCTTCAACGCGGTTTCTTCCCGTTTTCCCATGGCGTCCACAACTGATGAACCTTCGTTACGGAAGCTATTAAACCGTTAACCGAAAAGAAACGGCAGTTATCTATGTCTTTCTTTGTCTTCCCAAAACTCTCGTGTACGCAGGTACTGGATTTTCGCTTTCAATAAGTCCATGTAGAAATCGTCTTCCTTTGGATGCATCCTGCCAAGAATCCGCGAAGCGGTCTCTGGACCGACCCCTTTAACCTCCAAAGCGCGGACGGCTTGTTTCCCATAACTGAGAATCAGATCTGCTTTGCGCCTTGCCACCGTCAGTTCCTTGAGTTCGTCTGAATTGAGGTCTTTGCCTTCTCTACGCTTTTGCAGATCCGTCTTCAGCTTCTCCACGTCTTGCGTAAAATAAGTTAGCGTGAGGAGCCGTGATTGGCAATTTCCGCAATGCGGTTCATCGGACAAATCTTTTACACGGATTTGGGTTGTCCAGGTTCCGCAGTTCATGCACAGCAGCGTTGCGGTTCGTGCATCTATGCTATTTTTCATTTTGTCGATGTTACTAAGGATTACTCGCTCAGGAGCCATCAGCTCGGTGATATCAGCGTACTGCGCCAAAATGTGGTACGCCAAAGGAGTAGGCTTTTCGTTTCGAATCAACGTGCTGACCCGGATTTTCCCTGCCTGCACATCATGCATGATCTGTTTTGTTTTGGCTAAGTCGGCTTTTTCGAGCATAGCTTCCCGCAGGGTCTCCTCGTAAATTGGCGTATCCTCAAACGAAGCGCGCAAGTTGGCGTGACGTTGAGGACTCATGGTTTTTCCTCTGGGCAATCCGCCGAAGCGTTCCGCGACGAACTTCATTTTGTACGCGAATGGAAACTTGGCTTTCACGTACCGCTTAAACGCAGCATCAACCTCTTCGTCAGTCAAGTGGAAAAGGATTTGAGGCATTTCATCGACTTCCTGTCGTGAAAGTTTGCGGGGCATTTCCAAGAGAATTCGGTAGCCATCTGTCCACCAACCCGTGATGATTTCTCGCCCTGAAAGCAAGGAATCGAAGATTCCCCCCAAAGTCTTGTTCACCACCTCGCCAAAACACGCGTGCACAACAAGGTACCTGTCGTAAGCTTCCAGCAGGATTCGGTTTTGCGTGGGCAGCGGTGCGCCTTCTTTGAGATGCTCACTGATTTCTCGGGCGGTCTCTAGCAGCGTGGTCTTCTCCGTTTTGAGTTCCGCCGAAAGGTTCTCTGCAACTTGCTCGGGTGTTTTACCCTGATTGATGAGTGTTCCGATTTTTTCGCGTTCCAAGCCCGTTTGTTGCGCCAAATCAAACGGCACTGGCAAGATTTCCCCATCCCAACCGGGAATTGCAGCGAACGGATCCTCCGCGGGGACAACGTGCACGGTGCCCGTTTCTTCCTCAATTTGGACAATCCGCCAAACTTTGCCCCGCATTATGAAATGCAAGCCCACTCTTGCGTCCAGCGCCATGAATTCGTCACCTAGGGTGCCGATTTTGCGATCAGTGAGAACATTTATGACTGGGTATCGTCTTTCGTCTGGAATCATGCTTAGGTTGCCGTAGTAGTATTCACGGGTTCGACCGGTTTTACGCAAAATTTTGCCTTCTGGATCTATCCGTATTTTGTGTAGGCTGGCTAAAAAATCTACCACTTCTCGGAGCTGGTTTTCTTTGAGGTTTCGATATGGGTAGGCTCGGTGAATGATTCCTGCGAGCTCCCTAAGCGGAATGGTTTCTTTGTCCATCAAGATGCCCGCGATTTGGTGAGCCAAAACGTCAAGCGCGTTTTCGTGGAAAAGAACGGGTTCAATGCGGTTTTCCTGTGCGTTCTCGACTGCGGCCACGGATTCGAGTGTGTCATCGGGGTAAACAGTGATTATGATGCCTTCCGAAAGTCGCTCCACTGTGTGTCCGCTTCGTCCTACGCGTTGAATTAGGCTGCTTACTTGCCTTGGCGACATGTACTGAACCACCAAATCCACGATGCCAATGTCTATACCAAGTTCCAGCGTACTCGTCGCGATGATAGCTTTGAGAGTTCCCGCTTTGAAACTGTCCTCAACGCTTACGCGTTCTTCTCTGCTCAAAGAACCATGGTGAACGGCTACGTCCGAACGGTTGAGCTGGCTGAATCGGTGCCCAAGCATCTCCGCGATCGTTCGGCTATTCACAAAAATCAGGGTTGACTTGTGAGTGTCGACTAGTTCTATTAGTCGGCGAATTCTGGCTGCTGCTTCAGGCGAGGTTTCCAGTTTTCCCGCCAACTCGAAGTCTTTTTCGCTTGGAACAGGGAATTCAACTTTGTAGCGGTAGTTTTTGGCGAGAAAAGCGTGGATAACCTCGATTTCGCGGTTGGTTCCTGAAATGAATTTGGCGACTTCTGCAGGGTTACCGACTGTTGCAGACAAACCGATGCGCTGAAACTCCCGCTCAGTCACTTCGAAAAGCCTTTCCAACGCTAAAGTCAACTGCACGCCACGCTTGGATTCGGCTAAATCGTGTACTTCATCGACGATAACTGTTTCCACCGTTTTGAGGTGTCTGCGCATCTGGGAACCCGGAAGAATCGCCTGCAACGTTTCTGGCGTTGTCACCAGCATTTGGGGTGGCTGGCGGGCTTGTTTGCGGCGGATCTTCATCTCTGTGTCGCCATGCCGAACATCCACCGAAATTCCAAGCTGTTGGCTCCAAAAAGTCAGTCGCTTAAGCATGTCACGGTTTAACGCACGTAGCGGAGTGATGTAGATTAGTTGGATGCCTGTGGGTTCGATGTTTTTCTGTCCAACTAACCTGCTGAAAACTGGAAGAAGAACAGCCTCCGTTTTGCCAGTTCCTGTCGGAGCAATCAACAGAACGTTTTTTCCTGCTAAAACAGGTGGAAAAGCCAAAGTCTGTGGCAACGTTGGCTGTGTGAACCTGGCTTGGGCTAAAGCTTTTTGGACCGGTTTTGCAAGTAAATCGAAAACAGAGTTTGCCTCTTTATTCCGCATTGGGCTCAAAGGAACTATCGCTTAAAGCCTGCTTTATCTTTTGTCTATATGGCTACCAAGTTCTATTTCTCGCGATATTTCCAATACAAAGAACTTGCATAGCTTTTCTTTTGAATTAGAAGATCATCACACCGCCGTTGCTTTCAGGTGGAGAACAGTTTGAAGTTAGGCGCTTATTTTTGGTGGCGGTTTTACCCTTCGACCCAACTTAATTCGCAGCGCGATACGGTACAGTTTTCTTAGCGACTTTACCAGCAACTCGAGGCTTGGTGCCGCTGAGTAGATTATGGGTATTTGCTCGTATTGCGCAAGTTTGATTGCGTCATCGTCGGGTTTGACGCGGTGGAAAACTACAACTCGGGGTTTTAGGTGACTGACCCGCACGATCATCATGGCCAACGCGGGGTTCTCAACATTCGTGAAGACCAGTGCCCGTTCGGTTGTGGCGCCAAACAGCTGCGAATACTCCAATCCACTTAGCGCCTCTACCGCCTTTCTAGCATCCACGACTGTGTAGCCGTTAACCTCTCTGACCGTCTTCTCCGGTTCCCCCAATATTTCGCCGTTGATTGCCCTGCATAGATACTCAACCCTCACAGGAATAGGGAATTCGCGCAAGTCCACGATTGCCATTGTTGGAGAGCTGGTGAGTTTGGCGAATTCACGAATGAAACGGCTACCTTTTTCCTCATCGATGGTAAGTAGCGCCCAGACGAATCGGCGAATGAATTTGGCGCCGGGACTCTTGCGCCTGCCGCTCTCGTAATCGCTGATAACCGTGCTGCTACTCAAAAGCATCTTTTCGCTTAGGCTAATCTGACTGACGGCGAAGAGTTCCCGCCATTTCTTCATCGTTGATCCTGGTCGGCTGCTGAAGATTATTTCGCCTGCGATTCGGCGGGCTAAAACTTCTCGAATGCTGGGCGAAACGGACACAAGGGAACCTCGAGCATCCACTCATGGGATGATATATAAAACTTTACCGCTTTCGCAGAGACCCAACAGGGGTTACACTAAGAAGATCAGGACGACTCCCGCCACGACCACCAATGCTCCTAAAACGCGCTTCACCGTAGCTTTCTCCTTGAATAGCAGGAACCCAGCGAAGGCACTAAAAAGAGGCGTCATGGAAGAAATGGGCACTGCCTGAGCAGCAAGGGTGTTAAGGAAACTATAATTCATAAGCACCCAGCCTAAAGCGTTCGCGACCAAGCCGCCGACGCAAAGTTGGATAACGGTTTTACGTTTCAACCTCAAGAAGCCGCGGGTCGGGTCCAACAGCGGCGCCAGCATAAGCATAAATATTGCCATGGCAGCGATGCGGAAGGTGACGATGGCGAAGTTCGCGTCCAAACCGTTCACACCCGGCATCAATACGGCAGCATCCATCATCGTCATGCTGACAGACCACGCGAGGGCAGCCGCCAAAGAAACAGCCACACCCGTCAACGCCAATTTGCCTTTTGTGAGGGCGGGACCCTCAGTTTTTCCTCGACTAAGCAGCCAGATTCCCACAATGATTACGACAGCGCCAACGACCGCTGTTGCAGTTAAGGGTTGACCAAGCAAAATCGCCCAAACCAGGCTGAACAGCGGGTAAGTCGCAGCCAACGGAACCGCGACAGAGACGCCAACAGACTTGAGCCCAAGCAGGTAGAAAGTGTCACCTATGCCTAAGCCGACTATGCCGCTGATGACAACGATGGCAATCACGGTCAAAGGCAAACTGGCAAGGGCACCCCACTTGCCAAGCGCCAACAACATCACCACAAGCACAACCGCGTTAGTTGCCAACCGCACAATATTAGCGGAAACTGGTTTCGCCTTAAAAAGCGCCTGCCGATACAATATCGGCGCTACCGCCCAGCAGAAAGCCGCACCCACAGCCGACAAATCACCAAGCACAACTGGACTCATACGTAAGCCGTTTACAGTTTCTGCCGCTGACCTTCAATATATCAATTTCCAGACTTGGAACGCAAAACGGACAGCAAAAGTTATAGGCAAACATAACGACACTCAAGCGGTGCACAAGCGTGTCGTTTAAGCAGAAAATGGAAGAAACCTCTCAAGCCCAACAGTCCAGCATCATCCTCGCCTTGGACTTTCCTTACCAGAATCCCCAAAGCCGCCAATCCCTCTTGGACAGAGCGGCAGAAATGCTTGACACGGTTAGCCCTTATGTTTGCGCCGTTAAAATAAACCATCACCTCGTTTTGCCGCTGGGCACTTTTGGAGGAGTCCAAACTTTGGTCGACGCGGCACATGAAAAGGGATTGCTTGCCATTATGGACTGCAAGGTAAACGACATCGGCAACACCAACACCGTAATCGCAGAATACTATTTTGACGCTGGATTTGACGCTTTAATTGCGAATCCATTTGTGGGCTGGGAAGAAGGTATGAAACCCATATTCGAAGTCGCATCCAGAAGGCAATGTGGAGTCATCTTGCTTGCCTACATGAGCCACAAAGGCGCTGTGGAAGGCTACGGACAAAATGTACGTGACCCTGAAACTGGCGCCGAATCTATGCAGTACCTCTCGTTTGCGCGTAAGGCGGGCAGATGGAACGCGGACGGCGTGGTTGTGGGTGCGACAGTTCCCGATAAGATTAAGGAAATCCGCATGGTTTTGGGCGAAGAAGTGCCAATTTATGCTCCAGGCGTAGGCGCGCAAGGAGGCGGTGTGGAGACAGCGATCAAGGCAGGTGCAAGGTACCTGATTGTCGGGCGTGAAATTATGGAGTCAGAAGATCCTGCGGTAGAAGCTGAATCTATTCGCCAAAAAGCGGAACTTGCAAAAATTAAGAGTGAAAAATAAAGAGTACAACGCGGTTATCTTCCGCGTTTGTTTTCCCAGAGTTCCTTTTTGAGTAGGTCTCGAACTGCGGAGCGTATCACGCTGCTCCGGCTGGGGTACATGTTTGCCCTAACGAGTTCGTCGAGTCCTTCAAGATATGCTTCCGGTAAGAGTACAGTAACAAGTTTCATAATAATTCCTCATGTTAGCCACATATACATGCGGCACATATATAAAATTTCACCCCTATAGAATAATGGACTTGTGAGTCGTAGAATTACTTGCAGGCAAGGTATAGTTAAATCTTGGAACAACAAACTATTCCTAAGAGCGTGAAATTGATGTTCCGAGTTAGAGTTAACAAAATTGAATCGATCCGCGACGTAGACGGCGACCTTGGTAAACGAATCGAACTTGTTGAGGAAAGGGAGGTCGGCAACTACGGCGTCATGCGACCAGCAACCGACGAAGCAAAAATGGTGCAAGACGTACTTTCGGCGTTGCAACAGCAGATGCCCATGTTCCCCCAGAGGCAACAAGTGGCGGTCCCAAAAATCCTGTTGTTCTTAACCGAAAGCGAATACGATAGCTTATGCATAACGTTTGACGTTAACCAAGTCTACGAAGTAAAGCTGGCAAATCAAGGCATCCAATTTACGAA
>Ga0182021_10008459_pt1 | contig 12182 bp, 10 predicted proteins | sample 612E3MmetaG_FD_120493 | JGI IMG/M metagenome (GOLD analysis project Ga0182021, IMG submission 120493) | Permafrost microbial communities from Stordalen Mire, Sweden - 612E3M metaG (Illumina Assembly) | ecosystem: Environmental > Terrestrial > Soil > Wetlands > Permafrost | place: Sweden...
AAGCTAGCCCTCGGCACCACCAATTTTTAAGTCCTCTCAAGTTCAAGTGGCTTACATTTATTACTTGAATTTACAACTGCTAAATATGAGGAATGGTCATGGAACTTGATGTTTGTATTAAAGGTAGAAGAAGCGTTAGGTGTTACTCAGAAAAACCGGTTTTAAAAGATCAGATTGAAGCCGTTCTTGAAGCTGGAATTTGGGCTCCAACAGCAATGGCTAGAGAACCTTGGAGATTCATCATTATCGAAGATAAGAAAATAATCAATTATGTTTCTGAAGAAACTAAGGTTGCAGTCCAACAGATGATGCCCCCATTAGCTGAACGATACACGACAAAAGAAGATATAATTTGCTATAATGCACCTGTCCTTATTCTAATCTGTGCAGAAAAAGACCCTCAATGGAGCAGAATGAATTTAGTAGATACGTTCTTGCAGCCCAGAACATGTTTTTAAAACCATATGAGTTGGGGCTTGGAACATGTTATATGGGATTTGTCAGTTTACTAAACAGCAAACCAGACACCCTAAGGAAAATCGGGCCCCTGAAAACTAATTTGATGGTACCTTTCATTCTTGGTCACCCTGAAACAAAACAAGGTACATCGAAAAGAAAAAAACCGAATATCATGAAATGGATTAAGTGATCAAGTAAAGCATCAGACGATTTACTTGTGGGCTTTCAAGGGCTAAAATTCAACCTTTTCTCTTGACGACCATTTTTTTATTCACTCTCTATACAATTGTGATAGCGGTCAGCAAGTTACGTGAATTATTGCCACAAATTTCTTTTGTTCTTGCTCAATTTCATATATAACTTTTGGCGTAGGTAGAATTATTGCATTATAATTATCCAATATTTTATGTGCTTCAGGAGTTATAGGCAAGGCAGCTTCATGACCTATTCCAATATACAAAACTTCAAATTTTTCCTTTGAAAGAAAATATAGTTCACGTTCAGAAAGAGGTGTGTGACCATAAATTGATTTCAAGTCTTTGGATTTCTTTTTTTCACGTTTTGTAATTTTTCCATTTGAATGAATCACAATATCTTTTACGTATTCGACGCCGTCAACCTTCAACCATCCAAACTCGGCTTCCATGGATACGGGTTTCATAATTAACACTGAAGTTACTTGGCATTCCTAGAATTTTGCTTTTGCCCTAAAAACTCTATTTTGCTATTACCGTTTGGTTTACAAAATCATTTGTAGATCTATGGTAAATTGTGGGAAATCCTTAAGAAAGACGCCGTAAACCGCAATTGCTATGACTCTTAACCAGAATGCTAATCGCATGATAATTCGGACTTGGTGTAATGCCACGATCATTTTTTGATTCATTAAACAATTTCATTCGTAGGCGGCACAGGTGGATTATTGTAGCTTGGGTGGTTGCGGTACTGTTTTCGCTTGTTTTGATTCCAAGCTTCTTTTCCGCCGTTTCCTATGATTTGACTGGCGGGTTTGGAGCACCCTCCAATGCTGAGTCGGCTAAAGCAGCAAAAATAGTGGATGCTCAATTTCCGAGTTCAATTAATGATAGTAGTGGAGCCAGCATTTTAGTTGTTGTAAATGGAGCTCAAGTATATTCTGACTCGTTAAAACAGACGACGCTGGCGCTAAATGATACATTATCTACAGACAAAGGCGTTGGCAATTACACTGGAGAATCAAGCCTTTATACGTTAGAAGCTAGTTTGCTTAACGCCTCAGTACCTGCTATTGTTAATCAGACGGCAAGTCTTCAATCAAACATAGTCACAATTAATTCGGGGCTGTATACTTTGCAGAATAATCTGTCTGTTTTGAGCATGAACCTTTTTCAGTTGCAAAGTGGTATTAACCAAACGGCCCAACTTGTTTACGGTATACCCGCTACTTATGTGAGTGCTTGGCAGGGAATCATGGCTCAAGGTGTAACAGACCCTTCTACGGCTAATTTTGCGGCAAACACCACCGTTTACAGTTTAACATTTAATTTTGGAGGAGACGCTCAATCAATCGGGTACTACTCGGCGTTTTTTGGTGCTTGGATGGCTAGTTTTCAAGCTCTCCCAAACACAACATCGGTGCTTGAACGTGAAGCTTTTGCAATAAACCAGTCGGTCACGACGATGCTGAGCGGCTCACTGATTGATAGTCAGACAAGCCAATTGATTAATACCGTTGCATATGGTTTGAACGTTGCAAACTGGAATCAACCTGCTGCATTGGCCAACTTGACGATTTCAACTTTAGCCTCAAGTATTCCCACCAGCCTCTCATCATACTTGGGAGCGTCACCATCTACACTAGTTAATCAATTATACAATTTGGGACCTTCACCTTTGAATTCAACACTTGGCAATTACGCAATAACACTCTTAGAAAACAGTTATAGTAACTTGACAAGCGCCGATGCAGGTTTTTCTGTTTCTGACTTGATGCATTCCACCTATCAGCTTGGAGCATCACCTAACGACAACAAAACATGGAGCTTGGCATGCGATTTAATTTCAAATGCAACCCAAAACACCTTTGCAGATTCCCCACTCTTTACCATAAACGCTGTTTCTCTTAGCAATCTCTTATCAGAGTTTTCTCCAAACGCAACAGTAGCCGATGTGAACCTTGCCATTAACAACGTAATTACGGCGCAACCATTCACTAGTTACCCGTATGTTCCCTCAACTGCCTTAACCGGCCACTTTGTTAATTCTCAAAATAATACTATGCTAATAATTCTGGGGTTCTCATCTGATCCAGATGCGAACACAATTGCCCATGTAGAATCAATTGTCAAAAATTCTGGCTTACAAAACTTTGGCTCAGTTTATGTGACCGGAGGCTCAGTTTTAAGTAAAGACCTGCAGAAAGCATTCGTACCTGCTCTTGAAGTAACCATTGGGCCAGGTATCGCAATTTCACTTTTGATTGTTGGCCTCCTATTTTTTGCGCCTATTGCTGCTTTGCTTCCGGTTCTGCTTGGAGGAATTTCAGTTTCGGTTGCACTTGCAGCTATTTATACTTCAGTTGTAAAAATTGGTCATGGAAGCTTGACTTTTCTTACGCCCACTTTAACCATACTTTTGATGTTGGGACTAGCCGTAGACTACTCAGTTCTACAGCTTAGGCGCACAAGAGAGGAGCGATTGAAAGGAAAATCAATCGAGGATAGCGTAGGAATCTCGATAAAGTGGGCTGGGCAAGCAGTTCTGACTGCAGGTATAACTGTAATTGTTGCATACATCGTTATGGCAGTTGCCAACGTGCCCATCTTTAGTGATGTTGGAACGGCTATAGCGCTCGGCGTTTCAATTTTGCTTTTGGCGTCTCTTACGTTATTGCCTGCTCTCGAGATTGCAGTAGGTGACAAAATATTTTGGCCTGGACTCAATAGGCAAAGCAAAAAAAGGTCAGACCCAAACCAAAGTATACTAAAACGTGTAGCAAATGCCACACTTAAACGTAAAATACCAATTATTATTGTCATCAGCATTGTCGTGTTAAGCGCCTTTGTCGTAATGTATAATGCGCCTACGAATGAAGACTTTCTAAAGCTTATTCCAAACTTCCAAAGCAATCAGGGACTCACTGTTTTAGCTGCCAGTTTTGGAAGTGGAGCAACGTCTCCAACAACTATCGTTGTGACGACCCCAACGGAGGTAACGTATGGAAATAGCCAGTTTAACCAAACCTTACTGAATCAGGTTGAGCAAATAACAGAGGCCGCGTCGAATTCTAAAGGAGTCGATACTGTCACGGGTCCTACTAGACCCTTTGGAAATTTATTCAATTACTCTGCTGTAGAAAACATGTCTGCGCTACTATCAATGCAGTATGAGGGGCAAATGTTTTCAACAATTGGAAAAGACAACAAAACCGTAGTGATTACAGTGGGTCTTTCCGATCCAGCCCAGAGTACAGCTGCTAGTAACGCGTTGCTGGGACTGGAGAAAAACGTTAATCAGTTGCCTCTCTTGAACGGAGTAACTGTTCACTTTGGAGGAGAAACTCAGTCAGCCTATGACAACCATACATTCATGATAAGCTTGATTCCTGAGGTTGTAGCAATCTTGGCCGCTGCAGTTTACGTGATTTTATTTCTACAGCTTCGGTCTGCGTTCACACCTATTCGATTGATAATCACAATCCTTTGCAGCGTTGTTTTCGCCTTAGCCATTATTTCAATCACATTCTATTTTGCGCTTAACCTGCCAATCTTAGACTTTGCACCGTTATTCGTAGTTGTTACCATGTTGGGCGTTGGAATTGACTACGATATATTTTTCATAACGCGCATTCGTGAAGAAGTTCTAAACGGTAAAACCGACGACGAAGCAATAGTAACTGCCATCGACAAAGTCTGGGTAACTATCCTTGGTTTGGGACTTGTACTTGCTACTGTGTTTGCTTCGCTAATTATTACTAATATTGCGCTGCTTCAAGAAATCAGCCTCGCTGTCGCCTCAGCAATTATAATAGATGTTACTGTCGTAATTCTTTTCTTCGTACCAGCATTGATGGGTTTAGCACAAAAACTGAACTGGTGGCCCTTCAAGCTCTCTAGGAACAAAGAAAGCGAAAAATAGGCTTATTTGCGGCTTTTTTCGCCTCTTGGCATTACCATTCCATCATCTGCTTTCCCATAAATTACGGCTTCTCCTTCTAAAAACAGTTTTCCAATATAAGCACAAGTAACTGCATCAAGTTCATGGTCACTCATCTTACTTTTCAAGCCTTTTATCCCCGATTTTTCTAGTCTTACTTTGAGTTTATAGAGTCCATACTATTTTCTGGGAATCCCCAAGACGTCTTGTGCACCTCCAGGATAGACTTCTAATGCAACGAAATGTTCAGTCTCAAGAATTGTTTTTAAGTGCATGCCTCGAACGGTTAATTTTCTCATTAGGTCCAGCGTAATAGGGAAAAACCGTATGCCTTATGTCTGCAGCTCTTTATCGCATTCCCTTAAATGGTTGCCAGTTCTTTCCTCGGCGGATTTTTTCCAAGAGGTAGACTTAGAGGTGCATCAATGGCAACTACTCTTCGCATGATCTCTTTAATTTTTGCAAGAATTTTGTTGTCTGTGTAAATAGAGTTCACTGAAACTTTTGTTTTTGGCTAATGAATATCTATCAACAAACCAAGTCCCGATTAAATTTAAACATTAATCTATAGTTTCCCACCGCAATATGTCTCTATATGGCTTACTTGTTTTGAGAAAAACTGTTTTTAGCATTTTTAGCTTAAAAAAGCTCTCTTTTAGCTGTTTTACAGGCAAGCGATAGAAAACGTTTTATGTTGATACATACGATATGGTGAACCATAGGGATAATAACCATGGCAAAATGTCCAACTTGTGGAAAAGAAGTTAAAACCGCTACGAAAACTTGGAAGATGGCTGGCAAACCAGACAAAAAAGGAAAAAGAACTCAGCTTACCATTGCATTGTACAAATGCTGTGATAAGTCTTTCAGAGAAGTTCTAGATAAGAAAAAGATCTAAAAAATTCTTCCATTTTTTCTTTTTCTGTTTTTGTTTATTTTATTAGTTTAAGTTGTGATTGCTTAACTGCTACAACAAACGTTTAATTGCTTTGCAAGCTGCCAATCCCTTGGAGAACGGTTAATTGGGTTTGAGCAAGAAGCGAGATCGAATGGATCTCATAGCGGACATACTTTGTTCTTGTAAGAGTCCTCAAACTAAAACATATGTTCGACGCCAAACAGGCATCCCTTATGCAGTTCTTCAAAGCTGCATCATGCAATTACTTTTGCGCCAATGGTTAGAGAGCGTTGAAGAAGATTGCGGCATAACTAAATTAGAAACAACGCAGAAAGGTTTAATTTTTTTAAAGAAATATTTTGAAATTCAACATGTTATGGGTGCAAAAAGCAAGCAAAACCCATTATGCATGTTATGAAAGCCAAACCTTCCTCTGGCGCAATAAGGTTAACTATATATTAATGTGCAGATAGCCTGTTTTCCTTCCAAAACAGCCATAACACGCTCAGGATAGAGTCCATTAACAACATAACATTCAATCTTTAATTGCAAAAGTAGTTTAGGCAAAAACTTGTCAACACTTGTACGCATATTCATTGCGAAAAGCTCGGTGGCCGATATTTTTTCAATCAATTTGGCATCTCGAAACTTTTTAGGGTCAGAAGTATAAACTCCATCAACGTCAGTTACTAAAACAGCTTTTTCCGCATGCAGTTTTCCTGCAATGTAGATTGCAATTGAGTCTGAGGTAACATCCCACGAATTTTCCAAAGAAAGCTCATTGCACAAAAAATTCGACGGTAAGAAAACGGACAATTTCCCCTGGTCTAAAAGTTTCTTTGCATCTTCCAATTTATTTAGTAAATGAGAGCATGACATTAAATCTGATAGCAAGTAGCCGTATTGATCCATTCCTAAAATTGCCATTTTATGTGCGGCCTCAGCCGATAAATTGAACCTTTGATCAAAGTCTCTTATTACGTCAGCAAATTCGCTGCCGCCAGGCAATACTAATAGCTTGTGCCTGTTGGATGCTTCGCATAAATTTGCGCATAAGGCTCGTAGCTTCTCAGGGTATAACGATAAGCTGCCGCCGACTCTTACAACTGCAGCCTTCATCTGATGAGGTCTCCTTCAATTTTGTTGGCAGCCATTAAAGCAACGCCAAACGCTGGAGTGGCAACGGTAACGTCATTTTGCAGTAACGTTCCTAAATCAAAAATATCAGATACGCCAATTTTCTGAGCGGCTTTCCTAGCGATAAAATCTTTCCCAAGACCCGTAACTACCACCGGAACATTTGTTAAAGTCAGCTTTTTTGTATAAGAATAGACTTTGTTTAAACCCTCGGCTACCTGCAATACTTGCTGGTCATAAATGTACCTTGCCACGTTAATAATTTCTTGTTTAGACAACATTTCGGTGTCGGCACAGACCAACCGCGCTAGTCGTGCTAATGCTTCAGGCAAAGTTTTTCCTCGCCCATCAGCAGTTTCACAAGTATACTCCTTTTCGGTGATGTTGCCTAAGGTGAAGTGAACATCAGCGGATAACGCAAACATTTCAGAGGAGACGCCTGCAACCTCATTTTTTATGGGAACAGAATGCACGATTGTAGCAACATTTGTTCGTAAACTGCCAGTGTAAACAAGCTCTCCACAGATGAGTTTATCCAAATCCGTTTTACCTTGCGCTGCAACCTGCCCTTCTACAATAGGAATTATACTTGAACTGGTACTTCCAACGTCAGCAACTACGCAATCCTTTACACTCTGGGCAACTAACCAGCCTGTTGCAGCCCAATTTGCCCCAGCAACTCCCAACGGATTCTTTTCAGCTACGCTTAAAGGATCTAGTTTTGCATCAGTGTTGAGAACGTAAATAAGCACATTTGGAAAAGCTTTTTTAACGCATGACAGAATCTGGTGGACACCTTTACGTTTAGTTGCGTAAACATCAGATAATTCAGCAGTCATAGTTACGCCCAAACCATCAAGAGCGTAGACGCCTAACCGATTATTAAGAGCTAAAAGGACATTGGTGAGTTTTTCGGGTTTTTTCCAAACGGGAAAGTACTCTACTGCACCCTTGACATCTTGGAGCTTTCCTCTTTGTGTGCTTAGAAACGCCGCTTTGGTGTTGGCGCCTCCAATATCATAGCCCAATACGTTTACCAAACTATTTTCCTCTGCAGATAATGCAAAGAACAAGCTTTTTAGCTTCTTCTAACCGCAATTTTGCATCCTCCAATGAATTACCATGACCAGCAATCAAACTGCAAGCTTTTGGATTATCGTTTACGGGGAAAGGAGGTGAAACAACTTCGCTTAATTGGGCAGCGTTCTTGAAAGCATTAAGTGTAGGCGAGAGAGTTTCCACTTTCGAGAAATATACGTACCCGTTTTGTTCATATTTTATTGGAAGTTCATCTTTCAAAACTGCATCAACTAAAGCTTCTGCAATATTAAATTTGCCAATTCGGCTTAAGCCGACATAAGATGTTGTTAACCTTGGATTCACATCTACCACGAACGGTTTATCCTTTGCCAAAACCAAGTCAACTCCAACATATCCCCTTAAACCAGGAAAACATTTAGCAACTTTCTCGGCGACTGCAAATGCTTCCTGCCTAAGTGGGTGATCAAAGGGTACAGCGCCTCCTTCATAATTTGAAACCTCCTCAGGTGAAGCAACATTTATTGTCTGTTGGTTTAAGCTGATTGCTACTGCTTTGTTTTTCGTGCAAATTAGGCTAACGCTTGCGGCTTCGCCTTCAATAAATTCTTGAACAATAAACTTCTTTTCTGAAGATTCAGCTTTTATTTTAGCAATTGCTTTTTTCACTTGGCGATCCTCTTTAATGATGGTTAAGCCGCCGCAGCTGACACCGTCAACAGGCTTAAACACAATTGGATAAGTAAACTTGTCCTTGATAAAACGCTTAACTTCAGCTAAATCATCGTTAACGTTAAGTACCAACGTTTTAGGCAATAACAAACCGTTATTTTCTAACACTTCGTAAAGAACCATTTTATCTGAAACTTTTTTGATGGCACTGGAATCACAGTTAAGCGAAACCTTACCCGTTTTCCTAGTCAACTCTACAAGAGAATGTAGGGTTTGCCCTGTTTCAGGGGCCACAACGAAAAACGCATCATTGATTTTTGCGGTGTTAGATAGCACATTTCTGAATTCATGTGGATAAAAAATGGGTAGAATGCAGTCGGCATTTAGCGGCGGGTTTAATTTCGAAAGCCTTTCATCAAGTAAGACTGTTACTTCATGACTTGCCGCTTTAAAATCAGCGATAATAGTTCGCAGCATTCCGAATCCTTCTGCTAAAACGCTATGTGGAATCGGCTGGCCTGCGTATCCGCCGCCAGATACATGTTCATAAACTATAATCTTCAAGATTAACGCGCCTTCTTGGATGAAATGACTCCAAGCTTAAAGCTTTTCGATTCTTTCTAAATCTTCCAAAAAAGCCCTTGTGTGACGTTTCTTTACGTGTTGCATTATAACAAGTCTAATGCAGTCGTAGCGTGGAATATATGAGACAAACCAACCTTTTGTCCAAAGTTTTTCTGCCAATTTCTTTGTGCTACTGAGACTTCGGAAAGCTATAATGTTCAGTGATGGGTCAACAATAACATTAAAACCTGCTTCTTTCAGGCCGCCACTTAACAGTTGAGTATTTTTCATACAGGTATTCACTACTTTTTCGAAACCATTCATTCCCAGAAGTCTAAAAACCGCCCATGCTGACGCAGCTGAAGCGCCTGATCTTGTTCCAACAAATGTGGATTGGAAGCTGTCCGTTAAGTAAGGTGTTTCAGTTTTGATAAAATCTAACGCTTTAAGGTCTTTGAAAATGATTCCTCCTGCAGGGATTGCTGCCATGCCCATCTTATGGGGATCTACAGTAATGGATTTTACAGCTTCAAAACCGAAATCAAACTTGTATTTCGCATCTTTTAGGAACGGAATTACTAAACCGCCGAAGGCAGCATCAACATGTAACCAAACATTATGTTTTAATGAAATTTCAGATAGGTCTTCAATTGCGTCAACAACGCCCAGTTCTGCAGTTCCAGCCGTGCCTACTATAGCGACAGTATTCTTGCTGATGCACTTTTCAACCGATGATAGATCAACCCTAAACGAGCTGTCTAAATCTGCATATACTGGTTTTAGATTCAATAGGTTACAAATTTTTGTGAATGAGAAATGTGCGGATTGTGGTAAAACAACTTCAGGTTGATTGATATGCGCCATGTTTCTTGCAGCGAAGAGTGCCAGCAAATTTGCTTCGGTTCCGCCTGAAACAAGGAAGCCAACTGAGTTTTCCCCATGAAGAAGTGTAGACAGTTCTGTTATTACTTCTTTTTCGAGTTGAACGCTTCCGGGGAAAAGCCCGGGGTCACCCAGATTGGAGCTTAAGTAAAGTTGGTAAGCCTTTTCTGCTATTGGGTGTGGTTTGGTGCACATTGAACATAAAATTTTGCCGTCATCATATGCCTTATCTTGTTGATGGACTCTTCTAAGCTCGGAGAGCACTTTTTTTTGGCTTAACCCCTTAGGCCGCAATGGCTAAGCCCTCTTTTTGTTGGCTTGCATTTCCGCTTGCTTTATACATTGAACTAGTTCACGGACTTGTGTTTCAGTAATTTGACCTTTAACTCGGTCATTATTTGTACAAGCTGCCCCTCGTGAACCTACAATATCAGCGCCTAAACCATAGATTACAGGTAAGTCTTCTTTTCTTAATGATCCGGCCAATGCAGCCTCTAAGCCAAAGTTATGCGCTGAATTTACAAATTTCTCAAGTTGGGCAATTGTTAAGAAATTGAAGAGGTTTTTGCCGTCTTTGACCGCGGTGTCAAGCATAGCAACGTCAACTTGAGCATTACTAGCTATTTCGGGGATGAGCAACGGGTGTAATGCGTCAACTCGTTCGACATCTGCGTAGCCTGCAGCAACCACTTTGATATTAGAATTGCATTCTTTCGCTGCCTTGTTGACATTCTGCAACAGGCACGTTGCTTCTTGGGGTGTTTTGAAGCCATATAATCCCACTTTGATATAATCAATTCCCAGCGATGCTGCGCCTAACGCGGCCAATGATATAGAGCCTGGTAGGTTCGGGACCTCTCCAAGAGTGCAGCTTACCTTGATTGTTATTGGCGTTATTTCCCTTATTCGCTTGATAACCCATGGAAAATTAGCGCCCAGCGCTCCCTCCTGTGGGTTTTTCACATCAATTATGTCTGCTCCACCAGCAATGGCTGCAGAGGCTTCTTTTTCGTTCATGGGACTTATGAGGAGCTTCAAGTTAGCATCATAAACATGCGCATTGATGACGCCTTTAAAACTTTTGCTATGTTGATGGTTAGGTTTTTCTATTCGTTGAGAGTCAATTCAAATGTAAGGTGTTAACTTGAAGGTTATTCCTGTACTTGACATTTTAAATGGCAAAGTGGTTCATGCTGTCAAGGGGAGAAGACAAGATTATCAACCACTGCAAAGCACCTTATGCAACTCGACCCAGCCGTTAGAAGTTGCTAAAGCATTCCAAACGATAGGGTTTAGTGAGCTATACATTGCGGATTTAGACGCCATCACAAAGGCTCAGGCGAATTTTCAAGTGCTCAAAGATATTGCTGATGAAACAGGGCTCAAGCTAATGGTAGATGCTGGGGTAACCGATCTTCAAAGAGCACAGAAACTGCTTGATAACGGAGTTTTTAAGGTTGTTATCGGAACAGAAACGTTGCAAACTAAAAGTTTCGTCGGGAAAGCGGCAACAGTTCTTGGATGTGATCGGATCGTTGTCAGTTTGGATTTGAAGGGCGATAAAGTTCTTGTAAAATTAGGGTTTGAGGGCTGCACGGATCCTATATGTCTTCTGCGTGAGTTCAGGAAAATGGGTGTTTTAAGTGTAATTGTTTTAGATTTGGCACGTGTAGGTAGCGGTGAAGGAGTTAATGTTGATTTTTTGAAGAAAGTGCTTGCAGAAGATTTGGAGGTCTATGTAGGTGGGGGGGTGCGAGATATAAAAGATTTGTTAGACTTGAAAAATTTAGGCGTTTCAGGCGCTTTAATTGCTTCTGCTTTACATTCAGGCAAAATTTCAGTTGAGGAATTAAAACAGGCTGGATGGCTTTAGGCGAGCTATTCACATTTTGCTAAGCAAACAATACCGCCAAGCTGTGTGAGACGGCTGCCCGCGGTTGACTCAGAGCTTATTACACGTGTTTTGACCCCTTTGTTCGCAGCAACTTGCATGATTCTTTGAACTCTGTATCTTTGCCGACTTTTCGAAAGATATTCATCAGTGAGCATAAGGTATTCTGGCTTAGGTTTTCCTTCGGTTTGTGTGCTAAAGATAAAATGTTCTGCCTCTTGTAGGGAAAAAAGCACGAGATTTTCTGTTGCGTTTAACCGTTTTTCAAGGATCGCCAGCAGGTTCTCAGTTTCTTGTGTTGTGGTTTCACTGATTAACTCTTTGAAGGATGTTGTTTTAGTTAGGGCTGCTACCTGCTGTGGAGTACTAGCTGAACCTGTTATTATTGAAAAAACTGTTTTGTTTGCGCTTTGAAAAAGCCAAGAATGATGGGCTTTAATATGGTTTAAGAATTCTTGTCCATAATTTGTTCTTGCCGGTGAAGCAATTATGACACTTCTTACTCCT
>Ga0182021_10008460_pt1 | contig 12182 bp, 13 predicted proteins | sample 612E3MmetaG_FD_120493 | JGI IMG/M metagenome (GOLD analysis project Ga0182021, IMG submission 120493) | Permafrost microbial communities from Stordalen Mire, Sweden - 612E3M metaG (Illumina Assembly) | ecosystem: Environmental > Terrestrial > Soil > Wetlands > Permafrost | place: Sweden...
ATCAACCTGCCCGGCATCAGCGGCCTGACCGCGCTGAGGATACTGGCCGAGGATCCTCAGACCGCATCGATTCCCGTCATCGCGCTGAGTGCCAACGCGATGCCCCACGATATCGACAAGGGGCTGGAGGCGGGATTCTTCAGGTACCTCACCAAGCCCATCCGGGTCAGTGAGTTCCTGCAGACGCTGGACGTCGCGTTGACGCTGCCGAAATAGACCGCAAAATTTGCGCGACGCGGAGTGTTTCCATGATGATCTCCATGGCTGAAATTCAAGCTGCCTCCATCCTGATCGTGGACGATCAGGAATCCAACGTCCGTCTACTGCTGCGCTTGCTGACCGAGGCCGGCTACACGAACCTGTCGTCGACGATGGACTCGCGCGAAGTCCAGGCACTGCATGGCCGAGTTCGCTACGACCTGATCCTGCTGGATTTGCAGATGCCGGAAATGGATGGTTTTGACGTCATGGGGCGACTCAAGGCCGATGTCAGCGAGGCCTACTTGCCGGTCATCGTCCTGACGGCACAGCCCGCGCACAAGCTGCGTGCACTGCAGGCGGGTGCGAAGGACTTCATCAGCAAGCCCTTCGATCTGCTGGAGGTCAAGACGCGCATCGCCAACATGCTGGAGGTACGGCTGCTGTACCAGCAGCTGGCCCGACACAACGAGATGCTCGAGCGCGCGGTGAGCGAGCGCACTGCCGAGTTGCGTCAGAGCGAACTGCGATTTCGTCGCTTGACCGAACTGGCCTCCGACTGGTACTGGGAGCAGAACTCAACCGGTGACATCACGCAGGTGTCCGGTCCGGCGCTGGAGATGGTTGGTCTGGGGATGCCGGCGTTTCTGGGAGATACCTCCGTGGGAGGCGCCGTGGGGTGGAACGAGGCAGAGCGAATGGCACTGCACCGCAAGATCACCGGGCGCGAACCGTTCATCGACTTCGGCTTCAGCCGTGTCAACGCGGACGGGTCGGAACAGCGATTTCGGGTCAGCGGTGAGCCGATGTTCGACGAGTGCTGTCGTTTCACGGGCTATCGAGGGATTGGTGTCGAGGTCACGCCCTTGGCCGCCGACAAGTCGCTCGTACAGTCCGAATGACCGGCGTGGACAGCCCAATGCAGAACCAGCTGCTGGCGGCCTTGCCGGACAACGAGCTGGCGCTGCTGCGCGGGCACCTGGAACGAGTTCCGATGCTGATGGGCGACATGGTCTACGAGCCCGGCGAGCACTTGGGACACGCGTACTTTCCAACGTCCGCCACCGTGTCCTTGCACTATGTGACCGAGTCCGGTGCCTCGTGCGAAATCTGCGGTGTCGGCCGCGACGGCATGGTGGGCATTGCGCTGTTCATGGGCGGGCAGACAGTTCCCAGCTCTGCCGTCGTCCAGGCGTCAGGCTATGCGTATCGACTTCCGCGTGCCGCGCTGCAGCAGGCCTTCGATCGGGCCGGGTCGGTGCGCGGGGTCCTGCTGCGCTATGCACAGGAGCTGATGACGCGAACGAGCCAGGCGGCAGTGTGCAATCGCCACCATTCGATCTTGCAGGCCCTGTCGCGTTGGTTGCTGTCCATGTTGGACCGCGCGCCGGGCGGCGAATTGATCCTGACCCAGGAGCTGATTGCCCACACGCTGGGCGTGCGTCGAGAGGGAATCACCGACGCGGCGGGCAAGCTGCAGGCCGCGGGATGGATCCGCTATCGGCGCGGCCAAATCTGCGTGCTCGACCGCGCCGGCTTGGAATCGCAGGCCTGCGAGTGCTATGAGGTCGTCAACAAGGAACTTGCGCGCCTGAGGCTCAAGGAGCTCGGCCAACCGTTCGCCGCGCTGTCGTCGGCCGTGCGGCGCCCGATGCTGGCGGGGATGCCGGATTGAAGCGTGCGACCAGAGCGCGAGCGTTGGCCTGCGGTGGCCGCAGTGCCCTCGGGGTCACCGCGATTTGGCGTTTGATGCGCGTCACGGCCCGCGCGAGCGGGTCGCGCCCGCCACTGCAAGGAGTCGGCCGCGCGCGTGACGGTCTATGCTCGGTCCCATGAACGAGCGTGTTTCACACATCCTGGCGCAGATAACAGCGCTTGAACATGAGCTGCTGGACGCGGTGCGCGACCAAGAAAGTGCCATGTTTTTTCAGATCAACGGCAAGCGCATCGAATTCGAACGATCGGTCAAGGCCGCGCACCGGAAGCTGAAGAAGAGTGTCTTTCGCTGGCTGGTGACCGATCGACCCCAGAACCTGCTCACCGGGCCGCTGATCTATGGCATGGCCTTGCCGCTGCTGCTGATGGACCTGTGCGTGAGTTTCTACCAGTGGGCTTGCTTTCCGATCTACGGCATCGCCAAGGTGCGTCGCGCCGACTATCTCGTCTTCGACCGCAGGCATTTGGGGTATCTCAACGCGATCGAGAAGTTCCATTGCACCTACTGCGAATATGGCAACGGGTTGATGGCCTACATGACCGAGATCTTGGCGCGCACCGAGGCCTATTTCTGCCCCATCAAGCATGCGCGGAAGATTCTGGGCACGCACGCCCGGTACCGGCAATTTCTCGACTACGGTGATGCGGCAGACTACGAGGCCAGGCTGGAGGCGTTTCGCGTGTCGCTGGGGCAGATTCGCTGACGCGGACGGACACTTCGCCGCGCCGCGCCGCGCTCGCACGAGACGCCGCGGCCCGGGTCAGGAGCGAAGTCGGGATCATGACCACCGCGCCCGAATGTGCGCGCATGTGGAACTGCCCGGAACGTCAGACGGGGCCTCGCGGCCGCGAATGCACGGGCAGATCCCCGAGCGTGTGGCGTGGCTGTCGACATGCATCGCAGACGCCAGACTTCGGCGATCGAATATCAACGATCGACCATCTGCGCTCAGGTCCCGCCCGGCGCTGCCCGGCCTCGGACAGCGCGAAGGCATTCAAGGCGTTTTACCGGCGCGAGGCCCACTTCAGGACAGATGCTTGCTGAGCAGTCCGGTCATTTCGAACATCGTCACCTCGTCCTTGCCCATCACGGCTTTGAGGGCGGCGTCGCACAGAATATTGCGCTTGTTGGCGGGGTTTTGCAGGTTCCGTGCCTTGATGTAGTCCCACAGCCGCTTGGTCACTTCAGTGCGCGGCAGCGGGTCAGATCCGACCACAGCGGCCAAGGCTGGGCTGGGCGTAAGTGCCTTCGTGAAGGCGGTGGTCTTTTTCGGGGGTGCGGTGGTCGCAGTGTTCATGGGTACTTTGTAAGAGCAAGGAGCGCGAAGCATAACGCGGTACGCGTAGCCCCCTCGCACAAGCCTGTGCTGGCGGCGCGGCCATACGCGTCGTAGAGTAACCTGAATTCCTTACTGACGCTGCAGGCTATCGAAACCTGGGCGGCCGGGGGCCGCACGCTGTGATGCCTGCGGCTGGGCGCCATGCCATCTCTTGGCTATGCGGCTTGCGATCGAGTCGCCGTGCCTACTCCTTCTTGCCGCCCACGACAAGCAGCAGCGCGCCCAGCGCGATCGCGCCGACACCCGCCCACATCGGAACGTTGACGGTCTGCTTCTCCTTGGCGGAGAGTTCGATGGGCCCCAGCTTGACCATGGTTGTGTCCTTCGTGTAGCTGAAGCCGCCGTAGACAATGCCAAGTACGCCAGCGGCGATCAAAACGACACCAACGAGTTTGATCAGATTCATCGGTATTCCCGAGAAGCCCCGTCGCTCAAGACAGGGAGGTGCAGGGCCATCGCGCAGCGATGGGAGACGACGCGATTCAGGACTAGCATCACCGCCTGGAGACTGGCTAAATATCCAGTATGTTGTTGGTCGACCGGTACCGCGTCAAGTCGCTCACCGGGCTGCTGAATCGGCGGGTCCGGGCGGTGAACTTTGTCTTCAGCGACTGCAACGATCGCTAGACGGATGATCCGGCCGGGGCCGCGCCAGGTGAGGATGCTACGGTATCGCCTGACGAAGCGCCCACGCGTCGGCAAAATGGGCACGCGCATGCCGCTGAGCGGTGCGTGGTTCGGGCCCCCGGGACGTCCTGCCGTTCGCCCGGGTCCAAGCATCGTTCATTGGAATGCGGTGTGGTGCACGAGCCTTCCATGAGCGAATGCTGGCGCCGCCATCATGGCGAAAGTCAGACAGAGCAGGGAGCGTGCCATCCGATTCATGCTGCATTCTGCGCTGACGGTGGTGATGGCTGTTGGGTGTGCCGTCGGCGATGCAAGAGTAACCACGCTGCAGGTATGACCAGCATGCTCAACAACGGAGCCGTCACCATCCCCCCGACCATCGGCGCGGCAATCCGGCTCATGACTTCGGAGCCCGTCCCATGGCCGAGCAGGATGGGCAGAAGACCGGCCATCACCACCGCGACCGTCATGGCCTTGGGCCTGACTCGCAGGATGGCACCCTCGCGGATGGCTGAAAGCAGCGTGGCGTCGTTCATCGACTCACCCGCCTTCAAATGCCGCTCGAGCGAGTTCTTCAGGTAGACGAGCATCACCACGCCAAACTCGGCGGCAACGCCCGCCAGCGCAATGAAGCCCACGGCAGTGGCCACCGAAATCGAATGGCCCAGCACCCAAACCAGCCAGAACCCGCCGATGAGCGAGAACGGCACTGCCGCCATCACCAGCAGCGCATCCTTGACGGTCCCGAACAAGAGATAGAGCAGCATGAAGATGACGGTGAGTGTGACCGGAATGACCAGTTTCAACCGCTCGGTCGCTCGCTCCAGGTATTCGAATTGGCCAGACCAAGAGACGGCATAACCGGCCGGCATCGTCACCGACTTTGCAACGGCGGCTTGCATGTCGGTGACGACCGAGCGCAAGTCACGCCCGCGAACGTCCACGTAGATCCACCCCGAGAGGCGTGCGTTTTCGCTCCTGAGCATCGGCGGTCCGTCTGCAATGGCGACATCGGCGACATCCCTCAACAGCAGTTGCGCCCCTCTGTCCGTCACGAACGGCAAGTCCCGCAGGTTCTGCAGTGACTCCCGAATCTCGCGCGGATAGCGCACATTGATGGGGTGGCGCTCCCGGCCCTGAATGACCTCGCCAACGTTGTCTCCGCCGATGGCGGTGGCCACCACTGCTTGCACGTCTGCGACGGACAGGCCGTAGCGCGCGGCTGCCAGCCGATTGACATTGACGTCGATGTAGCGTCCACCCGTGAGACGTTCGGCCAACGCGGACGACACGCCTGACACATTCTTGACCGCCGTCTCGATTTGCGTGGCCAGCGAGTCGATGGTCGCCAGGTCCGGCCCGGCGACTTTGATGCCGACCGGACTCTTGATGCCGGTGGCGAGCATGTCGGTGCGATTGCGAATGGGCGGCACCCAGACGTTGGTCAAGCCCGGAACCTTGACGGCACGGTCGAGTTCCTCGACCAGTTTGTCGGGTGTCATCCCGACGCGCCACAGGTCACGCGGCTTGAACTGAATCGTCGTTTCGAACATTTCCAGCGGTGCCGGGTCCGTCGCGGATTCCGCGCGTCCCGCCTTGCCGAACACGCGGGCCACCTCGGGAACGGTCTTGATCAGCCGGTCGGTCTGCTGCAACAACTCGCCGGCCTTCGACGACGACAGGCCAGGCAATGCAGATGGCATGTACAGCAGATCCCCTTCGTCCAGTGGCGGCATGAATTCACCGCCCAAATGCATCACGGGGATGACGGTCAAGGCCAACATCACGGCCGCGACCGCGAGCGTCGACCATGGGAAGCGAAGCACGGCCTCCAGCAGCGGACGGTAGATCGCCATCAGGACTCGGTTGATGGGGTTGGACGTCTCGTGCGGTATGCGCCCGCGGATGAGGTAACCCATCAGGACCGGCACCAGAGTGACCGACAGGCCAGCGGCGGCCGCCATCGCGTAGGTTTTGGTGAAGGCCAGCGGCGAAAACAGTCGACCCTCCTGCGCTTCAAGCGAAAACACCGGAACGAACGACAGCGCAATCACCAAGAGAGAGAAGAACAGGGCCGGACCAACCTCAACGGAGGCGTCGCTTACCAGGTCCCAGCGCTCCTGAATTGTCGGTGCGCGGCCGTTTGCCGCCTCGAATGCTTCGATGTGCTTGTGGACGTTTTCGACCATGACGATGGCGCCGTCAATCATCGCCCCGATGCTGATGGCGATTCCGCCCAGCGACATGATGTTGGCGTTGACGCCTTGCCAGCGCATGACGACGAACGCCGCGAGCACGCCAATCGGAAGCGCCACCACGGCCACCAGCGCCGAGCGCAGATGGAACAAGAACACCGCGCAGACCAAAGCCACCACCACAAACTCTTCAATGAGCTTGGTGCGCAGGTTGTCAACGGCCCGGTCGATGAGCAGCGAGCGGTCGTAGGTCGGCACGATTTCGACACCGGGTGGCAGACTGGGCTTGAGCGCTTCCAGCTTCGCCTTGACCGCCTCAATCGTGGCGCGCGCGTTCTTGCCTGAGCGCATGACGACAACGCTGCCCGTCACTTCCCCCTGGCCATCCAACTCCGCGATGCCGCGCCGCATCTCCGGGCCTATCTGGATGGTCGCCGCATCTCGAAGCAGCACCGGTGTTCCATTGGTCACGGTCAACGGTATCGTTCTGAAGTCGTCCAACGTAGACAGATAACCGGGCGAGCGCACCATGTACTCAGCCTCGGCGAGCTCCACCACGGAGCCACCAGACGCCTGATTGGCCTTTTGCAGGGCGTCGACGACGGCCGCCTGCGTGATGCCCAGGGCTCGCATGCGGTCCGGGTCGAGAACCACTTGGTATTGCCGAACCATGCCGCCGATGCTTGCGACCTCCGAGACATCCGGGACGGTCTTGAGTTCGAATTTCAGGAACCAGTCGTTGAGTGCCCTGAGTTGAGCGATGTCGTGCTTGCCGGTGCGGTCGACGAGCGCATATTCATAGACCCAGCCCACGCCTGTGGCATCCGGACCGAGTGACGCATTGGCGCCGGCCGGCAATTTGCTCTGGACCTGGTTCAGGTACTCCACCACCCTCGAGCGCGCCCAGTACGGGTCGGTCTTGTCGTCGAAGAGGACGTAGACGAACGAGTCGCCAAAGAACGAGTACCCGCGAACGACCTTGGCTCCGGGCACGCTGAGCATGGTCGTCGTCAGTGGATAGGTAACCAAGTCTTCGACGACTTGCGGCGCCTTGCCAGGAAACGGCGTGCGGATGATGACCTGTGTGTCACTCAGGTCGGGAAGCGCGTCAAGTGGCGTCTGGCTGACCGACCAAAGACCTGCGGCAATCACAAAGACCGTGGCAATGAGCACCAGGAACCGATTGCCGACCGACCAACGGATGAGCGCGGCGATCATTTGGCTGCTCCGCCAGCCGTCTTGTGCACGGCCACCAAAACGTAGCCGGACGCGCCCCCCTCCTTGAACTGGAAGTGCACGGTGTCGCCCGGCTTGATGTCCGAGAAGGCCGTCGCGGTAGGTTTGGAGAAACCCATCGTCATCGCAGGCCACTTCAACGTCGCAATCGGACCGTGCGAGATGGTGATGGTGTCGGGCTCCACACCCTCGACCGTGCCCTGCGCCTCGTGAATGACCGCCGCTGCTGCAGCGGGGGCGGATGTCGCGCTTAGGGGTGACGATACGGGGCTGCCCATGCTGCCCAAGACCGAACGCAGCCGGGCTTCAGAGTCGATGAGGAACTGTCCGCTGGCGACCACCTGCTCGCCTTCGCTAAGGCCTTGAATGACCTCGAGGTCGTCACCGAGGTCCATCCCGAGCGATACGTCCCGCGGCTCGAACGCTCCGCTGTCCTTGCGAACGATGACGACGGCGCGCTTGCCCGTGCGGATGACTGCTTCGGACGGGACCACCAGGCGAGAACTCTTCGGGCCAGCGACCTCCAGTCGTAGAAGCATTCCTGGCACGAGCTTGCCGCCTCTGTTGTCGACCTCGAAGCGAGCTTGCAACGTGCGGGTGCTGGCACTGACCTGCGGGAGAATTTCCTTGAGCTCGCCATCGAATGCCTGCGACGCATCGGCTTGCAAGACGGCTTTGACTTTCTGGCCAGGTGACAAGTGCGCTACCTGCGCCTCTGGCACTTCGGCCACGGCCCAGACCTTCTCCAGGCCGGCGATTCGGAACAAGGTCGTTCCAGGCGCCACTGAGACGCCCTCGCGAACGCCCAGTTCTGCAATGACACCGCTGACCGGCGCGGTGAGCGTGAACCTCGCTTGAGCGTTACCTGTCTCTTCGCTCTGTCGGATCAGCGCCTCAGGTATCGACATCGATCGCATGCGCTCCCGAGTGGCTGCGATGAGGTCCTGCGAGACGCCAGCTCGCTTGAGTGCGAGTAGGTCGTTCTGCGGGCCCAACCAGTCAGGGGCGAAGATGGTCGCCAGCGCCTGGCCCTTGTGAACGCGCTCCATGGTCGCTCGCACGGCGAGGTGCTCTACGTAGCCTTGCACCCGGGTCTGAACGGCGACGCTGAGGCGTTCATCGAATTGCACCGAGCCAACCGCGTTGAATGACGACGAGGATTCGACCCGTCGAACGCCTGCCAGTCGAATTCCGAGGTTCTGTTGAACCTGCGAACTGACCTTGACACCACCGGAATCGGCCGCACTGTCTGCGTAGACCGGCACCAGCGGCATGTCCATGAACGGCGACTTGCCCGGCTTGTCAAAGCGCGGGCCAGGGGTCATAGGGTCCTGCCAGTACAGGACCCTGCGACCATCGGCTGTCGAGGCTGCGGCGGCCGGGCTTACCGCGGTTGCAGATGTACTTTGACCCAAGTAATAGCCTCCACCGGCGAGTGCGGCAGCGGCGACCACCAGGACGCCCGTCATTTGAAGTGTTTTCATTGTTGTGCTCCGAGTGCCAGCGGCCTGTAGGCCAACTGGGCTTGGGTCTTTGCGAGGTCGCGTTGCAGAGTCAAGACCTTGCGCTGAATCTCGAGTTCGGCATGCCGCGCCTCAAACAACATGGCCAGAGTGGCCTGGTTCGACCTGTAAGCTGCCATCGCGGCGGCGGTGCGCTGTTGAGCCGGCCTCGCGACCGCGCTGCGATAGCGCTCGATGCGCTCCTGCAGGCGTTGGGTATCGCTGGCGAGAGCCAGGAATTCCGAGGTCGCGACTCGGGTCGCCTCATTGAGCGCGGCTTCCGACTTCTCGACCATCGCCAGCTTGGACGATGTCTCACGGTCCTGACGTTCCGCGCGCGAGACCGGAAGTGGGATGCTGACCCCGACCGAGACCATGTCAGAGTTCCCGACCCGCTGCCCATACGAGACCGACCAGGTCCAGTTGGGATTGCGATTGGTCGCGGCGAATGCAGCCTCATGCCGTGCAACCTCGATATCGCGCTGGGCGGCCACGACCAGCGGGTGCGAGGCGACGTAGTCTTGCTCGGTCGGAATCAGCAAGACTTGAACGGGTAGAAGGTCTTCGGCCGGCGCGCCAACCCAGCGCTGCAGCACCACTTTGGCGGCACTTTGCTGTTGCGCAATCTCGGCGGACTCGTCTTCGGACATGCCCAGCGCGGCGGTTAGCGCGAGCACATCCTGGCTGCCGCCCGTGGACGATGCGAGGCGGGCACGAGAGGCTGCAAGCTCCTCGTTTGCGTGATGCTCATTCGCGGTGGTCAGTTTCAGTGCCTCGGCGGCGTAATACGCATCGAGGTAAGCCATGGCAGTCTGCAAGCGCGTATCGGCGATAGCAACCTGTGCCTGGGCCATCTCGCGGGTCACGGACGCTTGGGCAGCGGCTTGTCGCGCCGAGCGCTTCTCTTGCGACACCCACTCCTGGCTGATACCAACGACCTTTTGCGTCATCGGCTCCCGGGCTGTGCTGAAGCGGTCTGAGCCGGTCACGGGCAGGTTCTCGACGCCGACGTTGAGCATCGGGTCGGGAAGCTGGCCAGAGGCGCGCGCCATCTCACTGGCACTTGCCGCGCCGGCGCGCGCGGAATGAGCCGACTCAGAGCGCTGAACTGCGAGGTCCAAAGCGGCGTCGAGCGAGAGCGGGGCAGCGGTTGCCGTGAGAGGTATCAGCGCAGCGGCCAAAGCAACGGCGCGTAGGAGAAATGGGATGTGCATGGAAGCTCCTCGGCCGAATTACTCGGCCTTCTCAATCGAAGAGACAGTGAGGGCGCCGTTGGCCAGACCCGCCACAAAACGAACCTTGTCGCCTTCCTTGAGGCCATTGAGCAGCTTCGGGTCTGTGGCCTGAAACACCATCGTCATGCCTGGCATGTCGAGGTTTTCAATGCGGCCATGGCGCAACGTGACCTTGCTCGTGGCGACGTCGACCTTGCGAACTTCGCCTTGTGTCCACGCCATCGCAGGGGCCCGCGCAGGCGCGGAACTCAGGTGATGGGCCGCGTGGTCTGCGGGCGGTGTCGATTGGGCATTGACGGCCAGGGCGGGAAGCGTCAACGAGACCGCGGTGATGACGCTGAAAAGCAGGTGGCATCGGGGCATGGGGAACGCATCACGCGCTCCCGAAAGGGAGAATGTCTTCTTCATGGTTTGAACTCATCTGAACTGCCGACTGAGTAAGCCGGTCGGCCGATTCCCGCGCACAAAGGCGCACGGGCGCTGTCAGGCCTCGCGCGCGAGGCCCAGCGGGGTCAGATGGTTCGGGGGGGCCGATCCTGCCCGTCCGAGTGGAAACTCGGCGACGGTGCGGACAGGGAAGGGAACGTCACCCGAGCGAACTCGGATGGTGCTTGGACGGCTGGACTTGCTGACGCCATCGGCGTGGCAGAACAGAACGCCGCGCAGGCGCTGCAGCCTACATCTGCGTGGATTCCGCCGGCAGTGCCACTGGGGTGGTGGTGGGCGTGGGCGCAGGGGGCTGCCTGACCATGGTCAGAAGCATCTTGCATCGCCATCACATGATGACTGCCTCCTGCACACGGCATTGCCGCAGCCAATGCACCCCGCAAGGGCACCAGTACCGCGAGCAACACAAGCATCCAGACTCGAAAAGTCTCCACAGGGCGAGACTATCAGATCGAGGGCCAAGACGGCTCCAACAGGAGTGTCTTCCTTGATGTATAGCAATGCGATTTATTTGGTGACTCGGCGAGGTCGGGCAACGGACTTCCTGGGCGTGCGCGTAAGCGGCTTTACCGGAGAATCGCTCGCCAGCGACTCCAAGATGGGGCAATCCGGGCGGTCGTCTCCATGGCAGCAGTGAACCAAATGCTCCAGGGTTGCCTTCATCGCCAGGAGTTCCTGAGTCTTTTGCTCCAATTCGAGGATGTGCGCTTTGGCCAGTTCCTTGACCAGCCGACTCGGGCGTCGCCGGTTCTGCCATAGCCCGAGAAGCTCTGCAATCTCGGGGATAGAGAAGCCGAGGTCGCGCGCGTGGCGGATGAACCGAAGCGTATGGATGTCGCCGTCGATGTACTGGCGATACCCGGAGTCCGTGCGCCGCGCTTGCGGAACCAAGCCAACTGACTCGTAGTGCCGAATCATCTTCGCCGAGACGCCTGCAGCCTTGGAGGCTTCACCAATGTTCATTGAGCACCGCACTGGAGTTTGCCGAGCGCTCATTCTGAACCTTCATATCGTTGGAGCGTCAAGAAGTGATGGCATCGCACGGACACAGGTGCGATAGCCACTGACGAGCACGCTGCTCATCATCCAACCGCTGCCGCGTCCGCTCCGTCGGTCGATGCGTGTCGATTCGACAAGCAGATGCAAACGATGCAAGAGATGCGCCAGACAATGATGGCCGCCAAGACGCCGGATGAGCGCGCTGTCCTGATGAATGACCACATGAAGGCAATGCAAGACGGCATGGACATGATGAGTCAGATGGGAGGCGGAATGCCGATGGGAGGCATCGGCATGAAGGGCATGGCCGAGGATGGTGCCGCTATGCCTATGAACAAGGGCGAACGTTCAGAGCATGCATCCATGCATCAACGCATGGACATGATGCATGATGATGGACCGGCAAGTCGCCATGCCGCCTGCAGGCAAGTAGTCAGTCAATTTGCCGCACGGCAGCCATGGGCATGCATGGCCAGGAATCAACACCGCTTTGGCGGTCCACGGGCGTGATCGCCTTGTTGTTTGTGACGATGGTCGTCGGTTTCCCGCTCTTCACGGAGTTCCGGCCTCAGATCCTGGGCGTTCTGCCGTACCTGTTCTTCGTCTCGTGCCCGCTGATGCACCGGTTCATACATCACGGTCACCATCACGGTCAGGCTGTTGCAATCCAAAAGCCCATGGCGATCG
>Ga0182021_10008461_pt1 | contig 12181 bp, 9 predicted proteins | sample 612E3MmetaG_FD_120493 | JGI IMG/M metagenome (GOLD analysis project Ga0182021, IMG submission 120493) | Permafrost microbial communities from Stordalen Mire, Sweden - 612E3M metaG (Illumina Assembly) | ecosystem: Environmental > Terrestrial > Soil > Wetlands > Permafrost | place: Sweden...
AGTTGCCTTCAAGATGGCCACGGGGAGCGGCAAGACCGTGGTCATGGCCATGCTCATCGCCTGGCACGCACTTAACAAGGCGGCGGATAGGCAGAATGCTCTGTTCTCGGACGCCTTCCTGGTTGTATCCCCTGGGATCACTATCCGTGACAGGCTGCGTGTTCTCCTGCCGAATGACCCGCAGAATTTCTACCACGAGCATGACCTCGTGCCGCCCGTTATGAGAGAGGATCTCAACAAGGCCAGAGTGGTGGTCACGAACTTCCACCAGTTGATGCGCAGGGAGCGTGAGCAGCTCGGTAAGGTGAACAGGGAGATCCTGCGAGCGGACAAGACTGGGGCATTCACGGAGACGCCCGCGCAGATGGTGTCGAGGGCCTGCCGTGACCTGGGGGGCAAGAAGAATATTGTCGTCATCAACGACGAGGCTCACCACTGCTACCGTCACAGGCAGGAAGATGGTGAAGAGCAAGTGAAGCTGATAGGGGACGACCGCAAGGAAGCCGAAAAGCGCGAAGAGGCAGCGCGGGTATGGATCTCAGGTCTGGAGGCCGTGAAGAAGAAAATCGGCATCAAAGCCGTCTACGATCTTTCTGCGACGCCATTCTTCCTGCGCGGCTCTGGATACCCCGAGGGCAAACTCTTCCCTTGGGTGGTGTCCGATTTCGCCCTTATTGACGCAATCGAGTGCGGCATCGTGAAGGTCCCACGAGTGCCTGTATCGGATAACGCCATGGTCGGGGAACAGCCGACCTACCGCGACCTCTGGTATCGCATCCGCGATGGACTTCCGAAGAAGGGCCGCGGCAAACAGGCAATGAAGGGGGAGCCGAAGCTCCCAAAGGAGCTGGAGGGCGCCATTCAAAGCCTATACCAGAACTACGACAAAGCGTTTGCTCTCTGGAAACAGGCATACGAGGCCAGTGGCAGTGCCCTAACACCACCTGTCTTCATTGTTGTCGCGAACAATACGAGTGTTTCGAAGCTGATCTTCGATTACATCGCTGGGTATGACAAGGGATTGCCGAACGGGGACACGGTTGCTGTCCCTGGGAAATTGCCACTGTTCAGCAACGTAGACCATGGTGAGTGGCGGGCCAGGCCGTTCACGGTCCTCGTGGACAGCGAGCAGCTGGAGTCTGGTGAGGCCATGAGCGTGGATTTCAAGCAGATCGCCTCCCGAGAGATCGAGGAGTTCAAGCAAGAATACAGCCAGCGATTCCCCGGGCGCGATGCGGAGAATCTGACCGACGAGGACCTTCTCCGAGAGGTAATGAATACGGTGGGCAAGCCCGGGAGACTTGGAGAACAGATCCGCTGTGTGGTCAGCGTGTCAATGCTCACAGAAGGGTGGGATGCCAACACCGTGACCCATATTCTTGGCGTCCGCGCCTTTGGCACGCACCTTCTGTGCGAGCAAGTCGTTGGCCGTGGTCTTCGACGAATCAGTCATGTGATCAATAGCGAAGGCAGGTTTGAGCCCGAATACGCAGAGGTCTACGGCGTCCCTTTCAGCTTCATCCCCTGTGCGGGAGCTGGACAGCCTCCCTTACCTCCGACGAAGCTTACCCGTGTACGGGCCCTCGAAGAGCGCAGGGGGCTCTCCATCAGCTATCCCCGCGTAATGGGGTACCGCTACCAGTTGCCTTCGGAGAAGCTGACGGCGCACTTCACAGCGGATGCCCAGATGTCCCTGACGACAGCCGCCATTCCGACATCCGTCGAGAATGCTCCGATTGCAGGATTGGTCAGCGTTTTGACGCTCGATGACCTCAAGAAGGAGCGCGAACAACGCGTGGTGTTCGAGCTCGCCAAGACGGTCCTGGAGAAGTACTTCCGCGACGCCGAACAGAACGTGAAGCCCTGGCTCTTTCCGCAGCTGATGGTGATCGTTCGTGAATGGATGCAGGGATACCTTCAGTGCAAGGATCACACCTTCCCTCAACTCTTGCTCTTCGTGCAGCCGAGACACGAGGCGGCCGACAAGATCTACAACGCCATCGTCGCGGGGGAATCAGGGGAGAAGCTCCTCCTGCCCATCATGCAGCCATACGACACGCTAGGGACCACAGATAACGTGGATTTCAACACGCGCCGTGATACGTATGTGACGCGGGTCGACAAGTGCCCTGTGTCGCACGTCGTTCTGGAAAGTGGCTGGGAGGCGAAACTGGCGCAAGAGCTTGAGGGCTGGCCCGAAGTAATTAGCTATGTGAAAAACCAGCAGCTTGGCTTCTCCATTCCTTACATCCTGGACGCCAGGGAACACAACTACCTTCCTGACTTCATTGTGCTGCTGGATGACGGGCATGGCCAGAAAGACCCGCTCCACCTGATCCTGGAAGTCACGGGGGAATTGAAACCTGAGAAGGCTGTGAAGGTGAGCACCGCACGCAATCTCTGGATCCCCGCCATCAACAACTTGGGGAGCTATGGTCGTTGGGCGTTCCTTGAGGTCCGTGATCCGTGGAACATTCAAAGCCAACTGGGCCACTTCCTGGGAAATCGGGAGGGAGTATTGCTATAGGCCATATCTCGTTGAATGAGTAGCGGTCTACACTGCCGTATCTGTAAATTCCTGAACATCCTGAACACTGAAATGCCGCCAAAGAAAAAGCAGAAGCCATCCCTCAAGCTTGGCCGAGGGAAGAAGCCCCAGATCGCAGGGAAGTCTCGTGGGACTGCGAAGAAGGTCTCATACCCCGTTCCCGTTGAGACGCTGAAGCACAAGGACTCTAGGGTTAACATCCCGACGGAAGAGCTTCGCGGCTTCGTGGCAGATGCGGAGAACGAGCCCAAGAAGCTCTTGTACCCACGTGATATTTCTTTGGACCCGCAGTTAGTCTGGAAGGGAAAGGACGAGCAGGATGCCAAGCCCCTGGAGGTTCCTGTTATACCCATCTACATCCAGGAGAAGATCCATCCCCAGGCGCTAATCGAGGATCTCAGACGGCAAGCGCGCAAGGAGAAACCCGCGGACCAAGCAGATCTCTTTGGCGATTTCAATGGTGTGTCTTTTGAGAATATGGTGGACTTCTACCATCACGACCAGCACTGGTCGAACCGCATGATCCTGGGAGATTCACTGCTCGTGATGAGTTCCCTGGCTGAGAAGGAGCGGCTCCGCGGCAAGGTACAGATGATTTATATCGACCCGCCGTATGGCATCAAGTTCGGTTCTAACTGGCAGGTGTCCACAAGGAAACGTGATGTGAAGGACAGGGCCGAAGATGCCTCACGCCAGCCTGAACAGGTGAAGGCTTTCCGCGATACTTGGCAGATGGGAATACATTCATACCTTGCATACTTACGCGATCGTCTTCTATTGGCGCATGAGCTACTGACGGAAAGTGGGTGCATGTTCATCCAGATCGGGGAAGATAACGTTCACTTGATCCGCTCCCTCCTTGATGAAGTCTACGGACCAGAGAACTTTTGCGCACAGATTGTTTTTCGGAAGACGACAGGCAAAGCAAGTGCCCTATTAGACAATACATATGACGTGCTTCTATGGTATGCAAAGTCCCGCGATCAACTGAAGTTTCGGGCAAGTTACTGGGAACGGCACAAGACTGATGATGCAAATTTCCGATACGCTGAACTAGCAACGGGAGAGCGTCGAGTCCTCACTGACGGGGAATTGGAAAGGATAGAAACATTGCCCCCAGATTGGAGAGTGTTTAGGGCGAATCCCCTGACATCACAATCGGCGAGCACTACAACAGTGTTCGAGTACACTCTAAAAGGTGCCAAGTACAAAGTATCCAAAGGCGGATGGAAAACCAACATCGTCGGAATGAATCGTCTTCAGAAGGCGAACAGATTGCTCGGAATTGGTCAGTCTCTCTGTTTTGTGAGGTTCTTTGACGATTTTCGTTATCAAACCCACAATGACATCTGGGATGATACAAGGCAAAGCGGCTTTGGAGACCCGAAGATTTATGTCGTTCAGACGATGACGCGGGTCGTAGAACGATGCATCCTTATGACAACCGATCCAGGCGACCTTGTGCTCGATCCGACATGCGGCAGTGGTACGACTGCTTATGTCGCTGAGCAGTGGGGACGCCGTTGGATTACCATCGATACGTCGCGTGTGGCGCTCGCATTGGCCCGTACTCGCCTTATGGCGGCAAGGCTACCGTACTACCTCCTTACGGACTCGCCACAAGGGCAGAAGAAGGAGACCGAAGTCACAGGGACAGGTGTGCCGTCTGAGGGTAAAACGGAAGGTGACGTGCGCAAGGGCTTCGTTTATGAACGCGTCCCGCATGTTATGTTGAAGTCCATCGCCAACAACGAGGAGGTCGATACCATCCACGCAAGATGGACTGAAAAGATGGAGCCGATCCGCAAGGACCTGAACAGGCAGGTGCGGAAGTCCTGGGATGATTGGGAAATCCCGAGAGAAGCTGAGTTGGGATGGTCGGATGAGGCAAAGCGACTACACAGAGAGTGGTGGCAGTTGCTGCAGGGGCGGCAAGGAGAGATCGACGCCTCCATCGCCCGTCATGCCGACACCGAGCTACTCTACGACCAGCCTTATGAGGATGGGAAACGAATCCGTGTGGCGGGACCATTCACCGTGGAGAGCCTCTCACCGCACCGTGTCCTGTCCACTGACTTCGAGCGCCCATCGTCACTGGCGGAGGGGGAGAAGGAGTCTGCAGGCCAGTTCGAGCGGATGATCATCGAGAATCTGAAGACTGCGGGTGTCCAGAACACGTTCAAGAAGGAGCGACTTGTCTTCGATGCCCTGGACCCATTTGCTGGGACGTGGTTGCACGCGACGGGGGAATACACAGAGGCGGGGAAGGTGAGGCGTGTAGCTGTCTCCATCGGCCCAGAGCATGGAACGGTGGGACCAGACCTGGTCAAGGAGGCAGCGAAAGAAGCTGTCCAAGGAGTGGGCTTCGACCTACTCATTGTCTGCGGGTTTGCCTTCGACCCTATGGTGTCGGAAGAAGGGAAGCACTACGGCAAGCTTCAAGTGCTGACGGCCCGCATGAACCCCGACCTGGCGATGGGCCAGGAGCTGCTCAAGAAGACGGGCTCAGGCAACCTATTCATGGTCTTCGGCGAGCCCGATGTGGAGGTGAAGCAAAAGGACGGCAAGGTCGTGGTGGAGATCAACGGCCTGGACGTGTATGACCCGACCACGGGCGAGGTGCGATCCAGCTCCACGGAGGACATCGCTTGCTGGTTCATCGACACCGACTACAACGAGGAGAGCTTCTTCGTGCGCCATGCCTACTTCACAGGCGGTGGAGACCCGTACGAGAAGCTCAAGCGGGCACTCAGGGCAGATGTGAACGAGGATGCGTGGTCGGCCCTGTACTCGACGAAAAGCAGGCCGTTCGACGCGCCCAGCACGGGCAAGATTGCCGTGAAGGTGATCAACCACTACGGGGATGAGGTGCTCCGCGTCTACGACGTGAGGCCGGGGGGGGCGTAGAGCGGACTTCAGAGCCATATCAACTACTTTGCCTTCACTGCAACGCCCAAAAAACAAGACGTTGGAACTCTTCAGCCAAAAGGGTGCTGACGTCCACTTCAAGGCCTACCAGACCTACACGACGCGGCAAGCGATTGAGGAGGGGTCTATTCTGGACGTGTTGGCCGACTACACGAACTCAAAGCGCTATATCAAATTCGCCAAATCTGTACAAGCGGACAAAGAGTAGGGGAAAAGAAGGCGGTCTATCCCCTCACCAGGTCCGTCAATCTCCAGCCGCATGATTTCGGCGTGAAGGTAAGAATCATGCTGGACCATTTCATGGACGTGACCTACAGGGCGATCCAAGGACAGGACCGCGCCATGCTGGTCACGAAGTCCCGCCTACATGCCGTCCGCTTTCAGTTGGCCTTTGGTAAGGAACTTGCCTCGCGCGGTCTGCCGTTCAAGTCCCTTGTCGCTTTCTCGGGAACAGTCGTCGATCCCGATACAGGGATCGGTCATGCGGAAGCAGGCATGGACTCACTCGGCCCCAAGATCGCCATTGCCGGCGCCCTGAAGACCCCCGAATGCCGGATATTGATTGCGGCGAACAGATTTCAGACGGGCTTTGACGAGCCGCTCCTCCACACCATGTGCGTGGACAAGGGCTTGGGCGGGGTGAATGCTGTTCAGACATTGAGCCGATTGAATCGCAAGCGGCGTGTGGGGCAAAACCGACACGATAGTGCTCGATTTTGCGAACGAAGCCACGGACATCCAGAAGAGTTTCCAAGACTATCATCAAGTCACTTTCCTTGAAGAAGAGACCGATCTCAACAAACTCTACCAGCTCTGGCCGGAGCTGGGACACTTTGACTTTTTCACGTGCCAAGAGGTTAAGGACTTCGCCGTCATCTTCTTCAACCCGCAGCAGCCGGCCGAAAAGCTCTAGCCGGTGCTGGATGCCGTTGTGGCACGCTTTCGAGCAATGCCAGTAGATGCGCGGGAAGAGCTCCGAAGCACGCTCCAGAGGTACGTCCGGCTCTACGGCTTTGTCTCACAGCTATTGGCATTCCGCGACACAGATCTGGAGAAGCTTTGCGTCTTCGCCAAGAATCTGAATCGTAAACTCCCCAAGCGCGAAGGTCACTTGCCTTATGAAGTGCTGGAGGCCGTCAACATGGACTCCTTCCGCGTTCAGGAGACCTTTGCCGACTACATCCTCTTGACGGGCACGGACGGCTCGGTGAAACCCATTAGCATGGAGGGCAAAAGGTGTGGGCAGGATGAGCTGGACCTCCTATCGAACATCATCAAGGTCTTAAACGAAACCTAAGGCTTGAATCCCACCGACGAAGACAAAGTGAATATCGCCTCGCTCAAGGCCAAAGTGGATGCCCACGCTGAACTTCAAGCGGTGAAGAACTCCGACAACACGGAAGCGACCGTGCGCAACAAGTTCGGGAAGGTGATCGATGATCTCTTCTTGGAGTTCGTCACAACCAAGCTCGGTCTTTACAAGAAAGTGACCGATCCACAGGCGAATGCGTACTTGAAGGAAGAGTGGTTTGAGGAATACTCTAGGCAAAGGGCTAGAACGGAACTGTCGTGGTAGGGAATACGTAGCCACTCACAATCAAGAACTCAGAGACTTATGGCTGGCAAAGGAGAAACAACGAGAGCGTTCCTTGACTATGTGGATTCGTTCGGTCCTGTCATGCACAGTCGAGAGAGCGTTACTTCCCATGTATTTTGTTCTTTGCTCACCGCGCTACATGGAATTCCTGCCACCGACCTCCTGCCACAAGGAGGCACGACTAAGGGTCAGATCGACTATGTCTACATGCCTCCGCGATCGACTGATACCCACGTGTTTATTGAGTTAAAGAAGTACGGGTCGCTGCGGGAGAATAACGTCAATAAGATGAAGAAGTATCTCAAACACAGCTTTCCTAAGGAGCTGAATCGCCACGGCCGAGAGGATTCTTGGCGCGTGCTTATCATCACGGATCTATTGAAGGTCTTTGTCTTCTTCCGCCGCAAGAAGAAACCCGCAACACACGCTTATGGCTTTCAACTCAAGTTCGATTCTCCTCTCAAAGCGACGGCTGGCATCGCAAACATTCTGAAAATGAAACGAGGCCAACTTGCCCGTCAGATACTGTGGGAGGAAGGTTCGAATCGCCGAGACATTATCCTACGAGAACTGAAGGGGAAATGGAAAACGGATCTGTACAGTACGGCCTATGGAGGGTGGACTCAGAGAGTGGGGAAGGGGAAAGGTTGGCCTGCCAAGTTTATCAAAGCGTTTCGTGTGGCAAGTGGAGAAAATGTGTCTCTTGTTGTTCCAAGCGATCACAAGATCCTGCTAATCGCTATGTTTGAGGAATCAAAGGTGCGCAAGGCAGTGAGGGCTCTCTTCAAATCCCCATATGGTGTTGCCTTCAGGCGGAATGCCCACTGCTCGGCTTTCAAGCCATCGTGAGCTGACGGCTTATTGGCCCTTCTTGAATCACTGAGATGGTTCTCTGCGCCGAGCACGTGAAGGAACAGCGATTCTTGGATTTGCTATGGAGCCGCTGATAGAACAGGTCGAGGAATGTACAACAATTTGATCGGCGGCGGTACCAACGAAAGACCAATATGTTGACACACCCGATACGCTTCGGAAAGAACCTCTCGGCGCAAGGCAGGTTGCAGAACAAGAACGATTCGGGAACGCCACCTCGATACACAAAGCCGAGAATAATGCTCATTGATTTGAACGACGAATCAAATGAGATCCTGCGCAAAGGGGGATATAATGTAACAATTGGCACTTTTGGGAAACCATACAAAGTCCCCAAAACTGATGAATGGACCCCCGTTTTTGTTAGCGCAGAGTTGCCAAATTTCGAAGAACAGGAAATTGTGATTCTTGATGTGGGGATGCCGGAACTTGCGGGTTCCCCCGTTGGAGAAAAAGCAACCACACCCAAACAGACGGATGTATGGGCTTCTTGTCATAATGGCTTCGTGGACCCAAGGCCAAGAGCAATGCTAGATGTTCTTGACAAGTCTGAACAGATTCTAAGAAACGGTGGCTTATTCGTTGTGTTTGCCGATCAAAAGGTTCAACAGAATCAGTTCTTAGCCAAGATCAGTGAGTATGACACACTGGCACGTGAGAAGGAGTTCAATGTTGACAATTGGTATTTCTTATTGCCATTTATCTCTAAACTCGAGGTTGATGCGGCTGATGGCGAGGAGATGCAGGTCGCCATTGAGGAACCGCCACTATCCTCACTCCTGTCACTGCATCTCAAGAAAGGACGTTATCGCTGTACCCTCAGATGGAAGGGAATAAGAGCCCGATGGGTGACGTTAGTGACGAACAAATATGGGGAAGATGTTGGAGGAATGATTCTGCCGGTGGATGATGAAAAAGGATGTGTGCTCATATTCCCAAAATTAGCGAATCGTCCAGCATTTCTCAACGCATTGCTGTCTACCGTTCTACCGCAGGTCTTTCCAGATCTGTTTCCATATGTAGAGGGGCCGCGTTGGGTCGAACGCCCAGAATATGAGCTGCCTCCGGTTCTCGAATCCAAAGCGAGGATTGAGATCATCAAGTCGGAAGCGGCGGAGCAAATAGCTGAACTCGAAAGACAAATAGGTCGACTACGAGAGACAGACGGCTACCTCCATGAACTAATCCAAGAGACAGATCGAAAGCTCGTTGTGGCTGTGGCTAAGACGCTGAAACTGCTCGGCTTTAACCACGTCATTGATGTGGATGAAAAACTGCTCAAGGAAAGTGCCAAGGGGAAAGACGAGGATCTACAGATTGCTGATCACTCCCCAATAATACTGGTGGAAATCAAGGGTATCCGCGGCTTACCAAATGATGAAGAATCACTCCAAGTTGGTAAGCACTTGGTCCGCAGGATGAAGGAATTGAAGCGAACAGACATTCAAGGCTTGACGATTATCAATCACCAGCGGCACATAGCCCCGCTCGATCGTGATAATGGCTCGGTGTTTTCGAAGAAGCAGATTGACACGGCTGATGGACAGCACATTGGCTTGATGACTTCTTGGGAACTGTTTCGCATTGCGCGCGGATTCGTTAGGAATCGTTGGACCCATGAACAAGCGCTGTCAATTATCTCTCAAATGGGAAGAATTTACACCGTTCCTTCGCACTATTCATTACTTGGTGCTATTGAAGATTTTTGGGAGAAACCGAAAGCTGTTGGAATAAACCTAGCCTCGTGTGGACTCCATCTTGGTCATCGGATTGCATACATGTTGCCGGTGGAGTTTGTGGAGCAGGTCGTTGAATCCATACAAATCGACGGCAAGCCCGTTGACTTTGCAGACAAGGGACAATTTATTGGCGTCAAGACAATCCTGACCAAAGAACAGGCCAAGAAGGGTGTCAAAGTGTTCAGGGTCGCTTCCTAAGGTTTTGTACATGGAAGGTGCTTATGGCCAAGATTGACAAAGATCGTATCGGCACAGTGCTGTCCAAGATAAATTGAGTGGCTCGTGAGAAGTCTTGTTTTGGTGTTCATTTGGACGGGTTGTGATGTTGAGCTTGGAACTACCCTCCGGTATGCTGTCCAAGACCGCTGGAGAAGAGGGACAATTGCATGCCGTCGATCTCTGTGGGAGGGCTCTCGAACGGTGCGTTGATCCACTCCCAGAGATCGCGATAGGTAAAGAGGTTGAACCTGAGCATCGCCACCAGGTTCGACATCGACCAGGCAAAGGTAGACCTGAGTTTGAGGATCTTCAAGAGCAGTATGGCAATGAGGGCCGTCCAGAGCTGGATATGAAGGGCATTCATACTGGTCCCGACGAAGGTCTTGATCCTCAGATTCTGTTTGATCGTCTTGAAGAAGATCTCAATCTGCCACCGGTCTTTGTAGATGGCCGCGATGGTGGTACTGCCAAAGGTCAAGTGATTGGACAAGAGAACGATGGTGTTTTGGTTTTGTTCATCCCACACTTCAATGCGCCGTAGCTCGTGCGGACACTTCTCCGCACTGTAATGACCGTTGAACTCGATGAATTCATCACGGAGGATCGTGCTGTGTTTGGGTCGCTTGCGACGTTGCACAATATCATACGAGGCATTGTCTTTCATGCGGGTCACAAAGATGACCCCCTCCTAGCATCAGTGGTTGAAAAGCGCATAGTCGGTGTATCCCTTGTCAAAAACCACGATACTGCCCGCAGGAAAGGGAAATTCCTCAGCAATCACCCCCTTGGCAATCCGCACCTCGCCCGTCTTGCCATCGGTCATATGGGCGAAGGTGGGCAGATAGCCGTTATGGTCCAGGACCAGATGCAATGTGACCGCCCCCTTGGCCCGCCGGAAGTGAGCCCAGTCGAAGAGGCTCAAGCACAACTCGATGAAGGTTGCGTCCATGCTGAAGAGCCTGTTCTTGAAGCGAAACTTCCGCTTCCCCCAGTCATACTGCCGCGCTTGCCCCAACAGATGATAGAACGTCTCTTCATAGATCTTCCACGATCGATGCTCATTGGCACAGGCCAAGGTGGTCCTCTTCGGGCCTTGCTCCAGCCCCAGATGGTTCAACTTGCCCATACAGCTGGCCAAGCCACCGCAAATCTCCCGCTGCGACTGGGCCTTGCCCAGTTGGCAAAACAGCATGCTCACAAACTGATTCCAGCACGTAAATCCTTTCGAGTGCCAGTCTCCTCCATGCTTACGCATGATGCGCCGAAAAGCATCGCGATCAGCAAGATCTATAATTTGTGCAAAAAGATTTGTACTTTTGAACGGCATATGCCACTCCGGTTTGTGGAACTCTGCTGATTTTCGACATCAGAAGATACCACTTTCCGGAATTCTATTTTGGACAAGTCTGGTATCGGCACATATTTGAAAACCGCGTTGACAATCGTGCGTGAGAACGGCGGCCAAGTGCCCCTGTGCGCGATATCTTGGACGCGGCAGAGAAGCGCCTGAAGCTGAACGAGTACGAAACGGCGCGCTTTGAAAATACGGGATATGTCCGGTGGGAATCGATCCTCCAGTTCTATTCCATCGGTTTGGTAAAGGCCGGCTGGCTTGTCAAGAAGAAGGGTGTGTGGTATGTCACGCCCGAAGGCACAGATGCCCTAAAACTCTCGGCGCGTGACTTTATTGACGTTTCGAACAAGAAGTACTACGAGTGGAAGAAGATGCAACCGCCCGCTCCAACGGGAGGTCCAGAACCGCGGCCTGACCCACCGCGGCCTCCAGAGTACGAACAAGCGGTAGGATTGGCTCGGGCAGAAATTCGTGCCCATATTGCGGCCCTCGATGCGTACTCCTTTCAAGACCCTGTTGCGGCTCTCCTACGCGCCATGGGGTACCACACACCCTTCATCGCTCCCAAGGGACCAGACGGCGGGATCGACATTCTCGCCTACCGCGATCCTTTTGGCACGCAGAACTCACGGATCAAGGTTCTGGTCAAACACCGGATGCAGAAGGCCAACGTGCAGGAAGTCCGTCAACTCTCGGACCTTCTCAACAAGGACGGGGATACCGGTCTCTTCGTGTCCTCCGGCGGGTTCACCGACGACGCTTTGGATGCTATCCGGAACGCCCCGCGGCATATTGAGAAGCTCGATCTTGATACTCTTATCGATCTGTGGGACGAGTACTACGAGAAGATGGATGAGGAATACAAGAGCCGGATGCCGCTCCGCCATGTGGCGTTTCTGGCTCCATTGGACTGAACGACACAT
>Ga0182021_10008462_pt1 | contig 12181 bp, 13 predicted proteins | sample 612E3MmetaG_FD_120493 | JGI IMG/M metagenome (GOLD analysis project Ga0182021, IMG submission 120493) | Permafrost microbial communities from Stordalen Mire, Sweden - 612E3M metaG (Illumina Assembly) | ecosystem: Environmental > Terrestrial > Soil > Wetlands > Permafrost | place: Sweden...
AACTGCCTGGCGCCGTTCGCCAAGGTCCTCAACGATGCCTTCGGCATCGAAAAGGGCGTGATGAACACGATCCACAGCTACACCAACGACCAGAAGATCCTTGACGTGGCCCACAAGGATCCCCGCCGCGCTCGCTCGGCCGGCCTGAACATGATCCCGACGACCACCGGCGCCGCCAAGGCCCTGGCCCTGGTCATCCCCGAGCTCAAGGGCAAGGTCGACGGCTTCAGCCTTCGAGTCCCGACCCCCACCGTCAGCATCGTCGACTTCGCGGTCAACCTGCGCGACGAGACCACCGCCGCGGCGATCAACGATGCGTTCCGCGCTGCGGCCGCCGGCCCGCTCAAGGGCATCCTCGGCGTCTCCGACGAGCCTCTCGTCTCGATGGACTTCAAGGGCGACTCTCGTTCCTCGATCGTCGACTCCGCCCTGACCATGGTCATAGGCGGCACCGGCAAGTTCGCCAAGGTCCTCTCCTGGTACGACAACGAGTGGGGCTACAGCTGCCGCGTTGCCGACCTGACCAAGTACATCGCCGAGCGCCTCTAGTACGGGCACAGAGTCTTAGCAGCCGCGGAAAGGCCCTTCTGGGCCGTTCCGCCCAAGGCCACCGGCCTCCCGGCCGGTGGCCCGAGGTCAACTTTCAGGCAGCCGCGGAAAGGCCCTTCTGGGCCGTTCCGCCCAAGGCCACCGGCCTCCCGGCCGGTGGCCCGAGGTCAACATGAACAAGCTGACGATCCGGGACCTGGACGCCGCAGGCAAGCGCGTCTTCGTCCGCTGCGATTTCAACGTTCCCCTCGAGGACGGCAAGATCACGGACGACAGCCGGATCGTGGCCGCCCTGCCGACGATCAGGGCGCTGCTGGCCCAGGGCGCGATCGTCATCCTGGCCAGCCACCTCGGCCGGCCGGACGGCAAGGTTCAGGACAGCATGCGCCTGCGGCCCGTTGCCGAGAGGCTCAGCCAGCTGCTCAAGATGCCGGTCCCGGTCACCGGAGACGCCCTCGGCGCCGGCACCGAGGACGCCATCAAGCGCCTCAAGCCGGGTGAATGCATCCTCCTGGAGAACCTTCGCTTCCACGCCGACGAGGAGAAGAACGATCCCGAGTTCGCCAAAGCGCTGGCGAGCTACGCGGACGTCTACGTCAACGACGCCTTCGGTACCGCCCATCGCGCCCACGCCTCAACCGAGGGCATCGCCCACATCCTGCCGGCGTATGCGGGGCTGCTGATGGAGAAGGAAATCGAGTTCCTCTCCAAGCTCATGGAGAACCCGGAACGGCCCTTCGCCGCGATCATCGGCGGCGCCAAGGTCTCCGGGAAGATCAAGGTTCTGCGGAATCTCGTCGACAAGGTCGACATCCTGGTCATCGGCGGCGGCATGGCCAACACCTTCATGCTCGCCCAGGGCAAGGCGGTCGGCAAGAGTCTGGTCGAGCCGGATCGCGTCGAAGACGCCAGGGCGATCATGGAGTCGGCTGTCAAGCACGGCACCAAGATCATCCTGCCCGTCGACGTGGTCGTGGCCAAGGAAGTCACTCGCGGGAGCGAGTACAAGACTCTGTCCGCCGACAAGGTCCCGGCTTCCTGGAACATCGTCGACGTCGGCAAGCTGAGCATCGAAGCGATGCGGAAAGCTCTCGAGCCGGCCAGGACCGTTTTCTGGAACGGCCCCCTGGGCGTCTTCGAGATCCCGTCCTTCTCGGTCGGGACCAAGGAGATCGCCCGCTTCCTCGCCGGGCGTGCCCAGGCGGGCGCGACCGTGGTGATCGGCGGCGGCGACTCGGTTGCCGCGGTCGAGCAGCAGGGCCTCGCCGACAAGATGACCCATATCTCCACCGGTGGCGGCGCCTCCCTGGAGTTCATGGAAGGCAAGGAGTTGCCCGGCGTAGCCATTTTGCTCGACAAAGCGCCGGCCAAGTAAGCAGCCAGCCGCCGGCCGCCGCTGGCGCCAAGGAGTCGCTATGACAACAATCGATCTGATCGAAGCGCGCCAGATCCTCGACTCGCGCGGCAATCCGACCATCGAAGTCGACGTCGTCCTCGCGGATGGCTCGGTTGGGCGGGCAGGCGTTCCCTCGGGTGCCTCCACCGGTGTTAACGAGGCGGTCGAGCTGCGCGACGGCGACAAGACCAAGTACGGAGGCAAGGGCGTCCTGAAGGCCGTCCAGAACGTCCGCGAGATCATCGCGCCCGAGCTGCTCGGCACGGACGCTGCCGATCAGGCCGGTCTCGACGCCGCGCTGATCGCCCTGGACGGAACCCCGAACAAAGCCAAGCTCGGCGCCAACGCCATCCTGGGCGTCTCTCTCGCGGCCGCGCACGCGGTCGCGGCCAGCTACGAGATGCCGCTCTATCGCTACCTCGGCGGCGTCGGGGCGCGCATCGTTCCGGTCCCGTTCTTCAACATCCTCAACGGCGGCAAGCACGCCGTGAACTCCACGGACTTCCAGGAGTTCATGGTCGCCCCGGTCGGCGTTGCCACGTTCGCCGACGCGCTGCGGGCAGGCGCCGAAGTCTTCCACGCCCTCAAGTCCATCCTGAGCGCCGAGGGCTTCTCGGTCGGCCAGGGTGACGAGGGCGGCTTCGCGCCGTCGCTGCCGTCAAACGAGGCCGCGGTCGAAGTCATCCTTCGGGCCATCGAAAAGGCCGGCTACAAGCCGGGCGACGAAGTGGCAATCGCGCTGGATCCGGCCACAAGCTCGATCCTGGTGGAAGGCACCGGAGTGGGCAACGTGACCGGCCAGTATCGCCTGGAGCGCGAGGGCCGCACCCTCGACTCCGGCCAGCTCATCGACCTCTGGGAGAAGTGGATCGCCAAGTATCCGATCATCTCCCTCGAGGACGGTCTGGCCGAGGAGGACTGGGCCGGGTGGGCCGAGCAAACCAAGCGGCTCGGGTCGAAGGTCCAGCTCGTCGGCGACGACATCTTCGTGACCAACCCCGAGTTCATCGCCCGGGGCATCCGCGAGTCGTCCGCCAACTCGGTCCTGATCAAGCTCAACCAGATCGGCACGATCACCGAGACGATCGACGCGATCGCGATGGCGCGACGCGCCGGCTGGACGGCCATGGTCAGCCACCGCTCCGGCGAAACCGAGGACACGACGATCGCGGACTTCGTGGTCGCCATGGGCACGGCCCAGATCAAGACGGGCGCCCCGTCCCGGTCCGAGCGTGTGGCCAAGTACAACCGGCTCCTCCGCATCGAGGAGGAGCTCGGCTCCGCCTCTCTCTACCTGGGTCGAAAGGCCCTCGCCGGCGCAAAGCCGTAACACTCGCGCATTCAACGAGCCGGTCCTCGGGCCACAGCCGGGGCCGGCTCGTTTGATTCCGGGCGGAACCATGGGGTTCTCACGCGGTAGCGTGGATTAGGAGTGAAGCCGCAGGACTTGACTGTGCCGGAAGCCGGCCTCCTCGTCCGCCGGACGCGCGACCTTCGGCGCGCGATCGCGGCTCCCGATCCGGCCGGCTTCCTCCCGGCTTCTACTCCGACCCAAGCGATGCGCTGGCTTGGCTAGCCGCCGAGGGGGAGGGTTCTCATCCTCGCGGACGCACTCAGATCCACTCTAGCCTCCGAGAGTGGCGGTCAGGATTTGTGCTGGACCGGCAAATCCGCTACTGATCACCCTAGGAGACCTATGCATCTCAGTCGTCCAATGGAAGTCACGTTCATCGTCTCCCTCGTCGTGGCGGCCATCGCGTTTCTAATCGCCGCCAGCGTCATCACCAACCCGCTCCATGGCATGGCTGTGGTTTGGATCGCACTCGTGGCGTACGCGATCCTCGCCCTGGGGGTCCTGCTGAAGGGACTCTAGCCTCGGCTGGAGCGTCCGCGACCCAGCTCGGCACGACGATCCGCAGGTGGGAATCGCCGGTTCAGATCCTTTCGCCCCGATCATTCAGGTAGGTGCAGCCTACCCAGGCCGTGATCGCCGGCATGCCCGCGTCAGTGTGCGACCGATCCCCCAACGACGGTGACGTGGATCGGCAGTGATGGCCATCCGGCGTCTGTTGTCAGCAGGATGGCGGCACCCAGTTCAACCGCCGTGGCTACGACCAGCGCATCCGGCAGCCGCAACTTCGTTCCGTGCTGGGCCCTCATCCTGGCCGCGGTTGCAGCAATCTCCCGAGTGGCTGGCTCAACTCGAGCCGGAAGAGCTGCGAGAAACTCATCGACCTTTGCAACCGCGCTCGCACCATGCCGGAATGGCCCGACGAGTACTTCGGCGTAGGCGGAGGCTGGGACGGCCAACTCCTCGCCCCGGCTCCGAGCCTGCGACAGGGCCTCCTTCGCCGCGGAGTGGTGGGCGTCGCTCGAATCGAGGACCGCGATGATCACACCGGCGACGAGGATCGTCAGCGCCATTCGCGGCGCAGTTCGTCAAGGTGATCTGGAGCGAATGCGCCCGTCAACGTGCCAGCAAATCGATCGACCGGATCCTCCTCACGGACCAGGATCAACTCACCTGGTCGGCCGGCCTCGGCCCGGAGGCGATCGCCCACTTTGAGCCCAGCCCGAACGAGGGCGTCCTGGGGGATCGTGACCTGATTCTTGGCGCTCACCTTCGTATACCCACGACGTCGACTGGTCTTTACTCGTGCACTCATAGGTAAAGCTTATGCCGATGAGGTCTCTTCGGCAAGATCGACCCCGAAAGATCGGGCGCTACGCGACCTCGACCAAGAGCCCGTCCGCCGGCGTGATTTCGTATCTCAGTTGGAAAGCGTGGGCCTGACTCCTCTCGCCCCGACCACAACGAGAGGCCTATTCGACCGCGACGCCCGTCTCGACCGCGCCGCCGGCCTTCTCGAGGAGCGACGCCGCGGTCATCTGCGTCCGGTTCAACAGGATCAGCCCGAAGTGGCTGATGACCCGCCGGTCCGCCAGAGAGCGAGCCGTGGCGTTGACCATCGGCACGAAGCGCGTGTCCCCCGCATCCACGAACGTCTGGATGTCCGTCTCCGCGAACAGGAAGACCGTCCCGGTGATGGTATGCCCCGGTGTGAAGATGACCAGCTGGCGTGGCGTCCGCGTCATCAGCGGCCGATCCATGCCGCCCGGCATCGAGGTTTCGGCCGTGTTGACGTCCTCCTCCTTCTGGCCGATGAACGTGATCTCGTCCTGGTTGACCATCAGCTCCGAGACGACCAGGCCGGTCGGATCGCCGTTGCGCCGCAGCAAGCCGGCGTCGGTCAGCCGCACGAAGCCGCGGCTGTGGTTGATCAGATCCGACAGCCTGGTGAACCGCAGTAGCGAGATGCAGCCGGTCACTCGGAGATGCGGGCCGACCAGCTCGATCGACTCCAGGCGTTCTTCGCTACCGGCTCCCAGCGGGCCGAACCCTATTGGAGCGGTACCCCATTCCGACATCAGGTTTCTCCCATTCGATAGCAGCGGATTCCGGTCCGATTCTAGGCCCGGTGGCTATGGGCCTGGGTCGCATCCTGTCGGATGGTGCGAGCGACCGGCACCTCGACCCACAGCCGCGCGCCGCCTTCAGGCCGGTTCTCCGCCCCGGCGCGACCGCCGTGCGCCTCAGCCAGCGCCCGTACGATCGACAACCCCAGCCCGCTCGTTCCCGTGCCGCGGCTGCGCGACGGATCGGCCTGGTAGAAGCGCTCGAAGATGCGCGGCAGCGACTCAGTCGGAATGCCCGCGCCGGTGTCTTCGACGGCCAGCCGAACCACGTGACCCGCCGGACCGACACGACCGGCGACCGTGGCCCCCGGCGCTGCAGGTCGCGTCGCAATGACGCGCACCGATCCGCCCTCCGGAGTGTGACGCAGGGCATTGTCCACGAGGGCGCCGACGACCTGGCGCAACCGGTCCGGGTCGGCCTCCACGATGAGGCCGTCCGGCGCCTCGACCGAAAGGATCACCTTGCCGGCGGCCGCGCGAGCCTCGAACCCGGCCGTGACCGAATCGAGCAGGGCTCGGACGTCGAGCGGGCTTCGCTCGAGGGGCAGATGGCCGCCCTCGGCCAGGCTGATCGTGCGCAGGTCGTCCACGATTCGGGCGAGAACACGCGACTGGTCTCGGATCGTCTCGATGTGGCGGCGCTCGGGCGTGTAGACGCCGTCGAGGATGGCGCTTGACGTGGCCTCGATGACCGCCAGTGGTGTCCTGAGCTCGTGGGCCGCATCCTGAAGGAAGTGGCGGCGGGTTTCCTCAGCCGCCTGCAGCTCGCCGGCCATGGAGTCGAACGTTCGGCCGAGCTGTCCGAACTCGTCGCTTCGGTCTGCAAGACCGGAGCGCCGTCCGAGGTCGCCGCGGGCTACGGCCGCGGCTGCCTGCTCCAGGCGCGTCAGCGGTCTCACGAGCCGGCCCGCCGCGAGTAGTCCAAACAGGGATGCGACCGCCGCGGCGGCTACGGCGGCCAGGATCAGCCGCAGGATCGTGGTCTGCTGAGCCCGACCGCTGGCCGTGGATGTCGAGGTGGACGCCGGCGCCTGGGCGGGGGCGGCGACGGAGGCGGATGCCACGGCAGTCTGCCTTGGGGTCGCTCGTTCTCCATCCTCGGCGGACTCGTCTTCGCTCCGCTGGGTGGTGAGGACGGCGGCCGACGCGTGATCGTTGTCGTTGTCCACGTCGGAGAAGCCCTGGGTGACGATGGGCGGCGTAGCCAGGGCGATCACGGCTGCCGTGGCCAGCGCCACGAGCGCGAACCCGATGGCGATTCGCCAGCGCAGGCTCATTGCCCCTCTCCCGGCCTCAGCCCTGGTCGACCGGCCGGGCGGCCCGATAGCCGACGCCTCGAACGGTCTCCACGTACGATCCGCCGTCCGGGCGCGCCCCGAGCTTGGCTCGGAGATTCTTGATGTGGCTGTCGATCGTCCGGTCGAATGTGTCGAACGACTCGCCGAAGACGCGCTGGCCGATCTGCTCGCGGGTCCAGACCCGGCCCGGTCCGTCGGCAAGCGCGGCCAGGATGTCGAGCTCGGTCCGGGTCAGCGGCAGGCTCGTTCCTCCACGCGCAACGTCCCTGGCATCCAGATCGATCGTAAGGTCGAAGAAGGCGGCTGCCGGTCGCGGTTGGGGAGGCTCGATGTCGTGGCCGGCGGCCTGCGCGCCGGCGGGCCGGCCGAAGCGCCGCAGTATGGCCCCCACCCGGGCGACGACCTCGCGTGGCTCGAACGGCTTGGTTACGTAGTCGTCGGCACCGAGCTCGAGTCCGGCGACGCGGTCGATCACGTCGTCGCGCGCAGTCAGCATCAGGACGCCAACGTTCGACCCCTCGCTTCGGAGAGCGCGCAGGACGTCGAACCCGGACCTCCCGGGCAACATGACGTCGAGGACCAGGAGATCCAGCCCGCCGTCGCGAGCGCACTCCAGGGCGGCGTCGCCGTCCTCGGCCTCAACGACCTCGTATCCCTCCCGTTCCAGGTAGGCGCGGACTACGGCCCGGATATGCGGTTCGTCGTCGGCGACGAGGATTCGCGATCCCATGCCGGCAACGATAGTCGAGTCGGCCCAGAGGCGAAACCACGGGGTGTTGGCGGGAGCCGGCGCCAGAGCGCCATCAAGCGCCAATTCAGGCCACCGCCCGGGGGTGGGCAGCGGGCGGGAATGCGTCGACGGCGGCGGTCACGTCGGCCATGGGTAGCCTCCGGCGGTAGCGCCGGGACGGTCGAGCGGGCCGCGGGACATCGGACGCACCCCGACTTCGCCGACCCTCCCGCGCCGGGCCCGATGCGCCACGTCTGCGAGCCCCACGACCATGCGGTAGCTGATCAGGAAGACGGCCGAGGTCACGGGCACGAGGTAGAGCCAGAATGACCAAGCGGTGCCGCTGTCTGATCCGGAGGCGATCCCGTGAACCGACGCGCCGACGAAGGCGAGGAACGTGGCGTAGTGAAGGAGCCGCCAGGTCTTCTGGCCGATGTGCCGCCTGATGTAGAAGCTCGCCGTCACGACGGCCGTGGCATAGAGGGTCAGCTGCCCGATCCCGACCGAGACCGGCGAATACGGCGACTCGAACGGGACGAGGATGGCGAGGGGCGTGAAGGAGAAGCTCTGATCGAATGTCAGCAGCGTTCCGTGAAGGGTTCCGACGATCAGGGCCACGATCGCCAGGTCCTTGTGCAGGGCGAAGCTGACGGGACGGTGGGCGATGGCGTCGAGGATCTTGGTCGACAGGAGCAAGCCATACAGAACCGACGCCGCGAGGATGAGGTACGCGAGGAAGCCCAGGGCCCGCACGCAATACCAGGCCAGCAGCCCGGGCCGTAGCGCCGCGACGGCTTGAATATGGGCGGCGGCGGTTGGGGCAGTGGCGCCCAGGACGGCGCCGATGACCGCCGCGAAGACGAGCCAGCCGCCGACTCGGACGGGCGTTGGCAGGCCTCGATAGGCGGCGCCGCTGCGAGCCCGCGGACTCGGAGTTGCCGTGCCGGCCCGAACCCCCGCCGGCGGAGTGGCCGCGAGCGGTGGCAGCGGAGTTCCGGCAAGCCGTGGCAGCGGAGTGGCCGCGAGCGGCCGTAGCGGAGGGGCGGCGGCAGATGGCCGCTGCGGGGCAGTGGCCGCTCCCAGACGCGACCCGGCTGGCGTGCCGACCTCGACCCAGTGCCGCGCCTGCGGCGGAGCGGTGGCTTCAGCGGGCTGCGGCAGGCCGCGATAGATGAGTCCGCTTCGGGCCGGTAGCCGTTCGGCGGCGCGGGGCCCCATGCGCCGGGCGGCTGCGTCGGCGGCTCGTTGCGTTGCGTCCGGCCCCGGCGACAGGGGAGTCTTCCGATTGGGATCCATTGCGTCCTCCTCAGCCGGCGAGAAGCGGCATCGTTACCGGAAGGGCCTGGACCTCGCCGCGCGACGTCAGGAGAACGGCGCCCCGAACTCGGGCACGCTCCAGCAGGGCGAAACCCTCGACGCTGCCGGCGATGACTGCGGCCTTGGCGAGTGCCTCCGCGCGCAATGCCGACCCGGCGATGACCGTCGCCTGGACCACGTCCGTTTCGGCCGGCCGGCCGGTGCGGGGGTCAATCAGATGATGGCCGGCGATACCGCCGACGTTCCAACGGTGAATGGACGTGCCGGATGTTGCGACTCCCCAGCGAGTTGGGGCGCCGTCCCGACGCGCGGCAAGGCGCAAGACGGCCAGGTGCGATTCCGGGGTGCGAGGGTCCTCGATCGCCACATCCCAGCATCTGCCCGGCGCGCAGAGAATCGCCAGGTCTCCATCGGCGTCGACCACGGCGCTTCGCCACCCGGCCAGGAGGGCCAGGGCCCGGTCGGCGATCCAGCCCTTGCCGACGCCGCCCAGATCGAAACGCAGCCCAGGTGGACGATGCACTACGGCCGCGCCGCGTTGGCGTCGTTCCGTCGTCCATTCGTCGAGGCGCGAAGCCGGAGCCAGATGGCCGTGGCCTTCGGCGGTCAGTCGAGCGTCCAGCAGCGTGATGTCGGCGAAGCCTTCGCTCGTGTCGGCGGCGGTTATGGCCGCCGCCAGTGCGGCCGCGAGCGTCGGCCTGACGGCTACCGCCGGACTTGAGTCCGCGTTCAGGAGCGCGAGGTCGGAGGTGTCCGTGTACCGGGTGATCCGCGACGCCCAGCGGTCGATGCGGGCGATCACTTGCCGGCTGTCGTGCCCTGCCCGGTCGGCCCGACCGACGGCGTCCAGGTGGACCACGAGCCGCCCGCCCATGGCTTTGGTCGCCAGGCTGACCGGCTCGATCGGGAAGACGTCGGCGGCGGGCGCTCCCGTCACGGTTCGCGCCCGGGCGTCGCGTTCGGCGCCGAGAGCAAGCGTCAAGGCACGACCCTGCCTGACTGGGTCGTCTTCACCGTCGTCTTCCGGGTGGTCGGTTGTGGGGCCGCAGTGATAGTCACGACCACTGTCATCGGCGTGGGTGCGGAGGCGTCGATGACTTTGGCTCCAGGCGGTGCCGTCTCTCCCGGTGCCAGCTGGACATACTGCACCGGACGCTTCACTTGAAGCTGGGTGGCTGGAGGTTCGGTCACTTCCTGCTGCGGGTCATCGATGGCAACTGGTGCGGCCGGCTGTGGTGGCAGGACGATGGCCGTGGCCAGCGCCGACAACACGGCGATGCCGCCGCCTCCGAGGGCCAGCCTCATCGGCCGTGCATCTGGCCTGGCCTTGGGCGTGTGCGCCGGGGCTGGAGCTCGGGCGGGTTGTGGTTTCGGCATCATCGGTCGCCTCCGCCATCGTCGCTGTGGTGGCGGCGTCGGGTGGTAGGGGCGGGAATGGCAGGCGGGGCAGGGGGAGCCGTCCGGGTTACCTTGACGATCGCCGGCGTCGGGGCCGGTTTGACGTAGATCGTCTCCGGGCTCAGGGTCGCCGCCTCCGTCGCCGCCTCCGTCGCCGTCGGCGTCTCCGCTGCCGCCTGCTGGGCGGCCGCGGCCTGAGCTGGAAGCGGGGCGCTGGTGTAGCCCTGGATGGCGACCGCCGCCATCACCGTCAGGCTGGTCATAGCCGCCGCGACCGCGAGCCCGATGCGATGGATGTGATTCATCGCTGGATCTCCTGCTGCACCGACCGGTCTCCGGCAGGGCATCTCGCCTGCCGGCTGGCCATGGAAAGACCAGGCCGCGGTGTTGGGTTAGCGGTCGAGTGTCGGGCTGCGGGGTGGACTGGCCGTGGAGCCGGGATGGATGCTGAGTGGAGATTCTGTGGAGGGGCCCGTCAGACGGGACGGGACGTGAAGATCGGCTGAGGAATCGCTTGCCAGATGCCAATCGGCGACGCTCGAGTCGAGCCGGGTGGCCCATCCCGGCAACGAGATCGAGCCACTCCTGACGGCTCCGGGAAGGTAACGTTGGAATGTGGAGACCGAGATTCGCGACGCCTGTGACGGAGACGCCGAGGCGCTGGTGCGGCTGATGGAGCAACTCATGCACCGGCCCTGCACGCCCGAGCAGATACGCGCGCGGCTGCGCCGGCTGGCCACCACAGGCGTGGATCGAGTTCTGGTGGCTCTTGTCGATGGACGCGTTGTCGGCCTGGCCGGCGTGACCCATGCCTGGCTCTTTCACGCCGACGCGCCCACGGCGCGGCTGATGAGCATCGTTGTGGACGAGAGCTGCCGCGGGCAGGGGATCGGGCGGCGCCTCGTCGAAGCGAGCATCGAGCAGGCTCGGACCTGGGGCTGCGACCGGCTCGAGCTGACGAGCCGGCTCGAGCGTGTCGACGCGCACGCCTTCTACGAGAGGGTGGGGTTCACCGCCACCTCCAAGAAGTTCCAGATGTCGGTCCAGGGTGGCGGGCTCGCTGCTCGACCCTGGAGCGGACGCTAGGGCCGCTCGAACTCGGCCACGAATCGCGGCACCGGCGGATCGCCCGGCTCGACCAGCTCCGTCAGATTCGACAGCCGCAGACCCGGGATCAGGAAGGCGTCAAGCTCGGCCCGGGTGAGCGGCCAGGGCATCAGCCCTTCCGGATCCTCCGGCCGCCGGCTGCGGGCCACGGCCAGGAGGGCGCCCTTCGGGGCGACCATTCGAGCTAACGAACGCGCGCATGCTGCCCTGGCCTCGCCGGGCAGCACCTGAACCGTGTACGCCTCGAACACGAGGTCGAAGGCGCCGGTCCACTCGGCCGGCGGATCGAGAACGTCGGCAACCAGGTAGTCCACGTGCGAATCGGGGAAGCGGCTTCGGCAGCGGCCGATGGCTGTGGGCGACACGTCGAAGGCGACGACGTCACGGTCCAGCCCGCCCAGGAGTTCGGCGTCATCGCCGTACCCGCAGCCGACCACGAGGGCCCGGCCCGCGGGCGGTGCCGCACGCCCCCGGAGCCACTCGACCAGGTACGGGTTTGGGGCGAGGTCAACCCACGAGATGGCGAAGCCGTCACGCTCGGACTCGCTGTACAGCCGCTCGAACCAGCCGGTCAGGTCGCCGCGAGCGATGGACTCGCGGGCCAGTTCTCGGGCGTGGGTTCTGGGGTCTGGCATCGCATCACCGAATCAAACGGGCCAGGTCTGTCGACCTGGCCCGACGAACTACCGTTTGATCGAAGGCTCAGCCTTTCGGCTTCTTCTCGGCCTTCGGTGCGGACTTCGCAGCCTTGGCGGGAGACTTCGCGGCGGGTTTGGCCGCGGACTTCTCAGCCTTTGTGGGAGCCTTGGCGGCGGCCTTCTCGACTTTCGCGGCCTTCGGCGCTGGCTTCTCAGCCTTGGCAGGTGCCTTGGCCGCGGACTTGGCCGGGGACTTCTCAGCCCTGGCAGG
>Ga0182021_10008463_pt1 | contig 12179 bp, 10 predicted proteins | sample 612E3MmetaG_FD_120493 | JGI IMG/M metagenome (GOLD analysis project Ga0182021, IMG submission 120493) | Permafrost microbial communities from Stordalen Mire, Sweden - 612E3M metaG (Illumina Assembly) | ecosystem: Environmental > Terrestrial > Soil > Wetlands > Permafrost | place: Sweden...
TAGAAACAGTGGAGGTGACTAAAGGCACAGTTGTAGCAACTGTCTCGGCAACAGGTACTGTAAAACTAGTTGACTCCGTCGATATTTCATCACAAATTACCGCTCAAATTAGAGTAATTGCAGCATTACTACAGGCAACTAAATGTATTGAATCCCCGCAAAATATCGATTCACTTGACCCCTATTGGACACTAATGGTGTATTTTAATAGTTTAAGAGAACTAGGTCACGCAGCAACTCTCATACGGGCTGATATCCGCGAGTATTTAAATGCAGTCTGGGATAGACTTAATATACGTAAACCCGCAGAGAGTAGTAAAGGGATAGACCATCGTAGATTTATTAATCGTGACTTGGAACTAACCAGCCGGATTCAGAGTAATGAAATTACCGGGGTACTTCAACAACTATTCAATCAATATCCCGGTACCGATGAAATTAAGCCGGTAGATATTTGTCTAGCAACGAATATGATTCAGGCTGGCCTTGATGTTCCTCGCCTTGGGTTGATGACGGTTATCGGTCAACCAAAAACAACATCTGAGTATATTCAAGTAACTAGTCGGGTCGGAAGAGGGGTCAGCGGGCCAGGTTTAGTCGTTACGATTTTTAACCCAAGTAAGCCACGAGATCGTTCCCATTTTGAGCATTTCCAATCTTATCACCAGAATATTTACAGATGGGTTGAACCGACAAGTGTTACTCCTTTTGCCATCCCTGTTCGAGAGCGCGCCCTCCATGCCCAATTGATTACTTTAGCTCGATATTGGGGCGATTCTGATGTTCGAGAAAGGCCAAAACCAGCTCCAAGTATGGCGCTTTTCAAGCGTATTTCTGATGTATTGATCCAGCGTATCCACGAGGTTGACCAAGACGAAGAAGCTTTAGCAACCGAAATGCTTCAGGCTTTTGAAAATCGTTGGAGAATTGTGCTTCCACCAATATATGGGCACTTCGGCCCCCCACCACAAGAAACACCTCTCATGTTTCCAAGCGGAACTGAGCCCCGTTCTATATGGGCAAAAAGTTCCAAGGCTACCCCTTCTTCCATGAGAAATGTTGACTCTACCTGTGATGCAGAGGTCATACGACAATTCACGGAACCCGGAGGTAACGATGCCACCTAAAAAACCTATTCGTCGTGGTCAACTCATTTCACCATTCGGTATTGGATCCATGGTTGATTTTCCGGGGGACGAGTCATTAATGCCAGCCGGTTTAGATGTTTGGCCTTATGCTAAAGAGGAATGTCCACCTGAATCCGGTTGGCTAATTCGTGAAGAACGACTTGAAGCTCGTCTCGGTGTAGCACATTTCCGTTTACCACCGGATCACCGTGATCCTGATAACGGAACTTTATTTGCAAATGTAGATGTTCCATTCGTACGGTTTCCGCAGTGGCATTATTGCCATCATTGCGGTGGAATGGAATTGGTCTCGATGTTCTCATCTACGCGTGAGAGATGTCATGGTCGGCCTTATGAAAAGCAAAGTTGCGAGAAAAAACCACCCAATCGCCGGCCATTTCTTATCCCTGTCCGCTTTATAGCCGCGTGTGATGTAGGGCATATCCAAGAATTCCCATTCATGGAATGGGTCCATAGGTCATCGCCTCCCAAAGAAGGATGTAAATTACGATTGCGGGCTGGTAGATCATCCGCGGGTCTGACTGGTATAGTCATCGAATGTTCTTGTAACCAAAAACAAAATCTCGGAGACATGTTCAGGTTCAGCGAACAAGAAGGCGGTCCTCTTTCGGGTTTAGGCTACTATTGCAAAGGACAACGTCCTTGGCTTGGTGAAGGGAATGATTCAAATAAACCCTGCGGTCATCACCTACGGGTACTACAACGAGGTGCATCTAATGTATATTTCCCTAATTTAGTCAGTTCAATTTATTTACCTCTTTGGGCTGAGGAAACAGACGCTAACATTGTACAGATTCTTGAGGACCCGTATGTCTGGTCGGAACTTAGTCGCGGACTAGTAAATGGAACGAATATAGACTCAGCTAAATGTGCAGGTGTAGCTTTAGCAATTAAAGTAGATGCAAAGAAGTTACTTGACGCTGCTCAACGCAAACTGGAAAATAAACCTTTGGTGGGACAGATTGAAGTCATTGGAGATGAGGAAAATTTCCGGAGATCGGAATATCAAGCTATTTCTGATGGAAAAGTAGGACCACAATCTGAATTATATGTAGAATGTATAGAAAATCATGAATATAAATCGGAAATCTCCCAATATTTTTCTAAGATTAGGCTCGTCCATAAGCTCCGCGAAACACGTGCTCTAACAGGTTTTACTCGAATTCTACCTCCAGATGGTAATCTCACAAGCACTCGATTACAATCCTTTAAACTTGATCCCCAAATAGATTGGCTTCCAGCAATTAAAGTCTATGGAGAAGGCATCTTCCTTGAGCTTAACAATATTAAGCTCAAGGAATGGCTGAGTATAGAACCGAGAATTAAAAAGCGCATTGAAACTTTGACGACAAAATATAATCAGGCTCGCGTAGCAAGACAACAGCCAAATCGTAATATCTCTGCTAAATTTATCTTGCTTCACACGTTAGCACATATTTTAATTAACCAACTCAGTTTTGATTGTGGTTACGGGAGTGCATCCCTCCGCGAAAGGATTTATTGTGATTTTACAGACCAATCAAGCCCAATGAATGGTATTCTTATTTATACTGCATCAGGGGACTCCGAGGGGACCATGGGGGGACTTGTACGCCAAGGCAAGCCTAGCCGTCTAGAGGTTACAATTATCCGTGCACTTAATCACGCCTCGTGGTGCTCTTCAGACCCCGTTTGTATTGAGAGCAGTGGGCAAGGTTCAGATAATTCTAATCTAGCAGCTTGCCATGGTTGTTGCCTTCTCCCCGAGACATCTTGCGAAGAAGGAAATCGGTTACTAGACCGCGCTCTGTTAATTGGAACTCCTGAACATCCTGCGCTTGGTTTCTTCCTAGGATTATTACAACTAAATATCTGAAATTATTATCCTAAATAAAGGGTCAAATCAGGTCAATTCCTCAGTCCAAAAGGGAAACTGTTATTAAGAATGATAATGTCGTTTGAAAAAAGATATGGCAATAATAATGGGAATTGGTGAATACAGCTTGCATTGACATTGTAATTGCTTATAATTTTGCACTTTTTATGAACGTACTTTGGCATTATCAGACACTTCAGAAATTCACAAGATATCGTTACCGGTTGCCACAGCTACAGCAGAACGAGCCAAATCACATATAGCCGCACCGCTGAGCTCACCATTGTCCGGTAAATCATCTTCTCCAATGAGCTGAACCAAGGCAGATAACGCCTCTAACATCATAGGACTTGCCGCAATCAATCTGGCATTGTCTTTTTCTTGACTACTTTGGTTAACAGAAGCAACCTTCTTATTATCGGAATTGTGTATTTCCCATTTTCCGTCTTTAATTATTGCTTTCCAAGTTCCTGCTGTATATTGTGCTTCCATATCTATTCCCCCAATATTACAAATGTATTAGGCGATCCAAGTAAAGATTTTCGTTACAAGAATGTTCTCGGACAATTATAACATTAAAAATTAAAACGTTACCCCATCACTCCGACGGTTCGTTTAGTTAGTTACTACCTGACGGCATTTTACCAATTCGACAAATCCAGATACAGGCATAAGCCATTTGGACTGTTCCGCAGTATATGTGGAAAATATCCCGGCAGGTACGACCAGCTGCAAGTTATTGGCTATCATTTCGTCCGTCTGACTACCACTTATACCAGGTTCAAGAGTTAACAAATGTTTTTGCTGTATCCGTGCGGCTTCGGAAAGAACTTGCCGCCAACGGTCCTTGCACGTAGACTTGACACCTAGCATGGTCAGTCTTGCGGTGGGAAATTGGACACTCCTATATTCCTCGATACCGGGAAAGATAAAATCAGGGCTTGCCTTGTTTTCGGTATGCTGACCACGCGAATACCGTATTTTATTGGACTTTAGTATAAATTCAAGGTGATTTTCCAATGCATAACCCACGCGAGATTTTCTTCTGTTTTGCACACTTAATGAAAAATTGATGAAATCATCGACATCCTCTCCGAATCCATGTTTGATTCTCTCTGCAACGATGGACCTTTCCAAAGTTCTGAAAAGTAACTCCTCGCGGTCCATGCAAACCATAAGATCCGAATCGGGATTATCGGTAGACGCTTCAGCTCCGAGGGTCCCTCTTGCATATTCGGAAAAAACCGAGGTTTTGGGAAATACCTTTCCAAACAAGTCGAGCATTTTTTCAAGATAATCGTCCGCAGTTTCGCGTATTTCAATCTGCAATTCGTCCAGAATAAGCCTCTCTGCGAAACCAAGGGTTTTATCTTTCTTTGCAGCTATTTCCTGAAATGCGAATGGTCCTGCTGCCATAGCCTGAAGACCGAAAAGATAACGTATTTGGTTCTCGTAGGTCACTCCCTGTTTGACAACAACTGCCAATATGGAATTGTCGGGTTTCATGGCAATTACAAGTAGGTCACCTTCTGCGGCCGACTCCATTACCGGAGTCGAAGGGAAATAAAGACGATACTCGGTCCGTGTAGGATGGTTTTCTCGCGCATTGTACCATGTAAGTGCTCCGTCAGCCGTCAGAGTTTGATCGTCTGCTTCGCCCAAGTATATAAAGCGTGCCGGCAGTGACCTCTTCTCGTCCCCGAACATTGCTCTAAGCTGCTGTACTCCATTGAACTCATGCTGATGGGAAGTTTTCGGATTCACCTCAACTGCACTGAGCTTCTTTGTGGCGATCCCGGTAAAGTAGTTTGACAGGTTTCCTTCGTTCATGCGGTAAACCTCCCATATATCTGTTTGTTCTTTGTACCGGACAACAACCACTGTCTGGTTTCGCTGAGTACCTCTTCCCTGCTCAACTTGCTACGACTCTTTAAGGCACATTCCCAAATCAGCATGACGCGCCAACCCATTTTGGATAAACTTTCCAGATTTATCGCGTCTCTTCGCTGATTCCCCTCTATCTTTTCTTGCCAGAAATCAGTCCTGGTTAACGGTAGTTTGAACAAATGACATTTATGCCCATGCCAGAAACATCCGTTAACCATGATTATAGCCCTATATTTCGGAAATACCAGGTCAGGTCTTCCGGGTAAATCTCTTCGGTGTAATCGATATCTAAATCCAAAAGCATGCAATCCTTTCCGTATCGCCAATTCCGGTTGGGTATTCTTGCTCTTCACGGCCGCCATTATGCGACTGCGAACTTCGGGAGACACAGTATCGCTCATGCTGTCTGTAAATCCTTTTTTTTCTTACTTCGAACACGATAATTTTTCTCCAATACCGCCACCATTTTTTTGGCAATATCATAAACAACCGGTACAACCACGGAATTACCGAACTGCCGATAAGCCTGTGTATCGGATACAGGGATAATGTAATAGGGACGAAACTTGGTAAATCCCATAAGGTTTGCACATTCTTGCGGTGTCAGCCGGCGGGGATTTTTCCCTTCCTGCGGAATTAGGATTTCAGATCCGTCCTTGTAGTATCGGGCACTCAATGTACGGGATCTTCCTTTCAAATCGGTTAGACCGAAACCGAAACCGTTCCCTTTCTCCTTGTGTTTGGCTGCATATTTCTGTAGGTATTCCCAAAGATGGTTAGTTAATGTATATTTGTCTGCAGGTGATTTTTGAAGGATGTCACCGAATGCGGGTTTGATACCGGTCGGGAGTTTCGGGAATTCAAACTTTATGTTTTTCCTAAAACCAACAATATAAATCCTCTCGCGGTGCTGTGGTACATAGGAATCTGCATCAATAACCTTTTCGTAAACCGTATAACCCAATTCCTTAGACAAGGTATCCATTATTATCTGGAAAGTCCTGCCTCGATCATGGTTTTTCAGGTTCTTGACATTTTCTAAAAGAAAAGCCTTCGGTTTCCGTTCAGCAATAATCCTCCGGAGTTCAAAAAAGAGAGTACCCTGTCTTGGATCGTCGAAGCCATGCGGCATTTTCAACGCATTTTTCTTAGAAACACCCGAGATGGAAAAAGGCTGACATGGAAATCCTGCTACCAGAATATCGTGGGCCGGGATATCATTACTTGATATTGCCCGAATATCTCCCTCCGGTTTTTCCCCGAAATTTGCTTTGTAGGTAATCTGTGCATACTTGTCCCATTCGGAAGAAAATACACAATGACAACCTGCTTCCTCGAATGCTATTCTTGTCCCGCCTATACCAGCAAAAAGATCTATAAATTTGATGTTTGTATTCGCCATCATCGACTTCCCCAAATTAAGGTTTTCGCAATCCAATTCTTTTTTTACCTTACGCCTTCTGCATATTCTGACAGAATACTATAGCTAAGGTCAATATTATTAAACAATAAACACAACATGAATTTCTTTTTTCCAATTTATTAACAACATGGTATTGAAATAATATATAGCCTAAAATAAGTTCACTTGATTATATATTAAGGGAAATTTTAATGTCACTCAGCTTGACATTGAATGAAACACTAAACTATGATATATCCAAAATGGGGGGGGAGTCAGTGTCTCGAAAACCGACCGCGAACGTAGTTGATTTATTCAGCGGTGCTGGCGGACTCAGTTTAGGTGCAGCGCGAGCCGGTTTCTGCGTTAAGGGAGCAGTAGAAATAGATCCGGAGGCAATTTCTTCCCATAAAAAGAATTTTCCCCTTACCCTTCACTTTCAAACAGACATCTCAACACTTAACGGGAATCGATTACGAGATCTTTTTGAGTTGCATAACGGCGACCTAACGGGAATCATCGGCGGTCCCCCATGCCAAGGCTTCAGCTCAATGGGGAAAAACGATACCAATGACGTCCGAAACAGTTTGTTCTCCGGATTTTTCCGCATAGTTTCAGAGGCTAAGCCTAAATTCTACCTTGCCGAGAACGTACCAGGAATACTGAAGGAAAAATACTCGGGAATCATAAGGGAAGCTTACTCCTTTGTCGAGGAACAATATATTATGCTGCCTCCGTTGGTTCTTGCTGCCAGTGATTTTGGAGCACCTACAACACGCACGAGGGTATTTTTCATCGGATATCGCCGTGATGAAATGAATCCTATTACGAGAGAAACTTTATCCTACTCCGAGAAAGAAACTACGCATGTAAAAGATGCCTTGGAGGGGTTACCCACTTTAATATCGCCTACATGGCAAACTGAAGCTGAGAGTTGGCGAGTTGTCGAAGTGGCCGGAAACGGATTTTTTGCATCAAGACTTCACGGTCAAATTCCTTATGGTATGGGTGATCCTAGTGCTATCGAACGTCTTAAAAAGGAAAGAAAAGTTTCGGGGTTTTTAGGAACGAAACATTCAAAAGAAGTTGCGACTCGATATGCGAACATTGAAAACGGTAAATCGGATCCCATTTCTAAATCTTACAAACTTAAACCTGATGGCTTTTGTCCTACCCTGCGTGCAGGAACAGGCAGTGATCACGGAAGTTTTCAGGCAGTGCGTCCTCTCCACCCAACCGAACCAAGGGTCATAACACCCAGAGAAGCTGCAAGATTACAAGGATTTCCTGACTGGTTTCAGTTTCCTCCAACTAAATGGCACAGTTTTAGACAGATAGGGAGTAGTGTCTGTCCTATCATAGCGGAACATATTCTTGGAACGATACGGAAAGCTATTTCACCGACTTTAGAAGGAGAGTTATTAAATGAGCACAAGTACTAAACAAACAGTTTATGAACCTATAATTGCTTCTCCGGTAAAGTCGTTTTTTGTTTCTTGGCTTACACGCGATATTTCTTTAGAGGATGCAATTTTGGATTTACTCGACAACTGCGTCGATGGCATTCTTCGATCTAATAAAAAAAAGGATGGCCCAAAACCTTATGAAGGATTTTGGGCTGAAATAGAATTTAAAAAGGATTTGTTCTCAATATCAGATAATTGCGGCGGTATTCCATGGCGCATGCACGACTATGCTTTCAGAATGGGAAGGTCCATTAACCGGGAGCCGGACGCCGAAGACACAGTAGGCACTTATGGAATTGGTATGAAGCGGGCAATTTTTAAAATAGGTAGACATTGTCTTATTTCTTCTCAAAGCGAAACGGACAGGTACGAAATAGATATACCGTCGACTTGGTTCGATAATGAAGACGATTGGAATCTCCCAGTAAAAAAAGCAAAAAAAGAGAAGGCGGAAGATGGTACTACTATTGTCATTGGAAATATTAACCGGGGCATTACGGAACAGTTTAATGAAGATTCTGTTACCTTTACGTCCAAATTAATAGGGATGATATCTCAACATTATGCCATTATTATCGAGAAAGGCTTCACAGTCAAAGTCAACGGAAAACTGATACCACCTTTTGCAATACGGTACATTTTTGACACAAATCTAGCTACTGCCGATAGGCCAGCCATAAGGCCGTTTGTATTTGAGACCAAGACCGATGACGGAGTAGACGTATTTTTAACAGTGGGTTTTTATAGGGACATTCCAACTGACGATGAAATCGAAATGGAAAATAAGCAACCGCAACATTCTTCTGAAGAAGCTGGTTGGACTGTTCTGTGCAATGACCGAGCAGTAGTGTATTGCGATCGTACACTTTTAACGGGATGGGGGGATTCGGGCGTTCCGCGATATCATACCCAGTTCATTGCAATTTCAGGAATAGTAGAATTCAAGTCGGCCGACCCCAGAAAACTTCCAACCACTACTACAAAGCGCGGTCTAGACGCATCGGCCCCTGTATATATGCAGGTAAAAAACAAAATGCGCGAAGGTATGAAGATTTTTACTGACTATACGAACAAATGGAAGGGGCGCGAGTCCGAATCGAAAAAACAGATGCAAGCTTTGCCTCAACTTTCATTAAGCGAAGTAAAGACAGCTACAAAAGAGTTGTCGTTTCACTTAACAACAAAGTCATTTCCTCCAGGCAAACAATACATGCCGGTGTTACCAACTCCAAAAGTCTTAAAGCCGACTCAAGCCAGGATTTCATTCGTTCGTACTTTATCCGATATTCGAGCGGTTGCCGAATATTTCGACGAACCTAACAAAAAGCCAAACGAAATCGGGGAAGCATGTTTCGATTTTGTTCTTGAAGAGGCAAACAAATGAAACACCCTCCTTATTTTTTACGTTTTAACAAGGCAGCTGATCGATTCGCTTTAATAGAAGCTATCAGAAGGCTTGGTAAACTTGGCGGCGATCTTGAAGATTACACGTATTATAGTTTGGGCGGCCCATTTCTCGATGATTTCCGCCTTATGTACGAATTCTACCCAGAAATCGCCCTAGTTTCAGTGGAAGAAACTGAGGAAACATTTAAACGTCAATTGTTTCATCGTCCTTGCGGGAAGATAGCCTTTTTCCATGGCGATATGAGTTCATTCATTTCTCGATATCAACCGGATGATGAAAAAAGTATATTCTGGTTGGATTATACTGGATTCAAATTTTCCCATTTCGAAGATTTTAAAAGGCTCCTTCGTAAGGTTACCAAAGGCAGTATGATTAAAATCACTTTGCAGGTCGACCCAAAAGAATACCATAGAGGTACAACCGGGGATCGTGAAACAAATTTTTCAAATTTTCGCAGAACATTTGAAAATTACTTGCCTGACCCGTCTACTAACCCGCCCAAAATGGTCCTAGACTTGGTTTGTTTGGTTCAAAAAATGTTACAAATTGCCTCAAATCAGGCATTCCCTGCTGAAGCAACCCAATTGACGTTCCAACCGGTTTCCACTTTCTACTACTCGGACTCAACATGGATGCTCACCTTGACAGGCATTGTGTGGCCACGAGAAGAATTAAACAAGATAACGAATGCATTCAATAATTGGGAATTCTTAAACTTGACTTGGGATAATCCAAAGTTGATCGATATCCCTATCCTTACTACCAAAGAGCGGTTGCTTCTTCAGAGTATTTTACCTTGTGGACAGCCAAGGGGAGAGAGATTGTTCAAAAAGATAGGATATCGAATAGAAGACGACGATAAAAAAACGATAGACGCTCTTGAACAATACGCAGCTTTTCACAGGTACTCTCCTTACTTTATGCAAGGTTTTCCTTAGTGTAGTAAGTTCGAACTCTCCTTCCATAAATTCACATGAATCCCTAGAACAACAATTTAGGTGAACTGAAGTTTGACGTGTGAAACCATTGTTAGTAAGATATACACAAGTGAATATGAATGATTTCGATAAGTGAGTCCGGCCAGATAAGTATTGCAGAAATTGGGGACTAATCGTTTTAATAGCTGGCCAATGCTTGTTCTGTTTTGAACCAGCCTAAATTGATTAAAAAATCGCCCATTACCAAACAAGTGGTCGGAATATCCTCTATATACAAAGCATATCTTAATGACAATACCGCTATTTACCACCAAATTTTCAAGAAAGGGAACTTAAATAGAAATTGTCGCGTTGTGTTGATTCCAATTGATTCGGGTATAACGAAAATAGATACGTTATTTCATTAGCCTTCCATGACCCAATATACTAATTGCTTGTATTCCCCAATGATTTAAGTTACCGTACTTTTATTTCACATCCAACTTTTATCGGTTGCGGACAAGCGGCCTTCTTGACAATTACCATAGGGAGATTTAACCCGTTGTCTTCGTCCTCTTTTTCCAAACGCACACCGCTGTACATTTCGCCAAGTGCGAAAGCCGTGATATTTATAAGCCTCCAGGCATGTTGGCTGACTTGTTCAGTGTCGCCGGAACCGAATAGCCCGGTTGTCAGGTTTGGGCCGTTCCACGCGATGCCTTGAAGTTTACACATGTCAGCGGCGACCTGGTTTATCAGGGTTGTTTCGCCCTCCCATCGGTCAGCGTAACGCCGCTGACATTGAACGTAATGAGCGCCGAATGATACAGATATAGCGCCGGCGGGCATCGGGTTTGACACGGCTGGAATATAACCCATTGAGCCATCTGTCCCGGGCCCATGTTTGATGATTGCGGAACCATCCGGCAATAACCAATGATCGTAGCGCGTCTCCATGTCGATAGACCCATCGAAAGATGCCGATTCATATTGACCGGCGATAGCGTCGACTTCTTTGGTAGTGGGCCCTAATACCCACGAAACATCGATTGAAGCTCCCCCGCTGTAGACGCTCGACCTTACCGAAAATTTCACTCCGGGGAAATTCTTTTTCAAGGCGGCTCGAACAAGTTTTGCTGTTTCTGCGCAGCTTAGATATTTAGTTTCCATTTTTCTCCTTTTTATTTAGAGCCATTTGGTAGATGACATACTGGCTCGATTCTTTTTCTTTGAAATATCCTTGGAATGGCGTGCAGTACCTATCTTGCTTAATGCTTCATGAAATTCACTCAGGGATATCTTCCCTTTGTCATAAGCTGCCTGTAGTTGTCTCTCCGTTCTTGCCATATTACCCCCTAGAAGAATGATGGCTGTACGGCCTCAGTTTTCAATTCTTCTGCCTTTTCATCCTCGACCTGACGTTCCTCTTGGTGCAGTCCCCACTTTTTGTCTCTGCGGTGCTTCACCCGCTGCTGGTATATCCAGTATTTTAATTGCTTTAACTCACGCCACTGGTATTCAGTCAATGCCTCTACCTTGATGTCTGCCGGCATTTCGGCCTTGACCTCATCCTTCATCTCTCCACCGGCAACGTACAGGTAAATCTGGGTCCAGTCGCTTCCGATTGGTGCGCTAAGCGAGGCGGTAAACAGGTAGCAGGCGGCTTCGGCATCGGTGGCAGTCAGTTCCCTATTTTCTTTGAGCGCCAGTAAGTTTTCACAAAGACGCTCAAGAGTGACTTTCTTTCTTAGCCAATCCGGCAGATCTTCTCCCCAACCGCCGGGCATGACGATGATAGGATCACAAAGGGCACCAACGATGTCGTCAATCCATCCGTCAACTTTTCTCTCGGTTGTCATGCGGTTCCTCCAGGCATGTCCATCCCATGCTTCTTCAACAAGAACTCAGCATGGGCAAGGTCGCTATGCCGCTGGTCGTTTTTGGCTTTCAACTCAAGGGCCGGTATGTATTTCGATGCAATCCGGCACATCTCTATGTTGATGTCGTAGTAATCCTCATCGGTCAGCCAGCCGCTCAGATCGCCGTATTCGATTGACCTCGGAATGCCGTTGCGGGTGTCGAATTGTGAGAGAAAA
>Ga0182021_10008464_pt1 | contig 12178 bp, 7 predicted proteins | sample 612E3MmetaG_FD_120493 | JGI IMG/M metagenome (GOLD analysis project Ga0182021, IMG submission 120493) | Permafrost microbial communities from Stordalen Mire, Sweden - 612E3M metaG (Illumina Assembly) | ecosystem: Environmental > Terrestrial > Soil > Wetlands > Permafrost | place: Sweden...
GCAGCTTTCAGAGCATCACTAAGAAGTATATCCGGATCAAGGGGATTAAATTCCGGTCTGATCCTGCTTTCCGAATATCCGAAATATAAAGGTATCCTCACTCCTGCTTTTTCCGGAAAAAACTTGCCAAGTTCAATTGTTGAAGAAAGATCATATTTCATGACCTGCTCCTTGCTCTGATCATTAACTTTACTCTCAAGACTTCCCCATCCCGGAGTACTTGTCTGACCAACAATATCTACTGACCCAAGGTCTGCAAGACGTGTCTGAAGATGCCCATTTGCCGCCCATCCTCCATTTTCAACAAAGTCGCTGAGCCGAAGTTCATCAACCCATATTTCACCTGATTTAGGGCTCCCGTCATCTATTCCCGGTCTGCGAGTTTTTATCGGGTTCCTCACCCCTATCATAATAACTTTTAAATTGCTCATTTCCGGGTTGCCCGAGACGGAAATACGATTCGTTCCGTCCATATAGATAAATACATCCGAAACACTAAGGGAAGAACCAGGCGCCAGCATTTTTTGGTTTCTGGCCTGTTTGGCAGCCTGAAGAACCGAGAGATCAATATTGATACTGTTCTCTGGCGGCCATACTATTGCACGTTGAGCGTCATTATCGTTACTGTATCCTCCTGGCGGAGTCAGTTTTAAAGGAATTTCATATTCATAAAAGTTATTTTTATAATCGGAACCAATCCTGATGAAGAGTGTCAGGTCATTATCCTTCAGAGGTTGTCCTGTTATTGCTTCAGCGTGAACTTCCATCCTTAACCTTCGGTATTCCCTTATATCAAGATTTACATTCTTGAAAGCAGCCCGGGCATCTCCGTCTTCCAAATTATGGACGCGAAGTACCATTGACTGTTCATTAAGCTGCACTAATTGCGGGTTCGCAGGATCAGTCTGTCTTGTGAAGCCAGGAGGGAGCACATAATTCACTGGTATTTTGCTTGCATTTTCCTCGATACTTACGGCGCTGATTTCAAAAGACCCGTCATCTGGTTCCGGGACAGTGATCCTTTCTCCACCTTCCATAAATGACAGATTATATTTTCTCCATTCAGCCCGTACAAGATTCAGCTGAGCAAACCTCATGATAACCGGTTCATTAAAATTTCTCAGAAACATTCTCATGAAGCGGATTGATTTGAAGTCCTGTATAGTACCGACTACCTTTTCATAATCTGTTATCGGAACTTTAAACTGATACCATTTAACCGATGACTTTTTCCCATTTGCAAACGTTATTGTGGGTGATTCAACCTCATCCACAATATAATTTGATCCGACTTTCATATCCTGTGGCCGCATACTTATTTTATACTGATAATAGCTTTCGGTCTCACTCAGTGTATTGTCGAGGTTTATATCTTCTGCATCGGGAAGTGTCGAACCGCTTGTGGGATAGCTTTCTTTTGACATCTCGGAGGTCGGTGAGTTGCCATCCACACCATTGTAATTTTTATATCTGTCGAGAATCCCCAGGTTTTCCCTGTCAAAATCCGAGCCTCTGTAATAATGAAAATCGTCACCTGAAGGGTCTTTATAAAGGCTATCATAAACTTCCGGCCTGACAATAAGCATTGATCTCTTAAGGTAATTACTGAAAAAAGTCTCTTCATCTGTATCGCCAAGTCCGTCCAATCCGACATCCTGATATTGCCTCGATTGCGAGCTGTTATCAAAAGCATGGACAACAGCCTGGACACTTGGGACCCTGCCCCATGCTGTAGTGTCAACATTAGTAACCAGAGGAGAATTTGGTAAACCGTTTTCAAAACTCATCCGCGAATCGCGTAAGATATCTTCAGAAATATTGCCAAGATTAATATAAACATCACCGCCTGCCTGGGTTGGATTTTCCACGAACGGATCCATCACCCAGAATTCTATGTACTGAATATTAGCTGTTTCAAAGTCGCTGGTAAGTACATCTCGCATCATTCCGCCCCATCTCGAATTCGGGTTATTCAGTTTGCCATCACTATTAATACCTGCTGAGTACGCACTTGGGTCGGTATCATAGTTATATTGACCTCTTTCATTGGGATAATATGCAACATTAAGAACTGCTACTGTTGTCGGAATACCGGTTGCGCTTGGTTTGTTTTTGAATATTTCATTTTCATAAATCTCTCTTACAAAGTGACTCGATTGAGTATCCGGGTTTTTCCTTATATAATCAGGTGTGGAAGATCCGTTGCGCAGAAAGAGAGGATCAATGACATACCAGGCCAACTTAGCCCTGTTAAATCCGCTTGCAAGATTATTATTTAAACGGGCTTCAGGGAACAAATTATCCTGACCCTGTGGAACACTGGAAATTGACCATGCGTTGAAAGATTTCAGGTCAAGGGGGATTTCACTTGATTCAAAATCATCAATATAGGAATTACCGGAATTTGAAATTGCTTTTGAATGGCCGGGGATCAGATTAGCAACCTCCCCGAAAAAAGAGACTGAAGACGGAGTTTTGGTATTTATAAAGGGGATCTTATCAACTATTTTTGTAAGTAATTGTGAATTAGTCTTATATGAAGTGTTTAAGCCCCATATAGTATTGGAAATAGGTTCTTCTCCATAATTGACTTTTTCTGTATAAGGTCTTTCATTAAGATGAAGAATTGTGCCTCCAATATCGAAATTATTTGATAGCTTATAATCCAGATGAGTACCAACAAGGGTTTTAGTCTGAAATCCAAAAAACTGGTTGCTCTCCAGGGACACCTGTATCGGAGTCTGAGAATCTATTAGAGCCTGATTGATAATTCTCACTGTCCCCATATTATAGTCAACCGTATAATCGGTGTTTTCCGTAAGAGGCACTCCACCGGCAGTGACCTTCACTGCACCCTGAGGGATGCTTGTAGCATTAAGGCGTATTTCCGATCCGGCAGTTGAAGAGAATTGCCCTGTAAGTTTGAATTTGTCCTTTTCAGCTATTTGCCTGGCCATAGTCTGGGTCGAATCATATAACTCCTGAAATACGTATTTATCAGCTAGGATCGGATCTGCTATCTGTTTTCTCAGGTAGCTGCCAAATGGTTCGATCACCGGGAAAATAATCAGACCCCGCGCTGAGTTTATAGTTACGTCTTCAATAAAGTCAAAAACTCCGTCGGGTTGCCTGTCCAGCTGTGAGTTCAGGTTATCAAGTCCCATTACCTGAAGCAGGATCTTTTTAGAAAGTGTTCCTTCGGGCAGATAATTTATAGAATTACCGGTTTTATCATCCTGATATAATATGTTCAGTTCAAAATCTTTCTTTTCCAATCTTCCGGTACCAATTGAATAGATATTCTTCATCATAAGGTTCCAGGTTGGCAGTTTCGGACTCAGTGTCGTACCTTTAATTAACTTTAACAGAAGTGTCTGGGGTGCAGTAATTCCGTCTGTTGAAAACTCACCGACTTTAAAGATCTGACCATTAAGAGTATATTCAAAAGCAACTGCCAGGATTTCATCAGAATTAAGAGCATTATTTAACGAGATATAACCGAGTTGTTTATTAAAAGTGTACTCACGATCAGTAAGCATTCGGGCGTTTTCAATTTTTTCAAAATCACGGCCAATTTGAAATCCGGGATATAAACCACTGAAGATATCTGTAACTTTATCAATAGCTCGTATTCCGGAATAACTGGTTATAAGCTGGTTGTAAATCGGATTAGTCCCATTGTCGGGATTTTGACGGCCACCTGGAGTCTGCTGGAATGAGGGTATTTTGTTAAAAACATGATTCCCGTTCTCAGCAAGGTCCATAAATGCGACAATGTTTCGGTTACTTGCATCTGTAAACTGACTTGTCTTATTTGTTATCCAGACCTCAATCCGTTCAATATTAATCCCGGAACTTACCACCGGTAGGTTTTTCAGGGCATTGTCATAAATATCTCTGAAATATTGTGAAAGGAAGAAGTGCTTATTGGCTTCATAATTATCTCCGATAATTTCAAAATTACTAATCTGGGCTCCTCCTTTTACCTGGACGACAGATGATTCACCCTTCTGCTGGGAAAGTACAGTGGTCATTGTAAGTTTGCCAAACTGCATTTCAGTTTTAAGACCGAATAGGCTATAGCTTCCCGTAATAAGTGTACCTGTAAGAGGCAGAGTCACATCGCCCGCTTCAACTTTTTTAAGTATCTCATCCTCTTTCCCTGCGTACTGAAGCTTTGTGCGGTTTTCAAATTCAAACATTGCATCAGTATTGTAGTTGACACCAAGTTTCAGCTTATCACCAATTGTCCCCGTGACATTCATCTGGATTTTTTCTTTGAAGTCAAAGGTTGGTATCGTCCTGAGCTTCTCGGAAAGAGTCGGATTATCAGTTTTTGAAATATTTATTCCGAAGATCAGTTCGGCAGATCCCTGAGGAATAATATTTATTGTATTGCTTCCAAAAATCTTATCAAAGGCCTCGCCACCTATTTCAATTTGTGGAATAAGGGATGATTTGTATCCTGTTACATCTCCTCTGAGGCGCGATTCCCAGTAATCGCGCATCTCTTTATCGAATTCATATTTTCTGAATTCTTCCGGGCTCATGTGAACTGGGGTCCGGTAATCAAATGTTCCAACTTTCTGATATACAACATATTCATTTTTCCCTGCGTTGTATATTACAGAATATTTTATATTAGATGGATTATCCAGGAATAGTGGTGATTTCTGAACAGGCTCCCAGGGAATGCCAGAATTATCCTTAAGTTTTAATATTGATTTCCTCGAAGTATCCTGTTGCTGAGAATTTTGCAATGCAGCCTGACAACTTGCATCAGAAGACTGTAAGAAAAATGCAGCAAACAGTACAAGATACAAAATCGGCAGTAGATTCTTATATGATATCCCTGATCCCAATCCGGCCTATATTCTGAATTACAAGTTTTTAAGCGCCCTTTTAATCAGGTCCTCGACAGTCAGGTTTTTTTCATCTCTGATTATTTTTTCGAGGACTTTAGAGACAGCGCTTCTGGCAAACCCAAGCATCACTAATGCAGATAACGCTTCTTCACGCTTTGTATTGTCTGCAAAAGTAAATATTTCACCGGCTGCCGATTGTTTTCCGACCTTGTCCTTCAGATCAACAATTACTCTCTGAGCTGTTTTAAGTCCTATACCTTTTACACTTTTAAGAACATTCACATTCGATTCGATAATAGCTTTCTCAACTTCACCCGGATTTAAAGATGACAGCATCATTCTGGCGGTGTTTGCTCCTATTCCTGTTACAGAGATCAGCAGGCGGAAGATATCCCGTTCTTCCTTGTCAGCAAATCCGAAGAGTTGATGAGCATCTTCTCTTATTACTTCATGGACAAGAATTTTAGATTCTGATTTGCCATCCAGTTTAGAAAATGTATTAACTGAAATATTTATGAAATATCCTATCCCGCCGGTCTCAATAGTGACAGACGTGGGATTTATTTCAGTAATAGTGCCTGTAATGTAATTTATCATAGAGGTTGTTCTGCGTTAAAGATATCGGGTGGCAGTTCGTCAGCATGATCTGACCGGATATCTATATCCTGATGTTTAAGAGGGTTTTGAGAAATCTCTTTATATAGCTGCCTGTTTCTGAAGATGTCGCAGGCCAGATAAATTGCCTGGCGGAACGAGTTCTCGGATGCTTCGCCTTTCCCGGCAATTGAAAATGCTGTCCCATGAACCGGAGATGTTCTTACTATTGAAAGTCCAGCAGTAAAATTGACACCGGTATCAAATGAGAGTGCCTTAAACGGAGTTATTCCCTGGTCATGATACATAGCCAGAATCCCGTCAAATTTTGCGAAAGAACCTGCTCCGAAAAATCCGTCAGCGGGAAATGGTCCAAAAGCCAGAATACCATCCTGTTGAGCTCTCTGTAAAGCCGGGATGATGGTATCAACTTCCTCCCTTCCAAGTAATGAATTGTCGCCGGCATGAGGGTTAAGCCCCAGAACTGCTATTCTTGGTTTCCGGATAGCAAAATCTTCAAGAAGCGAATGGTTCATCAGCCTGATTTTCTTCAGTACAGAATCAACAGTGATCATCTCTGAAACCTTATTGAGCGGAATATGTCCGGTAACCATTCCTATTTTAAGACTCTCACTAACCATAAACATAAGGGTCTCGTCACTGCTGAATTTTGATTTAAGATATTCAGTATGACCGGGAAAGTGAAACGAATCGGATTGTACATTATGCTTATCAATCGGTGCTGTGACCAGAACATCAATCTTCCCCTCTTTAATATCCTCGATTGCTTTTTCAAGAGATATTAATGCACACTCACCTCCATGAGAAGTTGATTTTCCGAGCTCAACACGAACATTATCATCGAGGCAGTTGATCATATTGGCCTTTTTGTGGTTTGCCTCATCGGCAGTTCTTATGTTGTTAAAGCTGAAATTATTAATATTCAAAGCTTTACGATGATAAGCTGCAACTTTTGGGGAACCGTAAACTATAGGAATGCATAGTTCGTTTATTACAGGATCCATCAGTGCTTTTATGATAACTTCATATCCTATTCCGTTTATATCTCCCTGAGTGATACCAACTATAATTGATTTGGATTCCATATTTCTACCTGTTTTTATCCTGATATTGTGTTGATAGCTTTTTTAAAAAAGAAGCGAGCAGCCTTAGTCCTGACCCGGGTCCCTCTTTTGATCTGTAGAAATCATCTTTTTTCAGCGTTCCTGTACCTGCAATATCGAGATGGATCATAGGAAATTCAGTAAAGCTTTCAAGAAATTTTCCTGCAGTGATAGCACCAGCTTCCCTCCCTCCAACATTTTTAATATCTGCAATATCGGATTTAAGGAGTTCGCCATATTCATCCCAGAAAGGCAATTCTGCCACCCGTTCATAAACATCCATTCCGCATTCCTCGAGAAGAGAAAAGTATTTCCTTCCGGCATTACCCATTATTGCTATCGCCTTATTTCCAAAAGTCATTGCAGCTGAACCGGTCAGTGTGGCGATATCTATTATAAGTTCCGGATTGAAGTTGCCGGCATAACTGATTGCATCAGCAAGAATAAGCCTGCCTTCTGCATCAGTATTGCAGACCTCCACTGTTGTCTTATTATGCATTGTAAGCACATCGCCCTGTGTGTAAGCATTTCCACCGGGCCGGTTATCTGTTGCTGGTACAAGTCCGATAATATGAAGAGGTATTAAAGTCTTTGCTGCACTGTAAATTATACCAGCAACTGTTGCAGCGCCAGCCATATCAGTTTTCATAAGGGACATAAAATCGCCTGTCTTTATATTAAGGCCGCCTGTATCATAAATTACACCCTTTCCGACCAGAACGATTGGTTTTTTATTAACTGAATTTTTTGGTTTCCATTCCAGGATACAAAAGACCGGAGGATCAACACTTCCACGGTTAACAGCGAGAAGTCCTCCCATTTTCAAAGCTTCTATTTTCCCTTTGTTTAAAACATCCACGCTAAATCCCGCTATCTTTCCCATACGAACGATCTCCCGGGCCAGCGCAGATGCATTAAGATGATTAGGAGGATCATTGATCATATCCCGGGTGAGATAAACGGCATCTGTCGTTGTGACGAGCCACTTCAAATCAGAATCCTTAATTACTCCCTTCAAAAGAAGCTTTTCAGGATATTTCTTTTTGTCATTATTATCTTCACCAGTTTTATATTTCCCGAACGAATAAAAGCTAAGGATCAGTCCTTCAGCAAATGCTTCAATTGCACCTTTAAAGGCTTTATGTGAGGTAATTACAAGTTCACTATGGCAATTTGATTTAATGAGTTTCCTGATGGAGAATGCAGTTTTCCGGAGTTCTTCTTTCTGCCTGAATTCCTCCAAATCTTCCTTTATCCTCACAAGGTAGGTACATTTAAAATATGAATTTATAAATACATACTCTTCCTTTTCCGAGAGCTTCTTCCTGGCATATTCTATTTCACTTTTAGAGAGTGACAGATTATCAGGAATTATATTGTTTCCAAGGATACAAATAACTGACTGATCAGGAGATATTTGGGATATAATTTTAACATCAGGCTTCATAAGATCTGGAATGTTTTAAAAGAAGGTAAAGTTAATTAAAAAATTGATTGGTTTGTCGCCAAAGAGTTACCTTTGTAATCATAAGAAAATGGCAAAACCATACTGGAATATCCCTGAACATTATTGGTCATGAAACTGAATTATATCTATGACAGAGCATTAAATGCAGAGGCTCTGACAACATCAGAAGGGCTGAAACTTTATAACAATGCACCCCTCGAGGAACTGATATTCATTTCAAATACTATCAGACACAGGATGAACCCCGGTAACGAAGCCGGCTGGATGATAGACAGAAATGTCAATATTACGAATGTCTGTTTTTCACAATGCAGTTTCTGCAATTTCTGCAGGAAAAAGAATTCTGAGGATGCATATATCACGTCAATTGAAGAATATATTCAAAAAATAGATGAGCTATATGCACTTGGAGGAGACCAATTGCTTTTACAGGGGGGAATGAATCCTGAACTGAGTCTTGACTTTTATACCGAACTTTTCAGCAGACTGAAATCTTTATATCCGACAATAAAACTTCATGCCCTGGGCCCTCCTGAGATAGTTTATCTTTCCAGAAAAGAGCATCTTACTTATTCAAAAGTGTTGAAAAAACTCATTGGATCGGGACTAGATAGTCTTCCTGGTGCCGGAGCTGAAATATTGTCTGACCGTGTCAGAACAATTGTTTCCCCTCAAAAAGCCACTTCCAAAGAATGGCTGAGTGTAATGAAGGAAGCCCATTATCTTAATCTTCCGACATCGGCAACCATGATGTTTGGTCATGTTGAAACGAGGGAAGAGAGAATACGGCATCTGGTCAGCCTCCGGGACTTGCAGGAACAAAAACCTGCCGGGCATTATGGATTTATTTCTTTTATTCCATGGCCGTTTCAGGACAAAGGAACAGTACTTTCAGAAAAATTTGGAATTAAAAACAATGTTAACGGTCCGGAATATATTCGAATAATTGCAATCAGCAGGATACTGCTAAATAATATTCAGAATATCCAATCGTCGATACTTACAGTCGGTAAGGAGATTGCAATACTTTCGCTTCATGCAGGTGCAAATGATCTGGGTTCAATTATGATTGAAGAAAATGTTGTCAGTGCCGCCGGTGCTGCCAACAGGTTTAACTCATCCGAAATTCAGGCAATTATCCGTGAGGCTGGTTTTATTCCCCGGAGAAGAAATCAGAAATACGAGACAATTAACTGAATATATTGAATTTAAGAGATCTGCAGATAAAATTTATTATTTCATTTAGTACAAAAAAGAAACCTGCAACTCAGAAGTTACAGGCTCCAATTAATATTGTAAGATGATAAGGTTATTCTTTCTTGGTAGTTTCCTTTTTATCGTCATCAGGATCGTATTTGGAAGCTTTTTTAAATTCTTTCATACCCTGACCAATCCCTTTCATCAGTTCCGGAATTTTGCGACCTCCAAAAAGCAGAACAATAACCAGCAGAATTAGCAAAATCTCAGAAAAACCAATCTTTCCCATTGCCGTAAGTATTAAATTACATACAAAGTTAAAATTACTTTATCAAAATCAAACTTAATGGAAGTTAAATCTATTTTCTTATTTGTCTTAGAATATCATTACCGTTGGCATATAGCAGAAGAGAAATCAGGATAACCATTCCCACTATCTGTGCATATTCCAGGAATTTATCACTTGGTTTGCGACCTGTTATCACTTCGAAAAGAAGAAACATAACGTGTCCTCCATCAAGAGCGGGGATAGGCAATATATTCATAACTGCCAGAATTATGGAAAGGAAAGCTGTAAGATTCCAGAATGCCTCCCAGTCCCATACGCCTGGGAAAATGCTTCCAATTGTAATAAAACCACCTAGAGATTCATATGCTTTGCTGTGCTTAGAAAAGACAACTTTAAATTGTTTCAGGTAATTGGCTATTGTTTTAAATCCCTTATTTAGCCCGGCTGGTACAGACTGGATAAATCCATATCTGATCGTTTTAAATTCGAAAACATTTTCATTTACAAGCCTTATTACACCAAGCATTCCTGTTATTGAATCCGGCTTAACATTAAGGTTAAGGCTTGCTCCTTTCCGCATAAGATTCAGAACAATCGGTCTATCTCTGTTATCAAATAGATATTTCTGAAATTCATCATAATAAGTGAATTTTAAATTATCCAGCCCAATAAGGTTATCGTCAGCCTGCACACCTGCAATTTTTGCAGGAGAATTTTTTGAAAAAGAATTTATGATAAATGGGCCAAACGGAAATCTGGCATCTATCAGTCCTTTATTTTTCAGAATTTTATTTGAGTAATCCTGCGGGATATCTATATTTACCTTTTGTCCGTCCCGCTCAACCTGAATTGTCTTTCGCCTGTTAAGAATAATATCCGGAATTATTTGCCTGAAGTCATCAATATAAGCATTATCAACAGAAAGTATTTTATCTCCGTTTCTAAGACCAATTGAATATCCAACAGAATCTGTAACAATCCCGTACTTTACATTTGCCGTCGGAAGATATGTTTCGCCCCAGGCAAATAAAACAAGGACATAAATAAGAATAGCCGAGATAAAATTAAAGATGACACCACCTGTCATTATTAAAAGTCTCTGCCATGAGGGTTTTGATCTGAATTCGTATGGTTGTGGCGGGAGTTTCATTTGCTCACGGTCCATAGATTCATCAATCATGCCCGATATTTTTACATAACCACCCAGAGGGACCCAGCCAATTCCATATTCAGTTTCTCCTCTTTTAATTTTGAAGAGAGAGAACCATGGATCAAAAAAAAGGTAAAATTTTTCAACTCTGGTTTTAAAAAGTTTTGCCAGAATAAAATGGCCGAACTCATGGATAATAACCAGGATTGAAAGGCTCATCAAAAACTGAAGGATTTTTATTACTATAGTCATTTCAATATTTCGAGTTTATTAATATAATCAAGTGCCAATTTCCTCACATTACCATCGGTGACTTCCAGAAATTCAAGGTCGGGGTCAGGTGAGAATTCTGTCTGGTCCATTGCATATTCGACAATATCAGGCAACTGAAGAAAGGTTATTTTTCCATTAAGAAATGCATCAACCGCCACTTCATTTGCAGCATTTAAAATGCAAGGCATATTGCCTCCCTCTTTTAAAGCTGAATATGCAAGGGCAAGATTACGAAATTTTTTCAGATCAGGCGGTTGAAATCTGAGACTTCTGTAATCTTTAAGATTAAGTCGCGGGAGGTCGGAAATAAATCTGTCAGGATAACTCAAAGAATAAAGAATGGGGACTCTCATATCAGGGATCCCAAGCTGCGCTTTAACCGAGCCATCTGCAAAATGAACAAAAGAATGTATAATTGACTGGGGATGAATAAGAACATCGATCTGCCAGGGATTAAGGTCAAAAAGCCATTTTGCTTCTATTACCTCAAGCCCCTTATTCATCATTGAAGCTGAATCAATTGTTATTTTATTCCCCATATTCCAGTTAGGATGCTTCAGAGCATCCGAGGGTCCAACAGTTTTTAATTGTTTATATGAATAGTTCAGAAATGGACCGCCTGAAGCAGTAAGTGTTATCTTTTCAATGAGGTTTCCGGATTCACCGGCCAGACATTGAAGTATTGCAGAATGTTCTGAATCAACAGGGATTAACCTGCTGCCGGATCTCATAACAGCTTCACTTATTATATGACCTGCTACAACCAGTGTTTCTTTGTTTGCAAGGGCAATATCTTTCCCGGCTTTAATTGCCGCGATTGTCGGTTTCAGACCTGAGTATCCGACTATTGCAACCAGTACCACGTCGATGTTCTCCCCTGTGACAACCTGTTCAATGGCCTTATTGCCTGCATATACTTTAATCGGAAGATCTTTAAGACTATCTTTAAGAAGAGCATAATGGTCCTTGTTGTCAATTACGACAGAATCGGGTAGAAATTTTTTTGCCTGTTCAATTAATAGTTCAATATTATTGCCAGCTGTAAGGATCTCAACGTTAAACTCGTCGGGGTACCTCGATATCACGTCGAGGGCCTGTGTGCCAATTGATCCGGTAGATCCTAATAAAGCGATTCTTTTAGGCATTAACGAACTTCCTTATTATTAAAACAGGATATGTTTCTCAGGGTCAAGTGGACTTCCTTTGTACCATATTTCA
>Ga0182021_10008466_pt1 | contig 12177 bp, 6 predicted proteins | sample 612E3MmetaG_FD_120493 | JGI IMG/M metagenome (GOLD analysis project Ga0182021, IMG submission 120493) | Permafrost microbial communities from Stordalen Mire, Sweden - 612E3M metaG (Illumina Assembly) | ecosystem: Environmental > Terrestrial > Soil > Wetlands > Permafrost | place: Sweden...
ACGTCCAACACGGTCACCTGCTTGACAGAATCCCAAAAGTCCACATACACCTGGTAACCGCCTTGCGAAGGTCCATTAAGAGTGTTCTTAAAACGATCGCTCAGCAGCGACCAGGTAAGCGTGAAATTTCTGGAATTGATGTTATTAAAATAATAAAAGATGAAATCCTGTGGCGTCTGGACTGGCAAAGTGGCCGTCTGCATGGTGGCATATGGAAAGGCGGTCAGAGTCTGTGCGACGATAGTCCCGATCAGGTGAGCGTTCGGATTTGCGGTCGGTCTGCCGGGAGAAAACCGGGCACAGGCCGAAAAGAGCAGGAGTACCAGGGGGATGGAAAGGGAAAATAGCTTGAAACGTTTCATGGGAGATCTCTATCAGTTGACCGCCCCGCTTGGAGCGCCAGCCCCAGCATCTGCCGCACCCCCGACTCCTGGCAGGCCTGCACGAATTCCACTGCCCCGGAAAGCAGACGGTCGTCGGTCAGGCCGAGCACCGGCATGCCTGTGGCCGCGGCTGCTTGGGCCAGGTCAGCGGGCAGCGCCAAGCCTTCCTGCAGGGAATAAGCGGAGTGGGTGGTGAGGTGGAGATACATTCTCCTATTCTACTGCGTTAGGGAGAAAAAGTTCCCAATCTGACGGATTTAGACCGGTGCATATCCATCCATGAGTTGGCTGCGAACTGAGACGGTGTGCTGATAATGTACTCTGGACCAGTCCAGTTCGAAACAGCTTGCCATACCATTCGATAGAATCCTGGAAATGGTGTCCAATGCGCACTTTTGAGGCCGGCGGCTGCTCTTCTTAAGTTTGGCCAAGTAAACTGCGGCTGGGTTTTGGTCGAGTGGCAAAGACTCGATGAGGGTCAACTGGCAATTGGGGTGGGGGACATTCTCTTCTTCGAAAAATAGCCATTCAATTGACAAAAACAGTACAAAAAGGGTGGAATCTCAAAATAGCTTCTGAAAACATCGATTTTCATAAGCTATAATTATTACAAGAAGAGGGGAGAATGCTATTAATATGTAGCTTAAAGTTACCCCAAACTATTCGGATCATGTGTAAAAAGTTAAACGATAGAATTTTTTGGCTATGGTAATTTTAACAATGATAAAGAATCCTTGTTAACAAAAATCCCTGTTCTACTTTTGCAAATATTGAAAAACCGAACAATTTTTATGAAATAAGTATCACCTATCGATTTTGCATAAAGCAAATTATATAATCGCTTTTCGGTCACACCTAAAGAAATCACAGATTAAACCAAGAATTGCTTTCTGTTCGCTCGAAATCTCATGAGGAAGCAGAAGTGTCTTAGCATAAGCATGTTCTTCGAAATTGCGCGCAATGCCGAATAGACTCTTTAGGGACTCCCCTTTAGCGAAATACTCGCCTAATATTTCCGCAGGATAGTCAGACGTTTGTTTCTCGAACTCAATTCGCAAGGTCTCAGCTGATAAAAAGTCAGCTTTGCCTGCTTCAGCCAGAACCAGCGTTGCCATTTGCACTACATCATCGGTTCTTTGACGTCCACCTTCTCCGTAACGAAATCCATTAGTAAGTATAGAAGCGCGAACTGATAAGTCAAGATGAACAAATGAACGCGATGTGTAATCAAGGCATATGAGGAAATACGCGATGGCAATATACAAAAGACGGACAGAAGCAACTGAGGACTTACTCGAAGCAAGATATTCGTCAAGGAGTAGCCTAGTTTGTACAAGAAATTTATTACAGCCATCGAAGTTGAGGCTGTCGAGGAGCCTAGACTTTAACCGTTTAAACCAACTACGCCACTCAATTTTAGAATCAACTATACAAGCCGTGTTAATAATAGAATAAAACTCTTCCTCTGTCAGGCGACCAGTGGGCGGAAATGTTGCAATAGCAAGGTGAAGGAAGTCACCTTGCATAATACCAACTCCATGTGCAGTTCCAAAGTCGCGCGTTTCTGGTCTGTTATCTGGGGTTACGACGATTGCCCGGTCAACCCTAAGGATTTCTTTTAATCCCCTAGTCCAAAGAACTCGTTCCATTGCCTGAGGAGTACGCTTGCTTTTAATATCAACGCAAGTTCGATCTGCAGTAAGTGTAGAAGTTTTTAAATATAACCATAAATCGACATCAGTAACATCGAATTTTCTATAAGTAAGCGGGATTCCACGGACCGCAAAATATCCAGCACTCCTAAAGTAACCCCGGAGGGCTTCTTCAGCTATATACCCTTTGTCTCCCGTCGGTTTAACCATTATCAAAATCCTCCTGTACGTAAATCACTAAGTATTCGAGCAACACCTTTCTTAAGAGGTTGCGGTTGCTGTTTCCTGATAACAGATCGATTAACCTCTGGCCCATCGTATGATGTGGCAGATACATTTGGCATTGCAAGAAGATCTGTACTTCCAGCCTCGCCCTCTGTAATTACAGACAAGGCAAGCTGTCCTACTTCTTTTTTGAGCAGTCTCATCAAGAAAAGCCCATCTCCCGTAGGTAGAATTTCAACAACGCCTTTCATTTCAAGAACCTTATAGTCTTGTCCTATTGCCGTTGCAGGGCCAACCCAATTACCATCAATCAGTTTTTGCATCAAAGCATTAATCATCCTTATCCGACCTCGACCAGATGGACTTCTCGTAATACCATAGGTTAAGGATGTGACAAACGCTTTAGCGAGATCAAAAGCGTCATCAGCTCCTGAATTAGTGAACTTCGAGAATGCAGCTGGGCGAGTTACAAACGAAAAAGTGCCTGACTCATTGCCTATTGAATTCTCGTCTATAAATCCAATTGAGGCCATTTTAGAATATAGTTGTTCACCTAGTATGCTAACCGCGTCGCTTTTCGCTATACAACCAGAAGATTTGAGCCGTTCAGTAAGCTCAACGAGTAAGCGGCTTTCTTGAGAACTCATTGTACGGAGTATTGCATCCGCTTTTGCGATATTTTCCTTGCGGAAGAGATTACCATTAAAGTACACAGGCTCTCCAGAGACATTTTCATAGTCAAAAAAACCTATCTGCGTGTACTGTTGTAGAACATCTCCTATATCAAGTGAAGAAATATGGTATGTGTCGGATGCATACTCTATTGCTTTCTTCTTTTGTAATGGCAGTTCAGACGCTTTCTCAGCCAGATCAATCGAAGCTTCCTCATGTGGTCCAGGTGACGTTTCATTAAAGATATCAGATGTATGTTCGAGAGTTTGCGTTGTCGTAAGGCCTAAAACCGCTATGCCAGCTTCACCTTTATCAATCAGCCGCTGTCTATGGAGCTCATCAAGAATAGACGACAGTTCCAGTCTGACCGAAATGCCGTTTGCCATCGCAAGAGCTGCAACTCGCTCATTAGCCAACTCAGCTTCAGTTGATCCTGCCAAGGCATTCAAAACAATTCCGCATTTGCCTGCGAAACCGATCTGGTCGTAGTCAGATGTTGTTAGTTTGACACCTTGAAGTTTATAAGTATGGTGGATTATCCATGCACCTGATGTTTTTTTATCCATTTATTCTCCTAAAACAAGGAAATCGGTCGCAATTAGTTCAAAGAAAGAAATAATTATCATCCGGCTTCAGCATAAATCTATCATATCATTTAAGCATTTACTACCTTAACTGAACTCCCTTTAACACTCGATGTCACTTCTATGCGTATGGGAATCCGTTCACGCAGACTCTCAACGTGTGAAATGATTCCAACTAAACGACCATTTTCCTTAAGACTTTCAAGGGTTTTAATAGCTAAGTCAAGAGTATCAGCATCCAACGACCCAAAACCCTCATCGATAAATATTGTATCTAGGCGCATACCACCAGAATAATGTTGGACGACTTCTGCCAAACCTAGAGCTAAAGCCAAAGATGTGTAAAATCCTTCACCGCCCGAAAGCGTTTCAACTGGGCGTTTACTGTCACCAGTCCAAGTATCATTGATAACAAGATTGAGCCCACTAGCCTTTCGCTTATCCATAAGTGTCTGAGCTCGTTGCAAGATGTACCTCCCCCTACTCATAATTTTCAGCCGCTGCGTTGCATCACTTAACACATCATCAAGGAGTGCTGAAAGAACGAATCGTTGAAAAGTAAGATTATATGCATTCTTTCCATTGGCAACATCTGCTATCTTGCCAATAACCGTATACATTTTTTCATTTCTTTCAAATTCTTTTTGAACTTGACTTAATTGATTCATGTATTGTTCTAGATTTGTTTTTTGCGTTTTGAAGTCTTCTACAACGGCGAATGTAGAATCGACTTTATTTCGCGAAGCTTGAAAATCGGCTTCTAATTTTTCGATGTCGGGTTTCTTTAGAGATTCAGCAGCTTTATTAGCTCGGCCTACGCGTTCCTTAGCTGCCCTTAATTGTCCTTCATACTCTCGGATTTTCTTATCAAGAGCAATGCGGTCAAGATTTTGCATTTTGGAAGAACGGTAATCTTCTGGATCCTGAAAGCCAGCGGCAAATACACGATCCGAAAACTGTTGAGATATTTCTTCAGTTCGTTGCCTGATGGAATTCATCTGGTCAGAAGACTCTTTAAGCGTTGCCTCAGCTGCTGCCAAATTTTGTTTTGCATGCACATCGTTTTGTTGAGCTTGATGGAAAGCCAAGTCAAGTTGGGTAACTAATTTATCAACGGCTTCTTGCGCTGATTTTAACTTCCTTGCATCGTTTAACTCGAGTGGAACGGCACGTTCTCTTTCTGAAAAGATAGCTTTTGTTTTGATGTATTCATTTGAAGCTTCTTGCCACGAATGTTCTGCAACAGAAAACTCACCTTCGGCTCCTTCAAATAGCTTCCTTTGCGGTTCAAGTCTCTTTTTTATATCGGACAATCGTTCATAATCTTCTTCAACCCTCTTCCGATTTGAGCTAACATCTGACAGTTCCTTATCGATTTCTCCTTGGCTCAAGTTAGCTTTATCACCTAGGAATTCGAGAAGCGGTTTGCGGTCGGCATCAAGGCGTACAGTATTTTCACGGCTCTTTGACCAATCATCTTGCGACTTTTGCTTTTGCGCTTCAAGGCCTACCAAATCAGATCGTGCTTTTTTTAGTTCTGTTTCTGATGGAGGCAACCGATCCGATTTAGCAGGTTGAGGATGATGGATTGAGCCGCAAACAGGGCATGGAGCGTTTTCTACTAACTGACTGGCAATAAGTGATGCTTGCCCCATATGCCAGGCATCTTCTAACTCATCCCGTTTTTCACGGGCTCTCATTAACATTTTTTCGGCTTTCTTTACACTTTCCAGCGTAGAAGCATCAACCTTTTGAGCTATTCGCCATTGATCCGTAATTTCAACAAGTCTATACCAATTATCATGAACTTGCTTTGCGTCAATTTCCGCTTTTTTTACGAACTGCAGGTTGTCTGATACAGTTTCCGCTTGTGTGAGTTCTAACTCAAATTGAGCTAGATCTTTTTGTATTCGGTCGCGTTTTGTCTGTGAGTTTTCGCGTTTTGAGGATGCAATAGATAATCTTTGTTGAGCAGTATTAAGAGTATTCCGTGCGGCTTCCAGATCTTGGACTTGTCTCTCAAGAGCAATAAGTCTTTCATGTTCTTTGTGAGCCGCATCTCTCCTATCCTTATGTTTCAGCTCGGTGTCAAGCTCAATTAATGCCTGGTTTTGTGCTTTTTGTGCTTGCTCAAATCCAGTTTGAGATGCAATGTTATTTCTTTCAAACTTCTTTACATCAACTTGATGTTGAATCAATGAATCCTCGAGATCAACTAATTCTGCCGCTTTCTGCGCACGAGATAATTGCGTTTTTTTCTCTTCAAATTCCTTTTCGCTCGCCTCAATTTTACTCAGCTGTGTTTCTGCCTCGTTACGCTCATTGATCTTAGTCTGATCTTTTTGTCCTTGTGCAAGACGTTCAGATGCCTGCCGTTCAGAAGTACGTAGGGATTCCAATAAAGAGCGCTTAGAAATATACTCTTTCTTGATTTCCTTGAATTTCTTAGTCAATTCATCAGTCGAAGCAACCTGAGCAATCTCTAAAGTCCATTGACGTTTGTCAACCAATGCCCTAAGCTCGTCCGTAAGATGCTTTGCTTCATCTCTCAAAGTTTTCTCGATAAGTTCGAATTGTTCGGTTTGAAAGAGAGTCCTGAAAAGGTCCTCACGAGTTTGAGATGATGCCATGAGTAATTTTTGGAATTGATCTTGTGGCAATAAAATTACTTGCCTGAATTGAGTACACTCAAAACCTAAAAGGTATTCTACTTTTTCCGTAACTTTCTTCCATTTTGAGGCTAAAACGGTACCTACTTCATCTGCTTTTAAACCTGTTCGCTGCCACAATATGGCTTTATCTGTTTTATATGCGCTTACCGCCCCCATTTCCTCAGATTGCTCTGATTTGAGGGTACGTGTTACACGAAAAACCTCTTGCCCTAGCATAAAATCAAATGTGACTTCTGTGGTGTTTGAAAATTTAGCATGATCGCTTCTCATTTGCTCGGGTTTACGCTCATTTCCAGAAGTCTCGCCGTAAAGAGCAAAGCATATTGCATCCAAGATAGTTGTCTTTCCAGAACCTGTTGGTCCGTTTATTAAAAAGAATGAACGTTCATTAAACGCACTAAAGTCAATAATTTGTGTATCTGCAAAGGGTCCAAAAGCTGTCATAACCAACCTGTATGGTTTCATTGCTGACGCTCTCTTTCTCTCAAATTATTTACAATATTAGTAAAAGCAGTCGTCTGTTCATTTGTCAGCTCTTCATTTGTCACAAATTTGTAGAAATCGCCAAACAACCCAACTAGTTCTTTCTTTCGATAATCTACCCGACCATTATTATCACCTGACGGCATCAAACCAGGGTGGTCAATTGTTACAAGGTTGGGAAATATCTCCCTCAATCGATTCATCGCATCAAATACTGCCCCTGTATCCAGAAGCTTTACTTGTATATAATCTTCATGATTACCTATATTAACCTTACCCAACAGAAAATCCTCAATCGAACCTTCAACACAGCGTACATCATGTTTGGGAATAAGGTGGATTTCCTTGACTTGGGTTTTGCCAGATTTATCCATCTCAACCAATTTAACACCTTTATTTTGATTTACTTCTGAAAATGAGTATTTCAACAATGAACCCGGATAATGAATTTGACCTTTTTTCCCCAGAGTCTGTGAGCAATGAAGATGGCCTAAGGCTACATAATCAAAATCATCAAAGCATTGTTCTGAAATCACTTCAGCCCCGCCCACGTCAAGCGGTCTTTCAGATTCTGTAACTACACTTCCAGCAACGAATCCGTGGTTTATCAAAACAGTTCGATCACCTGGAAAGTGTTTATCTCCGAAAAGAGTTATCCATTGGCGAAGTGCTTTTTCATGGTTTATTAGTTCAGGATTCTTGAAGAATTCAGCTGTATTTGATGGCTCTGCATAAGGGATGGGAAAGAAAGTGACTTTTCCTTCCTTATCAAACATATCAATTAATTGGATTCGGTTGGAAAGTTTACTAAAAACATAAAGCCGTTGGGATTCCATTAGACGCGCTCCAAACTCTAAGCGCAGAGGGCTATCATGGTTTCCACCTATAATAATAATTGGCAATTTCAGATCAAGAATCAAACGACATAAAACATCATCGAGAAGCTCCACGGCTTCAGTGGGCGGAAATGCACGATCATATATATCCCCAGCGATTATTAGTAAATCTGGCTGAGTTTCTCGAGCAAGGTCAACCAATTGATTAAGTACATATGCCTGATCATCGATTAATGAAAAGTTATAAAAGGAACGACCTAAATGCCAATCAGCAGTGTGAATAAATCTCATGGCAACACCAACCTTTCACAGCTTGTGAGTCGTTAGATATTTCCACCCATTTGCTCTCTCTTTGAATTCTTTTTGATGAAATTCGTTTAGCTCATCGCTATCAGATCGTTATATTCTTTTGTTGGGGGTGTAATCATGGAATAAGGAAAATCAATGTCTAATAGAGCTAAATTGCTTAAAAAATACCCTCCAACTAAATAGATATTTAAATGATCTCGATAAACCTTATATTATACTGAAAGAAATTGCTCCTTTGTCCAGTATATTCCACATCTACTATCCCTGCAATATCCGCCTAAGACCTTTTTCAATAAAAGAATTAGAATGTCTGATTGATTTAGAATAATAGAATAGAGATTTTGTTTATTTATTCACACCCGTTCGAAGCACAAGATAAGGGCGGGGAGGGACAATGTAAAAGTAGCGATCGAGAATTCAATGGACATTAAATCGTAATCGCGAACAGAGACGGATTAGGCGTTTCCGTTGTACAATTAGGTATCTATTCTTCGGTTCCCCGGGTTTGGAAGTTGGTTTTACAGGGGTTTGTTTGGTCATTCGTTTGTTCAGGAATTTGATGTCTGGTGGAAACTTTATCATTGGGTTGCCATGCCAAAAATAAATACAGATTTTCTCAAAAGCAATAATAGGCCGCTAGTTCTGATTATTCATCCAGACATAAACACCTTGTATGAAGAGAAAAAAAGGTTGCAAAATCGATTCAATTGGCCGATTGTCTCCATTGGGAAAGACCTGAGCAGGGATATGCTTTCAGGAAAAGTTACGGGTGTGGCTGCTGTTCAGGCATGGCTGATTGACCAAATTCTGGGCGATGCACCCGGCCCGGTGATGCTTTCCGAAATAGATCTGCTGTTTGAACCAAGTTTCAGCCTTGATTCGTTGATCTTGTTCCAACGCGCCAGTCGCTTTGCGAACCTGGTAGTGCTCTGGCCCGGAATGTACTCGGGTGAGAAAGTCCTCGCGTATGCCGTTCCAGAACATGCCCATTATCGCGCCTGGCGGAATCCGGATGCGGCTGTTTTTCCTTTGTAGGAGATATTATGCGCTACCGTGACCTTGTTCAATTCGAAGCGATTGAATCCATCATTCAACTGCGGGATGCCGATAAACAGGATGCCGCTCAACACCTGGTTGAGACGTACGTCATCTCCGACCGCATGGCCGAACAGTTGACCGACCTGGTCATTCCCCAGCTTCAATTTCAATCCCCGCATGACAACAAGGGCGTGCTGGTGGTTGGCAATTATGGCACGGGCAAAAGCCACCTGATGTCGGTGATTTCGGCATTGGCACAATATCCGGAAGCCACCCAGGCATTGAGCCATGCCGGCGTGAAAGCCAACGCCCAAGCCATTTCCGGTAAATTCAAAGTGATCCGGGTTGAAATAGGCAGTGTAACCAGCGGCCTGCGTGAAATCTTATTGGGTGAATTGGAAAGCGCTCTTAAAGGCTGGGGAACGCCATTCAAATTTCCGGCTGCAGACCAGATCACCAATAATAAAAATGCCATTATCGAAGCCGTTGGAAAATTCCAGGAAAAATATCCGGACCAGGGCATCCTATTGGTTGTGGATGAATTGCTGGATTACCTGCGCACACGCAACCAGCAGGCATTGATCCTCGACCTGGGTTTCCTGCGCGAATTAGGTGAAGTGGCTGCACAAACGCCCTTCCGCTTCCTGGGTGGGTTGCAGGAGACCTTATTCGATAACCCGCGATTCGCCTTCGTGGCCGAACAATTACGGCGCGTGCGCGACCGCTTCGAGCAGGTGCGGATTGCGCGCGAGGATATTGCCTTTGTTGTATCGCATCGTCTATTAAATAAAACGGATGCACAGCGCGCCCAGATCATCAAGCATTTGCGGCCTTTTACGCCGCTCTATAAACAGATGGCCGAACGGTTCGATGAATTCGTGGAATTATTCCCGATACATCCGGCTTACATCGAGACATTCGAGCGGGTTTACATTGCTGAGAAGCGCGAAGTGCTCAAGACCTTCAGCCAGGCGATGCGTGGCCTGCTGGACCAGGATGTGCCAATTGATCAGCCTGGATTGATCTCTTATGATGATTATTGGCAAAATATCACTGAAAATCCGAGCCTGCGCAGCCTGGAAGATGTGGCACAGGTAATTGAGAAAAGTAATGTCCTGGAAGGGCGCATCAAGAATGCCTATACCCGCCCGAACTTGCTACCCATGGCAACCCGCATCATTCATGCTCTGAGTGTCCAACGCCTGACAACCAACGATATTCACGCCCGCCTGGGGGTAACGGCGGAAGAACTGCGGGATGGATTATGCCTGTATACACAAATGCCGGAGAAGACAGCTGAGTTCCTGGTTGACCAAGTGCAGGTGGCATTAAGGGAAATCATCAAGACGGTCCAGGGACAGTTCCTTTCCTATGGCCAAGAGAACGGCCAGTATTATCTCGACCTGAAGAAGGTGGTGGATTTCGACGCCAAGATCGGTGAACGCGGCGAATTCATGTCGAAGGATGATCTGTCCCGCTTTTTCTTCGATGCCCTGAAGCAGACCATGAATTTGAGCGACAGCACGTATGTAACCAATTACCCGATCTGGTTCTATGAGCTGCCGTGGGTGGAACACAAAGTGACCCGGCCGGGTTACCTGTTCTTTGGCGCGCCGGATGAGCGTACCACCGCCCAACCGCCACGCGATTTTTATGTTTATGTCATCCCACCATTCAACGAGCGCAAATACCACGACGAAAAGCGATCCGACGAAGTGATCTTCGAACTGACCGGCCTGGATGAAGAGTTCGAGCACAAGGTCTGCCTGTATGCAGGCGCGCGCGCCATGGCCAATGAAGCCACCGAGCACCGCCAGGAATATGCCGATAAAGCCACAGAGTCTTTACGCACGTTGATCCGCTGGCTGAATGAACACTTGAACGAGCATTTGCGCGTGACTTACCAGGGTGTAACCGAACCGGTCGGGAAAGTACTGGCCGACATGCGCAGCACTGCCAGCCAGAATATCGAGGATCTGCTGCGGGTGATTTCGGCCCACTTGCTTACCCCGGATTTCAGCGAGCGCTACCCGGAATACCCGGTTTTCAGCCGGCTGAGCCAACCGGTCAGTGACAAGGCGCGCGAAAACAGTGCCATGGATGCGGTTCGCATTCTGGCTGGGCGGGCACACACTATATTAGGATCGGGAATTCTGGAAGGTCTCGAACTGCTGGATGGCCAGGGCGAGATCCGCCCGTACGCCTCCCGCTATGCCAACAAGTATTTGGAAATCCTGAACGCCAAACCGGAGAACCAGGTGGTCAATCGCGGCGAGATCATCGAGACCATCGCGGGCGGGTTGATACCGATCGAAAAGGATATTTTCTTCCAGCTGGAACCGGAATGGGCCGTGGTGGTACTGCTGGCGCTGGTATTCAATGGCGATGTTGTTTTCAACGTGGACGGTCGCGAAGAACTGGATGCAGCTTCCATAGAGAAAGCCGCCACGCGCGCGTTGAGCGACCTGGCAGCTTTCCGTTTTTTCAAGCGCCCGCGTGATCTGCCGGTCAGTTTATGGGTGATGATCTTCGAAGGTCTGGGTTTGCAACCGGGTGTGATCCGTGACCAGAACACACGCGAACAGGCAGTGCGTGACCATTTACAACCAAAGGTCGCGGCCGAATTGGAAAGCCTGGTGAATTTCCAGCACCGCCTGCAAAATGGGTTGCAATTATGGAACCAGCCGGTATTTACCGACCGCCCCACCATGGTAGTTGAGTCTGGCACAGTTGTCGCCAGTGATTTGCCTGGAGTTGTTCTTTCAGTCAATGACTTGATGCCGGGCCTGAAGGGTTACAAGCAATTCCTGGAAGAATTGGCTAAAGTAAATACAGTCGGGAAGCTGCGCAATCTGCGCCTGACCCCGACTCAAATCAAGGATGCCCTGGCCGACCGCCAGCGGGTGGAGCAGGCCCGCACCTTGCTGGAGCTGGTCAGCCAATTGCAACCGCTGGCTTCCTACCTGGCCGAGGCCATGGCTAATTTTCGCAAGGAAGAAGCCTGGTATCCGCGCGCTGAGGCGGTGCGGGTGGCCCTATTGGATGAAGTCCGCCGCTTTGGGCATGGGAGAAACACCCTCAGCGCAGCCGAACTGCGGCGGGAACTGGAAGCACTGAAAAAGGAATACATCACGGCCTATGCCGAACACCACCACCGGCGGGTGCTGGATATCCAGGGAGATCAACGCCGCACAAAGTTATATGCCGACGCGCGCCTGGCGGCGCTCAAGGAACTCAGCGGTGTGGACCTGCTGCGTGCCTCCGGTGCAAGCGAACTGGCGGTCTGGCAGCAGACCATTGCAGGATTACAAACCTGCCCGGAT
>Ga0182021_10008467_pt1 | contig 12176 bp, 8 predicted proteins | sample 612E3MmetaG_FD_120493 | JGI IMG/M metagenome (GOLD analysis project Ga0182021, IMG submission 120493) | Permafrost microbial communities from Stordalen Mire, Sweden - 612E3M metaG (Illumina Assembly) | ecosystem: Environmental > Terrestrial > Soil > Wetlands > Permafrost | place: Sweden...
CGCTGGAGATCAAGTCGGCGGAATTCGATGACATCGTTAAATCGGGTCGAACGCACCTTCAGGATGCGGTACCGGTCCGTATGGGACAGGAATTTGGTGCGTATGCCAAGGCGGTTGAACGTGATGCTGAGCGCATCAACCGCTCCGCGGAGGGATTAAGACGGCTGGGGATCGGTGGAACTGCGGTTGGATCGGGATTGAACGCTCATCCTGAATATCACAAGCGGATGGTCAAAAAATTATCCGAGTTAAGCGGGTTGAAATTGTATGAGTCAGACAACCTGTTTGAATCCATGCAGTCGATGGCGGACGCTGCAGACTTCTCGGCTTCCCTGCGAACCCTGGCGCTGACACTCATCCGCATTGCCAATGATTTTCGACTTTTGGCGTCCGGTCCGTCCACGGGCCTTGACGAAATCCATCTACCCGCCGTTCAACCGGGTTCGAGCATCATGCCGGGCAAGGTAAATCCGGTGATGGCCGAAATGTTGGATCAAGCCATGTTCCATGTGATCGGTTGTGATACAACCATAATGCTGGCAGTTCAAGCCGGGCAGCTGGAATTGAATGTAATGATGCCGATCATCGCACACAGTTTATTTGAAATGATGCAGGTGGTGATCGGGGCCGTGGAAGCTTTTTCGCTGCGCGCTGTGAATGGACTGGCCGCCAACCGCGAGAAGGCGGAGGGCTGGTTATCCAAAAATGCCATCGTGGTCACGGCGTTAAATCCTGTGATCGGGTATGCACAAGGCGCAGCTTTGGTAAAAGAAGCTTTGGCGCGGAATATTGCGATCCGTGAGATCGCACTTGAACAGGTCAAGGCTGGGAAGCTCAAACATCGCGATGGGAACCGCCCGGTGACAGCCGAGGAAATTGAATCTGCGCTGTCCGATTTGCGCCGCCTGACAGAAGGTGGAATTGCCGGCGGTTCGGTCGGCGGATAGGAGACGGTATGGCCTTTGATCCAACTCTGCTTAGTAATTTCCTGCTTGTCCTGACGGCTTTTGGTGGCGCATTTTTCGCTGCGCTTTGGATCGCGCTCGTAATTTGGACGTATCGCGATATCCGCGGACGGGCACGTGATCCCCTGGTTCACATCCTTTCAGCATTGCTCGTAGCCGTGTTGAACGTACCCGGCGCTCTCGTTTATTTAATATTGCGGCCGGCGCGGACACTGGAAGAAGAATATCAACATACATTGGAGGAAGAATCCCTGCTCCAGGCGCTGGAGGAGCTACCGATGTGCCCCGGATGTGAACGCCGGATCAAGGATGACTGGCAGGTCTGTCCGAATTGCCATACAAAGTTAAAGAAAACCTGCCATCATTGCGGCAAGCTCATGGAACTGCCATGGAATATTTGTCCATATTGCGGCACGCCTGTCCCCGGCATGCGACAGGAGGGCATGAGTATGGATGAGGCTTTGCGCGGCTTGAAGATGGATGATGGTGAAGGGCAAGTAAAGACTGAATAGGAATTTCCGGAAAGCATTCAAAAATGTGATATCCATTTATTGTTTTTTAAAATGGAATGCACATCTTCCCTCTCCATTCCCGGATGGATCTTTGATAGAAGTATCTTAATGAAGGGATTAGATCGGCAAAATGAATCATGCACCCATTAATAATTGGGGGATGAAGTTTTCACAGTTAAAGGAAACATCCAAAAAGCCCTGGTTTTACCCAGCGGCTTTGCTTTTGATTGGCCTGGTATCGTATGGCTACGCCATTAAATCCCTGGGTTATTTCTGGGACGATTGGGAAGTGGTTTTCCTGTTGAACACCAAAAATCTTCCTTTGTTGTATGGCTATTTCGCCTTTGATCGTCCGTTCGCATGGCCTTATCAGCTGATGTATGCAGTGTTTGGGATGAATCCGATCGCGTGGCATCTCGTTACACTGCTCCTGCGCTGGGCTGGGATTTTGCTCCTTTATTTGACTCTCAGGTCACTTTGGCCGCATTACGCTTCTTATTTCCGCTGGTTGGGAGCGCTGCTCATTGTATATCCGGGCTTTTTTCAACAATCCATCTCTGCCGCATACAACCGTCATTTCACCGCATTTTTTCTCTTTGCACTTTCGCTCTACCTCATGGTGCTGGCAGTCAAGCATCCCAAACGCGCCTGGATCTTTTTCCCGCTTTCCTGGATAACCGCATTTGTTCAGGTCTTTACGATTGAATATTTTGTCGGACTGGAACTCATCCGGCCCTTCGTGTTATGGCTATTAATTTACGAGGATAATAAGAAACAGGCAAGGGACGCAATCGGCAAAACCCTGTGGCTCTCTTTGCCTTATTTGATCCTTCTCGGATTCTATTTTTGGTGGCGGTTGATCGTTTTTCCAACAACTGTTTCCAGGACGAATTATGCAGGCGATTTTAAAATGTTTCAAGATTTTCACCCGTCCATCCTGGGCGGGATGTTCACTCTTTTCACGCGTGCATTTTTCGATCTGATCTATTCCACACTTCAGGTGTGGTTAACCGGAATCACCGGTCAGGACGGGCTTACTTTTCAAAGCAAAGCGGTGTGGTTCGCTTTTGGTGTGGGGGTTGTCCTTGCCGTTGTCTTCGCACTCTTTCATGATGTGGAAGGTGAACCCGAAACAAAACCCTCCCAACCACCTCTGTCCCTGTTCTTGTTTGGCTTCTGGGCATTTCTTACAAGCAGTCTATCCACCTGGTTGACAAGCAAACAGCTCAGCGGGGGTGGTCGTTGGGATGATCGCTTCTCGATGGCGGTGATGTTCGGCGCCGGTCTCATGACCCTTGCTCTCATCCTTTGGTTAATTCGTACTGAAAAACGAAAAATATTGCTCAGCCTGCTGCTTGCTCTATCCGTCACCACCCAAGTCCTGACCGTAAACAAATATCGCCTGGATTGGCTCGTTCAACATGATTATTACTGGCAGTTAGCGTGGCGTGTTCCGGCGCTTAAGCCCAACACTGCCATCGTATCCTGGGAACAACCTTCAGAGTCGGTCCCCGGCTACGATGCAAGTTTCGCTCTCAATGTCCTTTTCAATGGGGAGGTTGTCGATGGAACAACGCCTTATTGGTTTTTTACAAATGACCGGTTTTTGAACATCGATTACAAGCCGGGGAAGCCGATAACCAATAAGGACCGCAACCTTCTGTTCAGCGGGAATACCTCAGACGCCATATCACTCATACACCAGGGTGGAAATAGATGCCTGCAGGTATTGGATACCGTCTATACCGGCCAGCCATTTTATTCGAGCGGGCAGGATCAGTTAATCAATATCTCGAATGTTTCGCGCATCGTAGACAACGCAAATGCAGCTCCGCCCAATCCCGATGTTTTTGGTTCCGAACCCTCGCACGACTGGTGCTATTATTTTGAGAAGGCTGATCTGGCCCGTCAGCGGCAAGATTGGCAAACTGTTCTCTCGCTTGAAAAGCAGGCACAAAAACAAAACCTTGCCCCAAAATTCGGACCCGAATATATTCCCTTCATAGAGGCTCATGCCCAGGTGGGGGATTGGCAAACCGCGTATGATCTAAGCCTGGCAGTGCAGAAGCTTACCCCACTGACAGAGCCGCTAATATGTCAAAATTGGGACCGGTTGAGCAAACTGGTCTCCGCAAATACAAATATTGTTAATCAAGTAAAACAGACTTTTTTGTGTTCAACCCCGTAGGTTATTATGAAAATTGATTCCATAACTCTTAATCATCTGCGCATGCCTCTCGTCGCGCCTTTCGAGACTTCGTTTGGGCGCGAGGTCGACCGGGAATGTGTTCTTATTACCCTGCAAGCCAATGGCCTGACCGGCTATGGCGAATGTGTCGCCACACGCGATCCCGGATACAACTATGAGACCACCGGCACCGCCCTGCACATCATTAAAGATTTTGTAGCTCCACTCATTCTGGGCCGGGATGTTAAAGACGCGGTTGATTTTCAAAATCGTGTCTCCGGCATCCGTGGTCACCAACTTGCCAAAGCAGGTGTTGAGATGGCTTTCTGGGATTTGCTTGGCAAACACACCGGCAAATCATTGCGTGAGTTGCTGGGCGGCAAACAGGATCGGGTTGCGGTAGGAGTGTCGGTAGGGTTACAAGGGTCACCTGAAGTCCTGGTGAGAACCGTAGGTCAATATATCGACGACGGATATTCCCGTGTTAAGATCAAGATCAAACCCGGAAGGGATGTCGGCGATACCACTGCGGTTCGAAAAGCCTTCCCAAACCTACGCCTGCAGGTGGATGCAAATTCGGCGTTCACATTAGATTCCGCTCAATCGCTGAAGCCTCTCGATGAGTTAAATTTGCTTCTCATCGAACAGCCGCTTTTCGAAGACGATATCTGGGATCACCATAAATTGCAGGAGCAATTCCGCACGCCGATCTGTCTCGACGAAAGCATCGTTACGCCCCGTCATGCACGCTATGCCATCGAGATGAAAGCCTGCCGCATCATCAATATCAAAGCCGGCAGGGTGGGTGGGTTGAGTCAAGGGCTTGAAATACATGACCTGTGCCGTGCCAACAACATACCGGTCTGGTGCGGAGGTATGTTGGAAACCGGCGTAGGCCGTGCGTCCAACCTGGCATTAGCCTCCCTGCCTGGTTTTACACTGCCAGGCGATATTTCCGCCTCTGACCGTTATTATAAGAGGGATATCACCTTTGAACGGTTCGCGTTGAATCCTGACAGTACCATTACCATACCTGATGGCCCCGGTTTGGGAATTACAATAGACCCACTCGCACTTGACGGCTATTCGTTAGCCGAGATACGGTTGAAATAATAAATTGTAGGGGTGTGCCCTACCTACACCAGGTGGTTTTGGTTACGGGTTGTACCAATGAAATGGACATTTCGCGTCGTCTTGTTGTTGTCCTGTTTGCTCGTCATATTATTCCTGTATTTCCCCGCTTTTGGATCCATTCTTTCCGTCTATAATCTCACCACGGGCGGACTCCTCCCTCTATCGGTCAAAGCCTACGATCCAGAAATTGAAGCTACTCCTCCATCCATTTGGATAAGCCCGGCGGTACCACCGGCATTGCGTCGCGAGGCGGAAGGCTGGGGCATTCCCATTGTGGATGATCCTGATTCAGCCACAATGCGCCTGGATATCCAATCCGCGGGGAATCAAGGGTCCACATGGTTTTATGCTTTGGTGGCGCCCTTCCCGACTGTAACCGATGGCATCTCATCCAGGGAATTGCTCGCCAACTGGAATGGTTCGCCCGAAGGCGTTTTTGCCGGCGATCCACTTCTCATGGACTCTTCAACCCTCGCAGCGTTCAGCGCGGTTTGGGGTTCTCCATCACCCGGCGCCGTGCAAACTGTACCTGCCGATCACCTGCTCGATGTAGCCTGGTCGAATAAGAGTGCCTGGGCGATCATTCCCTTTGAATCGCTGGACCCACGTTGGAAAGTCCTGGAGGTGGATACCCAATCGCCCATACACAAGGATTTTGTAGCAACTCACTTTGTGCTTGGAACGGCCATCGATTATCCGCTAGCGGTCGGATTTGGCCTACAGTGCTCAAACCCCTGTCCAATGTCGGTATTACCGGCGTTACCCTCCACCAACCGCGATCCGTCGAAAATGACCACCCTGGTCATGACCGGTGTAACCGCCTTTGTTCGGGCGACAGCGTATATGATGAATCATAAGGGGATAACCTACCCCGGACGTGACATTCGTGATTGGCTCGTGCAGGCGGATATCACTCACATCAGCAATGAAGTTCCTTTTTTCAATAAATGTCCCAGCCCCAATCCGGACCAATCGGCCCTGGTTTTTTGCAGCGATCCTCGTTATATCGACCTTTTAAAATTCATCGGCGCAGATGTTATCGAATTAACCGGCAATCACTTTGCTGATTATGGTGCCGGAGCAACGCTAAACACTCTGGCGATCTACAAGCAAAATAATATGCAATATTTTGGAGGAGGAGCGGATCTGGCCGATGCGATTAAACCCTTGTTGATGGTGAACAACGGTAACAAGATCGCATTTATCGGATGTAATTCAGTAGATGTTGGCAGGGCGCCCACCGCTTCGTTAAATCATCCAGGTGCCGCACCCTGTGATTTTCCTTACCTGGTCAAGGAAATTCGCCAATTACACGATCAGGGGTATATCGTGATCAGCACCTTCCAATATTACGAAACCTATGAGGCGAAGCCTTTCGCAGCTCAAATCCATGATTTCCGCCTGATGGCGGATGCCGGGGCGGATATCGTCCAGGGCAGCCAGGCGCATTTGCCTCAAACGATGGAATTCTATGACGATGCCTTCATCCATTACGGCCTGGGTAACCTGTTCTTCGACCAGATGGGGGATGCACACTATTATCCCACCCGTCGCGAATTCATTGACCGCCATGTATTTTATGACGGCCACTATATCAGCACCGAGATATTGACCGCTTTACTTGAAGATTATTCACGTCCACGACCCATGACCCTGCAGGAACGTGATGCATTTTTATCGGAGTATTTTTCCACAAGCGGATGGTGAGCTATAATCCATACCTGTGAAAAATATATGGCTTGCCTTGTTTATAGGTATTTTCCTTACTGATTGCACACCTCCTGTTACAACACCCACGACATTTCCCCAACCCCCACTTTCAACATCTACAGCTCATCCTCTGTCCGAGGCGCTTTGGATCAGTCCGGCGGTTCCGGATGTGCTGCGTCAGGATGCGCAAAATTGGGGTCTGCCTCTTACGTCAGAACCGTCAAAGGCGTCTCATAGCCTGGATATTCATTCCGGAATCGATGGGAAGGGCAGCCTCTGGATCTACGCGCTGGTTGCTCCATTTCCCACAGTGACGGATGGAATAACTTCTGACCAACTTCATCAGGCCTGGAAAGGCTCCACACCACAACCATTTGCCGGGAGGCCATTATGGATGGCGGATTCCACCCTGGCGGCGTTCACCGAGCTTTGGGGTCCTCCGACCGCTGGAGCTGTCCAAACAATTCCAGCAAATCAATTGTTAGATAATGCCTGGAAGGACCTGCCCTCGTGGGCCATTGTTCCATTCGAGTCGCTTGATCCAAAGTGGAAAGTTTTAACGATTGACGGTCAATCACCGATTCGAAAGGATTTCAACACAGTTGGATACCCTCTTAAAGCTTTATTTACCCTACAATCCCAGGATCCTATATCCTCCGGGATAAATATGCCGGCGACCAACCGCGATCCATCCAACCTGACAACGGTGATCCTGACCGGCACAACTTCGCTGGTGCGCGAGATCGCCTATCAAATGGAAGTCAAGGGTATTGATTATCCAGCCACGGACATCGGCGACTGGCTGCGTCAGGCTGACATCCTTCATGTCAGCAACAAGACTTCGTTTGATCCTAATTGCCCGCCTCCGAACCCGGATAAGAACCGATTCTATTGCAGTGATCCGCGCTATCTTGGCCTGCTTATTGACGTTGGCGTGAAAGTGGTCGAGTTGACCGGCCCTCATATTTTGGATAACGGCACGGGTTCATTCTTATATACCCTGAACTTATATAAACAAAACAACATACAATATTACGGCGGCGGCGCAAATCTCGCAGAAGCACGCCGACCGCTTTTGATCCAGAATCATGGAAATAAAATTGCCTTTATCGGCTGTAACGCCGGCGAACCGCCTCAGCCTGTTGCAACGGACAATACACCCGGTGCGAATCCGTGCGACTACGCCCAGCTCGCCGTGCAGATTAGTCAGTTGCGTGCACAAGGTTATTTGCCGATCGTCACATTTCAATACAAGGAAGGTTATTCGCCGCAGGTAATGCCGTGGCAGTTGAACGATTTTCGAAAGGCCGCGGATGCCGGGGCGGTGATCGTCAGTGGAAGTCAGGCCCATGCGCCGCTCGAAATGGAATTTTATAAAGGCGCGTTCATTCACTATGGATTGGGCAATTTGTTCTTTGGACAGATGGGCAATCAACCACCCAACCCTGGAATGACGCCTCAAATCGCCCAACGCTATGAATTTATTGACCGCCACGTCATTTACGACGGCCGTTACATCAGCACGGAATTGTTGACGGCCATGCTGGAAGATTATGCGCGGCCGCGTCCGATGACCCCGGATGAGCGCGCCGCCTTCCTGTCTGCATACTTTGGTTATAGCGGCTGGCTTCCATTGATCCCAACTCCTGCACCGGAGCAGACGCCGACTTTATATCCGCTGCTTAATTTTAACTCACTCCCGACTCACAATCCGATGCCACTCGTCACGCCGACACCGTAAAATAAATATTGTCTTTGAGTAAAGTGAACCGGATGTCGACAAAATTCAAAATCATTGATATTGCAGAGACGATTTAATTGATCGTTCCAATTGCAAGGGGCGGCTTTGCCGGATCTCTGCACCCATTCCTTATCCCCTTAACAAAACGCTTGGATCATTAATCGAAGTAAATATTCAAATCCGAGCAATCGAACCTATTCCCGCAATTGGGACATTCCACTTTGCAGTTCGTTTCGACCATTTTGAATCCGCAGCGGTCGCAGAGATAGACTTTCTTCTCTTTTTTCTGCGATCTTTCAAAGTCCTGTTTATCTTCCATCGATTTTATTTCTTCTCCCATCCTAACCTTCTTTCCAAACGACCGGCTTCAACAGGGACCGATCGAACTCATTTATTCCGGTTTCGCCCAATCGATTCATTGCATCCATGGCTATAACCAGGTCCTTCCGGAGTTGCCCTACATCCACGCCACGACAGGTTTCCGGCCAGTCATTCAACCACTTCATACTGCGCCCATAGACTTTGAGCGCGCCGGCATAATTTCCACGCGTGATATGGAGGTAGGTCACACCTGCCTGCAATATTCCCTGGTATAACCCGCGGATCCGGCCTCTTTCTTCTTTCCAGGCCGCTTCCAGCTCCTCGTGGGCCTCAAAGTACTTTCCCTGGTTGAAGAGTGAAATTCCCTGGCGGGCGCGCGGATGAAGTGGTCCATCGCAGTCGGTCATGCTCACGGCAGTATAACATGGTCGTCCATTAACCCGGTGGTAAAATTCCTACACTCATGAACAGAAAACGCCGGCTTCTACTTTTCTGTTTTTTCGTTTTAGCAGCAATTACAATCCTTGCTTCGAGTTTGCACGATGTCCATTTCCAACCGGGGAGACCCCTGTCCATTCATCCGTCAGCCGGTTCGCAAATAATTCTTCAAGCCCCGGTGGCCCTGTCTGAAGCACCCCTTTGGAAGATCTTATTATTCTGGCTGGCCTTTATTGTCAATATGTTCCTGTTCGTATATCTCCTGCCGCCGGAACTCCGCAAACGAATCATCCGACAGGTCATCGGTTTTTCCACCGGAATATTAATATTATTCATTGCACTAAGGTACCGACTTTTGCAATTGCCCAACCTGGTCACCAATCCTGTTGACGAGGCCGGGAAGCCTGTACCCGGAATGAATTCAAGTGACCTCTTTCCACCCTTTTATCCACCGCCAATATCGCCGGGGTTGATGTTTTCGATCAGCCTGGGAGTATTCCTGGGACTTCTTATCCTGAGCTGGATCTTTTATCGATGGTGGAAGCGATCCCGCGCCCAGAGATACTCTGCCTTAAATGATATTGCCAAGACTGCCCGGTCTTCACTCGATGATCTGGCTTCAGGTCACGAAATAGGCGATGTCATCATCCAGTCTTATGCGCGCATGAGTGCCGTCGTTTCTTCGGACACCGCCTCCATGTAGGGGATAGGCTTTGACCTTGTTTGCGCTGCTCTTCAGCATCATTTTGGGCTCAGGCTCGCTGGCCTGGGGATATGCGAAGGTGGGCCTGCCGCAATTCGCACATTGGATCATTTTTTTTGGATTGGTGTGGCTTTTTGCCGTATGGCAGCGCTGGCAATGGTTTTCATATATCGGGCTGACCTTCAATTTCCTGGCAGCCGCCCTGGGTTTGTGGTTTCTGAATTTTCCTCCCGGCTGGATGTTCGCAGGCGCGATCGGCGGCCTTTTGGCCTGGGATCTGACCTACTTCCGATATCGTCAAAGGTTCGCCGCGTCGGACGATGAGCGACGCGGCATCGAGGAACGCCATCTTACCCGGATTTCCTTCCTTGCCCTGCTCGGTTTTGGTCTGGCCAATGTGGCCATGGTTTTGAAATTCCAATTCAACTTTGAATGGGCGATATTATCCGCGATTGTGGCTGCCCTGGGAATTTCTCAACTTGTCGCCTGGTTTCGCAAAAGGGACAGGTGAGTAGAGGAAAAAAGACAAGTAACCATATATTCGACACTCAAAGGAGTGGCACCCGCTTCAGATCAGGTTGGGAGGCGGGTTTTTTATATCCCAACATATGCCAACTTTATTCTCCATATGGCAATCCGTATATAAAAGGAAATGGAGGCAAAATTAGGGTAATTATCGATATTGAGGTAAAAAGTTTATGTACGCGCATAAGAAATTTTCCATTCTATCGTTTGTCGTATTTTTGTCCCTGGTATGGTCGCTGGTGTTCCCTATAGCTGCAATGGCAGATGACAGCACACCGCCGCCGCCCGCAGCGCCGGCTTCCCCAGCTGCCGATAACCCTCCGGCTCAGATCAGCAACCCAGACACCTCTTCAAATGAAGCAGCTCCCGCTGATGCGGCATCTTCAAACGCGGCTCCAACCGACGCGGCTCCAAAGGATGCTGCTCCGATGGATACAGAGGCAACCGATGTGGCTTCGAGTTCGACGGATGCAGCGGCAACAGAAGTACCTGCGAGTTCGACGGATGCAGCGGCAACAGAAGTACCTTCTGGTTCGACCGATGTAACACCCACAGAACCGGTGGCGACCGATATGGCTGTTGAACCAACAGCAGATGTGGTTGCGGCTCTTAATAATGCCGGAGCTGTGCTGATGGATGAAAATGGCAACCCCCTACCTTTGGTTTCTCAGCAGGCAGCAGATGTCCTTAGTGTTGGCGACCCTATCGGTTGCCCGGCAGGATCCAAGCCTGCTTCCTTTGGCGGAACCGGCTTAGGGTGCACAGGATCTTATACATCCATTCAATCGGCTATCAATGATGGATTTGTCACAAGCGGTTGGACAATCTATATTGACGCTGGTTCATATCACGAGAACGTGGATATTAACAAATCAGTCACCGTCCTTGGCAAAGGACAAACCCAGACGTTCATTTATCCCAATACGAACAACCCGGATATTGGTTGTTCAGGCAGTTGTGCGAACTCCACAAATACCGTGTTCCTGATCTCTGCGGATAACGTATTTGTTCAGGATTTGACGATCAATGGAGATAGTCCGATCCTCAGCGGTGGTCAAGTTGTGAATGGCGCTGATATCAATACTCATAACGGGATCGTTGATAATAACAATAACGGTCTGACGGTTGAGAATGTAACCATTAAGAACGTATATGCGCGCGGCATTCAATACGGTAAAAGCGGGGGCACCTTTACGATTCAGAACAACACCATTGACAATGTAGCGGGTGGTAATTATTCCATCGGCATTTTCAACACCGGTGGTTCAGGGACGATCAAAGGCAATACCGTGAATAATGCCAATGATGCGATCTCCGCCAATCATTCGCAAGGCACCCAATTCATTAACAATACTGTGACCAACTCCGGGAGCGGTATTCATACAGATAATTATGGTGATTCAGGCCTGGTCGGGACCGATCTGATCGACGGCAATACAATATCCAACGGACCGGCGAACTCTTACGGCATATTCGTGTTTGCGCCATACTCCCCCCTTACCGTGAGCAACAACAGTATAACCAATGTTGATTATGGTCTTGCTCTCTCTGGAAATGGGTGGCACGACCCGATCAATACAATCACCTTTAACAACAATACCGTCAACTCCAACATAGCAGGCGCATATGTGACTACTGACGTTTGGGGTTATTTCACCAGTGATGTTACGGCCACTTTCAATAATAATATTTTTACCGGTGGTCAATATGGACTATATCTTGAATCACAGGGCTCCGGTGACAGCCTGCCCGTTGGCTATTCAAACGGTTGTACTGGCGACTGTAAATTAAATGTGACTGCCTTCGACAATTCCATAACCAATCACACCCTTGCGAATGTATTTTACGCAACCGGTCAAATACCCTGGTACGGCAGCGTGCCGGATTATAACGGTGTCTATAGTGTCAATGCCTCTGGCAACTGGTGGGGTACAAATGA
>Ga0182021_10008468_pt1 | contig 12175 bp, 8 predicted proteins | sample 612E3MmetaG_FD_120493 | JGI IMG/M metagenome (GOLD analysis project Ga0182021, IMG submission 120493) | Permafrost microbial communities from Stordalen Mire, Sweden - 612E3M metaG (Illumina Assembly) | ecosystem: Environmental > Terrestrial > Soil > Wetlands > Permafrost | place: Sweden...
ACGGGGTCCACAAGCCCATTTGTAGTCCAGACCTACGAGCCTCGACCACGTGATTTCAGGCACTTAAGCGGGCTTCGCCCGCTCTACTGCGCAACTTCGGCTAGCGGGTCGCGTGGGCGAGGGCGTGTGCGAGTTCGTGAGCGATCCGCGGAAGGCGGACCGCGCGCCGCGCGCCGCGTTCCGCGTTCCGCGTTCTGCTCACGCTCACGCACACGGGAGTCGCCCACGCAGGCCGCAGTTCGCCGGCCGCTCACGCTACCGCTACCGCCCACGCTCGCCGACCGGCGCTGGACTGAGTGGGAGGGAGTGAGACTTTACTCGACCTTCAGGCCGTTCTGGATGATGCGGCGAAGACCCTCGGCCCCGAGGCGCGAGCTTCGCTTCTCTTCTTCGAAGATGATCTGCGCGAGGGTTGCTGACGTGAGGTCAGCCCCGCTAACGTGATCGGTCACCTTGACATCGTCGCCGTTGCGCACGAACCCGGCCACATCAGCCAGCGTTACGTAGTGCTTGTCGAAGGTGTCGTAGAGCTTTCGATTCGAATAGCGCTTTATTGTTCGCATGGTGTCACAAGAGAATGACACATCTTGCAACCAAGTGACACAATTCTAACGAAGGAAATACTGCGAGAAGTCAGCGGCAGCGCCGTACCCTACCCGCCGGCGTCCCCACGACTGACGCTGGCGTCAACTTCCCCACCGGCGAGGCCAGCCGAACCCTTGCCCGAACCCGCTCCCGGCTCCACGCCCGAGATGAGCTTGCCATTCCCGTAGAGGGTGATCTTCTTCTCATAGGCTCCCGTTGCTCCACCGTCGTAGCTGTAATCGTTGGCTACGTCGACCGCGCCCGCGTAGTTCGCGGTGTGGAGGCTGACTTGAATGTTGAACTGGTCGTTCATGGTGGGCTGGCCGCTGGTGGTCTTGTCACCCTGTACCGCAAGCGTTCCGCTGAACGAAAGCTCCAGGTAGTGGTCAGCGCCTGGGGATGACGGCGAGACGACGACGGACTTGGCGGCCGTCACCTTGCCCAGATTCGTGTTCGAGTAGCCAATGCTCACATAGTTGGCGGCCAGCACCACTGCCGTGCCCAATCCTTCGTCCTGGTACCAGTAGCGAAGCGTGACCGTCGACATGTCCACCGTCTTGGGGGTCTTGTTGTCAATTCGGAGATCGAAACTGATCTGACCTGTGCTGCCGCTGGTCTTGTTCTTGAGCCACACCGCCAAGCCGTCGGTCGGTGGCGGGTCCACCGAAGCAGCGTCGCTAGAACTACCCGCGTCGCCGGAATCCCCGGTCCCGCCGGTCGAAGTAGCGGACGTGCCCCCGATGTCACCCCCGAAGGGATTGCTGGAGGTGTCGGCTCCGCCCACGCCGCCTGCGCTCGACCCGCCGGCGCCGCCCCTGCCACCCGTGCCGGTACCACTCCTGCCGCCCGTGGCGCTGCCACCCCTACCGCCTGTGGCGCTGATCCCGCCGGTGCCACTCCTCCCGCCGCTCGTGCTCCCTCCACCCACGCTGGACGAGCCGCCTGGGCCGCCAGAACTGCCGGCGCTGCCCGGGTTGGATGTGCCGCCCTCGGGTGGCGTGGACGTGGTGGAGCCTGCAGCGCCAGCCGTTCCGTCACCGCTTGAGGTGACGGACTCGCCACCGCTGCCGCCGGTGTTGCCACCCGTGGGCTGCACCTTGGGCGCGCGCCTCACCTCGTCGGGTGCGCCGCAAGTGGCTCCCAACATCAAACCAGTAACCAGGACCGGGAGGAGCAAGCCGAGCGAGACTTCGCCGAGTCCGCCTCCTCTTGCGGCCAGCCATCGCCGCAAGCTAATCCAACCGGTTGCAACCATCCGAGGATAGTGTCGTCTCACGGTAGGTCTATGTTCGAACATCACTTATAGAGTACCCGCAGAAGGCCTCGAAACGGAAATGCGAAGAGCACAAGACGTCAGATTTGTGTGTGCTTGACTACATTGTCCTACTCGCCGTCGCCCAGCGTGAGCGCCCAGCGGAAAGCGGCTTGCGTGAGCAGCCCGCGGCCAGCTAGCCGCGCCCCGGCCTATCCCGCGGTCCCGAATTCCACGTCAGACTTCAGCAGGCCCGTACTAGAACGCCACCATTCCGCCCAAAGACACGCCCACCGTCGCCCGTTGCACGCGCTGGTTGTTCAAGCGGAAGTACTCACCGCCTCCTTGCGCCGAAAGCACGAGCCATGTGCTGCGGGAGGAACGCAACATAGCTGAGGCCGTCCCACCATAGGTCAGCCCGACGGAATACGTGCTGTCGTGCCAGACATCGTGCTGGCGCACGACCGGAACGCCGACCGTTGGCCCCAGCAACAGCGCGAACCGCTCTGCCCGGTAGAGTGGCCAGAGGGCGTCGAGCGAGAGCCCGGCGCGCAGGAACGACGATCGATAGTCCTGAATCTGGGCATCGGAGTACGAGAACTCCGCGCGCGCACGCAACGCGAGCCTGCCTATCTGGCGCATGTAGGAAAGCGCCGCCATTCCCACCAATGATCCGGTTCCGGAAACCGGACTGCTCTGCAGTCCAAGTTCAATGCCCAAAGAATTGGGCTGCCACAGTCCGCCCTTGTCGCGATGGTTGTCAGCATCGGCCAGGACCGGGGCCATGGACGCCGTCTCAATGACTGTCGAACTGCCTGCCGAGAGAGAGAAAGTCGTCTCGCTGACGCTGGCCAGGACCCGCCGCACGACCCGATACTCACCGGCGGGTAGCGCCAGGTACACGTCTTCGCCCGAGGTCGATCCCAACTCCGCGATCACCTCGCCGCGTCCCTTGTGCACAACCGTATAGGTGGCGCCGGTTTCGCGTGGGAACACGATGCGAGCATCGTTGGGCCGCGTGCGAGCCAGAATCACGTCGCCCGCGCCCGACATGCGATAGTCGTAGGTCGGGTGCTGGCCGCCGACCAGGCTGGCCGCCGTGCTGGCCAGGGTGCGCCTGAACGCGAATTGATAGATCTCACCCAAGGTGACTTGCCCGTCATGTGACGAGTCAGCGGCTCCGCGCAAGCCGGCCATGATGTTGTGGGTAAAAAACGAGCCGCCGAGGTCGTCGGACTCTTGCGACAACTCGTTGGCGGTCGAAGAGGTCACGATGGCCATGCCCTTGACGCTTCCGGGATCCGCGAGATGGATCTCGTATCCCGGCGCGCGCCGGCCGCCTTTCACGCCGGTAAGCGCTCCCGACTGGCAGGCGTCGACAAAGGCCACGCGCACGTCTGCCCCGGAGAGCTGTTCGAGATACGAACGCAGATCGCGCAGGGGTAGGCGCGACGAGCCCAGCTCAAGCGCCTCCTGGTCGCCGTGGCCCGAGTAGTAGAAGAGGAACAGGGTCCGTTTGCCCTGGGCGTGCGCGCGATCGAGCTGCGTCCGCGCAGCGGCCAACGCCTCTTCCACCGCCTCGCGCTGCGCACCCTTGACAGTGATCACGCTCTCAAATTCACCCGCGCCGCGAAGCAAGCTGGCGAGCCGGCCGGCCTCTTCCTCGGCATAGTGAAGGATCCGACCGGGGTCACGCCCCAGATTGTTGCCGATCACAACTGCGATTCGGGCTTGCTGGCTCTGCGCGCGGGCAGCCCCCTGCCCCAACGCCAAGATCAGGCAAACGCCTAACAAGCGAAGGGACATGGCTCTAGCGTACCTCATTCTTTCACAGCCATGACCCCGATAGTGACAGACCACCGCGCCACGGGTGACCACGGTCACGGCCGCCTCAGCAGAAATGATGTTTGCTCAGCCTCGACAGGCAAACGTGCCGCCTGCTGGATGTCACCGCTGACCGCGGCCAGCGCCTCGGCCACGGCCGTCCGAATGACTTCGTCGCCAAGTGGGGCCGGCGTCCACAGGCAGAAAACCCTTTCCCAACCGTGGTGGTCATCCAGTTCCACAGAATCCGGCAACATGACCTCCGCCCCGGGCGGGGCATTCACCCCGGCCAACGCGTCGTCGCGGTAGTAGGGGAACAGGCGGCCAGTGTCGTCAACGCCGAACACCAGCAACACGCCCGACTGGTCCTTGGTGTAGGCGAAGCGCAAGCGGTCGCCTGCCAGGAAATCGTCGCCGTCCTTGACCGGAAACACGCTGTCACCGCGTTTGCAGAACGCCTCGACCAGAAGGGCGCCCTTGCTACGCACAGCGCCCGTGACGTGCTTCGCGGCACCAGATATTTTGTCCGACACCGACGGTGCCGGAGAAAATGCGCCGCGTGACATCACGAGCAAGACCGCAGCCGCAGCCGCCACTGGGGCAAGCGGCATGACAAAGCGCCACCAGGTCTTGCGGCGCCGTTCGGCCACCCTGGCCAGGATCGCGAGAGCTGCGAAGCGACTCTGGGCCTCGGGATCGGATCCCAGCAGCTCCTGGCGGGCCGCGACCAACTCCGCCAATGCAGCGGCACATCGATCACATGTGCGCAGGTGGGCGCCTGCATCCGGGGATCGCTCAGCCTCTGGGCTCGCCTCCCATCGCGCTAGCTCCAACCGCCGAACACAATCGGTCATGAATTCCCCTCCCTCCTGGTCGTTCCCCCCTCGGGCTCCGCTGCTCCTAGCAAGTCCCGAGCGATTCTCGCAACTTTGCGCAGTCGATTGAAAACCGTTCGCCGCGTGATACCCAGGGATTCTGCAATCTCGACCTGCGACATCCCATCGACGTAGTGCAGAACCGCCACGGTCGCGCCAGCCTCACCGCAGCGGTCCAGCACGGCAGCCGCGAAATCGCGGTCCACGTGTCGCCCCTCCATCGATCCTGACGACGACGGCCGCATCCGCAAAGACGCTGCAGCGCGTGTGTGAACCTTGATCTCCCGGATCTGGTTCAAGCAAACATTTGTGGATACGCGATAGAGATAGCGAAGGGCATCCTCGTCGTTTGGAAAAGATGGCCCCCGCGTAAGCACGCGAACAAACGCCTCCTGGGTCGCGTCCCGGGCCGCCGCCTGCGATTGCAGCATACGCCGACAGTGGGCGTAGATCGCCGGCGCGTACTTCTGGTACAACGCGGCAAGGGCGGTCTCGCTTATTCTTTCCACGACTTGTCGGCTCGCCTCTCGACCGACGTTCATCAAAGCATAGTCGGGCGAGCCGCTGGAAAAAAACGGTCCCGCGCATCCCCCGGCCCTCGCTGACGCCCAAGCCGCGTCCCCGCCGCACAAAGTCACCTGCCCCAGTTCGTCGAGCAGACCAAGGCCACAGGCCGATCTGGCCTCCGCGCAAACAGTGATCCTGAACGTGGCGGGCCGCGTGCCAAGCATCGATTCTCCAAGCATCGATTCTCAATGAGAGAGAGCCCCGCGAATTCCGCGGAGCAAATCACCCTCCTCCGCCGCTTGAACACGCGAGCTCGGCCTGGTGGGAACGGTGGGTGCAGCGCCGCAGGGGGGCGAAGGCCACGGGCACCAATCGGCAGGTCCCGCGTAGGGGCGGGTTCCAAACCCGCCTCTGCATCCGGCCATGACGACGAAGGCCCCATCTCCGTCAAGAACCTCGGAGAGGCGGGTGCCTTGCCGGCGGAGTGTGAGTTGGTGTACAACCACCTCCTCCTTTGCTGCTTCCCACTTGTCCATTCTTGGTGGTTGGGGAGCGCGGACAACCAACGAGGCTCTCCCCCCAATGACCACAACCCCCCCCCCAAGAAACCGAGTCGCCCTTCGCCTCCTCTCCACGGCCTTCTTGGCCACGGCTGTGCTGACTTTCGGCGGGACCGCGTCAGCCCGAGGCAAGGCCAAACCCAAGTCTGAAGCCGCTGCCAGCAATGAAACGCCTGCAGCCCCGGCGGCAGAGGCCCCGGCAGCGGCAGCTCCGGCAGCGGCAGCCCCGGCAGCGGCAGCTCCGGCAGCGGCAGCCCCGGCAGCGGCAGCCCCGGCAGCGGCAGCCCCGGCAGCGGAGACTCCGGCTCCCACCGCGGATGAGCCGTCCGCCCCAGCCGCTGCCGCCAAGGCCCAACGCAAGATCGGGGGAAACGCCACGCAGCTTGGAATATCCCCGCAAGATACCCTGGCGGGTGGTGCCTCGGGACCACCCGCAGTGACCGAGGCGGCACCCGTCGAGGATTGGGGTTTCAAGTTCCACGGCTTCTTCCGCGGCCCCATGCGCCTGAGCATGGATTCTGAGCGTGGCAAGGGAATCCAGTTCCACGCCCCTCCTGTGACGCCTGATTCGAACTACACTACCTGGAGCTACACCAACAACAATCCCGGCCCCTGGGCAGAATTGCTTTTCCAGTACGGGAACAACCGCGCCACAATGACCGCGGCCATTGCCAGCTACAACATCACCTCGGGCGGATGGCGCGAATTGCAGGACCAGCTCGGCATCGACCGCGCATTCCTCACCCTCAACTTCCCCGACGCCCTTGGCGATCTGGGAAAGCTGACCTGGAACGTGGGCGTGTTCTCGAACCGCTACGGCGCCATGGGAAAGTACGATGCCGGTGCCTACGAAACCCACATGATCGGCCGCACCCGTGTCGCGGGCGAGACGCTCACCGCCGAGTTTGACCTCGGTGACGACATCAAGGTCGTGGCCGAGCACGGCATCGGCGCCAAGATGGATTCCCAGCAATGGATGCCCGCCCCCTATACGTCGTGGCAGCCCTACCCTGGTTATGCCCAGGTGGGGACCACCCTCCTGCACCACGCCCACCTAGGCGCGGTGTTCATGAACATGCTCACCCTGACGGGCCACTACATGTACAGCTGGACCAAGGACGGCATGCGAACCGACTGGAACGGAGAGGGGCAGGTCATTCCGGACCAGACGACGGGGAAAGAGACGCTGACCACTCCCGACGGCAAGATGCCCTGGAAGGGCTCAGCCAATTACAACGGCAGGGACGGCAGCATGCGGGTGCTGGGCCTTGACCTGAGACTCGACGGCGGGTGGATGGGGGATGGGTACATCGGGTTCTCCTCGATCAAGTCGTTCAACGCCGGGGTTCTGTCCGACGCAATCGAGGTCATCCACTCGCAAGGCGGCTGGCAGTTCACCAACAACTACCTCGGCCGGCACGGAGACGGAACGGTCAATAGCATCGGCTTCCAGTACACCTTCAGCCTGGCTGCCTTCCTGCTGCGGCCGCAGACCTGGTGGGGCCAGGGCAGGGACCTGACCGTGCAGGTTTTCGGTATGTACAACACCATCACCGGCCTGTCATCAGATTCCACGGATATCAAAGGGACGGATGGCTTCGGCACCAGGAAACTCAAGCTGGGAGGACAGACTCTCTACACCCCCTTGCCCTACCTTTCGTTCGGAGCTCGGTTCGACTATCTCAAGCCGAACATGGACAACAGCACCCACAACTTCTGGGTCGTGTCCCCGCGGCTGATCTTCCGCACGGAGTTCGTCACCCACGAACAGATCATTATTCAGTACCAGTACTACTCGTACGGAAGCTGGTACACCACCCGTGGGTTCGGCACCAGCTTCGTGAACCCCGCGACCCTGCCGAGTCCCTACGGCGGGACCGGCCCCCTCTTCTACCCCACCCAGCCCGACAAGCACACCATCACCATCGCTGCCAGCATGTGGTGGTAGCCCGCGCATGCGCGCGGTCCTGCGCACGCTCATTCTGCCTCTGGCGGTGGGCTGCGCGTCCGTTGCTGCACGGACCGCGGCTCCGGGGCGCGGGTCGGAAGGCGCTGGCGCCCCGGACTCCGTAGCCAGTTCCGCGCGTCCGGCCAAGATCAAATCCGCGGCGCCTGCGGCTGTCCTGGTGAATCAGGTGGGCTACTTCCCCGGGCTGGTCAAGCTGGCGACCGTGCGCATCGGGGGAGGCAAGCCCAAACCGTGGCGTCTGGTCGATGCCGCCGGCCGCGAGCTCACCTCGGGTCAGACCCAGGTGGCAGGCACCGATGCACTGGCCGGCGAGACGGTTCAGATAGCCGACTTCAGCTCGTTCGATCGGGAAGGGCACGGACTCGCCGTCATCGTGGGTTCCGATCGCAGCCATCCCTTCGACATCAGCCCGACCATCTATCACAGGCTCAAGTACGACGCGCTGACCTACTTCTATCAGAACCGCAGCGGCATCGAGATCGTGATGCCCTATGCGGGCGGCGCGCAGTGGGCCCGACCGGCCGGCCACCTGTCCGACAAGAGCGTTCCCTGCGCGCCCGGCGCCGGCTGCGGATATCGCCTGGACGTGTCCGGGGGCTGGTACGACGCCGGCGATCACGGCAAGTATGTGGTCAACGGCGGGATCTCGGTATGGACTCTCCTGAATCTGTATGAGCGAACCCAACAGCTTGGCAAGTCGTTAGCCGATTTCGGTGACGGCCGCTTGAACATTCCTGAGCGGGGCAACGGTGTTCCCGACCTCCTTGACGAGGTCCGCTGGGAAATTGAGTTCCTGCTCAAGATGCAGGTTCCCGACGGAGACCGTGCCGGGATGGTGCACCACAAGGTTCACGACAAGGAATGGACCGGGCTCGGTCTCGCTCCACATGAGGACCGGATGCCGCGCTTCCTCCATCCGCCCAGCACAGCGGCGACCCTCAACCTTGCCGCCGTCGCAGCCCAAGCGGCGCGCATCTGGCAAGACATCGATCGGACATTTTCCGGGCGCTGCCTGGCGGCGGCCGAGTTGGCCTGGCAAGCGGCGCAACGCCATCCAGCGGTCTTTGCACTCCCCGGCGGAGTGGGAGGAGGGGCGTATGAAGACAAGAGCGTAGATGACGAATTCTACTGGGCGGCGGCCGAATTGTTCATCACCAGCAACAAGCCGGAATACCGGCAGTTTCTCGCCTCCTCGCCCTACTTCCTCACAGTGGCACCGCGTCTGCCTTCGACCAAAGAGGGGCACGATGTGGCCTCGCCCATGACCTGGCAGGAAACCGCCGCGCTGGGAACGATCTCGCTTGCTGTCGTGCCAAATGGGCTAGGCGACAACGAAATTACGACGGCGCGAAAAGCCGTGACCAAGGCCGCCGACGCCTATATGCAAGTCCTGCAGAAGCGCGGCTACCGGGTGCCTATCGACTACGGCAAGTCCGGCAAGGCGCCCTGGGGCTCGAACTCCTTTCTCCTCAACAACCTCGTGGTTCTGGCCCTGGCGCATGACTTCAACGGCGGCCTACGCTACCTGAACGCCGTGGTTGCTGGCATGGACTACATTCTGGGTCGCAACCCCATGGACCAGAGCTATGTGACCGGCTACGGCGCCCGGCCCTTGCGCAATCCCCACCATCGCTTCTGGTCCCATCAGTCCAACCCGAAGTACCCATCGGCACCCCCCGGCATGATCTCCGGCGGCCCCAACTCCGGTCTCGATGATCCGTACGCGAAGGCCGCTCTGGCCGGGTGTGCGCCGGAAAGGTGCTTCGCCGACAATATCGAATCCTGGGCCACCAACGAAATCGCCATCAATTGGAACGCCCCTTTCGCCTGGGTGCTTGCGTACCTGGACGAGAAGGGCGCGACCCCGCCCAAGCTCAGACCGGCCCCAGCCGCGACTTCGCCAGCCACTGACGAAGCGGCCATCACGCCCAAGGCGGAACCAGCGCCCGAGACGGAACCAGCGCTCAAGCCCGCAGCAAAGGGCAAGGCGAAACGCGCAGCAAGGACCAAACCAGGACGCTAGAGGCAAACAAGGCGGCTCCCGGACGCGGCAAGCCGCCAGCAACAAAGAAGAAGCAGGATGAAGATAACCGACACGACAGACCGTTTGCCCTTGGGTCGATTTCTGGACACCTCGAATTGCGCTTCCTTCTGTCCCCCGCGCCCTCGGTCTTCTCTGTACCTCCCGTCGGCCCTGCCCCCCTCTATTCCCGGCCTCTGATTCATGGTATTGCCTTCCGCTATGGAAAACACGACCAAGAAAGCCGCGCCGGCTGTTTTGTGGGTTCCGTCGTCGTACTTGGCGATGGGTTTCGTGCTCTGTTCACTCACGCTCAGCAACACCTACGTCTTCAAGAACCTGGGGTTGCCGAATGGCACGATCACTATGCTGGCCGCGATCCTCACGTTGCCCTACGTGTTCAAGTTCCTGTGGGCGCCGCTTCTAGAGCTTTACAAGACCAAGAAATTCTTCGTCGTGTTGATGCAACTGGGCGCGGCGGCTTGCATGGCGCTGGCGGGACTGGCGTTGCAGTTGCCGGCGTGGCTGGCCATCTCCTTCGGCGCGATGATGATCTGCTCGTTCATGGGCGCCACCATCGACATCGGCACCGACGGCGTCTACGTCACCACGCTCGACGACAAGCAGAAGGCTCGCTGGGCCGGCATCCAGAGCATGGCCTGGACCGGCGGCCAGCTCATGGCCCAGGGCGCTCTGGTCTGGCTCGCGGGCAAGCTGCATGACGACTACGGCTACACCTGGAAGATCGCCTGGATGTACGTGTTCCTCGCGGCCGCCTGCATTCTGGCAGGCTTGGCCGCGTGGCACGGCGCCTTCATGCCCCCCGGCACCAAGGCCAAGGACGCACCCAAGAGCATGGGTGAAGCGATGGCCGGCTTCGCTCACGCGTACAAGACGTTCTTCCAGAAGAAGCTCATCTGGCGAATGCTAGCGTTGGCTTTCTTCTATCGCTTCGGCTGGTACCTGATCGAGAAGGTCAACAACCTCTTCCTCGTTACCGAAGCTGCCAAGGGCGGCCTCGGCCTAAGCAACAAAGCGGCCGCGGCCATCAGCGGCGGCTGGGGTGCAGCCTCGTTCCTGGCGGCCAGCGTGGTTGGCGGCTTGGTGCTGGCCAAGATCGGCCTATCCCGCAAGACCCTGATGCTCTATGTCGGCGTCCTCATCATCCCCAACCTGGCCTTTCTGGGGCTTGCCAGCTCAGAGTCTGCTCCGGGCAATTTCTGGCTCATCGCCGCCGTCTATTGCATTGCCATGTTCGCCTACGGCTTCGGCGCTGTCGCGCACATGTACTACATGATGAAGCAAATTTCCCCAGGGCCGTACCAGACCGCCCACTACGCCTTCGCCACCGGAACCATGGGCCTCTGCAACTTCCTCACCGGCTTCTTCAGCGGCAAGATCGAGGAGGCCCTCGGCTACCAGACCTTCTTCACCGTCGTGCTCTTCTTGACGATTCCGGGCCTGTTGGCCGCGTGGTTCGCTCCCTTCGTTCACAGCATGGGCGATGAGCCCAAGGCAGCTCCCGCCAAGCCGTCGACCGCCGACGCGTAGAGCGCATCGACCGACCAAGGGCCCGCTCCGTCCGGAGAATGGCAGGCCCTCAACCGGTCGATAGGGTTGTACTCGGAGAGACCGGCAGCCTCACCTCGAAACGACTGCCGGTGGGCTGGCGCGCGATGTGCACGACGTCGCCTGCGTGGTAGCGGGCCACCTGGCGGACCAGGGCCAGACCCAGCCCCAGGCCGGTGTCGCCCGAACTCCGCGGCCCGGGCAGGCGATAGAAGGGCGCGAAGATGTGCTCCCGCTCGCCTTCGGGCACGCCGGGGCCGTCGTCCTCAACCGCGATGACAGCCTGTGCGTCGACCCGCCGCACCTCCGCGCGAATCGCACCATCCCCGCCGTGCAAACGCGCGTTGACGAAGAGATTGCGCACCATGTGCCTCACCATGGCCCCTTCGCAGGAGAACGGCATCCGGTCGCCGGTGACCTCGGCACCGACCGCCTGGGCTTCCTCGCGCACCAGCGCCAGCAAGTCGATCTCCGCGACCGGGCGGCGGGGCACACCCGGCTGCGCCCGCGCCGAGAGCAGCAATTCCTCAATCAGGGAATCGAGTTCCACTATGTCGTCAGCGGCACGGCGCGCGAGATCGCCCCGCCCGGCAGGGTCGGATTCACCGGCCAGCAACTCCAAAGCCATCCGGATGCGCGCGAGAGGCGAGCGCATCTCGTGTGAGGCACCGGCCAGCATCTGCCGTTCCTGCGCGAGCAGGGCTTCGATGGCAGCGGCCGTCTGATTGAAACGCGCGGCCAGAGTCGCGATCTCGTCGTGGCCAACCACCGGCACACGGTGCCCAAGATCGCCGGCGCCCCAGCGGCGCGCGCCCTCGGCAAGTTGTTCGAGGCGGCGGGTGATGCTTCGGGACAGAGGCAGAAGCCCGATCGCCATGAGAACCGCCAGAGCGACCAGAAGGGGCAGGAACAACGGCCGGCGCGGCCCGACGTGACCACGTTCGCGCACCCCGAGGGTGCGTCCATCACCGAGCGGGGTGAGCCAGACCGGACCGCGCGGTCCCTGCTGCCAGC
>Ga0182021_10008469_pt1 | contig 12174 bp, 11 predicted proteins | sample 612E3MmetaG_FD_120493 | JGI IMG/M metagenome (GOLD analysis project Ga0182021, IMG submission 120493) | Permafrost microbial communities from Stordalen Mire, Sweden - 612E3M metaG (Illumina Assembly) | ecosystem: Environmental > Terrestrial > Soil > Wetlands > Permafrost | place: Sweden...
CCGTCGAATGTCGTCGTGCGCGCCGATGAACACCCACCTGTCGTGCGCGCTCCGGGAGAGGGTTGAATCTCCTCATCGTATGCCTTGGTGTCGACCTTGATCTCGCCAAGAACGGACGGCCCCAGGTCCGCGTCCGGCTGCGTTGCGGGCGGGTCGAGCGCCGCCACGGCGCCTGCGCGGGTCAGCAGCAGGTGCCCTTGCCGGCGGCGACCTGCTCTCCTGCCGTTCCGCACGACACGGACGAACCGCCGCAGCCGCAGGTCGGCGCGGTGCCGCGCAGCATGCCTCCGATTATTGCGGCGGCGCACCCGACGCCCGCCGTCACGCGCAGCGCACCGAAAGCGCAGTTGCGCGCGCACGCGCCGCACTCCATGCACGCTCCACGGTCGCGGATTTCCGCCTTGCCGTCATGCATGGCGAACACCGCGTGGGGGCATACCTCGATGCATTCCCCGCAGCCCGTGCAGGCAGCGGCGTCCAGGACAAGGGTCTCACCGTTCTTGATGTATCTCATTTGCATGGTCTTTCTCCTAAAATGAAGCAAGCCGCGCGGCAACGGAAAGCCCGATGCCTGCCACGAGCGACACGATCATCGGAATGAGCCCGCGCCGGACCTCCAGCGCCGCCCCCGGTTGACTGGTGAATGTGGATGAGCCCGTGAAGTTCATCGAGATGAATGCGGTGATCGGTGCCCCCGCGAGCACGATCCCGCCCGCCGTTCCCGGAGCGACACCGGCAACAATGGCAGCTCCCGCCGCCCAGATCGTGCCGAGAAGAGCCCCCTTCAGCGCAAATGCGCGGAACGGCACCCAGGGCAGGAGCGCGGGGAATGCCACCGCCCCGACGAGCACGGAACCGAGCAGCGGAAGGAAGAACTGGAAGAATCTCGCGCCGTATCCCGCAGCAACGGGCAGGGCGAGAAGCGCCGCACCCGCAATGACGGCAAGCATGAATGGCCACGCGTGCGCGAGCTCGGCCGGGGCGATGCTCATCCGTTCCCGCAGGCGGAAGGTGACCTTCCGCATCGCATCGTTTTTCTCCTGACCGGCGGCCAGGTAGGCCGGGAGATCTTCCGCACGGACGGGGCCGTACTTCACGCGGAAACCCGTGGCCTGCCGCACCTCGTGCGCGGCGACGCCTGGCGCGCCAAGCTGGGGCAGGATGACGGTCCTGTGCGACACGATGCGCGCAAGATTCACCGCCGCGATCCTGTCAATCAGCTCGCGGGTGCCGAATGTGCCCTTGCCGGCCGCGCACCAGACATTGATGCCCCGGGTGTCCAGGACGAGGATCCATGCGTCGATCCCCGCGAGCCGTCCGCGCAGCGCGTCGAATGTGAGCTTGTAGTTGGCCGTCACGAGCACGGGCGATTCCGGCGTCGGCTTTCCCACCGCATAGACGCCCGGAAGGACCGTGTAGCTCATCCTGCCGATGTCCCATCGCACTTTCCACCCGCCGAGCACGTCCGCCCGCGCGAGGCGCGTGGATACCGCCGGCACGCGCCTGTCCGCGGCCGGGACCGATCCCGTCACCCACGGGCGCCGCGCGGCGGCGACATCCTGCAGCTCGATCACCGCGCTTTGCGCGCGTCCACCATTGTGAGCCATTCGTGTCTCCTTCAGTCGTCCGTGTCCGACGCGCAACAGGCGGAGTCCGGCTGCATGCGCATCTGGTGCATCGCCTCGGCGAGGATCGACACGGACGCGATGACCGTCTTCCTCTTTGCCGCGGGAATGAAATCGAAAAGCCGTCCGTACGAGGCGTCGCACGCGGTGTTGATGGTCTCCGCCTTCTGCTTTCCGCGTGTCGTGAGACCGATCACCTGCTGTCTCCTGCTCGCCGGGTCGCTTTCCCTGCTCAGAAGCCCCGCGCGGACCATCACATCCACAGTCCTGCTCAGCGTGCTCTTGTCCAGCTCCAGTGCGGTCGCGAGCCCCGTGATGGATGTCGTTCCACGCTGCTCGACCTCCAGGAGCAGGTGGCATTGCGCGAAGGTCACACCGCAGCATCCGGCATCCGCGGAGAGGGAAAAGACGACCTCCCTCTCCAGCGTGCGCAGATCGCGGCGGAAACCCCTGATCCCCACCGGTGTTGCCATGGCGGCGCCCTCTTTCAAGTTGTAAACTGCAATTATTGTACTCTACAACAGTTGTATTGTCAACCATTTTTCCATGACGGTATTCCACAGCGATTCGTCCGGCGGATCGGCCGTGATCAGCAGAGGCTCGCCACGGACAGGATGCACGAAAGACGCGCTCCGCGCGTGCAGGTGGATGCCTCCGCCGGGATTGGATCGCGCAGCGCCGTATTTCAGGTCGCCCTTGATGTGACAGCCGATGGCGGCAAGCTGCGCCCTGATCTGGTGGTGCCGCCCCGTGTGCAGCTCGATCTCCAGGAGGTGATAGCGCTCGAGGCTGAGGAGCAGGCGGTAGTCAAGGAGCGCCTCGCGCGCGCCCTCGCCGGGACCGGGCACTGCCCAGGACTTGTTCTGCGCGGGGTTGCGGCGCAGCCAGTGCCGGAGGCTGCCCGATTCAGCCGGCGGGCGCTCCGCCACGACGGCCCAGTAGATCTTCTGCACACCGCCTTCACGGAAAAGCGCGCTCATGCGCTGCAGCGCCTTTTCGGTCCGCGCGAATATGACCACGCCGCTCGTCGGCCTGTCCAGCCTGTGGGGAATGCCGATGAACACGTTCCCCGGTTTTCCGTACTTTTCGCGCAGGTAGTCGCGCGCGCGGTCGGCAAGGGTCTCGTCACCGGTCTTGTCCGATTGCACGATGTCTGATGGCCGCTTGTTCACGGCGAGAATGTGGTTGTCCTCGAAAAGGATGATCGGCGCGCCTGCGGCCATGGGGTGTCCCGTCCACCTGTATAGCCCGGAGCCGCGCATGTATTGAAGTGCCACCCGGCGCCCGCAGGCGCCTATGCGCGATGATCCTTTGCCGCCGGGATGAACTTCAATGACAGGGAGTTGACGCAGTGCCGCGTGTTCTTCGGCGTGTAGCTCTCGCCGAGAAAAACGTGCCCGAGATGGGCGCCGCAGGCGACGCACGTGATCTCCGTGCGGTCCCCGTCCGCGTCTGTGGTCCGGCGCACCGCGCCGGGCAGCTCGTCGTCGAAGCTGGGCCAGCCGCAGTGCGAATCGAACTTGTCCTCCGACCGGTAGAGAGGCGCTTCGCAGCGGCGACAGACATAGGTGCCCGCGGCCTTCGTGGCGACATATTCACCCGAATAGGGTCTCTCGGTGCCCTTGTGAACGATGATCCGCTCCTCCTCGGGGCTGAGCGGGTTGAGCTTTGCTTTCATGGCAACGACCAATGTCCGAACGATTCGCGTCGGGGTCAAGCGGGGCTTTGGGGCGCCTGCCTGCCTGTCCGGCAGGCCGCAACTTCCGGGTGGCTGCCGTCCGGGGCTTCGTGTATCCTTGCCGCATGAGCAACGAGACAAAGGCCTGGGCACGCGACTATAAGCGCATCGAGCGCGCCATCGCCTTCATCGAGCAGAACCGGGAACGCCGACCGGATCTCGCGGAAATCGCGCAGGCCGCGGGGCTCAGCGAGTTCCATTTCCAGCGCCTGTTCAGCCGCATGGTGGGCATCAGCCCGAAGAAATACGAGCAGTACCTTACCAAGGAAGCTGCGAAAGCACTCCTGGACGAATCGGAGAATCTCCTCGATTCCTCACTCGATGTCGGCCTGTCGGGACCGGGCAGGCTCCACGACCTCTTTGTGACTTGCGAGGCGGTGACCCCCGGGGAATACAAGAGCCGGGGGCAGGGGCTTACGATCCGCTACGGATTCCACCCGACGCCTTTCGGTGAAGCGCTGCTCGCCGTGACCGACAGGGGCATCTGCGCGCTCTTCTTTGCCGCCGAAGGAGAGCGGCGTGACGTGCTGGGCCGGCTGCGGGAAGAGTGGAGCAACGCGCGCTGCGTCGCCGATCAGGGCGCCACGGGCGGCATCGTGCGGCGCATCTTTGCTCCCGCGCCTTCCGCGCAAGGCCCGCTGACTCTCTACCTGCGCGGCACCAACTTCCAGGTGAAAGTGTGGGAGGCGCTGCTCTCCATTCCCCCGGGGCATCTCAGCACGTACGGGAGGATTGCGCGCGACATCGGCCACCCCGACGCCCTGCGCGCCGTCGGCTCAGCCGTGGGACGCAACCCGGTTGCATTCGTGATCCCCTGTCATCGGGTCATCCGCAAGGACGGTGAGATGGGCGGCTACCAATGGGGCGTGGAGCGCAAGAGACTCATTCTTGCCTGGGAATCCGGCAGGGCTGTTGCGGCGGTCGGTTAGCCGGTGCGGCGACGGGTCGCGGCGAAACTGCGAGGCGACGCCACGAAGGAATACAATCCCGCCTCCACCCGCAGGGCGCATCCTTCGGGTCGCCGGGGAAGCACCTTGACCCCCGGCGACCGCGCCAGGGGGAGACCCGCCTCGGTGACGTCGGAGGCCGTCGCCCCGGGGATGATAACCGTTGCACTGGTGTTCGGCGGGATGGTGATGCGCAGGGCGAATGAGCCGTCCTCCAGGCGCCACTCCACGGACAGGGGGCCGTGCATCGTGCGGTGCGTGGCTTTTGCCCAGGAAAGCGCATCGCCGGGCCGGGGGGCGATGATGAATGACTCAGCCCCGGGAGCCGCGTCATCCGGATTGATGCCCCCGATCACGCGCCACATCCATTCGCCGACAGAACCGATGGCGTAGTGATTGAAGGAGTTCATGCGGGGATTCTGGAAGCCGCGGCCCTCCACCCAGCCGTCCCACCGCTCCCACATCGTCGTCCCACCATGCTCCAGCATGTAGATCCAGGAGGGCATCTCACGGCGGTTGAGGAGCCGGTAGGCTTCCTCCACGTACCCCCAACGCACCAGCTCCTTCATCAACGGCACGGTGCTCACGATGCCGGTTGACGGCGCTCCCTTGTAGGGTTTCAGCGCGGCCACCATGCGGGCGGCGGCTTTCCTGCGAAGCCCGACGGGAAGGAGGTCGAAATTGAGCGCCAGCGCGTAGCCTGCCTGCGTGTCGCCTTTTATCCGTCCGTCCTTTGTCACGAATGCGCGCATGAAGGCGGCGCGGATGCGACGGGCCAGCGCCCCGTATGTCGCCTCATCCTGCGTGCGGCCGAGCACGCCCGCCATCCGGGCGAGCGTCTGCGTCGAAAGCGCGAAGAATGCGGTGGCATAGATTTCCTTCGGCACTTCACCGCCCTTGCGGGGAAGACCGGGAATATCGACGAAGGTGTCGGCGTTCAGCCAGTCGCCGTAATACAGCGGGGTGCAGGTGCCATGGTCGCGCCAGATCAGGTCGGGGTTTTGCCGCAGGCTGAACTCCACCCAGCGCCGCGCCGAATCAAATGCCTCTTCAAGCACACGGGTGTCCCCATAGGCCTGGTACAGCCTCCAGGGGACGAGCACCGCGGCATCGGCCCAGCCGGGGTTGCCGCTGAAACGCATGTCTGAGTCGTAAGGGTGCGGCGCGAAGTCGGGAACCCGCCCGTCCGCCGTCTGTGCGTCGCGCAGATCGCGCAGCCACCGCGCCAGGAATGCCGCCATGTCCCGGTTGAATATGGCCGTCTGGCCGAAGGCGGTGATGTCTCCCGCCCAGCCCAGCCGCTCGTCGCGCTGGGGGCAGTCGGTGGGAATGCCCAGCATGTTGCCGCGCTGCGTCCACTGGATGGCCGCCATGAGCCGATTGAGCACGGGGTTTCCGCACTCGAAGCTGCCGGCCTCCGGCGCGTCCGAATGCAGCACGCGGCCGACGAGGCTCCACGATGCGGGCGCCCGCTCCAGGCCCGTGACCTCCACGTAGCGGAAGCCGTGATAGGTGAAGTGCGGCTCGAAGACAGACTCCCCGCCGCCGCAGATGAAATGGTCCTCCTGCCGTGCCCCCGCGTGGGGCCTGGCCGCCTCCAGCCGCAGATTGTCGCGGTACAGCATGCCGTCGTCGGTGAGAACTTCCGCATGGCGGATCCTCACATCGGTTCCGGCCAGTCCCTGCACCGCCAGGCGCACCCAGCCCACCATGTTCTGACCCATGTCGAAGACCCATGTGCCGGGCGCGGGCTGCGTCATGCTCACCGGCGCGATGTCCTGCGTGATGCGGATCGGTTCGGCTGCCTGGGCGACCATCCGGGGACCCGTGACGACCGAAACCTGCTTCCAACCGGTGTCGTCGAAGCCGGGTTGATCCCAGCCGTCGATCTCCCGGCGCGCGTCATAGGTTTCACCGTCAAGGATGTCCGCGCCGCGGATGGGTCCGTCCGTGGTGTAGCTCCAGCTTGCATCGGTGGTGACGACCGTCTCGGTGCCGTCCGCGAGCTCCACCAGGAGGTACGCGGCAAAGCGCGGAATCCTTCCATAGAAACCCCGCGTGATGCCGAGGAAGTGATGGCCCATGCCAAGCTGGCCCGCATACCACCCCGGTCCGAGAACGGCCGCGATGGCATTCTCCCCTTCACGCACCATGCCGGTGACGTCGTAGCCCTGGTACTGGACCTTTATCCGGTAGTCGGTCCATTCGGGGGTGAGCAGGGCATCGCCCACGCGGGAGCCGTTGAGACGCGCCTCGTAGAGGCCGAGGGCCGAGGCGAAGAGAACGGCGCGACGCGCCGGCGCCGTAAGCGTGAAGCTCTTGCGGAGGTAGGGCGACGGCGCGGATTCAAGCTCGTTCCACGTCTCCGACAGACGCGGCCCCGCCCAGCAGAAGCGCGGCAGGCTGCGCGGCCCTTCCTGCGCTAAGCCCATGGTCCAGCGCGCCTCGGGGCTCCATTCCGACGGGGCACCCGATTCGTCCCAGACGCGCACGCGCCAGGCGTACGCGCCGCACGGCGCCAGGTCTTTGCCGCCGCAGGCGACGTGCGCGCATTGCGGGGAGGATACCTTGCCGCTGTCCCAGACGATCGCGCCCGGAGCTGCCGTGCTCCTGGCGGCGTGCGGCGCGCCCTGCTTCCCCGCGCCGGTCGTCGGCCGCTGTGCCTGCGCGTCCCGGTCCAGTCGCCGTACCGTGATCCGGTAGGCGCTCTGCGCCGCGCCGCGGTGCGACGGGTCGCTTTCCACGAGCTCCCAGCTCAGCCGCGGGCTGCGTGCGTCGACACCGACAGGATCCGTCAGATACTCGCAGCGAAGCCGTGCGGGCTGCATCATGCCCTGACTATAGCGCTCCCGTGGTGGGAAGGAAAGATCGCCTCCGGGTGAGCCGGGTGAGGATCGCCTTGCATCGCGCCGTGCCTTCCCGATATTCTCATGCCTCATATGAAACGAAGAGACCATTCCCGGTTGATCGCCCACCTGGCAGCGGAGTACGAGCGGCGTTCGCCGAAGTCGGCGGCCCTTCAGGCAGAAGCGCTCCGCGTCCTCATCGACGGAGGAAGCCATACCATCCGGCTCCTGCGGCCATTTCCGCCCCGCATCGTCTCCGCCCACGGTGCATTCGTCACCGACGAGGACGGCCACCAGATCCTCGATTTCTGGCAGGGCCACTACGCGAACATACTCGGGCACAACCCCCCCGTGATCACGAGCGCCCTGGCCCGCGGATTCCAGGACGGCTTCGGGCTGCAGACGGGATTCACCGATGCCCTCCAGGTCCGGGTCGCGGAGATCCTCTGCGCGCGCACGGGGCACGAGCGCGTGCGTTTCACCTCCAGCGGGTCCCTTGCCACGATGTACGCCACGTTCCTCTCGCGCGCATTCACCGGACGCGAGCTCGTGATGAAAGTGGGGGGCGGCTGGCATGGCGCGCAGCCCTGGGGGCTCGTCGGTGTCGACTATCACGCGGAGGACGCGCAGAGCTTCACGCACGCCGAGAGCAAGGGGCTCCCGCATGGGACGGAGTCGCAGGTGATCGTCACGCGATTCAACGACGTGCCGATGCTGGAGGAGCTCTTTCGCGCGCACGGCAACCAGGTGGCCTGCTTCATCTTCGAGCCGTTCCTCGGTTCGGGCGGATGCCTGCCGGCCTCCCGCGAGTTCCTGCGCACCGCGCGCGAGCTTTCGACGCGGCACGGCGCGCTCCTGATCTTCGACGAGGTGATCGCAGGCTTCAGATTCTGCGCGGGAAGCAGCTCCCGGCTTTTCGGGATCTCACCCGATCTTGCCACCTACGCCAAAGTGATGGGCGGCGGCATGCCGGTGGCAGCGGTCGCCGGACGCGCCGACGTGCTGGCGCTTGCCGGGCGGGGGGGCGGGGTGAAGTTCTCCGGTGGCACCTACTCCTGCCACCCGGCGTCGCTTTCGGCATCGCGCGCGATGATGGAGCACCTCGTCCGCGAGGAGGCCACGCTGTACCCGCGCCTGGCCGCGATGGGGGAAAAGGCGCGGCGGACCGTGGAGAAGGCTTTCGCCGCGGCGGGCATCGCTGCACAGTGCAGCGGTGACGGCAACGACGCCATTCCCGGCAGCTCCATGTCGGCCGTCCATTTTCCGTACGAACCGGGGACGATCTGTACCTCACCCGAGCAGACGCGCAATCCCGACGTCTGCGACGTGGAGCTCGCCGACACCGTCGTGCAGCTCGCCCTGCTGCTCGATGACGTGTTCGTCATGCACGGGCTGGGCGCGGTGAGCGCCGCGCACACGGAGAAGGACATCGAGCGGCTGGGCGATGCATGCGCGCGGGCGGCGCGACGTATCGCCGTTTTTGCATAGGGCGCCCCAGGCGGCAATGGAAACGGCGCTGTCAGGGGCTATGCTTGGCAGGTATGCAGTGACTTCAGGAGGTATACGCATGAGAAGGATTCTTATAGTGCTCGTCGTCGCCCTGCTGCCCGCTATGGCGTTTGCTGATTTTCAGATCGGCGGCGTGGGCATGTACAAGGGTGACGTTACGACGATCTCTGCCGCAGGCATCGGCCTTACGGATTTCACCTTCGGCGCGGAAGCGCGTTTGAAGCTCGGTCTTCTGCAGGGCGGCGCGAGCCTGCTCTATTATCCCGGTGCGAGCTACAACTCGATCCTGGCCCTCACGGATATCGGCGTCTCATTGGACGTCGCGTTTCTCCGGCTGGGGCTCGGCCTCGGTCCGAACCTTGCCGTGAATCTCGGCAGTGCCGCCGCCACGCCGGTAAACGTCGGTTTGAATCTCAAGCTCTCTGCCGATGTGAACCTGGGCAGCCTGTCGATCGGGCTCGTTGGCTTCTACTATCTGAACGATTTCTCCGATTTTTCCAACCTCGGAACGATCTTTTCCAAGCTCCCCTGGATCGGGGTCACCGCGATGGTGAAGCTTTTCTGAGGATCCGATCGTCTCACGCATTTAGAAAGGTCGCCCTCCGGGGCGGCCTTTTTTGGTTGAAATCGCCCATGGCGCGGTATACACTCTTATGTGCGCTACCACACAGAAGAGGAGGAATTACTTGAAAAAAGCAATTATCGTGCTGGTGCTTCTGGCAGCACTGATCCCTGCCGCCGCGTTTGCTGATTTCCAGATCGGGGTTGTCGGTCTCTACGATATGCCGCTTTCCTACATCGACAACTCTACCAGCATCACGGCAAGCGATCTGTCGTACGGGCTTGAAGCGCGTCTGAAACTCTGGATTTTCCAGGCAGGCGTTTCCGCTCTCTACAGTCAGAACGGGGACATCCTCGCGATCACCGATCTCGGCCTGTCCTTCAATATCTGGTTCATGAGATTCGGCGTGGGCGTCGGGCCGATCATCGGTTACAATCTTGACAGCAGGGCGGCCGCGAATACCGGGTACTGGACGGTCAAGAGCACATTTGACATCAACCTTGGAAACCTTGGACTTGGCGTCATCGCCTATACTTTCGCTCCGGGATTGTCGGACCTGGGTTACTCACTCGCAAATTTCTCGGATAACACGGAGGTTGCGGTGACCCTGATGTTCAAGCTTTTCTAGAACATCTGGTTTCGCCACTTTGAAAGGCCTGCCGCGCGCAGGCCTTTTTTTGTTTGACACGGCCGCCCGCTGCCGCTACCGTAACCGCACAATGTCCATCACATGCAAGCAAGATCAGGCGGAACGGCTGGGCGCGGCCGTTCGGTTTCGCACCATCACCATCACCGCGGAGAACCCGGGGTCCGACCCTCGCTATGCCGAGTTCGCTGCCTTCCTTGCCTTTCTCCGGAAGGAGTTCCCCCGCGCGAGCTCTTCCCTTGTCTGGGAGCAGCTCGGGGACCTGGCGCTCCTGCTCACCTGGAGTCCCCCGGTTGCCGCGAACGAACCGGCGCTGCTCTTCTACGGCCACTTCGACGTGGTGCCCGCGGGAGATGAAGCTGCCTGGGCGCGTCCGCCGTTTGGCGGAGAGGTTGCGGACGGATTCATCTGGGGACGTGGCACGCTCGACGACAAGAACATCGTCATGGCGCTCATGGAGACGGTTGAGTCACTCCTGTCGAGCGGCTTCATGCCCGCGCGGACGCTGTACCTGGCATTCGGGGGCGACGAGGAAGCGACGGGCCGACACGGCGCGCAGGTGATCGCGCGGACCCTCGCCGAACGGGGCGTGCGCCTTGCCTGCGTGTTCGACGAGGGCTCGATCATCTCCGACGGCATCATCTCCTTCATCAAGAAACCCCTGGCGATGATCGGCCTGGCAGAAAAAGGATTCGCCAACATCGAGGTCACGGTGACCGGCGCGCCGGGCCACAGCTCGATGCCGGGCCGGGGGACCGCTGCCGGCGCGCTCTCCCGCGCGGTGGCGGCCATCGAGAAGAGCCGCTTCGCTCCGCGGCTCACGCCCGTTGTCGCGCGCTTTTTCGCCGCCATCGCGCCGCACGCACAGGGGGGCATCGGCATCGCGTTGCGGCTCTTGAAGCCGCTGTGGTTCCTCCTGCGCGGCGCGCTCACGGCGGATTCGTCGGTGGATGCCCTGCTGCGAACGACACAGGCAGTCACGATCCTCAGGTCCGGCGAGGTTCCCAACGTGATCCCTGGCGACGCGCGCGCCATCGTCAACGTCCGTCTCCTCCCGGGAGACACGACTGCAGGCGTGCGCGCGCGTCTCGAAAAGATCGCGCGGCGAGCGGTTGCCCGCCCCTTCTCCCTGGAGGTCGGCTTCGCTCCGCATGCGACGCTGAACGAGCCGGTGAGCTCGGCGCGCCTGGATCCTGCGCTGTGGAAAGCCGTGGCGGATTCCGTCCTTCTTGTCGAGCCCGGCGCCATCATCGCGCCGTTCCTGGTTCTCGGCGCCACGGACTCGCGGCAGTTCGTCGCCGTTGCCGATGCAATTGTGCGGTTCATGCCGACGGTGCTCACGTCAAAGGACGTGGCCCGCCTCCACGGCGTGGACGAGCGGATTTCGCTGGATAACTACGGCCGCATGATCGCGTACTACGCGAGCGTCATGCGCATCATGGCAGGCGTCTAGGGCAGCGTAAAGCTGAACCAGTCATAGTCGCCGTAGAGTGCGTATCGGTCCACCATGCTCCCGACTGGCATGACGACAAATGCCGATGGAGGTGCTCCCAGGTTGGGCCAGTTATTGTGCGAGATCGGGGTCGGGTTTGGCAGATTATCCGGCTCATATGCGTCCTGCGCGTTTGATGCCAGGTCGGCGAACGCCTTTCGCGTTATCAATGACGTGCGGACAGCCATGGCGTAGGGTCCATCGGGGTTCCATGAGGTGACCAGCACAAAGTATGTTCCCGGCGCAAGCGGCGCCGAGCTTCTATCGATGGTCGCGAAACCGCCCATAGAGGTATCGTTGACTCCTTCAAGGAACGTTCCGGCGCCTGAATAGAGCGCCATGATGGTGTTCGTCAAGCTCGAGCCCGAAGGCGAATAAGTCTCCAGCATCACCTTGTAGGTTCGGGCACCGTTTCCGGAATCGTAGACCAGCACCACACCGGCAGAGGCCAGAGTGGAGACGTTATTGGTCTTGTCTGTTTCCGTAATCACGCCGGCCGGATCAACATTCGCGTAGATATAGACGGCCTGGTTGAGGACACCGACCGGGATGGTGACCGAAGTGTTGATAGGCACGCTCGAGTTTCCTGCCGGTCCCGAAGAGACCGTGTAAGTGCCGATCAAGGGATCCGTGGAAGGCGCGAACGTGCTCGTGAGCGCAAAGTGGAAATCGACGTTGAATGATGCGGATACCCCGACGGGCTGGAGATTGTCCACCGTCAACGCAATCGCCAGACTTGCACCGTCGGCGACAGAGAGGGCGGCCGGGGTCAGGGTACCGGGTTTCAGGTCTGTCCCGATCGTTGTGAA
>Ga0182021_10008470_pt1 | contig 12173 bp, 9 predicted proteins | sample 612E3MmetaG_FD_120493 | JGI IMG/M metagenome (GOLD analysis project Ga0182021, IMG submission 120493) | Permafrost microbial communities from Stordalen Mire, Sweden - 612E3M metaG (Illumina Assembly) | ecosystem: Environmental > Terrestrial > Soil > Wetlands > Permafrost | place: Sweden...
AAATGGAAGTAAAGTCCTCAGCTGCAGATCTTTCAGTGAACGGAAAGCATAGTTTTGATAATGACTATGAATATCATGTCAAAATGCTTCTGTCGCAGATCCTGTCGAGGAAAAGATCAAAAAATAAAAGCAATATAACTGAATTCGGTGTCGTTGAGGATGATGGTCTTGGACGCACGTCGTTGTTATTGAAAATTATTGGCAAAGGGGAAGTAGCCAAAGTAGCATATGATATGAAAGCTGCAGGTACAGAAGTAAAAAATAACTTTAAAAAAGAAAAGCAAACGCTTAAGACAATTCTGAATCAGGAGTACGGCTGGTATAAAAATGATTCCTTAGCGAATCAAAAACCCGAGGCGAAGAAGTCGCGATTCAGGATCAAGTGGGATGACGGGGATACAGTGATGAGCAATCCCAATCCTTCAGTGACAAAAAAAAGAAAATAGAATAGATAATTTGCACAGGAAATAATGATTTTTTAACAACTGCATTGAAAATATTCCGTTATAAAACCTTCGGGAAGTATTTCTTACTTCTTTTTGCTGTATCGATTGGTATGGGTTCCCTGATCTATACTGAGAATCTTGTCAGAAAACTCAAGGTAGAAGAGAGAAAAAATGTACAATTATGGGCTGAAGCTACAAGGCTGATATCACTCCCTGATACAAGTCAGAATGTAGAGTTCCTTTCTACTATAATAGAAAATAATACTACTGTTCCGGTAATTCTTACTGATGAATCAGACAGTATAATCTCAGCAAGGAATTTTGACAATCATAAGGCAGATGATTTCAAATATTTCAGAAAAGAACTTGAAAAAACCAAAAAAGAAAACAAACCCATAGTCAATAATCTTGAAAATGGTCATTATAATCTTATCTACTACAAAGACAGTATAATTCTTACTATGCTTATATATTATCCATATATACAACTTGGACTAATAATCCTTTTTATTCTGGTTTCATATGAGGCTTTCCGTTCCTCGCGCAAGGCCCAGCAAAACCAGGTTTGGGTGGGAATGTCAAAAGAAACTGCACATCAGCTTGGTACACCTACATCGTCACTGGGAGGCTGGATAGAGATCCTTCAAAATAAATATCCTGAAATTTCGATTGCCAAAGAGCTTGCCCGTGATGTAGAACGACTCGAGAAGGTAACTGAAAGATTTTCACGTATCGGTTCCAAACCGTCTCTTTCAATAGAAAATATTGTAACTATAATTTCACGAACTGTAGATTATCTTAAATCGAGAGCTTCATCAAAAGTTAAATTTATTTACGATTATAATACTAAAAACGAGATTCTCATCCCGGTAAATTCTGCTCTTTTTGAGTGGGTCATCGAGAATGTATCAAAAAATGCCATCGACGCGATGGAGGGAAGCGGAGAGATAACAATCAAGATAGCAGAAAATGAGAAACAGGCACTTATTGATATCTCAGATACCGGAAAAGGAATTCCAAAGTCAGCTTTCAAAAAGATTTTCTATCCCGGCTTCACGACCAAGCAAAGAGGGTGGGGCCTTGGCCTTTCTCTCGCCAAGAGGATAGTTGAGGAATATCATAATGGCAAGATCTTTGTGAGACATTCTGAAGTAGGCAAAGGTTCCTGCATCAGAATTGTGATGAACAAGGATAAATTCTAATTGCTATATTTGCAGCCCATTATGAAACGAACTGAAATTGAGGTTATGGCCCCGGCGGGTTCTTATGAATCGCTAATGGCAGCTATTCAGGGCGGCGCTGACTCTGTTTATTTTGGAGTTGAACAGCTGAATATGAGAGCGGCTTCTTCCAATAATTTCACAATTGAAGACCTCAGGAATATAGTTTCAATCTGCAAAAAAAACAAGATTAAAAGCTATCTTACGGTAAACGTGGTTGTTTATGACCATGAAATTGAACAGATGCACAGGATAATCGATGCCGCTGTTGAGAGTGGTATTACGGCGGTTATCGCTTCCGATCTGTCAGTAATCAATTATGCGTCTGCGGCAGGTATTGAAATTCATCTGTCAACACAGCTGAATATAACGAATATTGAAGCGCTGAAGTTCTATGCAAAATGGGCTGATGTGGTTGTCCTTGCCCGTGAATTGAATCTTGATCAGGTAGCACATGTTTATAATAGTATCAGGGAACAAAATATCACTGGTCCTAAAGGAGAACTGATTAAGATCGAAATGTTTGCTCATGGTGCTCTCTGCATGGCTATTTCAGGCAAGTGTTACCTGAGCCTTCATGAAAATAACAAATCCGCAAACAGGGGTGAATGCTATATGACTTGCCGGAAATCGTATGTGGCTACAAATAAGGAATCTGGTTATGAGCTTGAGATTGATAATGAATATATTATGTCGCCCAAAGATCTTTGTACAATCGGATTTACAGATAAAATGATTGAGGCCGGAGTGAGAGTTCTTAAAATTGAAGGCCGGGCACGGTCAGCAGAATATGTCAAAGAAGTATCTTCCTGTTATGATGAAGCTTTAAAAGCTATTGAAGCCGGGACATTCAGCAGAGACAAAATTGAACTTTGGAGAATCAGACTTGCAACAGTCTTCAACAGAGGATTCTGGGATGGTTATTACCTTGGTCAGACTATGGGAGAATGGAACACAAATTATGGTTCCAGCGCTACGAAAAGAAAAATATATCTGGGCAAAATAACCAACTACTTTACTAAACTTAATGTTGCTGAGATCAAACTCGAAAACGGTGATCTCAATAAGGGAGATATAATTCTTATTACAGGGCCTACAACGGGAGTTGTTGAATATACCGTTGACGAGATCAGGGTTGATCTGAAAGTGGCTGAGAACGCTTTAAAAGGCGAATTATGCTCAATTAAAACGCCGGACTTTTTGAGGAGATCAGATAAAGTATATAAGTGGGTTGATTCGAAAGAGGCAACAACTACCATTTAAGTGCACTTGCCGCATCCAGTACTTTTAATGCATTTGCTTCAATATCATCAGTATCTGATTCAACGTAAATAAGGTTTATGCCGTTTTTTTGCTTTAATCCGAACAGGTAAGCCTTATCATAATAATAAAGCACAATTTCAATTGCTTTTGAAATATCCCCTTTCTCAATGGCGTCAATTGCATCTTTTGTTTTATCTCCCCCCAGCCTTTTACTTATTTTCAGTACAGATGATTTCAGCGATTGCTGAGGGTAATTTGCATATTCTTCTATAAGTCTTGGCAGCCTTGTTTTGACATCCAAAACAAGAATTACGCTGGTAGCCTCCTGCAAATTGAGATAAAATCCATCTGGAATAAACACACTGCCTATATTCCGGCTTTCATCTTCAACCCATACCGGGAACTCTCTATTTAATAGTTTCCACTCATTGTATAAAATGTTTCCAAATTGCTCAGTTGTAGGCTGAGGTGGTTGTCCAAGCGCACCGAAAGCTGAGCCTTTGTGATTTGCAATCTTCTCAAGATCAAGAACCTGTTGCCCCATTGAAGTAAGATACTGCAGTATATGTGTCTTACTGCTTCCTGTCATGCCTCCGAGAACAATCATCTTGCTTTTTTCAGACAATTTTTCGAGTACAAGGTGCCGGTAAGCCTTATATCCTCCTTCGAGAACAAATATTTCAAGATCTCCCATTGAAAAAAGCCAGGCCATTGCTTCTGATCTCATTCCTCCTCTCCAGCAGTGAACCAGAAGCCTGCTTTCGCTCGCAATACTGAGACCTTGCTCAAGTTTGGATCTTATTGACGGGCCTGTCAGGCTGAGTCCTTCAAGAATTGCGGGAAGACGGCCTTCCTTTTTATATTTTGTCCCTACAGATTCCCGTTCCTTGTCGTCAAAAAGAGGAATGTTGAATGCTCCCGGAATATGTCCTGATATATATTCAGAAGGTGACCTTACATCTACTATCGGAATATCTCCTGAAAGCTCCAGAAAGTGCAGTATATCAGTCTTTTGTATAAGATTCATGGGATTATCATTGTTACTCTGTGGCTCTCTGTGCTTCTCTGTTTGTTTCTGTGAAACTAAAATCAGGAATTAACACAGAGTTACACAGAGGGATCACAGAGTAACACAGAGGTACTTACTCTTACTTTTTAAAATACCTTGCAAAAAGCCTTTTAAGCTCTTCGATTCTTACAGGCTTGGATATGAAATCTTTTATTCCTGATAATTCTGCTTTTCTTTTTGTTTCAGGCATATTATCTGCTGTAAATGCGACAATTAAGATTGATTTATCGTGCTTCAGGATTCTTTGTGAAGATTCAAAACCATCCATCTCCGGCATGATAAGATCCATAAATATTAAGTCAAATTTATTATCCTTTGCAGCCTGGTAACCTGCCCATCCGTCATCCGCAACCTCATATGAATAACCAAGACTCTTCAGCATAGTACCAATTACCATCTGATTCATTTTGTTATCCTCTATTATCAATATTTTAATATCAGTTCTGACAGTGCCTATCTCAACAGAAGCAGATTTATCCTCAAGAAAAGGAAAACTGCTTTTTACTGTATCGAGCAATTCGCTTACATCAAATGGTTTTAAAAGATAATGATCTATTCCCAGAGTGATACAATTCAGGTAGTTACCCTTCATATCATTTGAGCTTATCATAATCATAATGAAATATTGTGATAATCTGTTTTCCCAGATATCCCTTGCGGCAGCAAATCCGTCGAATTCATCATCGTCAAAAATGATCACGAGGTTATATTTTTCTTCAGGATAATTCATATTTGCCCTGATCTGGTTCACTGTTGAATGCTGGAAAGTTGTTACCGTTACTGTAAGTCCCATCCGGTGCAATGCTCCTAATATTTCCTCATCCCTGTTCTGGTTACCGGAAATAACCAGAGTCTTTATTTTGTCAAATGTTTTTATCCCCTCCAGATTCAAGCCTTTTATTTGTCTGTCATTCGAATATGTAAGAATCGTGAATGTCACCCTGGTGCCCTGATCACCTGATATTCCTGAAGGACTGACTGCTATCAATTCTCCCCCCATCAGTTCAACAAGTTGTTTTGATAATATTGTTCCGAACTCCGAATCATCATTAGTCCTTATTTTCTTTGATTCGATATTTACAAAATCACCAAATATTCTTTTAAGACCAGCTTTATCAAAACTTCTGCCGGTATCGAGTAACTCGAATCCAAGAGTAAGTATTCCATCCTTACTGCTCTTAAGCAGGCAGTTCAGGCGGATTTCCCCCTTTTCTGTATTCCGGACAGAGTGGTTTATCAGGTTTGAAAGCACTTGTCTGAGCCGGAATGGATCGCCAATGATGCTTTCGGGCACAGTATCCCCTACAAAGCAAATAATACTCACATCATTAGTTTCCAGACCTGATTTTGCGAGATCAGTACAATAATTGATTTCCTCCCTTAGATTAAACGGAACCTCATCCAGGATCATATTTCCCGCTTCGATTCTGGAAAAATCCAGTATGTCATTAATTATGCTTAAAAGCACTTCGGTTGAACGGTGCAAAAGGCCAACAATATCTTTTACCTCTTCTGACATGTAATATTTTTTGAGCACATCAGTCATGCCAATAATTCCGTTCAGTGGGGTTCTGATCTCATAACTCATTCTCGCCAGAAACTCTGACTTTGCTGAGTTGGCCTTTTCCTCCTTTTTTCTTGCCGATTCAAGCAATGTTACATCTATGAGTATTTCCATAGTAGCTTCTTCTCCCATGAACATCAACTGAATGCTGTTGCGGTAAAGAACAATTTCCCCTATTTCTTTCTTTATAATCACAAACTGGTCGGGTTTAAATGCTCCGCCAAGGTTCTTCGAATAATAATCGCTCTCTCCGGGCAAAGAAGATTCAGGAAAGAGTTTACCTTTCATATCATTTTCGCTCTGATAAGAATATTGAAGTGCTGCTACCTTATTTGCTTTAAGAATTTCTCTGTTCTTATTGTGAACAATCACTGCCACAGGCATCTCTTCAATAAGTTTGAATAACATTTTTTCAGAGGTCCTTAAACTTTCTATCTCTTTTTTCTGAAGCTTAAAATATCGCAGGAAAAAGAAGATAATTGCCTGAATAAGTAATAAAGTTCCCAGTACAATCAGAAGGGAGTTTCTCATTATATATCTATGAAATCGATTCGTTGGGGCTGAAAAGACGATTCCAAGATCCCTCGATAGCAACTGGGTTGAATAGTAGGATGATAATAATTCTTCTCCTTTCCCATTTATGACAGCATTCTGCCGAATATTCTCCACTGATCCTGCAGCGAGGCCCTTTGTGATTTTGCTCATGTCAGAGTACACGACATTGTTCTGATTATTGTCATATACAATTTCACCCGAATCGCTCACTACCCATTGCCACTGGTAATCTTTGAGGTTAAATTCCGAAAAAAGAGTTTTGAAGTATTTCTGGTAGTCAACCGTCACAACAATATTGCCTATAGTTTCACCTGTTACTTTATTTATAACCGGCAGGAAATAACTGAACTTATTGTTTTCCCTTACCGGTTTTTCAACTTTGTATATTTCGCCCTGAACATGAAGTGTATATGGTTGTTCCAGCCAATCTCCATTATCATCCTTTTTTAATGTGAATTCATTTTTATTATTGTCATACAATTTTATCCCGATTACAAATTCATCATATTTTGAAAAAAACGTTTTCATTTTTTCTTTAGAACTTGCCTGGTTCTCAGGAATTGTGAAAAACGAGCTAAGATCCTCTGAAAAGCTGATCCTGTTAAAATCACTCACGAATCCATTGTTTGTACTGTCGACAGCGAGGCCAACGATTTGTACCTGTCTGTCAAGCAATTCTACTACATAGTTTACCTGCTTATTGTACAGACTCTTATAGTAGATATAATTTGCAATTATTATTATCAGAAATGCCGAGTAAACAAGAAAAAGGATTCTTCTCATTTGAACAAAATGTTTATCTACTAAAGTATATAAAGATAATTCAATAAAACCATAATTAATTTTTACCTGTATTTACCGTTATCTCCATCCATGATGTTCAGATAGCTTTTATACCGGAGAAATGCAATTTCTCCTTTCTCTACTGCATCCCGAACCGCACATCCCGGTTCATCAAGATGAAGACAATTGTTAAATTTGCACTCCCTGGATTTTATGAAAATCTCACGGAAAAAATGGTAGATCTCATTCCTGTCCATATCAACAACACCAAATCCCCTGATTCCGGGAGTATCAATAACAAATGCACCAAAAGGCATCTGGTGCATCTCGGGAAAAGTAGTGATATGTTTTCCCTGTTTATGATAATCTGAGATAGCTTCCGTTTTGAGATTAAGAAGAGGATTAAAATAATTTAAGAGAGTTGTTTTCCCGACACCGGAATTACCTGAAATAAGACTTGTTTTCCCTTTCATTAATTGTTTCAGGAAATCTGTATTTGTCTTTTCTTTCAGTGAAAGCCTGACGCATTCATAGCCAATATTTTTATATATTGACTCCAGGTATTCCATCTTGGCCAGTTCATCCTCGCCGTAAAGATCTGTTTTATTGATAATTATTATTGCCGGGACCCTGTAAGCTTCTGCACTGATCAGAAACCTGTCGATAAATTCTACAGGTGTTTCAGGAAGAATAATTGTTATCATCAGGAAAACCTGGTCAATGTTAGCAGCCAGAATCTGGGAATGTTTTGACAGATTTGAGGCTTTCCTTAAAATCCAGTTCCTCCTGTCGAGTACCTCAGTTATTATTCCCGAATTCGTTTTCCTTTCAATCTCAAATAATATGTTATCACCGACAGCTATCGGATTCGTAGTCCGGAATTCTTTAATTCTCAGTTTTCCTTTGATGGAACAATGAATTATTTGACCATCTTCTTTGAGAACCTGGTAACGGCTTCCAGTTGATTTTAATACAATTCCCTTTTCCAATCGAAAACAATTTGCGACAAAAGTAAGGAAAATTCCAGCCCTGCCCAACGATTTTTGCCCCTTCTTGAGATTGGAGCGCTCACCTCTTCTATATCAAGATAGCGCGATATCTTTTCGATAAAGATTTTCTTTTGTCTCGCACATACTCACCCAAAACAAGCAGAGACGCCCATTCCGGACGTCTCTGCATTGTTCAGTATTTAAATTCAGTATTTCTTAGTTATCCGATGCCATCAGCAGGAATGGTTTCATCTCAAAACTATGGTAATAAGGTCTTAGTCTTTCTGTATTATAATCTGAAAGCCGGACAATTTTTTTTGAAGATGTTACAACATCAATTGGAAGATTGTCATACCTGCCATTTTTAAGGACTACAATTCTACCATGTACACCTTTCAGAACAAGATCGAGTGCCAGATTCCCGTATGCCATCGGTACAATTGAATCAAGGGCATCAGGATCACCGCCGCGTACCATATACCCAAGTTTCTGATAAATTACATTAATTGTTTTGCCATTATTATACTTTGGTGACAGTTCTTTGAGTTTCGCAGACACCATATCTCCTATTCCGCCCAGCTTAGCATGACCGTATGCATCTTTCTCGCTATCGGAGAATATCATCTGTCCGCCTTTAAACATTGCTCCTTCTGATATCAGAACTACTGAATATTTACTTGGATTGTGATTTCTGTCTTCAACAAGAAGCTTTGTAAGTTGATCGATATCGAATTCATATTCCGGGATAACACATCTGTTGGCAGCGCCAGCCAGTGTCGGAAGCATTGCGGTAAATCCGGCGTATCTCCCAAATACTTCAAGGACCAGAAGTCTTTCGTGCGATCCGGCAGATGTCCTGAGGCTGTTTGTCATCTGAATGGTCCGCGAAATGCAGGTACTGAATCCGATGCAATAATCGGTTCCAGGAACATCATTATCCATAGTTTTTGGGATTGCGACAACATTGACCCCTTTTTTGTAAAGATGTACACCATAGCTTAGTGTATCATCGCCTCCGATAGGAATCAGATAGTCAACCCCAAGCCATTCAAGGTTCTTAATAATTTCTGGCGTAATGTCATTATATTCAGCATTATACGTGCTTTGAAGATGCTCAGGTACACTTGTCTTCGACATATGGCTTGGCCGTGTTCTTGATGTGTGAAGAAATGTTCCGCCGGTACGACCCGCTTTATTAACTATATCATCAGTAAGAACCTGAAAATTGTTACTGTTGTCTGCTTTTACATCTCTAATTAGTTCAGAGATACCAGCCCATCCCCTGCGAAGTCCGATTACTTTGTATCCTTCACGGTTTGCACGGATAGTTACTGCCCTGATAGCCGGATTTAGTCCGGGAACATCGCCGCCTCCCGTTAGAATAGCAATTACACCCTTAGTTGATTTCTGAGTTGCCATGATCTTTTGCTTTTTATTTGATTCCATTATTGGTAAATTTAAGACCTCTAAAGTATAACATTTTAATATTATTCCAAAAACAGTAATTATGCCTGAGAACCAACCAAGTGCAATTTCACAAAAGGGACTGTCAGTTCTGATAACCGGAGGAAACGGACTTATTGGAAAACATCTTACATCATCATTGCTGTCTGCAGGCTATGCTGTTTCGCATCTCTCCAGAAAAATCAGCCGGATTGAAAACGTCAGGGTCTTTTTATGGGATCCTGGAAAGCGAATGATCGATTCCGATTCTATTACAGGAATAGATTTCATCATTAATCTTGCCGGAGAAAATATCGGAGCAAAACGATGGACCATGGACAGAAAAAAAGAAATACTTGAAAGCCGTGCAGATTCTGTCAGATTTCTTTACCAGACAGTCAGTGAACGTGGAATTCAGCTTAAATCCTTTATTTCTGCTTCTGCAGCAGGTATTTACGGGACTGAAACGCCAGAGAAGATCTTCAGTGAAAATGATCCTCCGGCGAACGACTTTCTTGGCAATGTATGCAAACAGTGGGAAGAGGCTGCTGATCTCTTTGCCGGGTCAGGTATCCGCACTGTTAAAATCAGGACAGGAGTTGTTCTGGAAAAAAACGACAGTGCATTATCGAAGTTGATGAAGCCAGGAAAATTTGGTTTTTTGGTACAGACAGGAACCGGCCTGCAATACATGCCATGGATTCATATTACTGACTTATGCAATATTTATCTTAAAGCCATTGAAGATACGAATATGTTTGGTGCATATAATGCCGTCGCTCCCCGGCAAGTCACTCACAAGGACTTTATGCATGTTTTGTCCCATGTTATGAATGTGCCTGTTTTGCCGGTCCCGGTTCCCGCATTTGTGCTGAGAGCTGTTTTTGGGGAGATGTCAGTGGTGATCCTTAAGGGCAGCCGTGTTTCGTGTGACAAAATAACGGCTGAAGGTTACAGGTTTCTTTTTGATAATCTCGAAGCAGCTCTGAAGAATGTAATTCTAAGTTAGAACTTCTAAGATGTTTTGTTATCCGTGTTTTGAAATTACTTCGAGTTTTGAGATATCGACCACTTCGATGGTCTTTCCAAAGACCCTGATTATACCCTCTTTCTTGAAATCGGACAATGTCCTTATAACATTCGCCGTACTCATTCCTATATAGTCGGCAATCTCTTTACGCGAGACAGGCAGGTCGAAAACTCTTGACTTATAAATTTCATTGGTGAAATATAGCAAAACAAAAGCTACCCTGCCGATCAGATTTTTTTGTCTTATATCGAGAGTCTGAGAAATAATTTTATCGTTAATCCTAGATATCTTGGTAAGAAGACTCATTGCAAATCCGCCATTCTTCAAAAATAACTCTTTTATGTAATCCAGCTTAACCATGCATACAACAGAATCTTCAAGAGCTGAAACCGAATACTGGTAACGTTCCTCAGAAAATATACTCATGTTGCTAACGAACTCGAAAGGTCTGGTAATTGTTATTACCTGTTCATCTCCGTTTGGTATTCTTCTGTAGAGTTTAACAAGACCGCTTTTGAGATATTTAAAGTTTGTAATTTTTTCTCCTTCGTGATTAATTATTTCACCCTTTCGAAAAAACTGTTCCTCCTTGTGATCACATAATTCCTCAACAGTGGGATCTTCGAGATAGGAAAATACAACAGTTCTGAAATCGCAACTCACACATGAGCAGACTTTTTTCTTTTCGTTCACGCTTTATATTTTTCACAAATTTATCAATTTCCTGATCACATTATCAATATTCAATTTGTTTTATTCCCAAATTTGGCCCTAATTTGAAGCTCTTAATTTCATTATAAATAATTGCAAGTATGATTTACAGAACTGATTACCATATGCATTCCTCTTACAGCGATGGAAGATCAGTTCCTGAAGACTATATCTTTCCGGCAATTTCCGCAGGATTAAGCGAGATTGGATTTTCTGAACATCTTTCATTATTTAACAATTCTGCTGGCTTGAATATGAATCCTGCAATCATTCCAACATATATAAGTCATTTGCAGGACCTTCAGAAAAGTACAAAAGGCATTAAAATAAAGATTGGTCTTGAAGTCGATTATTTTGAAGGCAAGGAAGAGGAAATAAAATCTTATCTGAATCCTCTGCCACTCGATTATATTATCGGTTCTGTACATTATCTGGGTGAGAAAACAGTAGATGTCGGTCCTGAATTTTATGAGGGAAAAAGTATAGACAGATTATTTGAAGCCTATTTTGATTCAGTAGTAATAGCTGTTTCTTCGGGGCTGTTCGATATAATTGCTCATTGTGACCTGATAAGAATTTATGGCTATAAACCTTCCCTTAACCTTGAACCGCTTTATAGAAAACTCGCCAAAACAATGAAAATCCATAATGTTGCTTTCGAGGTGAATACAAATGGCCGAAACAGGCCCCTTGCTGACTTCTATCCCGATCGTCAGTTTCTACATGTTTTCAGGGATGAAAAGGTGCCTGTCTGCGTTAACTCCGATGCACATATGCCCTCACGGGTAGGACAATATTTTGATGAGGCGTATGATTTGCTTAGGTATATAGGTTTTACCGAAATGGCGGTTTTCGATAAAAGAGTGAGAAGAATGGTTCCGTTCTAGCCCCCCATCCCCTTTAAAGGGGCTTGTCCTCGTTCTTTTAAAAGATTCTTTATGTTTGAGAACTACCTCCCTTCAGAGGGGAAGAGGGGAAAAAAAACATGAATTATGAAAAATTCAATCATACCTTTGTTGCTTTTTATAGCTCATGTATTTGTAATTAACTCCTGCACTTCTAATAAAATTTCACTCATCAAAACAACTGGCCCCGAGGTT
>Ga0182021_10008471_pt1 | contig 12173 bp, 13 predicted proteins | sample 612E3MmetaG_FD_120493 | JGI IMG/M metagenome (GOLD analysis project Ga0182021, IMG submission 120493) | Permafrost microbial communities from Stordalen Mire, Sweden - 612E3M metaG (Illumina Assembly) | ecosystem: Environmental > Terrestrial > Soil > Wetlands > Permafrost | place: Sweden...
AAATACACAGGGAAAAGTAGATCGGGGTAATTTAATTTTATCCCGCTTCCCAATAGTAAATAAAAACGATGTGTTCTATGACGTACCTTATGGAATATATTTTGATGACGGAAAACAAGATTTTTCTATTTTTCCAAGAACAATTCAACACGCAGAAATACAAGCCGGCAATCAAGCAGTGAATGTTTTTAATACCCAAGGAATTTGGGGATTAGATGGGGATGACAATACGAGGAGATTACGGATGAGTAAAATTATAAGAGATCAGATAAAAGACAAAGAAAATGTCATTCTGGCCGGGGATTTCAATGTAAGACCCGATACAAAAACAATTCATAATATAGAAAAAGTATTAAAAAATGTATTTAAAGACGAACTAGTGACAACATTTAACATGAAAAGGAAAACAAATCCAGGATATGCAACTGCTGTAGTAGATATGATTTTTATTAGCCATAATACGGCAGTAGTAAGTCATAGTTGTCCACCAGTTGATATTTCCGATCATTTGCCGTTAGTTTGCGAGTTTAATATTAATTAAAATAGCTTCTTGATATTATTTCCCGCATATGCAACCAAAAGAATTTCATCTTGACTCTTGCAAAATGAGGGGAAGGCCCCTGGGAAGTTCCAAGTAATTAAAATGTGTCAAGTGGAGAAAGCTCAACAAGGTGCTAGAATTATATTAATCCGGTTTTTTGTTTTCCTATAGATAAGTAGATTAGAGGCATATCTGATATGGACAAAAAATGTCTAATTTGCAGTAGATTAATACAAAAATTTTTATCAAGGGATTGAAGCAGGTAAGATACTGTGACGGATGTTGTATAAATGCAAATGGAAACAGAAACAAATTAGCAAGATTAGCAAACTAGTAAAAGACAAAGCTTTGCTGAAAAGAGCATAGACCTCAAATCTTCGTCTAAGACAATAACAGATGCCATAAACCTCTTGTGCTAATTTAATCTTGAATAAGGTGTAGATATTCCATTTTGGCATATTACATTATGGAATATAGTATATAGTTAATCAAATGGGCAAAGTAATCTTTACGAAAGACCATAAATTAATAATCGAAAAACTTAAGCAGGCTCGTAATGATGCTAAGTTGAGTCAATATCAAGTTGCTAAAAAGATGGATAGAACCCAGTCTTATGTTTCAAAGATTGAGTCCGGACAAAGAAGGGTTGACGTAATTCAGTTGAAGGAATTTGCAAAAATTTACAAAAAAGATATTGGTTATTTTTTAAATTAATCTTATGAATATAAAAGATGTAAAAACCGCTTTTAAGGTTGCAAATGTGATTTTAGATAAGGTGCATAAAGAAAGACGCATAAAATTCGTTTTTTTGGATGAGGTGCATAATGAAAATGGAAAAAAAATAAGTAAAGATGTCCTTAGGGATGAGGCTGGTAGGATATACCTAATTGTGTCGAATTCGGAGATTATGAAGATTGGTGGATCTGAATGTAGGGGAGGAATCAAGACAACTATGTCATTCTATCAAGGTGGAATGCAAGGTGGCCCAAGTATCCGAACTTTTGGGATTCATATTTTAATAAAAGAGGAGCTTGAAAAAGGAAATAAAGTAGAAATATATATGATAAGCTCGACTAAAACACGAATGAAAGTTAAAGGCTTATTTAGCGAAGAAGAAATGGAAGTATCTGCTTTTCGAGATATGGAAAGAAAATGTAAAAATGATTTTATATCAGTTGAAGGAGAGTTGCCTCCTTGGAACTTTCAAGAAAGAGGAGAAGTTTGGCGACAAGATATTCTTAGAGCCCATAGCGAACATAATAGAAATAGAGGAAGTCTGACAAAGAACATTAATTCCTAGGTGGGCAGAATATAATCATTTCATGTGATTTTTTGATATGATCTTCTCCATTTTTTATTCTATTTAATCCAATTCTAGTTTCACCTTGGCCCATTGTGTATTGCCAAATTGGGAAAAATTGTTTATATTTCTTGTAATATTCCCTTATGGTTGGACAATTGTTATAAGAGAGAATAAATCCTCCCTTGTGTTTTTTCAGTAGATCTCTTAAAACCTCATGAGGGAACCCCTTATGATGAACCGGTATATTTCTCATTGGATAGATTCCTTTAAACATTTTCGAATCTTCCCCTATGTAATAAGGGGGATCGCAGTAAAGAAAATCATTGGGATGATCTTTTATTACTTTCTGGAAATCCGCACATTCTACTTTCAAATTTTTAGGATCAAAATCTCTAATTCTTTCGATAATTCTCTTGTATGTATCCTTATTTAAATAGATTTCAGAAGACCATCCCATAAAACCCGGCCCATAAGATAGATTAAAATTATAAACATAATAGACGGCAAGAGTTAATGGATCCAATTTGAGTCCTTTTCTCCAGACGTCATTTAATATTAATCTAATTTTCTCAAAAGTTTTTTTATTTGGTTCTAATTTTACCAGCTTTTTATAAAGAAGCTTTGGGTTTTCGATTTGATATTTCCAATAGTTACATAAAATGTCAAAAATATCATATCCAATGACCTCTAAATCTAAATATTTACTTATTGCAATTTCGATAGATCCTCCCCCGAAAAAAGGAGAGATAACCCTCTTTATATTATCCGGTAACAGCTCAATTACATAACCGACCGCTAAGCTTTTGCCTCCTGCATATCTAATTGGAGATAGCGCAACCCTTTTATATTTAATTCTTGTACCTTTTATACCGATTAGAAACTTTTCTTTCTTTTCCTTTAATGTTAAATTAGCATCTATGGACTTTTTTATATTTTTAAGCACATTAAGGATTATACACCATTAATTATCTGAAAATATAGGTCGCAATAGGTGTAAGTTATTTAAATGTGACCTTCTTAATTCGGAGAATAATTTGCATTCTCAGCCGTGGTTATGATGATTTTTGAAATATAATTATGGTTAGAGAATTAAAACTAATCCTTATTGTTCTTTCTAAAATTGTGATAGGAGATGGAAAGGAAATATCAACAAGAAATGTAACTCTTGAAAATGATTTCGGCAATCTTGAATTAGTAAATCTTTTCTACTATAGTCATCAGCAAATTTTATTCACAAAGGTAGTTGGCGCACATGGTGTAAACGCATTTCTTTATAAATTGAAAATAAAGAGCTTATTTTGCTATGTCCGGACCAAAGCGGAGGCGAGGGAAAAGGTTGTTATTTCTTTAGGGATGGCTCCGGTGTCTTTGCCGAAGATCTAGACAAAGACGGAGGGATATAATGAAAATCCTTTTTAAGGATTAATTATTCCGCTAAACTCTAACCGGCATAGGCTTTAGTTTGAATATTTAATGTTTTCGTGATATGCTTTCATGCCATGTCAATTGAAACCATACAGAGAAGCGGATTTCTCAAATTAAAGAATACCGGCGAGAAAGTAACCCCTATACAGGAATTTTCCCTTATCCGTCCCGTCGGAGTTATGAAAGATGTCGGGATCATATCGGATGATGAAGTCTCGGTATACGATGACGGAGATAACCGCCGTAATTTTGAAATCAAATATTTAACAAAAAGGCAGATTAATAAGGCGAATTTGATAGTTTTGGGAAGAAACGGAAAACCCGCCCGCCTCAAATGGAAAGAGAATCTATAAGAGAATGGTTTTGGGAGAGATCTAATACTCTATATATACACCCAAATCTTGCAGTAAAATTTTGCCTTTTCTACGTATATCCAATAAATCTTGATGAGTCGTATGGGGAGTTATAATGGGTTTTATTCTTAAATCAAGGCAGTCGCCTAACGAGGGAGTTATCTCTCCGTCATTTCTTTGTTTTCTCGGGTTATACCAGACTTTTCCGTCTACCCATACAATATCAAGCGAAAGATCGGCTCTGCTGTCACCTGACCCGATTTCTGAAGTCACTCTGCCGGTTAATTCTCTTACCGCTGGTTTTAAAGTTTCCTTTCTCTCTTTGCGACTGAGCATTTTGAATTTCTCCTGAGGTGTATATCGTTCAAATCCCTCTATGCCTGAGTAAACAATATTCTTCCTTACCTTATCCATTTGCTTATGTCCAGAGCTATTCATTGCTTCAATAAATATACCCTCATCTTTGTCAAACACCGATTGTAAGAAATAGGGGAAGTTAACCCCAAGTTTGACTGCTGCCTTTTGGGCCAGTTCATGAACAGAGCTTATGTTCTCAGGTAACTCCCAGTACAATACTTCCCTTGAAAGAAGAATATCGGGAAAACCCTTGATACCGCTTATTTCCGGAAGTTTTGTCGTCAGCATAAGATATCCGGGGAAATTTTTTATCGGGTCCAGTCTGATGGGGGAATCTACGGGAAAAATGTCGGACCAAAGGCCATATTTAATGCCGAAATCCCCATCTTTGTCTATAGCCTCTTTCGCCATTTTTCCCTGAAATACCGCCTCAGCCTGCTCGCGGGAATACCCAAATAATTCCCTTCCTGAGTCTATTAGTAGATAGTTTTTCATCCTGTCTTCGGCGTTCGAAGCATTTTGGAGTAGGTCTTTGATGTTGCTATCCATTAGCTTTACCCCCTTTAACGTCTGATAAACGGCAGCCGACACATATCTTTCTACGGATTGGGGGTCTTTTGGGAGGACATAATTAAATTGCAAATTATAGAGTTCAGTGCCACGAAGCTCTTTCTTCCAGTTGATTTCCGGTCCGGGTTGAAAATTTTCTTTTCCTGCAGCCATAAGGAAAGAATAATATCATATTATAGGATACAGAGCAAGTAGAATAGAAGGGGAGGGACTAAGACTACGGGAAAAATCTATAAGAGAATGGTTCTTGAAGACTAGCGCATCTTAATTCTTACACTCTATCCTTTTGAGATGAACTGATTTGTTTTCATCCAAGTAAACCTTCATAACAAAACTGAATTTATCCGGTTCAAGAGCCAGAAAAAAATCGCTCTTTGAATACTTTGATCTGGGTTCTGTTAGATATCCGATTCCTGACGGATGAGTCATTAAGTTTTTTCTAATTGTGTCCATATCCAAAGGTTTATTCCCAAAATGACCTTTTATATATTTAGCCAGCATCAGATCTTCATTATCGTTAGATCTGCCGTCGGTACAGAATAAATGCACGATTTCAGGATTTTCTTTTTTAATGTAATTTATTACCGCCTTAGCATTGGCAAAACTTCCGGTTATGATATCTTCCGTATGTTTTAAGGCGCTGATAACCCCTTTTGTTCCCAAGGTTGTCGTATGAACAATAGTTTTGCCGGAAAAATCAATATCTTTTATCTCGGTAGGGGAGTTACCGTAATCAAATCCCGGAAGATTAAGACCGTCTCTTTCTCCCATTAAGATATATTCGGGATTTTTCTTTTTTAAGCCGTAAGCCTGAGAAAGATCGGAAACGATTATGTAGTCTTTGGGGTTGTTATTCATCGCATAGCAGGCAGCAGTGAAAGCCCTTAAAACATCAATCACTACCACCAATTCATCTTTGGCTTGATGTATATTCCGGTCGTTTGTGATGATAAATTGCATTTCAAAGATTATATCACAGGGAAAAAGCAATAATAAACCAACCAATAGCGCTAACACGTCACCCCCTCGGAGGCAACCTTAGCTGATGTTGGAATTTAAGTTCTGATATAATAAGGAGCATGATACGCCCGACCGCCGAGAATCCAAAAAACGTAACAGATACGGTAAATAAACCGCTTAAAGACGGAGGCCAGGTGTCAATCCGCCGGGTAAAGGAAAAGGATTTACAGGAACTGAGTGAGTTATATGTAAAAGTTTATACCGCAGATGGCGTAGGAGAAAAATTGACACCTGCCGATGCGACAAAAACCTTAGAATATCTATACGATAAAAATCCCGCATTGGCTTTGGTTGCGGAGGTAGAGGGGAAAATTGTCGGGGGAAATTTTTGCGACGTTGAAAATGAGAAAGGACAAAAAGCTCTTGATGTCAAAGAAATCTTTGTTGATCCGCAAATGCAGTATAAGGAAATAGGTGAACAACTGATGGCGGAAGGGATCTGTCGGGCGGAAAAGTTTTACGACACAAAAGAAATAGGCTTAATCACTTTCGCTAAAGGCCATGCCGGAAAATTCTATGAAAGTTTTGGACTAAAGTCAGCGGAAAGTTTAGTATTAATGAATTGGGAAGTAAAGGAAGTCGTTTCTAGTTTAAAAAATAAAGTTCGGGAAAGAGCGGAAGGGGGAACAGAGGCTAAAAAGTAAGAAAGGATGCGGTATTCTGCAATTTTTGTTTCTTCCGGTCTTTGTCTTAATCCCCGTCCTTTGGAAAAGGAGACGGCGTCAAAGGATTCGGATCGGACGATTTGGCTGATTTATCCGGTTGGGCGTTTGCATCATTAACCGGAGGCGTTATCTCTTGGGTAGTATTTACATCCTTATCCATATAGACTTAGTATAAGTAGCCCAATAATACATCGCAATAGTTATTTGTCACTTAGAAATACTTTACACATAATGATTGTTTAATTAGTCTTATAGAGTGCTATAATCATCCTTTATGACAGGATTAGAGGGTGGTAGGCTTGTACCGCAAAAAAATATTTCAGAAGGACTTAAAGAGCAAAACAAACGTCTTAAACCCGGACAGAAGTTGCTTCTGGCCGGCCATTCGTTCTTAGCGGCTTTTGCCTCTGAGCATGATATCAATAGAATTCCCTTCTTTAAAAATAATCTTAATGAGGATTATTTAAATAATTTAATGAAGGAGTATCTTTCAATATACAACTTACTTTCGGGATTGGTAGGGAAAGAGAATGTCTTGGTAACAGATAATTATTTGGAGGTAGGAAGAAATACTTACAGTAAAAACGTACATGAGGAAGCCAGGTTGCCGGATGGAAATCTTAATTTACAGACAATCGCCGCTCCGTTTATTACCGATTATTACCACTGTTGGCCAAGGGACGCTCACTGCTTGATTAACGGAAAAGTTTTAACCAATAAAGACACCTGGACCGTTCAGGATAAAGATATTTCAGTCTCCGGTCTTGGAGAAGGAGGAAAAGTCCTGGTTAAAGACCAGGCCATACTTATCACACCGGATATCTATAAATCATCTAGGGATGAAATAGGAAGACTGACCAAAGAGGGGTACCGTATAGGTGTCCTGCCCTTTGTAGATCCTGCCAAGCAAAAGCATGAGTTTAGAATTGACCACATTGACGGTCATGCGTCACTGATTAAAGACAAAGATGATAAATTAACTTTGGTCGTAGCCGATTCATACTCCCGCCAGGGAAAAGACACGATGAAATTTATCAGAGAAGGCTGTAGTGCAACCGGTGCCAGAATAGTCGAAGTTACCGATCAATATCTTCCGCCTCTGTCGCTTAATTTACTGCAGTTTGAGGATAAATCCATAGCCATGACAAATAGTTTCTCCAGGGACCTTGAAATTACGTTAGATGATTTGGTCGGAAAAGATAAGGTATTTATGACGGAGATTCCCATAACATATATTCCAAGACTTGCCCACGGGGGGATAAGGTGTTTGACTAACACAATTCCTTCCTGGGTTATAAACGATTATAATTCTTCAAACATAAAATAGCGGTAAATGCAGGTTAAAGTTACGGGGAAAATATATAAGAGAATGGTTTTTAAGGATTAACCTTTTTCCTCCTTGAGTCAGTTTCATGGTCGGCAATGAAAAAACAAATAAAAAATAAAATCAGTTCGGCGGAGAAAATCCAAATATACGGATGTTCAAGAGTAGCTCTGTAACCATTCCATACCGTTATCAGAATAACACTGATAAAAATGAAAGCTACCCCTGATTTCGGAATAAAATACCAAAAACCTATCATTATTTATAAATAAATTATACCCCATTTATGGATTTACCGGAGCAATTTGACTTCTTAACAGCGGAAGAGTATTTTGAGTATAATTAAAGCTGGTATGCGTAAATTCATAACTTCAATTCTTATCCTTCTTTCAGTTGCCGTTGTCGTAACCTTTATCATCTTTGTCGTCAATATAGGTTCGAATAATATGGCCTCACAGCGACAACAGATAACTGTCATAAAGGCAAAAGACCTAAGTGTCTTAAAGATATCTGCCGTCGGAAAATCAGTCTCCGGGGGAGTAACTTCTGACAATTACGCCTTTAAGACCAAGGGTAACAATGTAATTGAGCTTGGTATCAAAGGTCATTCTTCTGTTTCTTCAAAACAAGGTATAATCAATTCTTTAATTAAAATTGCTAAGGCCAGTGATGATGTTTCCAGTCCATATTTTAAAGCAGACAAGTGGGACGGAGAATCCAATTTCTCTCTCACTTTCAATGATGCAGGAAATTTTAACGTAATACTTAATAATGGAACAGCTATTTCCGAAGACAGTAATTATAAGTTTGAATTTGCACCGGTTGATATAAAACAAGGATTCAATGATGAAGGAGGTTTAGATGTGTCTATTACCTTAAAAAAAGCGCCACCCGGCAATCAACTATCTTTCTCCTATGACAGTCAATCAGCCAGAGCATTTCTCCAGCCAAGTCTTACCAAAGAATGGACAGTAGGACAAGACTTAGATGACGGTAAAACAGTAGGTACAGTTACAGATACGGATGTTTATGATAATAAAGGAAATCCGATAGCCCATCGTCCCGACTATGTGGTTAATGCAATCGCTTTCTATGGGAATCCGAATCAAGTCAACGATATGGTGGGCGGTAAACAATATAAGACCGGTGAAATCGGGATGCTTTACCGTATGAAAGTCACCGATGCCAATAACAATACGACATGGGCTGATTGGTCTATTCCGAATGGTACCACACTTTGGCTGACAATTCCATCTGCCTTCTTAGCCTCTGCGGTCTATCCGATTGTCTTATCACCTGCCGGGGATACGTTTGGATATACTACATTGGGCAGCACTTTATCGAATGGACCGTGTAGAAATACTGTGATAGTGGCTGGGCCACAAACATTTCTCGGTGAAGCAGCTACTGGTGTAAGTATCAGCATAGGTGGTGCTATTCCAAGTGGAACTGCACATGTACAAGGCGCTGTTTATGATACATCTAGTCCCAATAATTTAATAGTAAATTCTAATACTCCTGCCATTACTATTAATAGTAGTGTGGCACAATGGTGGACTGGTACATATATTACACAACCAACTTTTACTGCAATTAATTATTTTATTTGCCATATAGGAGATACTACATGGTCTATATCTGGGCAATTAGCTTATAATTTTATTACAGGAGGTTTCAATACTAAAGGAGCAGGTGGCGAAATTTACGGAATTTGGCCTTCCACTATCACGCTATCGACTTTTTTCGCCAGCCAAATACAGCCCTCTATCTATGTCACCTATACGCCTCCGACTGTAAATTTTAGCGGAGGGATTAATCTCTCCGGAGGGATTTGCGTTGGAGACGCTGCCTGCCCCTGGGCCTGCGGAAACAATGTTAATTTTACCTATAAAGGCTCCCAGGCAACCTACGGAACGGTATCGCATAATGGCATGTGTTGGATGAACAGAAATTTGGGAGCTTCCCGGGTTGCTACGGCCTACAACGATTCCAACGCTTACGGGGACCTCTTCCAATGGGGCAGATTGGATGATGGCCATCAAACCAGAACCAGCGGAACAACCACAAACCTTTCCGGTTCAGATAATCCCGGTCACAGCAATTTTATTTACGGTATGGGTAGTCCTTATGACTGGCGCAGTCCTCAGGGCAGCGGTTGTGGCGGCAATTCCTGTCTCTGGCAGGGAGTTTCCGGTGTCAATAACCCTTGTCCTTCGGGCTGGAGGATACCGACACAAGCCGAATGGACAACGGAATACGGAAGCTGGAGCTCCCAGGATTATAACGGCGCTTTTGCCAGCCCCTTAAAATTAACAGCAGGCGGCTACCGCAGCTACATCGATGCGTCGCTCCTCGATGTTGGTAGCTTCGGTTACTACTGGAGTTCGACGGTTAATGGCACTCTCGCCGACTACCTGACCTTCGGCAGCGGCAATGCGCTCATGAATAGCTATGGCAGGGCGAACAGTTATTCTGTTCGTTGTGTCAAGAACTGATAAATAATCCGACTATTTGACTATTTGGTTTTTTGTAATATGACCATATTGATTTAAGATTTTTTGTGGATAAAATCACAAACACAAAACCGCAAACCATAAATAAATTACAATGACTCAAAATATATTTAAAAACATAAGCTAAGACAGGAGTCTGGAATTTTAATGAAAATCAAACAAAATCTATTTATTCTCGTTTTCCTTCTTATTCTCGCCGTTGGGATTTTTCCTTTTCTTTTCAGAAAACAGCAAATCACCCAAAATGCATCAGTATCCCCCACAACTATTCCTATAAGTAATGTTCAAGTTACACCTATTGCAATTGGTTCCGGCAAGTGTCACGCGGTGCAAATTGATTCCTCCGATTCTCAGGCAATTCTTCCCGATCCATTGTGTACTCCCGGAGAAATTGACCCTAATGTAACACAGGACAATCTGACTGCTACCGTCTGCCATTCCGGCTATACCCAGACAGTCCGTCCTCCTGTTTCATATACAAATTCTCTTAAAAAACAGCAAATTATTGATTACGGATATAGAGATACGGCAATGGGGGACTATGAGGAGGATCATTTCATTTCCCTGGAGCTCGGCGGAAGTCCCAAGGATTCCAGAAACCTTTGGCCCGAACCCCACTCGTCGCCGAATGAAAAAGACAAAGTAGAAAACTATCTCCACTTACAGATTTGCTCCGGAAAATTAAGCCTTCTTCAGGCGCAAGAGGAGATTACTAAAAATTGGTATGAAATTTATAAAAAAATGTCTTCCGGGAATTAATACTTATACGGATGGCTTCTCCAGTAGGCAAACTGCTCCGGCATATCGTCAATTTCTTCCGGTTTTTTATCGTAATGTGTATTTGTGATGAATGCCTCCGTTATTTTTTGTATTTGAAGAGGAAGATTATTCCTTTTTCTTCTGGAATCGGCATATGTATCTAAAATCACCGATAATTCTTCGAAAGCCGATGTCTTATCATTCAGCGAAATCGTTATTTTACGCAGGTTGCTGGAGTCATTTTCTTCAAAGAATGGAAAATATGTATCTCCCGGATAATTGGACTTTGGGTGAGGCGTGACATATAGAATATTTTTGATAAGCGGTCCGTCAGTAACCAAGAGGTCCGTACCCGCAGCATTCGCCACCACTTCGATACTTAATCCGGTTTCTATATTTCCCCTGGCGGGACTATAGGTGCGCCTTGCTTTGCCCGTAAAATATAAGCCTCTCGGTTTTATAAAATCCAAACCGTCCAAGACTCCGAATTGGCGGAAACAATCAAAATCTTCCTGTTTAATTTTTATCATTACCGTCGGAACTTTGGCAAATAACTCAAGTCCGGTTCTAAGCTTAGTTCCGTCATCTTTTTCTCTTAAAATTTCCCTGATTCCGCCCTTTTTCCAGTATTTGGTCTTGATCTTCTCAAGATTTTCCTTAAAAGAGAATCCTTCCAGAATGCGGTCAATTTCGGGTTGATTAAGATTTGTCTGTTTGTTATTTATCCCTTGTTCCGTCTCCAGTATCCCTGTCATAGGAACGAATAATACATCTTATAGTACTAATTGTCAAGCCACAAAAGAGAACGCATTTGAGGGCTAACCGGGGCTATATTTAGGCTTTTGCTTTCCAGAATTGGAGATCCTGAAAGGTCATTCTTTTCTTGGCGAAGCGGAAAAGATAGATGATTTCCAGAATTCCCAGCGTATTCAGGATAAGTATGGCAATAAACCAGTTCTTTTGAGAGTGTTTTGCGGCTGCCCACATGGCAACACCTTTCCAGGCCAAAGACCAGATTATTATGACGAATTCCAAGATGTATGGTCCGACAGTTGAGTTCATGTATTTAAGATTATCATAGCTCCCTAAGCTTTGCAAGTACTTCCAAAGTCGTATAGAATTGAGTAATGAGGATTGGGATTTTCGATCCGTATCTTAATACCTTAAGCGGCGGGGAAAAATACATGTTGACAATTGCCTCGTGTCTGGCCATCGAAAATGAGGTACTGGTCTTCTGGGATGAGACTCAGGAAACCGAAATAAAAAGGATAGCCTCCAAAAAATTAGGATTAGATCTGTCCGGAATCAAATTCACCGGAAATATCTTCGCCAAGGATGTCTCG
>Ga0182021_10008472_pt1 | contig 12173 bp, 12 predicted proteins | sample 612E3MmetaG_FD_120493 | JGI IMG/M metagenome (GOLD analysis project Ga0182021, IMG submission 120493) | Permafrost microbial communities from Stordalen Mire, Sweden - 612E3M metaG (Illumina Assembly) | ecosystem: Environmental > Terrestrial > Soil > Wetlands > Permafrost | place: Sweden...
CCTGCTCGAGAAATGTCTGCAATCCTGGTGATAAAGTCATACGCTATGTGTCCATTGGCGAGATGCAAGGGGCGAGGCGGAACCTCGCCCCTTTTTGGATTCTACCGAGGTCGCGGGTCAGAATCCTGCAATAAGGAGATCAATTACTCTCCGAAGCTGTATTCTTTCACCGGGGTTATGGTACCCTTCTGAACCTGGAAGACAGTGATGGAGACCACTTTCAAGTCTCCGGTTTCGTTGAATTCCAAATGTCCGGTCACACCCGTGAAGGGGGTGGCTCGGATGGCATCCGCAAGTGCTTTTCGCCCAATGACCAGATTGCCATTTGCATCCACGGTGGCTACCTTATCAGCAGCCTGGAGCAGAATAGTAGCTGCATCGTAGGAACCGGGACCATATGCCACGGGGTCTCCGCCAAATTTCGCCTTGAAGGCAGCCAGGAAATCTTCATACCCAGCAGCGCCACCCACGGCACCAAAGGTCATGTAAGCACCCTCAGCCGCCGGTCCAGCTGCATCCGCAAAGGAAGGTTGAGATTTAATTCCATCAGGACCGAAGAATACGCCCGTAAAATTGGCAGCCCGGAATTGAACCACCAATTTCATGCCTTCGGCGTCCATTCCACCAAAATACACACCCTGCGGGTTGCCCGCAATGGAAGTGGATACCACAGCTGAATAATCAGACTCTCCGCGGTTGATTCCCTCGAACGAGGTCACAGTACCCCCAGCTGCGACAAAGTCATTCTTGACAGCGGTTGCCAGACCCTCTCCATAGATGGATTGATCGTCGATAATGGCAAGAGAGGTAAGGTTTAGAACTTTCGTCAAGTAGTCCACTGTCACCTGAGCCTGAAGGTCATCATTGGGAACAGTGCGGAAAACATTTTCATAACCCTTGGCCGTAACGGCTACAGCGGTACCTGAAGGGGTGATCATCACTACATGGTTCGCAGCATAGATATCTTCTGCCGGGACAATGGATCCGGAACACATTGGTCCCACGACACCCAATATGTTCGGATCTGCTGAGAATTGTTCAGCCACGGTTACGCCCGCGGCACCTTCGCAGGCGTCATCCTGTGCATCGGAGGCAAGTGTGAAACCGTGAAGCGTTCCGCCGAATTTTTCAATTGCTAGATCGACGCCGTTAAGCATGTCGGTACCATACGCGGCATAACCTCCCGCCAAGGCGGAAGACAGTCCTACTTTGAGGGATTGACCTGGAGAGATGACAATACTTCCCCAGGGATCAGTCGGAACGCTCGTGCTGCTCACGGATGCGGTTGTGGATGCCGGTGTGGCAGTTGAACCGCACGCGGAAACCAACATAACAACAACTATGGAAACAACAATTAAAAAACGGGTCTTCATTTCTTCTCTCCTCTTAGCTACTTTTTATGATTGAATATTGCCGATACTTGCACGAATCTCTTGCAAGGTATTTCTCGTTTCATAGGTCCAGGCGCCTCCTAAAAAAAAGACCACCCTGGTTGGGCGGTCTTTTGATTTTCTTCTTCAAGTGGATGATCTTAGTTTACTGAGACATCCTTTACCGGCCAACCATGCGTGGATACGCTCCCATAATAATCATCATATAGGAGTAGTAGGAAAGGTTGGCAATGAGAATGAAGGATTTCGTCATTGTTTTATTTTGATTGGTAAAATTTTGTCAATTATATGTGTATTGAGATTTTTGTCAAGGATGCGCATTGCATTGTTATTTGAAATTGAAAAGTAAACTGTAATCACTTCAATAGTGAACTGGTCGTCCATGATAGATTTCTTCGAAAAAGAGGGCATCAAGGGTCAATTGCACAAGCGCTTTTCCAATGTTCTGGAAAAGATGATCAAAACCTTTTTGTAAGCGTAACCGATCTACTCTTCATGCTCCCGGTTCAGCTTATCATCCTGATCGTGCTGATCTTTCTGCCGCTTGATCCGGTTCTGAATTTGAATTTTCTCTAATTCTGCCTGATCTATCAAGCGTTGTTTGAGCTTCTTTTCCTGTTCAATTTCCAATTGCCTTCGATCCTGCTCACGTTTTAATCGCTTTTGGATCTGCTCTTTCTCCAGTTCCTCCTGGGCTTTTTGACGCTTTCTTTCTTCCTCATCTTGCTCGCTCATTTCTGATTTTTTTTCATCGCTCATCTCATATTCCTTCCATAAAACGAATCAACAACTTGACCTCATCTGATATCTTCATTTTATACGAAATCCAATAAATGTGACATGAACACCTTTCTCTGAAAAGTTGATAATAAACCTGTTGGTTCAAACATTACATCTTATACTTTCATACCGTTAAGGTTCATTATTATTGGGAAATGTTTTATCTCACTTTCCAGAGTGCTATAATCCAGCCACAATCAACGAGGAGATCCCGTTTTATGAAAAGTTTATTGGTGATTCTGGTATGTGTTCCCTTGGTTGTTCTGGCTGTTGGATGTCAACCTTCCCAGAAAGCTCCTGTTCAAACTATGCAGGCTTTCCTGACAGCTTTCACCGCCAAGGACGAAAACACTTTGGTCAGTTTGACGTGTAAAGAATGGCAGGATCAGGCACTGCTTGAGTATGATTCCTTTGGCAATGTCACCACCGCATTGAAAGATGTTTCCTGCAAATTGGTTGGGCAGACGATGAACAGCCAGAACGAAACCGTTTATTCGGTAAACTGCACCGGAGCCATTTCGGCATCCTATAATGGTGAACTTCGTGCCTTTGACCTGAGCAAGCGGATATACCAGGTGGTGGACCGTGGGAGTTCTCTTCAGGTTTGTGGATACTAAACTTATAGGTTGAACATGACGAATCGATTCGGGTTCATTCTTATTGTGATTTCATTATTCGTTTCAGCAACAGCATGCGGCGTTACTACTCCTACATCGAAACCTGTTCTCACCCTCTCCCCCACCCCAGTTCCCGTTATTACCGAAGCCACAACCACACCGTCCCCCCAGGCGTTTCAGCGTACTGTGGACGATTGGCAGGATTGGCCCATCCTGCCAGTGGTGTCCGAAAATGCCAAAGCGATATACGAACGTGGTTTGCTGCTTGGGACGGATCCCCACCGGTTTGTGGTGTTTGGGGATTGCCAAAGCGTGCCCAACGTGTTTATGGCCCGTTACGATCAGGACACGACCCTTGTTTCACAATTGCCCGCCGATCTGCAGGAAACCATTCATCAATTCTCTGGTTCGTTCCAACAATCCGATCCCACGGTTTGGCCCGGTTCAGATTTCGCTTCCATGCTGGTGTCCAGTTGGATCGAATATGAACGAAGCACCATGACCGAATCCATTCGCAACGATCCCAGCTATAACTTCAGCTACTGTAAGGATAATGAATCACCGTTGGACTGCGTGCTTCGAGTGAGGAACCCTTCGATTGTTCTGATCAATCTCGGAACGCACTATGAAGTTCGCAACTATGGCTACCTGACCGATATGCTGCAGCAGTTGATCGATCATGGCGTACTTCCGGTTCTGGCTTTCAAGGCGGATAACAAGGAAGGCGACGAGCATCTCAACCAGGAGATCGCCCAGGCAGCCATTCAATTTGATATCCCCGTGTGGAATTTTTACCGGGCTGCTTCTGCCCTGCCCAATAACGGCCTCAAGCAAGCCCCCGATAACATCAACATATACCTGACCGATGAGGGGTTGGAACTGCATCGGTATTCGGCACTTCAAGCCCTGGATTCTGTCTGGCGGCAGCTAACAGCCAAATGATCTCTCTTCATATAAAGATATACAGGCCGGTCGGTTCAAGTTCACCGGTCTGTTTCATTTCAGGATGAAAATGAACCGGCTGATATAATTTGAACGGAAGAAGGAGTGTCCACTTGCCTGCCTGGTTAAAACCCATCTTTTCCCGCGAGAACCTTTGGGCCTTTCTGCTTGCGTTGATCATCCTGGTGCTGTGGATAGTAACCATGAGTACGGCGCCTTCATGGATCTATCAGGGATTTTAGGGGTACCTCTTTTTATCCCATGATCCCGGCTTTTCTCCCATGACCATTCTTACAGTCCTGATTCTCGCTGCCATTGCGCTTCTCCTTCGGCTCACCTTTCGTCTCAGAGGGAGAGGCTGGGCCCTGTTGATTGCCAGCCTTCTGGCGATCTTCTGGCTGCAGCCTTCCATGCCTATCCGCAACCTGGATTTCTGGTTGCCTGTCCTGACCCTGTTCTTAACACTTTTTGCCTGGGAGATTACCGCTTCCCCGGAGGAACGCCTCTCCGATCACAATCTCGCTACCCTTGCCATCATCGCTGGCGTCATCCTGTGCGTCGGGCTCACTCGTTACTTGAGCGTAACCGGCATCCTAACCCCTTCCCAACCCCCTCCCACGTGGCAGGTGCTGGCTGGGATCGTGCTCCTGGCAGGATTATTCTTCGCAATGAGGTCAGCAAAGAAGACCATCCCTGCCCTGCTCTGGATCGGATTCACCCTCATCCTGGGATTCTTCATGCTGTTGAAACTTCCCGGCCTGGCCGGGTTGACTTCCTCCGGGTTGCACCTTCTGATGGGGCAATCGACGACCAATGCTTCCGCATTGGACATCCGCTGGCTGGGTTTTTCCTATGTCGCCTTCCGCCTGATCCACACGATCCGCGATAGGCAATCGGGGCGCTTACCCCAAGTGTCCCTTCAGGAATACTTCATATATGTAATCTTTTTCCCTTCCTTCACCGCTGGTCCCATCGATCGCATAGAGCGTTTCATTACGGACCTGCGTCAACCGGTTCCCATGACTTCTGAAGACCTGGGGGAAGGTGCCAAACGACTCGCCGTAGGTCTTTTCAAAAAATTTGTCGTTGCCGATACCCTGGGTTTGATCGCCTTGAGCGCGACGAATGCGAGCCAGGTTCAAGGTGCAGGTTGGACTTGGCTGCTGCTCTACGCTTTCACCTTCCAGATCTACTTCGACTTCAGCGGCTATACCGACGTAGCCATTGGCATGGCACGCTGGTTGGGGTTCAGGCTGCCCGAAAACTTTAACCACCCCTACCTGAAGCCGAACCTGACCCTGTTCTGGAACAATTGGCATATAACCCTGACCCAGTGGTTCCGCGCTTACTTTTTCAACCCGGTCACTCGCGCTTTCCGTTCAGCCGAAAAGCCGATCAACCCTGTCTTTATCTTATTGGTCACCCAGTTGGGTACCATGCTTCTGATCGGGCTGTGGCACGGGATCACCTGGAATTTTGCCGCCTGGGGGTTATGGCATGGGCTGGGGCTGTTCCTCCAGAATCGCTGGTCAAATTGGGTTCGCCCTCACCTGACCACGCTGGAAGGGCGCCCAGTTCCCAAAGCCCTGCTCACCGGATTGGGAATTTTATTGACGTTCCATTATGTTGCCCTGGGATGGGTGTGGTTTGCCTTGCCCACGATACACCTATCCTTGACCGTTTTTGGAAAGTTGTTTGGAGGATGAGGATAGCCCCATGAACGCGAAGTTCATCCGCAATACCCTGGTCAAAACCGCGATCCTGCTATTGGCATTTCTTATGGTGCTGGGATTTGTGAACTTCACCCCATCTATTTCCCGGTTGTCCATTTACAACCATCTGGTGCCCGGACGGGTTCGACTGCCCTATGGCGACACACCGTCCAGATCCTACAATTTAACGGTTTCAAATCTGGATATGATGCTGGCTTCGCATCTGATCAGCTCAGGCAAAAAACCTGCCGATGAATATCGGGTGATCCTGCTGGGCGACTCCTCCATTTGGGGATTCTTGCTTAAACCCGAGGATACTCTGGCGGGCCAATTGAACTCGATGAATCTCCGCACGCAGGATGGCAAACACATTGTTTTTTATAACCTGGGATATCCGACTTTGTCCGTGATCAAAGACTACCTGATCCTGGAGAAATCCCTGTCCTATCAACCCGACCTGATCATCTGGTCGGTTACGCTGGAATCGCTGGCGGAGAAAAATGCGCTGCAATCCCCCATGATCCAGCCAGCCGATCTTCAGAGATTATCGACTCAATTTGGTTTTCCTTACTCGACGGATCAAAACCAGGATCCGGTTTTAGCCTCCTTAACCCATGCTCGAATCACTCTTTCCGATTGGTATCGACTGCAAATGTACGGATTCATGTGGGCCGCGACTGGAAAGGACCAGGATTATCCGCTGAATCCAACCCCGGCTCAGCGGGACCTGGAAGCTGACTCCTCCTTTGAAGGCTGCCCGGAGGGAAGTTTTCCCTGCGTGCAAGCTTTGTATGATGTTTTAAAGACTGGGGTCCAGAGCACTTTGGGGACACCGATCTGGATCGTGAACGAGCCCATGTTGGTCAGCAGTGGGTTGAACAGTGACACACGATATAATTTCTACTATCCCCGCTGGGTTTATGACCAGTACCGCTCAGACATGGCTGCGATGGCCCACGACGCAGGTTGGACATATCTCGATCTTTGGAACCTGGTGCCCGAAAACGAGTTCACCAACAGCGCCATCCACCTGTCCCCTACCGGAGAAAAGCTCATGGCGGATAGCGTCGCTGCTCAAATCGAAGCCTATCTTCATCATTGATCTGGAGAATTGCTGCCAGAGTCCATATTTTGAATCTCACTGAGGAATTATGTCTAAGGAAGAAAACATCGAGTTTTCAGAAAGATTAGGAAAGTTGATTTCGGAAAAGATCCTCAGGCAGCCCAAGCGAAAATTAGAACCTTCGGAAAAGCTGATCTCCAGCGGGTTGATCGATTCCTTCAGCCTTGTGGATCTGGCGCTGCTCGTGGAAGATGCGTACGGTGTGCACCTTGATGATACCGAGTTGAACTCTGGGGTTTTCGACACCCTGGACCAATTGGCGGTACTGATCCGATCGAGGAAATAAGTAATCGGAACTGCGATTCGATCCTGTAAAGAGCTGAATCCATGCCAACCCTTACTGAAACTCTCAAACATCAATACGAGGATCATGCGGATGAAGTGGTCCTGCATTTTTTGTCTTCCAGTAAACCCGACCTGCCCCTGACCTACGCATCACTTCTGCAGGGAGCTGCGGGTTATGCCCGGACTCTGGAAAAAAATGGCGTCCAGCCGGGTCAAGTAGTTATCCTGATCTTTCAGCACAGCCTGGAATTAATCCTGGCTTACTTCGGATGCATCCTGCGGGGAGCCATCCCTTCCATCATGCCCTTCCTGACAGAGAAACTGCTGCCTGAACGGTACCGGGCGGATCTGCGTTCGCTCCTGGAGATCACGAAACCCGAAGCCATTTTTACCTATCGTGAATTTGAAAATGAAGTTCGCTCCGCAATAGCAGATGGGTCATCTGTCCGGGTTGTAATGCTGTGTGAAAATGCGGATGCACCCCGCGAACCGGATTTTAATGCGCTTGGCGGCCTGAGTCGAAGACCTCAGGATATCGTTTTATTGCAGCATTCCTCGGGCACAACCGGCCTGCAGAAAGGTGTGGCACTTTCCCATCGGGCCATTGAAAACCAGCTGAACCATTATCGTAAAGCGCTCCAAATAAATGAAAAAGATGTCATCGTTTCCTGGTTGCCTCTTTATCACGATATGGGGTTGATCGCCTGCTTCCTGATGCCCATCCTCCTCAATATTCCTTTGGTCCTGCTCTCCCCCTTCGATTGGGTGCGCGCACCCTGGAGGTTGATGAAGGCCGTCTCGGACTACAAGGGGACCCTTTCCTGGTTGCCTAATTTTGCCTACAACTTCTGCGCGCAAAAAGTCCGCGACCGGGAAATGGAGGGAGTGGATCTTTCCACCTGGCGGGCCGTTTCCAACTGCTCTGAACCCATGCGGTACGAAAGCCATCAAGCTTTTTATGAAAGGTTCAAGGGATACGGGTTGAAATGGGATACCCTCTGCACCAGCTACGCCATGGCGGAAAATGTGTTTGCGGTCACGCAGGGGGGAATTGATGAACCCGTGATGATTGATGAAATCGATCGTGAGGCCATGCAGTCCCGGAAGCTGGCCTTACCTGCGAAAGATGACAGACCCCGTGTGAAACTGCCTTCCGCGGGCAAACCGATCGAGGGAACATCTGTCCGCGTTTTGGATGAGCGCCGGAAAGATGTCCCCGATCGAACCATCGGGGAACTGGCTCTGAAAAGCGACTGCATGCTGACCGGGTATTACCATCGTCCGGATGCCACCGAAAAAGCCATCCAGGACGGTTGGTACTTCACGGGTGATTTTGGCTATAAAGTCGGCGAGGAAGTGTTTGTTTGCGGACGCAAAAAGGAATTGATCATCGTGGCTGGTAAGAACATCTACCCGATGGACCTGGAAGAACTGGCCATGCAGGTAAAAGGGGTACGTGCAGGCAGGGTCGTGGCATTTGGAGTGTTCAACGAGGACATCGGTACAGAAGAGGTAGTCCTCGTGGCAGAAGTCGATACCCTTGATCCCCGGGAACGCCAGGAGATCGAGAGTGAAATCCGCCAGACCGTGACCCGCGGTTCCGCGGTGGCCCTCCGGCAGGTTCACCTGGTGGGGAAAAAATGGTTGATCAAAACCAGCAGTGGAAAGAATGCCCGTCTGCAAAACAAGGAAAAATTCCTTCAGGAAATGGGCTGGAATTGATCCTGCGATCGGTGGCGAGCACAATCTTGATGAGAAGCGGAACGAAGTTAGGTCCGACCATTTCCAGTTAGCTGCACCCTGGATCAGGAACGCTGATGAAAATCCAAATTCGGGGTTTTATGCCTTTCATGCAATCCGGAAGGTTCTTCATCCTTCGAATTCTTAGAAGTGTATTTGTTTTTCCAAGGTTTTTATTTTCGGAATGCTTCCTGTTGTACAATAAATTCATTATCGAATTCGATCAAGGAGAAAAAGATGGCGCTTAAATCAAGAATTCCTGCAGTACTCGTCTTATGTTTGCTCGTCCTTACCAGCTGTACCTTTCCGTTTTTCAGCTCTACCCCCACGGTTCAACTCCCACCACCAGCAACACAATCCTCAACATCGGGATCCGTGGAGGCAACCACCGTTACCCTCCCCCTCAAGATTGTGACGGTCACCCAGACGACCAAACCAATTCCAACCAACACCTCTCAGCCAGTTCCGACCAACACATCTCAACCGATTCTAACAACAATATCTCCCCTAAAATGGAGCCTGGTCGGGGTCGGCTGCGTTTCGACTACAAACATTGAGATCACTTTATCCGTGGGGGTTCCCGCAACAAGTGTCACGGGAGTATGCGCAGGCACCCTTCCCTGCAACACTTCCAGCCCGATCAAATATGCCTGTCAGTTGGTGCCTCATAAAGATGGCCAGGTGTATTGCCAGGGGCTGCTTGCCGATACGGGTTCCGCTTTAACCGCCTGCCTCCAGCTTCCCTCAAGCTCGGCACCGGTTTGCAATACTTTTGACAACTTCGAACATTACCTTGCCCCTTGCACCTGCGCTACGCTTTATACCGACAAACCTTCCTGCAATGCAGACGCAAATTGCCTCTGGAATACAGTTAGTTTGAAGTGCGGGAAAAAGCCATAAAAGGAAAAGATCGAATTTTCATCAATCAACAAAGAGGCTGCCCCAAAGTGAAGAACGGGCAGCCTCAAATAAGTTAGTGAACCTGGAACAGATCTAAACCGTCACTTCATCGGGGATCTTCATATCGTGGTTGGCTTTCACCACCTTTTCAGGCACCTTGAAGTCCAGCTCTGCACCAGCCATCTCGCGCACATAATTCTTGATCAGTTGGTCCCAATACTTTTTGGTGACATAGTAGATCCGTCCCCCACCCAGCTCGTGCTGCTGGTCGGGCCATGGATAGCTGGGTTGGGCCATGCCTAGACCCCAGCGCATCCAACCGTTGTAACTTTCATAGGTGGCCCACCATTCCTTGTTGTTCAGGATCTCGAAGGCGTAATAAGCCTTGGCATAATACATCACCGCCCCAATGCGGCCTCCGCGCGTCAGCGCCATCGTATGCAGGCTGATATTGATATCTTCATTGAAAAGACGCCCATTGGCAAAACCGACCCACTGTCCATCGATTAAACCGACAAAGGTATATGGATCCTTGAGGCGTTTGCGATACCAGCCAAGTATCTCGGCGTACACTCGCGCACCTACTATGTCGTAAAAATCACGCCCGATATCCATGACCTTCTTCATATATTCGAGCATCTTGGGTGCTTCTTCGAGACGTGCTTCCCGAATATACAATTCTCGGCCATCCTTCAGGTGAACCAGAGCTCCAGGCCAGGGTTTGAGGTGCAAAGCGGGACCCTGGAGTACAGCTTCCACTTCACGCACATCGATATCCAGCTTTTCATCAGTGACTTTTTCAGGAATTTCAAATTTCATTTTGTTCTCCTTGGAATTGATTCATATCCAAATGTGCTTCTATCATACCCTTTTTTGTATCCGACAAGAAGTGCCTGTTCCTTGGATGGCTACGCCAGGTTCTTCTCGGAAATTTTATTGATGCTTTCCATGTGTTTGGGGTTGTAGCAGTCGCCAAAACGGGTCTTGGGCAGTTTTGCTTTTTCAGCCATCAATTTCTCATACTCGGCATCTTCGAGGAAAGCCACGGCGCGTCCGATGCAGGATTCGCCATCCACGAAACGCCACGGGAAGAAGCCAACCTGAACACGCTTGTTGAGCAGCAGGTCAATATCCCCACCGAAGCATTCACAATGGATAATCCCGCGGTTGAACAATTCGATATGCATAAGCTGGTATTTCGAATCATCGAAATATTCTTCCAGTGGTTTTTTATATTTCTTCAGGAACACTTTTTCGGCGATCTTTGCCTGGCGTGGCATCCAGGTGCGAACGATCGTGTTCATGGGATGATCCGCGCTGCCGCAGTCCACCGCGAACCAGCGGATCTTTTTCTTTACCATCCATTCAGAGAATTCCCTGTCCGGACCAGGATGGCAAACCATGTAGCGGATCTCGTCGGCATAGGGTTGATCCCAACCAAAATGATGATAACCGGTGTGGATGATCAGGATATCCCCCTCTTTAACCTCCACGCGGTCTTCCACCATTTTACTGGTGTAGACGTCGTAGTCCCCGCAAACGTCACTCAGGTCGACAAAGGCCGCTTCATGCACCAGATAGTCCATGGTGAGGGAGGCAATGTCCTTGCCAGCGGTGTAGAAATGGATCTCGCCATCCATATGCGTACCCAAATGGTTGGAATGGGTCACCAATTGCCCGTTGGCGCCATTGGGAGCCAGGCGTTTAAAATACTTCACCTGCAGTGGTTCATACGTGGGCCAAGGCGGCGTGGCAATTCCTAACGGGATCGTCAAGTCTAGCAGTTTCATAAGATAACCTCCATAGATCAAGTTTGAAATAAAGAAATCCGCCTATTGCGGGACACGGACTTCTATTCACCTTATTTGACAATTCCTGCTTCCTGCATCGCCAGGTAGATCTGTTCCGCTGTGAAAGGCGGGTTCCCCACGCGGATACCGATGGCATCATAAATGGCGTTGGCAATGGCAGGCGCGGTCGGCACCATGGAATGCTCGCCAATCCCACGCGCCCCCCAGGGACCATCATCCTGCGGCACTTCCACGATGATCGATTCGATTTTAGCGGGGACATCTGCACTTGTGGCGATGCGGTAGTCGACAAAACTGGGGTTCTGCACAACGCCTTCCTTCAAGCGCAAGGCTTCAAACAAAGCTGTGCTCATTCCCTGCACAAAGCCACCTTCCATCTGCGAGCGCACCATTTCGGGATTAATCGCTTTCCCGACATCGAATGCACTGACTCCCCGGATGACCTCAAATCGGCCCGTATCCAGATCGACTTCGACTTCAACAGCCTGGCAACCCGTGGTGTAATGGACCACAGCCCGCTCGCCCTGCCCGGTTTCCTTGTCCAGTCCTGTAACGTAGGGTGGCATGAAACTGCCGCGCCCCACGATAGGGCCGCCCATCCAACCATTGAAGTTTTCCTTGGGAATCCCATAAATGACAATATCATGCAGTGGAATGGTTTCTTCGGTTTTGTAAGATATAACCACCCCATCACGGATATCCAGATCCTCTGGTTTCTCATTCCATGCTTTTGCGACCAGGTCAAGCACCTGTTTGCGAGCATCCGCGGCTGCAGCGCGTACCGCATTGCCCATGCTCCAGGTCAGGCGGCTTGCTACTGTTTGCCATTCATACAGGCTGTACTTGGTATCAATGGGAGTGGCAATACGCAC
>Ga0182021_10008473_pt1 | contig 12171 bp, 8 predicted proteins | sample 612E3MmetaG_FD_120493 | JGI IMG/M metagenome (GOLD analysis project Ga0182021, IMG submission 120493) | Permafrost microbial communities from Stordalen Mire, Sweden - 612E3M metaG (Illumina Assembly) | ecosystem: Environmental > Terrestrial > Soil > Wetlands > Permafrost | place: Sweden...
CGAGAAAGGCCTGGCCGCGGTCACCATCGCTCCGGGAGTACTTGCCGGCGCTTTCCAGGGAACCGAGGAGAAGGCGGAGATCGAGATTGCGAAGGGAAAGGACCGGCTGGTCCTGCGGCCGTCGGAGATGCCGGGCCGCACGTGGAACGCAAACGAACCGTATTCCGCCGAGGAGGCGAAGCCGCTCACCTATCTCTGGTCGGACCGGGGCATCTACCGGCCCGGGGAGACGCTGTCTTTCGCCGGCATTGACCGGGACCTCACGCTGGGAAAGTTCACACCCGTGCCGGGGCGGTTCCGCGTGGACCTGATCAACGGTTCCGACGACTCCGAGCCGGCCGGCTCGGCCAGCGGCATCGTCTCCGCCTCGGGGAGCTTCTCGGGCCAGATCGTGTTTCCCAAGGATGCCGAGCCGGGCGACTGGCTCCTCAGCTTCCATCGCGTCGCGGGAAAGAAGGACACCAAGACCGGCGTATCCTATGTCCAGGTCGCCAATTTCCGCCGCGTCTCTTTTTCCGTCAACCTCAGCCTGCCTGATACGCGGGCATACATGGGCGGCTCTCTCGACGGCCGTTTCTCCGGCTCGTACCTGGCCGGCGGAAACGTGACGAAGGGGAAATGGAGCTGGTTCTGGACGCGCCGGGAGACGTGGTATCAACCGCCGGGAGAAACGCTTGCGGACTACACCTTCGGCGACGTGGAGAAGGGCTGGGCCGAGGACATGGCCTCCGATTCCGGGTCCCTTGCCGGGACCGGCGAGACGGTGGCGTCGCAGAAACTCGGTGACGGCGATAAGGGGCGGGTCTACGACTACGAGCTGGTCGCCACGGTGGAGGACATCGACCGGCAGGCGATCTCCACGCGGGACTCGCGCCTGGTCTTCTCGTCCGAGCAGATGCTGGGCGCGAAGCTCACCACGGATGCGAAATCGGGTGACTCCCTGTACTTCGTCACCAAGGGGCAGCCCTTCGCCCTGAAGGTCGTCTCGGTGGATCCGGATGGAAAGCCCTCCGCTTCCGCCCCGGTGCAGGGACGGCTGGTACGCGAAGACTGGAAGCTCGTGCGCGAGCTCACCGTCGGCGGCATGGTGGACACTCGCTACGAAAAGGAAGAGGTCGAAGAGAAGACCTTCACGGTGAAACCCGGGCAGCCCTTCGGCAGCGCCCAGCTTTTGACGCAGAAATCGGGATCCTACGCCATCGAGCTATCGGGAAAAGATGCAAAGGGCAGGGAGAGTTTCACGCGCCTCTCCTTCTACTCCACCGGCTCCGACGAGATCATCTGGCAGAGATCCGACGAGAGGCAGCTGGAAATCGTTCCGGACAAGAAGATCTATGCGCCGGGCGACACGGCCCGGCTCCTCATCAAGAGTCCCCTCGCGAAAGGCACCTACCTCCTGTCCGTGGAGCGTGACGGTGTGCTCGAGAAGAGGACCCTCGACCTGACGGGCAGCGCACCGACCATCGACGTACGGATCACCGACGAGCACGTCCCCATGGTGTACGTGTTCGTGGCCGCTTCCACGGGACGGACGAAACCGCCCGCCGACGGGCCGGATGCACCCGATTTCGGCAAGCCGCGCGGATACTCGGGACTCGTCGAGATCCCCGTGGAGACCACGTCCCGCACTATCACATTGAAGATCACCAATGCGAAGGACAGCTACCTCCCGGGCAGCGATGCGACAGTCACGATGAAGGCCACCCTCAACGGCCAGCCCCTGCCGGGTGCCGAGATCGCGCTCGTCGCCGCCGACCGGGGTGTACTGGACCTCATCGACTACCGGATCCCGAACCCGATCGATTTCTTCTATAGCAGGGGCAACTTCCCCGACAAGGTGGCCCACTTCGATTCGCGGGACATGCTCATGGACCCCGTCACGTGGAAGGCCAACGACCTGCCGGGCGGAGACGAGAAAGGCGAGTCCGCGCCCGCGGGCCCGGGCGTGTCGGTCCGGAAGAACTTCAATCCCACCGCCGTGTTCCGCACGGGGCTCATCACCGGGAGTGACGGGACCGTCACCGTGAAGTTCAAGCTTCCCGACCTGCTCACGAAGTTCCGCTCCACGGCAGTCGCCGTGAAGGACGACACCTTCGGCATCACCGAAGGGGAGATCCTGGTGCAGAACCCCATCAACGTGAGAACGGCTCTCCCCCGGCGCATGCGCGTCGGGGATGCAGCAACGGCGGGGGTCGTGCTGACCAACATCGACGCGAAGCAGCACACCGTGAGCGTGGGAATCAGCACCCAGCTCGTGAAGGTCAACGGAGAGGTGAAGAAGACGGTGACGCTGAAACCGGGCGACACCGCCGAGATCGCCTTCGACCTGAACGCCCCTGCCGAGGGAACGGCGAAGCTCGCATTCAGCGTGGACTCCGACGTGCTGCGGGAAAGGTTGGAGGATTCCCTTTCGGTCGCAGACCCGCACCTGACCGAGTCGTTCACGATCGTGGGCAAGACCGGCGACCTGGCAAAGGAAGCGCTGGTCGTCCCGTCGTCCTTCCTCGGGGTGCCCGAGGAAGGGCTGTACCTCTCATTGGATTCCACGATCGCCAGTGCGCTGGCAGGCGCCGTTCATTTCCTCGAGGTCTATCCCTACGACTGCCTGGAGCAGGTGACGAGCAAGCTCTTCGCCCGGGTCCTCTTCCCCATGCTGGCCAGCGGAGGCGCCCCCGACCTCTCGACCGTGCAGAGGTTCGCCAATTCGGATGGCGGGTTCTCCTACTGGGCCGACTCGCAGCCGCGGCGCTCGAACTACTACGTGACCCTGCGGGTGGCGCACCTGCTTGCGGCGGCGAAAGCCCGCAGCATGAAGATCCCGTCGGACATCGATGTCAACGGCATGCTTTCCTACATAGAAAAGGACTGGGAGCGCCGGGGAACCTACCTGCAGGCCTATGCTCTGTACGTCATGTCGATGTACGGCAGGAATGAGAAGGCATGGGCCGATTCCCTTGCCCAGCAGGGCGACGAGATCGGCGTGTTCGGCTACGGGTTCCTCGGGCTGTCCTACCAGGCAATGGGTGACACGAGGGCGGCGCAGGGGGTCCTCACGAGGCTGAAAAACTTCGTGCGGGTCGGCACTCGCACGGTGACCCTCGTGGGCACGGTGAACGACTGGTTCTGGTACGGCGGGAACCTGCAGGCCAAGGCGCTCATGCTGATGCTGTACGCCCGCCTGCAGCCGGATTCCCAGCTCGTCCTGGGGCTTGCCAATGACCTGCTCGCGTCGAACAAGACGGGCTACTGGGAGAACACCAGCAATGCGGGCTGGATCCTGCAGGCATTCTCGGATCTCGTCAAAGCCGGAAACGAGACCAACGCGGACTTCACGGCCAGCGTGAAGCTCGGCGGCACCGAGATCGCCCGAAACAGGTTCAAGGGCTTCTCCCGCAGTCCGTTCCTGAAGCAGGTGACGACGCAGGAGCTGGGGAGCGCCGTGGCCCAGTCGCGCGGTCAGTCCGCCCCGACCGGCACCCTGCTTCCGCTCACCTTCGGTCTCGCCGGGAAGGGCACCCTCTACTACACCGCAGAGCTGCGCTACGCGATGCTCGCCTCCGGGGTCGAGCCGCGAGACGAGGGCATCGGCATCGCCACGGAGATCATCGACGACAAGGGCGCGATCGTCCCGGGCACCGACCTCGCGCTGGGAAAAGTCTACACCATGAGGGTCGTGTTCTACTCCTCGCAGGACCGCACGTACCTCGCGCTGCGGGCCCCGTTCCCCTCGGGGGCCGAGCCCATCGACGGGTCGCTCCTGACCTCGCAGATCGTGAAGGCGCCCGCGAGCCCGGGAAACCAGGACCAAGGCGATTCCGAGAATGGGGACAGCGGGTACACGGGGGACTACGGCGAGTTCGGCTACACCACTCACATCTACGACGACGAGGTGCGGTTCTACTTCGACCAGCTTGACCGCGGGAAGCACGAGGTGACGTTCCTATTCCGCACGACCACGCCCGGCGTGTACCCGACTCCGCCGACCCGGGCCGAGCTCATGTACCAGCCCGAGGTCTTCGGCCGTACCGGAGGCACGGTGTACAGGATCCTGAAATGACCAGGATCCGCATCGAGGATGTGCTCGAGTACCACTCGCACGGCCGCCCCGGGAAGATCGAAGTCGTGCCGACGAAAAAGGTCGACACCCAGCGCGACCTGTCCCTTGCCTACACGCCCGGCGTGGCGCGCGTCGTCGAGGAGATCGAACGGGATCCCGAGACGGCCTTCGACTACACGGCCCGGGGGAATCTCGTCGCGGTCGTGACGAACGGCACCGCCATCCTCGGCCTCGGGGACCGCGGCCCGCTTGCCGCAAAGCCGGTGATGGAAGGAAAGGCAGTCCTCTTCAAGAGGTTCGCCGATATCGACGTGTTCGACATCGAGCTGGACGCGCGGAGCGTCGACCAGATCGTGGCCGCCGTCGCCGCGATTGCCCCCACATTCGGCGGCATCAACCTGGAGGACATCAAGGCGCCGGAATGTTTCGAGGTGGAGTCGCGGCTGAAGGAGATGCTGGATATCCCGGTATTTCACGACGATCAGCACGGCACCGCGATCATCACCGGGGCCGCCCTGCTGAACGCGCTGGAGATCACCGGGAAGAGCATCGGCGACATCAAGGTGGTGGTCTGCGGCGCAGGGGCCGCGGCGCTGGCCTGCTCCGAGTTCTACGTGACCATGGGCGCACGGAGGCCGAACATGCGCCTGGTGGACACGAAGGGAGTGGTCTATGCCGGCCGGCGGGAGAACATGAATGCGTACAAGGAGCGATTCGCCGCGGCCACCGACGAGCGCACCCTCGCCGATGCGGTGCGGGGCGCCGACGTGTTCCTCGGCCTTTCCGGCAAGGACCTGCTCACGCCGGAAATGCTGGTCACGATGGCGGACAGGCCCGTCGTGTTCGCCTGCGCGAACCCGGACCCCGAGATCCGCTACGAAACGGCTCGCGAAGCGCGGCCCGACGTGATCGTGGGGACCGGTCGCAGCGACTATCCGAACCAGATCAACAACCTGCTCGGTTTCCCGTTCATCTTCCGCGGCGCACTCGACGTGCGTGCGCGGACGATCAACGACCCGATGAAGCTCGCCGCCGCACGTGCCCTTGCCGCCCTCGCCCACGAAGGGGTGCCGGAATGCATGCTGGAGGCATTCCCCGGCGGCTCGATCAGCTTCGGCCCCGACTACCTCATCCCCAAGCCGCTGGATCCGCGGATCCTGTTCTGGGAGGCGCCCGCCGTGGCCCGAGCCGCGATGGAGACGGGAGTGGCGCGGCGGCCGGTGGACCTCCACGGCTACGTGAAAGCGCTGGAGTCGCGCCGCCAGCATTGCGTGCGCCGGTGCAAGTTCAAGGACAGCTGCTTACCGTAGCCAGGGATGGCCGAAAACGAGCCTCACGAGGGAGGAGTTGGGGCCTGCGCGTCTGACTGGACCACGTCGAGGATCCGCGAGCCGATCTGCTCTCCCCCCACGTGAAACGTCACGATATAGGTCCCCGCCTCGGGAAACACGACATTGGGGACCGGGATGACCAGCTCGACCACGCGCCGCGGCTCGTCGACCCTCAACGTGCCGCCCGCGGAGAAGATGACCTGCTGGGTGCGATCAACGACGAGATTCAGCGAGAAGGGATGCTCGCCGGCGAGGTTCGTCACCGCCGCATAGACGTACCAGGGCGGCAGGCCGGCGGGGACCTGGCGAACGGTGAACTGCGTGAACGTCCCGATGATCGCCTTCTTCTGGTTGTCCTCGGTGATCACTCGGTCGGCAAGCAGCAAAGCGACAAAAACCGGCTCCGGCATCCTGGCGGTGTCTCCTGTCCCTCTGAGTGTTCCCCACTCTATCCCGTTGCTTGACGACGCGCAATGCCGGCTCTTATACTCACACGCATGGAGCGCACACGGAATGGATTGATCCCGTTCGTCGTTCCCGCTCTCGTCGTGGTGTCCCTGGCCGGGCTTGCGCTCCTGCTCCTCGCCGTGCGCTGGTTCGACGCGGACGCGCGCGCCTCACTGCAGCGGCGGGTCACCGACGCTGCTGCCTCCGTCAGCAGGGAGCTCGACGCGTCCGTGCGGCGTCAGGCGGATGCCACAAAGGCCCTGGGGACGTCGCCGATGGTATGGCTCTGGGTGAAGTTCCAGGGCGAGCGGCTCTCCCCTTCCAACCGGTCCCACGCCCAGTGGGCGCTGGACGAAGTAGGCAACTACTCCCGCCTCCTGCCGGGCGCCACCGTTTACCTGGCCAGCGAGCTCACCCGGACCGTCTACCAGGGAGGGGCGGCCGTCGCGGCCCTTTCGCGCGGAAACCCCCGCGACTCCTGGTACGCGTCCAGCCTCGCCACGGAGGGTGTCCTGGTGTCCGACGATCCGCGCGCCCTGCGCACGAGCATGCGCGTGATGGACGGACAGACCCTCCTCGGTGCGATCAGCTGCGTGAGCGACCTCAGCGCGCTTGCCGCCGGGGCTTTTTCCGCTGCTGCCGATGAGCCGGGCTTCTCCTTCGTGCTGACGGACGGGGCGGGCGCGGTCCTGCTCGCACGCGGCGAGGCCTCTGCATCCGCGACTGCGGTGTTCGACATGTTCAGCCCTGCCGAGAGCCCACGCGTCAGGGCCGCGATGGCGGGTGTCCTGCGTCCTGGCGCGACGAGCACGGGCGTGTTTTCAGGCCGGGGACGGCGCCTCGTCACCGCGGTGACCCGAACCGCGGCCCCCGGCTGGTACCTGTTCGTCTCCTCGGATCTCCCGCGCGTGCCGGCGACGCGCGTCATCATTGCCGCGGGTGTCGCGGCCGCGGCACTGGTCCTCCTGGCCGCGGCGCTGGTCTTCGTCGGCGTGGCGCGCGCTCGCAGGAACGAGTCGATCGTGCGGCTCCTGGAGCACGAGCGCGACACGGCGGCAGGCGTCGTGCGGGACGTCGCGGCGGCGGCGCTGCGGCTTCGTTCCGCGGCCGGGACCCTGCGCGAGCGCACCGCGGCGCTGGCTGCCGAGGCTGCCGACGGGAAAACCGCCGGGGCGGAAGCGGCGGGACTCCTGGGCAGGGCCGAGGAGAGCGCCGCCGAGATCCGCTCAGGGCTGGCGGCGCGCCTGCCGCTCCTCGACGAGCTGGCTGCCAGTGCGCGTGACGCCGCCGCGAAATCCAGTGACGCGCGCGCGGCTTCCGAGACGGCCGGGTCCAGCGCGGCCGATGCGGAAGAAGAGCTCAACCGGGTCATCACGACGAGCAGCGCACTGGCCGTCTTCGTGGAGAATGCAGCCAGGGGAGTGGACGCGGTCGTGGAGGCAGCAGAACGCGCGCGGCTCCTCGCGCTGAACGCGGCACTCGAGGCCTCGCGTTCGGGCGGCCAGGGCGCACGTGTGGCCGACGAAATGAGGAAGCTCGCCGAAGAAACTTCTGCCCGCGTGCAGGAGCTCTCCGCGGCCCTCGGCGAGGCGCGGAACAGCGTCCGACAGGTGAGCCGTGCCGCCCAGGATGCGGGAAAGGCCGTGCACGAGGCGGCCGTTCAGGCGGCTGAATCCACGCGCGGCCTGGATATGACGTGGCTGGGTGTGGACGGGGTGCTGACGCGGCTTGAAACAGCCAACGCGCACGCCTCGCTGCTGCGAAGCGATGCCGGTCTTTCCGATCGCGGCCGTTCCGCCGTCGAGGGAGTATCTAGGATCATGATCCGGATCGAGGCTCTCTGCACGGAGATCGCCGCCCTGGCGGCTGCGCTGGCGGCGGATTCGGCGCAGGCTGCCCAGAAGTCGTCCGTGACTGTGCCGCAAGCGGCTCGGGGCACAGCTGTTTCTTGACGCCTCCCTGCGCGGGTGGTAGAGTTTCCCACATGGGGAGCATCCTCATTCGACAGGTTCCAGATCTCGTTCACCAGGATTTCAAGAGACTCTGTCAGGCAAAGAATACGAGCATGGAAAAAGAAATGATCCGGCTTATCGCCCGGGAAGTGAAAGCAGTGGCGCGGCGCAAAGAGAAAGCCCCTCGATCAGCCGCTGCCCCTGTGCCCTCCGCCTGAGCGTCGGGACGGGGCGCGAGAAAGACCGGCCGCGGTTCAGGTCGCGGGAACGAGCGCTTCCACTTCCTTCTGCATCTTGCCATGCGCAATCGAGGCCTTGCAGGTCTTGCACACCTTGATCGTCTTTTCCTTGACCGTCGCTTCGAACACGACCTTCACGCCCGTTCTCTTGCACACGGGGCATTCCCCGCGGCCCTGGCGCACCTGGTCCTTCAATCCCTTTCCTCGATGGGTCTTTCCCATTATTCCTCCAATGAAATTGTAGGCGGATAGTAGCGGGAGGGGGGCCAGCGAGTCAAGCGGAGCACGCGCTCGACGGATGACGGGAGGAAGAAGTTCAGCTGGGGCACCCCGTGTCCGGAGCGGCCGACCTCGAGCCATTCGCATTCGACGGCCCATGAGAGGGAGGCGGCGCCGTAGTCCAGGGAGACGGTCGCCTTCAGGCGTGAAGCGCCGAAACCCAGCTCGTAGCTCAACCACTGTCGAAGACCGTCTTTGCCGACGGCCGCCGACAGCCGCACGCCCTCGTGAAGGAAGCGCGTCGTGCGCGCTCCCCGAGGCACGTGACACCGCGGCCGAGTATTCCAGCTCGGAAAGTATTCGCTCCGCCCAGTACCCTTTCGTTGAGACCATGTCGTTCATCGGGCCTGAGTGTGCCGCCGTTTTTTTGCTCAGGTCAAGCTATGCCGTGGTGAGCCCGGCGCGCGCCCGCAGGTATGCATCGCGCGTGACGATTCCCACGATCCTGCCCTCCTCCACGATTGGGAGGTCATAGATCGTATGGGTGAAAAAAAGGTTCTCGATTTCCCGCAGCGACGAGGAGGGAGAGCCCGAAGGGACCTGCCGGACCATGTGCGAGCTCACCGGCGCCGCCATCTGGCCGCCCCGCCGCGCCTTGATGATGTCCCGCAAGCTGAGGTAGCCGCAGAGCTTTCCGCCGGGATCGGTGACCGGCATCCCGCTGCGGTCGGAGTCCTCCAGGTACCGCGCGGCATCCAGGAGGGACCAGTTGTAGCGGATCGATTCCACGCGCGTCTCCATGATGGCCGTTGCGCTCATCGCATCGGCGAGCATCGTTTTCAGGCAGGCCTGGAGCGCGTGAAAAGTGGCGCGCCCGGGGTGGCCCTTCAGGAGTGCCGACGAGGCCTGGGCGTGGCCCCCACCGCCGAACGCGCGCAGCAGGCGCGCCACGTCCACGCCGGGGGCCTGGCTGCGCGCGATGATGAGCGTCTCGTTGTCCCGGGTGAATGCGAAGACGGCAAAAAGCGCATCCGGGCTTTCCACCTCGAAGACCTTCTCCACGACCGCTGCGAGCCCGCCGACCTGGCGTTCCATTTCCTGGTAGACGGTGAGCACGAGGTGGCCGTGCACGGTCTGGTAGGAGAGCCTGTTGAGGAGCTCGTGGAAAAGCGTGATCTGCGATTCCTCCTTGAGGGTTCGGAGGAAGGACTTCACCAGCGGAAGGGAAGCGCCCTGCGCGATGAGCCAGGCCGCCGCTTCGAAATCGGCGCTCCGGACGTTCTCGTGCGTGAAGTTGCCCGTGTCGGCGAAGATGCCGGTGAGGGCAATCGTCGCATCCTCCGTCCGCAGGGTGCACCCGCGGCGCATCGCGTCCAGCGCGAGGAGAGTGGTGTTGGCGCCGACCTTCGCCTCCCGCACGACGGCTCCGTCGATGTCCGACGAGTCTTCGGGGTGGTGATCCCAGACTGCCCCCGTCGGCATTGCCCCGCTCGACGGGAGGTACTCCTTGATCCGACCGCCCGAGCGGGTGTCGACGACGATCATCGCCTCCACCGTTTCTCCCGCGATATCCTCCATCGACGCCATGTCCAGGTAGTCGGCGTAGAGGTTGTACAGGGTGCGGGCGACCGGGTGGATCAGCCGGCTGCGCACCGCGCGGTATCCCGGGAACAGGACACGGGCAAGCGCCAGGGAGCCGAAGCAGTCGAGATCCATGTTCGTATGGCCGACGATGATCCTCATCCGGCCAGTGTAGCCCCTCAGGGACCGGCGCGCCACTGTCCGAGCTTGGACAGGACAAGGCCCGCCAGGACGAGCGCGCCGGCCACTGCTGCGAGCGGAACGAGGAACGACGGCCTTCGCGGGGGTGCAGCCTGTTCGTCCACGGGCAGGGCACACTCGAACTGCACGGACCGCAGAGCCGCGGCACAGGGGAAGAAGATCCAGCAGGCCGCCGCCAGCCACGAATCCATGACGGAGGACAGGCGCGCTCCTTCGAGCAGGGCCGCCGTGGCGGCGCACCCGGCCGCCGCCCCGAAGGCCCAGAGCGGGACGCGCGTGATGAGGGTACTCAGCACCGGCGCGAGCAGGGAGCCGCAGACGATGCTCGCCAGGCCGAGCAGCAGGAGGGGCCACGAGCCGGCAAATGCGCGATCGATCGTCACTCCGCCCGGGCCCAGCCCGGCATACAGCAGGGCGGCGAATACGAAGCCGGGGTACCACAGGAGAGAGCGGCCCAGCTCAACGGGAGTGAGCACCAGCGCATCGAGGATGCCGAACGGCTTCTCTTTCTCGCCGCAGCGCACTTCGAATCCCGTGCTCGCTTTGACCAGATCGATGTCGACGAACCCGTACGCCCGCGGCGGGATGGTCAGCGTGCGGTGGGTCACCACGCGCGCCAGGCGGGACGCGCCGATGCGGGTGACCAGCTCGTCGGTCCCGAACAGTCCCGAAGCGGCGGCGCTTCCCACCCCGAGGCCGTGCGTGTCCAGGACCAGGATCCAGCCGTCCACGCCCCACAGGTCGCGCCGGAGCAAGTCGAAGGAGAGCCGGTAGCTGGCAGTGACGAATACTGCCGAGCCGCTGTCCGGCCTGCCCAGGGCATACAGCCCCGGAGCGACACGGGAATGCTGACCGAACCTGCCCAGGCGGCAGCGCAGCGCGCTCCACCAGACATCGGACGTCCACTCGTGACCCACCCTGATGAATCCGGGCATCACTTCTCCGGGAGACGTCATGCGCCAGAGTATAGCCGCCGCTGGCCTTGACTTTCCATGGTTTCAGCCCTCCCTTTTCCCCATGGGCACGCACCCCGATCCGGTGATCCTCATCACGACGAAGCTCGGTGACGGGCATGAGGCACGGCTGCTCGCGGCGGCGCCGGGAGCACGGATCCTGAGGGAGTCCGATCTGACGGCGGATCCCGCTCTCATCAGCGACGTCGAAATCTGCTACCCCCGCCTGCCGCCGGCACTCTGGAGGGCGGCAGGGAAGCTGAAGTGGCTCCAGGCCACCATGGCCGGCGTGGACAGCCTGCTCGCGCTTCCCGAGGTCCGCGAGCATCCCGCCGTCATCACGAATGTGCACATCCACGCCCACTGCATCGCCGAGCACCTCTGGGGGATGACGCTCATGCTCACGCGGAACCTGCACGCATCCCTTCGCGCCCAGGAAACGGGAAAGTGGGAAACGGCCCTCGTGTCGGACGGTGTGGCGACCCTCGCCGGACGGACGCTGTGCATCGCGGGACTCGGCTTCATCGGCGCATACTGCGCGGCGCTGGGCCGCGCGTTCGGCATGCAGGTGATCGGCATCAGCAGGCACGGGCGCGCCGATTCTTCGGCGGACGAGGTGGTCGGACCGGATAAGCGCCGCGAGGCATTCGCCCGGTCGCGGGTCATCATGCTCATCCTGCCGGAGACGCCCGACACGAGGGGATTCGTGGACAGGCCGGAGCTGGACGCGATGGAAGGCGCATTTCTCCTCAATGCCGGCCGGGGTTCCGCCATCGTCACCGACGAGCTGGTGACGGCGCTGGAGGACGGCAGGGTCCGCGGCGCAGGGCTGGATGTCACGGATCCCGAGCCGCTTCCGGCCGGGCACCGCCTCTGGAGCATGCCGAACGCCATCATCACCCCGCACTACGGCGGGGTCCATCCCGGGTACGACGAAGAGGCGTTCTCGGTGTTCTGCGACAACCTCGAGCGGTGGGTGCGCGGCCAGCCGCTCCAGCACGTCGTGGACAGGACGGCGGGCTACTGATGAGCGAAGTTCCGCCGGCCCCTGCCCGCGTGCTGGTCGGCACGAGCGGCTACTCCTACGACGACTGGGTGGGACCGTTCTATCCCGCCGGCACGACGCGCCAGGACTTTCTTTCCCTGTACGCGCGGGAGTTCCCCGTCGTCGAGCTGAACTTCAGCTACTAC
>Ga0182021_10008474_pt1 | contig 12171 bp, 8 predicted proteins | sample 612E3MmetaG_FD_120493 | JGI IMG/M metagenome (GOLD analysis project Ga0182021, IMG submission 120493) | Permafrost microbial communities from Stordalen Mire, Sweden - 612E3M metaG (Illumina Assembly) | ecosystem: Environmental > Terrestrial > Soil > Wetlands > Permafrost | place: Sweden...
AGCCGAGGCGCCGCGCCTGCAGTTCGCGCTGCTCGTCTCGGTGTTTATCGTCGCCGCCTGCGGCCTCGCCTATGAGCTGATCGCGGGCGCGCTGGCGAGCTACCTGCTCGGCGACTCGGTCACCCAGTTCTCCACCGTCATAGGCGCCTACCTGTTCGCCATGGGCGTCGGCTCCTGGCTGTCGAAATACATCCGGCGCGACCTGGTCGCGCGCTTCGTCCAGATCGAGATCGCTGTGGGCCTGCTCGGCGGCTACGCCGCGGCGGGGCTGTTCCTCGCTTTCGCCGCCAACGCCGGGCCGTTCCGCGTGCTGCTCTACGGCGCGGTGTTCGCGGTCGGCGTGCTGGTGGGCCTGGAAATTCCGCTGGTGATGCGCATCCTCAAGCACGAGGTCGAGTTCAGCGAACTGGTTTCGCGCGTGCTCTCCTTCGATTACCTCGGCGCGCTCGCCGTATCCATCCTGTTTCCCCTGATCCTCGCGCCGCACCTGGGCCTGGTGCGCACCGGGCTGTTGTTCGGCCTGCTCAACGTCGCAGTCGCCCTGTGGGCCATGCACCTGTTCCGTGGCCGTCTGGCGCGCCGCCCCGGCCTGCGCCTCGCGGGCGTCGCCTCGGCTGGCCTCATCGTCGCGGGGCTGGCCGGCGCCGGGCATGTCACCAGCGTCGCCGAGGGCTGGATATACGCCGACGACATCGTGCATGCCGAGACCACGCCTTACCAGCGCGTGGTGGTGACGCGCTGGCACGACGACATCCGCCTGTTCCTCAACCAGAATCTGCAGTTCTCGTCGCGCGACGAATACCGCTACCACGAGGCGCTGGTGCATCCGGGGCTAGCCGCCCTGCCCGGCGCAAAGCGCGTGCTGGTCCTCGGCGGGGGCGACGGGCTGGCCGTGCGCGAAATCCTCAAGTATCCGCAGGTGGAGTCGGTCACGCTGGTCGACCTCGATCCGGCCATGACACGGCTGTTCTCGACGGCGCCTTTGCTGAAGGGCCTGAACGAGGACAGCCTCAACTCGCCGCGCGTGAAAGTGGTGAATGCCGATGCGGCGCGCTGGCTGGAGGACAGCGCCGAACTGTTCGATTTTGTCGTCGCCGACTTCCCCGATCCGACCAGTTACTCCATCGGCAAGCTGTATTCGACCGGCTTCTACCGCTTGCTGGAAAAGCATCTGGCGCCGCGCGGTCTGCTGGTGGTGCAGGCGACCTCGCCCTTTTACGCGCGCCATTCCTTCTGGACGGTGGTGACGACGCTGGAGCACGCCGGCTTCCACGTCGCGCCCTACCACGCCTTGGTGCCGAGCTTCGGCGAGTGGGGCTTCATCCTCGCCGGCCGCGCGCCATACCTGCCGCCGGCACAGTACCCGGTGGCGACGCGCTTCCTGAACGCGGAAACCATGGCGACGCTGCTGCGCTTTCCCGCCGACATGGCGCGCGTGGATGCGGAGCCGAACCGCCTCAACGACCAATCGCTGGTGCGCACCTTCGAGGCGGAGTGGCGCAACGTGCAGCGATGAAACGCCGCGATTTCCTCGCCGCCGCTGCCTGCGCGCCGTTGTTCGCCTGCGCGCCGCATGGCGATCCCCCTCTGCCGCCCGGCGAGTTGCAGGGCAGCGCCTTGACCATCGGCCATCGCCTGGCCAACCGCGAATTCACTGTGCCTGCGGAGATACGCAACGTTCCCGTGCTGGTGATCGGCGCCGGCATCGCCGGGCTCTCCGCCGGCTGGAAGCTGCAAGGCGCGGGGTTCGACGACTTCCTCGTCGCCGAGATGGAGCGTGAAGCCGGCGGCAATTCACGTTCCAGCGCAAACGCGGTTTCCGCCTATCCCTTTGGCGGCCACTATCTGCCCTTGCCGACGCCGGAGGCGACGGCCGTGCGCGAACTGCTCGCCGACCTCGGCGCGCTGCAGGGCGATGCGCGCGCGGCGCGTCCCGTGTATGACGAATTGCTGCTGTGCCATACGCCGCAGGAGCGGCTATACATAGGCGGCTTCTGGCAGGACGGGCTGATGCCGCGGCTAGGCGTGGGCGCCGCGGAGCGCGTGCAGATGGCCCGCTTTCAGGAGCGCATGGTGGAACTCAAGGAAGCGCGCGACACCCATGGCCGGCGCGCCTTTGCGCTGCCGCTGGCGCTGTCGTCGCGCGAGGCGAAATGGCGCGACCTCGACCGCATCACCATGCGCACATGGCTGCTCGACAACGGCTATGACTCGGCGCACCTGCACTGGTATGTCAATTATGCGTGTCGCGACGACTACGGCACTGATTACGGCGCAACGTCGGCCTGGGCCGGACTGCATTACTTCAGCTGCCGCACAGGCGCCGCGGCGAACGCGGCCGCCGACACCGTGCTGACGGCGCCCTCAGGCAACGGCTGGATCGTCAAGGCAATGGCGCAGCGCCTGGGTTCCCGCCTGCTCCCCGGCGCAACGGTGTTCCGGCTCGCGCAAGGCAGGCAGGGCGTGGAGGCCGATGCCTGGCTGGCCGCGGAAAACCGCGCGGTGCGCATCAAGGCCGAGCGGGTGATCTGGAGTTCGCCGCTGTTTCTGCTGCCCCATGTCGCAGAAGGATTGCCGCCGGCCATAGCCGGCACGGCGCGCGCCGGCAGCTATGCGCCCTGGCTGGTGGCGAACCTCACGCTGGATGAGCTTCCGGCCGACGGCGCCGGCGCGTCGATCGCCTGGGACAACGTGCTCTACGGCAGTGCCGGGCTCGGCTATGTCGTCGCCACCCACCAACGCCTGCAGCGGAACGCCGGCCCCACCGTGCTCACCTACTACCGCGCGCTCGCCGATATGGACCCGGGCGCGGCACGAAGGAAGCTGCTCGATGCGAGCCGCGAGGAATGGGCGGGCGGCATCCTCGCCGAACTCGGACGCGCCCATGCGGACCTGCCGCGGCTTACCCGTCGGGTGGATGTGTTCCGCCATGGCCATGCGATGATCCGGCCGCTGCCGGGCGTGATCACCGCCGGCGGCCGCGCGGACCTGGCGCGAGGCTGGGGCCGCGTCCAATTCGCCCATGCCGACGTGTCCGGCCTGTCGCTGTTCGAAGAGGCGAATTACCAGGGTGTGCGCGCGGCGGAAGCGACGCTGCGCCTATTGGGCGTGCGCCACCGCTCGTCTCTGTCATAGGATACGAATAGACATGAAAGGCCTGCACATCCTCGCCGAATTCCACGACTGCGCCTGCGCTGCCGACGCCATGCTCGACCCGGCTGCCGTGCAGCGCCTGTGCCTGACCGCTTGCGAAACGGCGGGCTTGAACGTGGTCGGGCAGGTGTTCCATGGCTTCGGCACGCCCGAGGCGCCGGCCGGGGCTACCGGCGCGGTGGTGCTGGCGGAGTCGCATCTCGCCGTGCACACCTGGCCCGAGCTCGATGCCGTGACCTTCGACCTCTACGTCTGCAACTACAGCCAGGACAACCGCGCCGCCGCCGAGGCCGCCTATCGCAGTCTCGCAGAGGCTTTCCAGCCCAGACAGATCGTCCGCCGCGACGTGGCGCGCGGCAGCCTGGAACCTATAACAAATGAGCGGATACCTCCCCTCATACTCCCCTAGATATACCCGTTGCAAAATACATTTTGCAACAGGTTCTTAAACTAAATTGAACTCAAGAGTGTCGCGCAAGCGCAAGTCAGCCCGGCCACCCGCACCAGGCACTTCTGCCAGCCAAGCTGATTCATCCCACGCAGGGTCAACCCTGCGCCCGCACGAAGACGCGGCCGCGCCAGCAATCTACGGCCTGTTCTTTCTTCTTCTGTTTCTCGCCTGCAGCCCGGCGCTCGATTCTAAGTTCGCGCTGCCCAAGGCCATCGTGCTATCGGCGGGGGTGTGCGCTCTCGGCATCCTGCTGATGGTGCGCAATTGGCGCGGCCAGGGCGCCGCGCCGCCGCGATGGGCTTTGCCGCTGTCCCTGGCGCTGGGAATCTGGTGGCTGGTCTCCACGCCATTTGCCCTGCACCTGCCGACCGCCCTCGACGGCGTGTACGACTACTACAACGGCCTGTGGACCCATCTGTGCTGGCTCGCCCTGTTTGTCGCGTCCGTGTCCCTACCGTGCGGCCTGCGCACGGTGCGCAGAATCGCGGCGCTGCTGGCGGCCGCCATAGTGCCGGTTGCCCTGATCAACATCGCTGAAACGACCGGTCTCTCCTCGCTCGGCCTGAAAGAAGTGAGCACGCTCGGCGACAGGATTGCGGCGGGCGCCCTGATGAACTTTGCGATTCCCTTTGCCGCCATCGCCTTGCTCAGGGTGCGCCGCTGGGGCGCCAAGGCCGTATTGGCCGGCCTGCTCGCCTTGCTGGTCATCTCCGAATTTCTGTCCCAGGGGCGCGGCCCCTGGATGGGGCTGGTCGCAGCGGCGTTCGTCCTGACCGTCGGCATGATCCGCTCGAAGGCCGGCTGGAAGGTCGTCGCCGCCATGCTGCTGGGGATGGTCATGCTGGGCGCACTCACCGCCAAGCTGAGCCCCACGGTCGCAGCGCGGCTGGCCACGCTGACGCAGATTGCCCAAGACGAAAATATCAGACAGAGATTCGTGCACTACCGGGCCGCCCTGCGGGCCCTGCGCGAGCATCCCGTCGCGGGCATCGGTTTCGAAAACTTCCAGAACAGCTACCCCGCGTACCGCAGCGCCGAAGACATCTACTTCTTCGACAACGTCATCCCGACCATGGTGCACAACGGCTATCTGCAGACGGCCCTGACCAACGGCATACCGGCCCTACTGCTGTACCTGGCGCTGGTCGCGGGGGTGCTGATCAAACTGGTCCGGGAACTGCGGCGCAATGAAGACCGCGACCGGCAGGACCTGCTGCTCGGATTCCTGGCGGCGCTCGCCGCCTACCTGGTCCAGGACCTGGTCGGCTGGCTCGACATGGCTCTGACCTCGACCTTCTGGGTAATGCTCGGGCTCGCCCTGAACCTCGCCAGCGAGAACGCGCCTCGCGCCGCGCCCTCGTGGACCAGACCGGTCCTTGCCGGATTTTCCGGATTGATGCTGCTTCTGTCCCTCTATCTGTTCTACGACCGCTACGCCCGCGTCATCGCCGACGCGAACCTGTTCAAGGCACAGGCGCTCGACGTCAGGAGGCAGTGGCCGGACGCGGAAATCCTGGTCGGCAAGGCGCTGCTGAGTCTGCCGGGGGACAGCCGCACGGAAATGATAGCCGGACAGCTCTATGCCCAGCGCTTCGTTGCTCTGCAGGATCAGAGGGCATACGCCAGGGGCCGGGAACTGCTCGAAGCGAGCTACACCCACAACCGCTACGAGCGGATGCGGCTGGTCAATATCGTCGCCCTGGAGAGCGCCGCGCTCGAACTCGGCCAGATCAGCGCGGCATCGGACTTCGCGCAGAAGGCCATCGCCGCGCTCGCGCAAACCGATAGCGACAACGCCGCATTCCATGAGTTCAAGGCGAGGTTCTTTGGCGCACAGGGGCGTTTCGACGCAGCGCTGGAAGCCATCCGTGAGGCGCGGCGGCTGGCGCCGCAGGAAGACCGATTCCGCTCCCGCGAGGCGGAATATCAGGCGCGGGTCAAAGGCTAACCAAAGCTCAGACGATGCGGCTCTTGTGGCCGACCCAGTAGCGGTCCCGCAGCACTCGCTTGTAGAGCTTGCCCGTCGGCAGACGCGGCAACTGTGCCTCGAAATCGACCGAGCGCGGGCACTTCATTTTGGACAGATGCTCCTGGCAGAAGACGATGAGCTCCTGCTCCAGATGCGCCCCGGTCTCGACTCCCGGCATCGCCTGGACCACCGCTTTCACTTCCTCTCCGAGATCGGCATTGGGCACGCCGAAGACGGCGGCATCGGCCACCTTGGGGTGGGTGATCAGCAGGTTTTCGCACTCCTGCGGATAAATGTTCACGCCGCCGGAGATGATCATGAAAGTCGAGCGGTCGGTGAGATACAGGTAGCCGTCGTCGTCGACGTAGCCGACATCGCCTACCGTGCTCATGGTTCCGTCTGCCGAGCGCGTCTGGGCCGTTCTCGCCGGGTCATTGAAGTACACGAACGGGGTCGCGGTCTTGAACCAGATCTCGCCCGGCGTTCCCTTCGGACAGGGCTGCATGTTTGCGTCCAGGATGTGCAGATCGCCGAGCAGCACCTTGCCGACCGACCCGCGATGGGCGAGCCATTCCGCGCTGTTGCATGCGGTGAAGCCCAGGCCCTCGGTTGCGCCATAGTATTCGTGGATGATCGGGCCCCACCATTCGATCATCTGCTCTTTCACCGGCACCGGGCATGGCGCTGCCGCATGAATGGCGATTTCCAGCGACGACAGGTCGTGGCGCGCGCGCACCGCCTGCGGCAGCTTTAGCATCCGGCTGAACATGGTCGGCACGAGCTGGCTGTGGGTGACTTTGTATTTCTCGATCAGCTCAAGATACCGCTCCGGATCGAAGTGCTCCATGATGATGGCCGTGCCGCCGTTGCGTATGGTGAGCGACACCGCGGCCAGCGGCGCCGAATGATACAGCGGGGCGGGCGACAGATAGATCATGCCTTCGCGGAATTGCCAGAGTTTGGTCAGAAAATGAAACAGCGGCAGCGGCTCCGAGGGCGGGTTCTCCGGCAGCGGGCGCAATATGCCCTTGGGACGGCCGGTGGTGCCGGATGAATACAACATGGCCGTGCCCAGCCACTCGTCAGCAATCGGCGTCTCCGGATAGGCGGAGACCGCTTCCGCAAAATCGACGAACGCGCCATCGTCGCCAGAGCCGTCGACGATCAGGCACAGGCGGATATTCGGGCACTGCTTCAACGCCTGCAGCGCCACGTCGCGCTTTGCGCGCGAGGTGATCAGCGCCTTGGACTCGCTGTTGTTCAGGATGTAAACCAGCTCTTCTGCAGTCAGGTAGGAGTTCACGCACGTGCAATAGAGCCCGGCGCGTTCGCCAGCTCCGCAGGCCTCCAGATAGCGGCTGTTGTTCTCCATGAAAATCGCGTAATGATCGAGGCGGCCGAGCCCCATTGCCCGCAACAGGTGCGCCAGGCGGTTGGTGCGCGATTCGAACTCGGCGTAAGTGACCGCCTCGCCGGTGCCCGCCATGACGAAGGCGGCCTGGTCTGCCCGCTCCCGGGCGTGTCTGCCTGCGTACATGGATTTGCTCCTGGCTGCGCGGTGGATGCCCGCGCCGGCATTATTTCAGAGATCGCGCGGCTACAACAGACTCGGACACGATGCCGCAAATGGCGTATCCGGGCCGGGCCATAATCGCAGTTTGACCGCGGCTTGAATGCCGTGGATACTTTCGCCCTTGCGGTTCGATTTGCCGTACTACGCCCCGGCCACCAGTACTCTCATATGCTCGCCTTCGTTCTGCGCCGTATTGCCCAGGCTGTCCTGGTCATGCTGGCGGTCGGCCTGATCGCGTTTTCGCTGTTCACTTTCGTCGGCGATCCGGTGTTGTCCATGCTCGGGCAGGACGCGACGCCCGAAGCGCGCGAGCGCATCACCGCGCTGCTCGGGCTCGACCAGCCTTTCTACATTCAATACCTGAACTTCCTCGAACGCGCGATCCAGGGCGATTTCGGGCTGAGCCTGCGCCAGGCGCGGCCGGTGTCCGCGCTGTTCATCGAGCGGCTTCCGGCGACGCTCGAGCTTTCCTGCGCGGCTGCGCTGATTTCGCTCGCGGCCGGCATCCCGATGGGCGTGTATACGGCGCTGAAGCGCGACTCGTGGCTGGCGCAGGTGTTTCTCGCGGTGTCGCTGATCGGCGTTTCGCTGCCGACCTTTCTCATCGGCATCCTGCTGATCCTGGTGTTCGCGGTGCATCTGGGCTGGCTGCCCTCCTTCGGGCGCGGCGACACCGTCGCAATAGGCTGGTGGACCACGGGCCTGTTGACCGCCTCGGGGCTGAAATCCCTGATCCTGCCCTCGATCACGCTTGGCCTGTTCCAGATGACGCTGATCATGCGCCTGGTGCGCTCCGAGATGCTGGAAGTCCTGCGCACCGACTACATCAAGTTCGCGCGGGCACGCGGGCTGCCGGAGCGGTCGGTGCATTTTCGCCATGCGCTGAAAAACACGCTGGTACCGGTGATCACCGTCGCCGGCCTGCAACTCGGCTCGATCATCGCATTCGCCATCATCACCGAAACCGTGTTTCAATGGCCGGGCATGGGCCTCTTGTTCATCCAGGCCGTGACGGTCGCCGACGTCCCGGTGATGGCGGCCTACCTGTGCCTGATCGCGCTTTTTTTCGTGGTCATCAATCTTGTCGTGGACCTGCTTTACTATGCGGTGGACCCGCGCCTCAGACTCGAGCGCACGGCCGCACATTAGGAGGAATCAATGAACGCTCCGATAAAATTCGATAACCCTGTGGAATACATCCGCTCGTTCCACAAGGAACTGACCGACATCCGCCACGACCTCCATGCCCACCCCGAACTCGGCTTCGACGAGCAGCGCACGTCCGACCTGGTCGCCGCCAAGCTCGTAAGCTGGGGCATCGAGGTCCACCGCGGCATCGCCAAGACCGGTCTTGTGGGGGTGGTGAAGGGCCGCAAGTCGGCGAGCGGACGCGCCGTCGGCCTGCGCGCCGACATGGATTGCCTGCCGATGCACGAGCGGGGCGATCCATCCTACAAATCGGTGAATCCGGGCCGCATGCATGCCTGCGGCCACGACGGCCACACCACCATGCTGCTCGGCGCAGGCCGATATCTCGCCGAAACGCGCAATTTCGACGGCACGGCCTATCTCATATTCCAGCCGGCGGAAGAAGGCGGTGGCGGCGGCCGGGTGATGGTCGAGGAAGGGCTGTTCGAACGCTTTCCGGCCAACGAGATCTATGCCCTGCACAACTGGCCGCTGCTGCCGCCGGGCAAGATGGGCGTCCGGCCAGGCCCGATCACGGCCGCAACCGATGAAATCCAGATCACGGTTCGCGGCAAAGGCGGCCACGGCGCGATGCCGCACCTCGCGGTCGATCCGGTGGTGATCACCGCGCACATCATCACGGCGCTGCAGACGATTGCGAGCCGCAATGTCAGCCCGGTCGATGCGCTGGTGATCAGCGTGTGCTCGATGGAGACCAGCCAGGTCGGCGTGTTCAACGTCATCCCCGACGCGGTCAAGCTGATCGGCACGGTGCGCACCTTCCGCCCGGAGACGCGCGAACTCGCCGAGCAGCGCGTGCGCGAGATCGTCAGCAGCGTCGCCAAGGCGCTGGGCGGGACTGCCGAGATCGACTATCAGCGCGGCTATCCCGCCACGGTGAACACGGAGCGCGAGGCTCTGCTCGCGGCGAAGGTCGGCGAGAAGATCTTCGGCAAGGACAATGTCGAGACCGACGGCGAGCCGACGATGGGCGGCGAGGACTTCGCGTATATGCTGCTAGCCCGCCCGGGCGCCTACGCCTGGCTGGGCCAGGGCGGCGGCCCGCTGGGCTGCTTCCTGCACAACCCGGGTTACGATTTCAACGACGAGGTGATTCCGCTCGGCGCCGGTTATCTGGCGGCGCTGGTCGAGGAATCGCTTCCCATCAAGTAACGAGAAGAGAAGGAGGAGATCATCATGGCATTCGCGCGCATGTTCACCGCGGCGGTCGCCGCCGCAGTTATCGCCATCGCCGCCGTTCCGGGCCACGCGGCGACGCTGAGGTGGGCGGTACAGAACGACATACTCACGCTCGACCCGCACTCCCAGAACCACTCTCCGACGCACGCCATCATGCAGCATGTCTACGAGGGACTGGTGCGCTACACCAAGGATTTCCAGGTAGAGCCCTGCCTTGCGGCCAGCTGGGAGCAGGTCACGCCGACGCAGTGGCGCTTCCACTTGCGCAAGGGCGTGAAATTCCACGACGGCACGCCGTTCACCGCGGACGACGTGGTGTTTTCGTTCGGCCGCATCAAACAGCCCCAGGGCACCAACCAGATCTACGTGTCGAGCGTGAAGGAAATGAAGAAGATCGACGATTACACCGTGGACGCGATTCTCTCCGCCCCGGACCCGGTGATGCTGCGCCTGCTCGTCGATTTCCGCATCATGAGCAAGGCCTGGTCGGTGAAGAACAAGTCGGAGAACATCCAGGATTACAAGGCCAAGGAAGAGAACTTCGCCTCGCGCAATACCAACGGCACCGGCCCCTATATGGTCAAGATGTGGGAACCGGACAAGCGCGTGGTGATGACGGCGAACCCGGCCTGGTGGGATAAGATCTCCGGCAACGTGACCGAGGTGATCTATACGCCGATCAAATCCGACGCGACTCGCGTCTCCGCGCTGCTCTCCGGCGACGTCGACCTGGTCACCGATTTGCCGACGCAGGACGTCACGCGGCTGCGCACTGACTCCAAGCTCAAAGTGCTCGATGGCAACGAGGTGCGCACCATATTCATCGGCATGGACCAGCACAACCCCGAGCTGCTCTATTCGAACGTCAAGGGCAAGAATCCGTTCAAGGACGTGCGCGTGCGCAAGGCGCTCAACCTGGCGGTGGACCGCGAGGCGATCAAGCGCGTCACCATGCGCGGCCTGTCGCTGCCGGCGGCGATCATGATCGCGCCGGGCGTGCACGGCTACAGTACCGAACTCGACAAGGTCGCGCCGGTGGATGTCGAGGGCGCGAAGAAACTCCTCGCCGAGGCCGGCTATCCGAACGGCTTCGAATTCGGCCTCGACTGCCCGAACAACCGCTACGTGAACGACGAGGAAATCTGCCAGGCTCTGGTCGGCATGTGGGCCCGCGCCGGGCTTAAGGTCAAGCTCAACGCGCAGCCGATGGCCAGCTACATCGCGAAGGTGCAGAACTTCGATCACAGCACCTACATGCTCGGCTGGGGCGTGGCGACGTTCGACGCCTTGTTTTCGCTGCAGTCCCTGCTGCACACCAAGACGGGCGGCGCCGACGGCAGCTTCAATCTCGGCCGCGTCAGCGATCCGAAGCTCGACGCGCTGATCGATGCGTCGAAGACCGAGATGGACCCGAAGAAGCGGGACGTGTTGCTGCGCGACGCGCTGGTGCTCACGCGCGACAACTACTACTACGTGCCGCTGCACCACCAGATGCGGCCCTGGGCGATGAAGAAAGGCGTGTCGACCGTGTACAAGTCGGACGACCGGCCTGAAGCACGCTACGCCAGGGTGGATTGATACAACCGCCGGGCGGCGCGCAACGGGCGCGAGGATGAAGCAGGTCAGAGGCTGGCTGCACCGCGCCTGGAACCACGACCTCGCCTGGAGCTTTCGCCACTCGCCGGTCACCATCCTCGCCGCGCTGCTGACGCTGGTCTGCGTCGGCGGCGCCGTGTTCGCTCCCTGGCTCGCGCCGCATAACCCGTTCGACAGCGCGACCCTGAACCTGTCCGACGGCTTCACGCCGCCGGCGTGGACTCAAGGCGGCAAGGCAACGTACCCGTTCGGCACCGACGATCAGGGACGCGACCTGCTTTCGGCGATCATGTACGGCGCGCGCATCTCGCTCGGCGTGGGCGTGGCCGCGGTGCTGTTCTCGATGGCGCTGGGCGTCGGGCTGGGCCTGGCCTCCGGCTACATCGGCGGCAGGACGGACGCGTTCATCATGCGCGTGGCCGACATCCAGCTGTCTTTTCCGGCGATCCTGATCGCGCTCTTGATCGACGGCGTGGCGCGCGCCGCGCTGCCGCGCGAGGCGCACGACGAGATCGCGGTCTACGTGCTGATCCTCGCCATCGGCGTCTCCGGCTGGGTGCAGTACGCGCGCACCGTGCGCGGCTCGACCCTGGTCGAGCGCAACAAGGAGTATGTGCAGGCCGCCCGCGTGATCGGCCGCAGCTCGGCATCGATCATGCTGCGGCACGTGTTGCCGAACGTCATGGGGCCGGTGCTGGTGATCGCCACCATCCATATCGCGACCGCCATCATCACCGAAGCGACGCTGTCCTTCCTCGGCGTGGGCGTGCCGCCGACGCGGCCGTCGCTGGGCACGCTGATCCGCGTCGGCAACGACTTCCTGCTCTCGGGCGAATGGTGGATCACCGTGTTCCCGGGCGCCGCGCTGGTCGTGCTGGTGCTGTCGGTGAACCTGCTGGGGGACTGGCTGCGCGATGCGCTCAACCCGAAGCTGCGCTGAACTGCCGCTGACGGTCCCGGCAGCCTGCGCCGGCGCGCAAGCGGCCCTGGCGGGAACAGGCTGACATGGGCGCGCCGCTGCTCGAAGTGCGCAATCTTCGC
>Ga0182021_10008477_pt1 | contig 12167 bp, 7 predicted proteins | sample 612E3MmetaG_FD_120493 | JGI IMG/M metagenome (GOLD analysis project Ga0182021, IMG submission 120493) | Permafrost microbial communities from Stordalen Mire, Sweden - 612E3M metaG (Illumina Assembly) | ecosystem: Environmental > Terrestrial > Soil > Wetlands > Permafrost | place: Sweden...
AAGCACGTGAAGAAAATGGTGCCGGCCTGGGATATTCCCGGCGCGACCGGACTCAAGCAGGCGCTGCAGGCGGGCAAACGGCATCAGCTCAAGGACGTGCCGCTGACCCACGACGACATCGCGTTCTTGCAATACACGGGGGGCACCACCGGGGTGGCCAAAGGCGCCGTCCTCACGCACGGCAACATGGTCGCCAACCTGCAGCAGTGCGCAGTCTGGATCGCGCGCGACCTCGGGGAAGGCATTGAGACCATGGTCCTGCCGCTGCCGCTGTACCACGTCTACGCGCTCACCTCGAACCTGGTGTTCATCAAGATCGGCGCGAACAACGTTCTGATCACGAATCCGCGCGACATGCCGGGCTTCGTCAAGGAACTGAAGAAAATCCACTTTACGGGCATCATCGGCGTGAACACGCTTTATTACGCGCTGCTCAACACGCCGGGTTTTTCCGAGGTCGCCGCGCACACGCTGAAGCTGACATCCGCCGGCGGCATGGCGGTACAGCGCGCGGTGGCCGAGAAATGGAAGCAGGTGACCGGGGTGCCGATCATCGAGGGCTACGGCCTCACCGAGACCTCGCCCGTGGCCATCTCCAACGCGCTCAACATCAAGGAATGGACCGGGACCTTAGGCTTGCCGGTTCCGTCCACCGAGGTGGCGCTGCTGGACGAGGAGGGCAGGGAACTGCCGCTCGGCGCAGTCGGCGAGATCAGCATCCGCGGCCCGCAGGTGACCAAGGGCTACTGGAACCGGCCCGACGAAACCGCCCAGGCGTTCACGCCGGACGGCTGGTTCCGCACCGGCGACATGGGCTTCATGAACGAAAAGGGCTACGTCAAGATCACCGACCGCAAGAAGGACATGGTCCTGGTGTCCGGATTCAATGTCTACCCCAACGAGGTCGAGGACGTGATCATGACGCACCCGGGTGTGCTCGAGGTCGCGGTAGTCGGCGCCCCGGACGAGAAGTCGGGCGAGGTGGTGAAGGCCGTCGTGGTGAAGAAGGACCCCGCGCTTACCGCGGAAGCGCTGATCGCGCATTGCCAGAAGCAACTGACCGGCTACAAGGTGCCGAAGATCGTCGAGTTCAGAACCGAGCCGCTGCCGAAGACCAACATCGGCAAGATTTTGCGCCGCCTGCTGCGCGACAACGCGCAGGCAACTCAAGACCTGTAGCAAAAGTCAGTTTGCTAGGGAGCAGTTCCCTCTGGTTCGCGCAGCAGTAAACGCAGATCGACGGTGCCCATGTCCGCCCCGGTCTTCAGCTTGAAGCCGAGGTCCTGGGCCAGATGCTGCATGCGTGAGTTTCCGGCCAGCGTTTCGCCGCGCAGCTCGCGCGTGCCGCGGCTGCGGGAGTAGTCGATCATGCTCTGCAGCAGCAGCCGCCCGAGTCCCTTGCCCTTCATTTCGGAACGCACGACGACTGCGAAGTCGGCGACGGCATTGGCGGAATCGACCACGGTGCGAACCTCGCCGAGCGAACGCTCCGCGCCGTCGCTGCCGCGTTCTATCGCCACCAGCGCCATTTCGCGGTCGTAGTCGATTTGGGTAAAGCGGGCGAGCTGGGAGCGCGGCAGGTTGCGCATCGTGCCGAAGAAGCGCATGCGCGCATCCGCGGGGTCGAGCGAATTGAGCAGATCGCCGAGGGTGGCCTCGTCCTCCGGCCGGATCGGCCGGATCAACAGCTTGCGGCCATCCCAATCCACGCGCTGCTCGAGTTCCTTCGGATAGGGCCGGATCGCAAAGCGCCGGAAGCCCAGCTTGCGCCGCCTCTTCGCTATGCGGACGCGGACGTTTTGCGCCACCACGCCGGAAACCTCGACATGCAGCGGATCGAGTTCCACGCCGACCACCTCGTCGATGTCCGTGAGCAGTTGCGACAGGCGCACCAGCGCCGTGCACGCGGCTGATTCCAGCGCCGCGCGCGCGTCGCCGGACACTCCTTCCGCAAATCGGCTGCGCGCGACCAGATCCTGCGCCAGCGCCAGGTTGAGCGGCGGCAGCGCGGCGACCAGGCCTTCGCCGCGGCCGCGCGCGGCGGACGCCGGACCGAGGAACATCACCGGGCCGAACACCGGGTCGTCGGCGACGCCAAGACGCAGCGCGGCCATGCCGCTGCGTGCCGCGCTCGGCCGCAGCCGGTAGCCGCTGACGCGGCTGCCCGGGCGCCGCGTGCGCGCGCTGTTGCGCAGGGCGCGCACCGCAATGCGGATGTCGGCCGGCGAGCGCAGCCCGGCCGCCACCGTTTCATCCTCCTCCGCGTTGGCAAGTACCAGGGCGAGATCCACCGGATAGCGGATTTCATCGGCGCTGCGTATCGCCGCGGCTATGCTGCCCGCCAGCGGATATTCGGCGGCGCCGATGCCGTAGGCCTGCAACAAGCGGCGCGCGAGGCGCGCGGGCAGGGTGTCCACCCCGGCGGCGACCGCCTCGGCGAGCGCGCCGCGGGCGGCGTTACGGTCCGGGGTGAAATCCTCCGCCACCGACGGCGGCATCTGCACCAGCAGTTCGCGGTTGCGCACGTAATTCACGATCCCAAGAAAGATCGCGACGGCCTTTTCCGGCGAGTCGTGGCTCAACACCCCGTGCGCTGCCGCGATGCGTTGCGCCTCGAGCATCTCTGCGCCCCCCACCCAGCAGGTGAATACGTTGCTTGTCGTGTCCTGGGCCGCTTTGCATATCGCCGTGGCGACGTCGCCGCTAGGCACGAACGGAGACGGCGAATAGACGGTCAGCACGGCGTCCGTTTCGGCGTCCGCGAGCACCGCGGCGAGCGCTGCGGCCCAGTTAGCCGGCGTGACGTCTGCCGGCAAGGCGAGCGGATTGCCCGGCGGCGAGCCCGTGTGCAGCAGCTCGTCCAGCCGCTTCACGGTGTCTTTGGACAGCGTGGCGAGCCGGCCGCCGGAGCGCAGCAGCGCTTCGGCGGCGATACGCCCGAGGCCGTGGCCGTTGGCGACAATGCTCAAGCGCTCGCCGCGCATCGGACGCGCCCGCGCCATCGCCTCGGCCGCTTCGAACAAGTCCTCCAGGGTGTCGATGCGCACCCAGCCGGCGCGGCGCAGGGCCGCTTCGTAGACGTCGTCCGCGGTGTAGGGCCGGTCCGCGGCGTGCCGGGTCTCGACGCGTCCGCCGCGGATGGCGACGACCGGCTTGTTGCGCGCCGCGGCGCGCGCCGCCGACATGAATTTGCGTCCGGCCGAAACGGTGTCGAACTGCACCAGGATCGCCTCGGTCTCCGGATCCGCCGCAAGCCAGTCAAGCACGTCGGCGAGGTCGACGTCGATGCCGGCGCCCAGGTGCAGCACCGTAGAGAAGCCGATGCCCTTGCTATAGGCTCGATCGAGCACTGCCGCGCCGACGGCGGTCGACTGCGCGACCAGCGCGATCTTTCCGGGCGTCACGGCGCCGGGGGCCACACTGGCGTTGAGGCCGTTCGCCGGTACGAGGAGGCCGCCGCTTCCCGGCCCGAGCACACGCACCAGGTGCTGCCGCGCTGCATCGAGTATGGCCTTGCGCGCCTCCAGGGCCTCGCTGCCAGTCATGCTGTCGCGCATCGACGGCCCGACGATCACCGCGCGCGTGCCGCGCGCGCCGAGCTGGGCGATGATTTGCGGCAGGTCCCCCGGCACGGCGCAGACGATCGCCAGATCGGGCACCAGTTCGGACTCGTCCACGTGGACATGGGCGCCGATGCCGAACAGCGAACGCCTTTTCGCATTAAGGGAAATGACCGGCCCGGAAAATCCGCCGGCGGCGAGATTGCGCCGCACCACTTCGGCGTAGCGGCCCGGCAGGTCGGGCTGGGCAACCACCGCGACCGACTTTGGGCGAAACAGGAATTCGAGATTGCGGACAGTCATTGTTTTTATTGAGGCTGGCGAAACGAAGAGATGGAGAGTTAGGCGACGCCCGGAGCATCAACCGTGCGCAATATCGATATTACGCGGCAACCGCCTTCGGCGCAGCGGCGCGATCGCAATGATCGGCGATCGCCTGCACCAGGCGCGGCAATAGCGCAGCCGGCAGGTCGTGCCCCATGCCGTCGATCACCAGCAGCGACGCACCGGGGATGTGCTGCGCGGTGTCGCGGCCGGCCGCGAGGGGCACCAGCGGATCGCTGGCGCCGTGGATCACCAGCGTCGGCGCGGCGATGGTGCGCAGCAGTTTGCGCCGGTCGCCCGAGGCGACGACGGCCAGCAACTGGCGCAGGGTGCCGGCCGGTTCGTAAGCGCGGCGTACGCTGTGCCCCACGCGCTGGCGCAGCTCCTCCGGCTTGGTCGGATAGGCGGGACTGCCGATCACGCCGAACATCTCGACCAGGTGATCGATCACCGACTCGGCATCCGCCGGGTCGGCGGGCCGGCTCAGCAGCGCCTTGCGCGCCCTGCTGCTCGGCCGCGAGACGCGCCGGTTGCCGCTCGAGGACATGATCGAAGTGAGGCTAAGCACGCGTTGCGGGAAGCGCGCCGCCAGCACTTGCGCGATCATGCCGCCCATCGAGGCGCCGACGATGTGCGCGCGCCCGATTCCCAGGCTGTCCAGCAGGCCGACCGCATCGCCGGCCATGTCTTCCAGCGTATAGGGCGTGCGCACCGGCAAGCCGAGCGCCGCGGCAGCCATGGCCAGCAGCAGGTTGCTGCGCTTGCGTCCCGGCGTGCGCCCCGAAAGGCCGCAATCGCGATTGTCGAAGCGCACGACGCGGTAGCCGCGCGCCACCAGGCCGCGGCAGAAGTCGTCCGGCCAGCCCGTCAGCTGCATGCCCAGCCCCATGATGAGCAGGATGGCCGGCTGCCGCGCGTCGCCGAGCGACTCGTATTCGATGTGCGGTTTTCGCTCGAGGCCTGGCGCTATGGTCGCCATGGCGTTACGCCGCCGCCGCGCGGGTATGCAACTTGCGGCGCGGGGCGTGCGTTCTGGCCGCGGCGACTTTGCGGCGCGCCGTGTTCGCTACGGACGGCCGCGGCTTGCGCCGCGCAGCGCGGCGCACCAGCGACAGATATTCCTGGAAGCTGTCGCGCAGGCACTGCGCGAAGACCTCGGGATCGGGCAGCTGCTCGTAGCAGGCGGTGAACGAGATCGCGATCATGTCGTTGTAGCTGGTGACCGAAAACACCAGCCCCATGCCGTCGGCAATCGGCATGATCGCCGACAGATACGTCAGCCGGGCGCCCTGCAGATACAGCGGCACCTGCGGACCGGGTATGTTGTTGATCGCGCAGTTGGCGAGCGGCGTCCAGTCGCCGAGCAGGGCCGAGGCCGAGCGCAACATCTTGCTGGTGACGGCGATTGCGGCGGACGGGGCGTATTGGGCGAGGAGAGTCAGTTCGCGCGCGCCGACGGCCTGCGACATGACCGTAGATGACGAAGTGGTGGCCTGGATCGCGGCGAGCCGCTCTACCGGGTCGGCGATATCGGTCCTGAGCGCCACGCGCACCCAAGCAAAGCTCGCTTGCGCTTCTTTCTCGCGTCCGATGCGCACGGCAATCGGCGCCGCCGCGACCAGGCTGTCATCCGGCAGCTCGCCCTGTATGTCGAGATAACGCCGCAGGCCGCCGGCGCAGACGGCCAGCACCACGTCGTTCACCGTCGCACCGGCAGCCAGGCCGCGTATGGCCTTGAAATCCTTCAGCGCGAAGCGGCGCGTTTCGAACACGCGATGCGGCGACACTTCGGTGTTGAACCGCGTCATCGGGAACTCGTGCGGCCGCCCGAGAAATTCTCCCACAAAGGTTTTCATGGTGGACTTCAGCGCGGCCCAGTTGCGGGTCAGCGGCTGCGCCATGCGCAACGGAAACGTGGCGACATTCAATCCGGCGCGGACGAGGAGGTTGAGGTTACCCGGCGCGGACTCGGGAAACCAGGGCGCGGGCGGCGCAGGCGGGCGCGAGTCCGGCGACACGTCGTGCAGCAGGGTGGTGATTTCATTGCCGTGCGCGACATCGATTGCGGCGTGATGGATCTTCAGCAGCACGGCGAAACTGCCCACCGGCAAATCGAGAAAACTGTCCAGCCCCTCGATCACATACATTTCCCATAGCGGGCGCTGCAGATCGAACGGGCGGGCGTGGATGCGCGAGGCCTGGATGCAGAACTGGCGCCAGTCGCCGGGTTTGGGCAGGGCGAGGTGGCGCACGTGATATTCGAGGTCGAAACGCTCGTCCTCGACCCAGTACGGATAGTCCAGGTCCAGGGGCACGCGCAGGATCTTCTGGCGAAACACCGGCAGGCGGTCCAGCCGGCTCTCTACGTGCGCCAGGATCTGCTTGAAGCGGATCTTGCCGCCGGGCGCGGTGGACTGATCGTAGATATGCAGCAGCGTGACGTTCGAGTTGGTGTGCGCCCTGTCCGAATAGATATAGGCGGCGTCGTGTTCGCTCAATTGTCGCATGCGCGTCCTTTGCGGCGGGATTCAGATAGCGGGAGGGGGTGCGTCATCGCGGGCCGGGCAAGTAGTCATGCGCCACACGCGGCCGAGCAGGCCCTGCGGCTGAAACGGTTTCCAGTCGCCTTCCGGCTGCGCCAGCCGGTCGGCGACGATGGCGAGCACGATGCCGTTGAAGCCCAGCCCGAGATGGCTGCCGGGCACCTGGATGTTCTCGTGAAAGGCCGGGTCGCCGTCGATGGTGGCTTCCTGCGGCGGCACCACGCCGTCGCCGAGCGAGTACAGGCAGCTGGTCGGAACCGCCAGCCGGCGCTGCTCGCGAATCTTCTTTGCGCGCGGCTGCATTACGTGTGCCGCCGCGCCGAGGCGGTGGGAAGCCAGCCGGTACAGGGCTTTTATGGCGCGGGGCGACTGGCTGCCGGTTGCATCCATGCTGACCGGGCTGCCCAGGGTGACGATCGAGCGCACGCATTCGAGCGTGCTTTCGGCGCCGTAGAGCGAGAACACCCCGCCCAGGCTCCATCCGACCAGGCTCACCTTGCGTCCTGTTACGTGGTGCAGGTAACGAATCTTCTGCGGCAATGCGCTGGCGTGCTTGCTGCGAAAACCGAGATTGCGCCCCAGCCCCCAGGTGTGCACGGCATAGCCTTTGCTCTGCAGGAACAGCCTCAGGGCGATCAGCGACTTTTCGTCGGCGAGAAAGCCGGGCAGCAACAGCACCGGATGCCCGTCGCCGCGCGGCGCCTGCAGCAGCAGCGGCAGCGAGGCGGGCAGCAGGGCCATTTCCAGCAAGGCGCGCGGTTCCAGCATCGAATGCAGCGCGCGAGGGGTGCCGACATGTGCATGGCGGACGACGGCGCGGCGGCGGGACATGGGCTGTGCTCCGCTCATCGCGCTGAGACACCCGCCCGCGCCCGCGGGGCCTTGGCCCTGGTCGCGGCGGCGCGCTTGGCTGCCGGCCGGCCGCGCCGTGCCGCGAGGGCGGCTTTTGCGACGGCGGGTTTGCGCGCGGCTCTCGCCGCGGGCCGCATGCGCCGCTTCAATTCCTCGTAGGCGTCGAGAAAATCGTCGGCCAGCCGGCGCGCATCGGGAACCGCGTTGCGCGCCACGACAAAGCCCAGATAAAGCGTGCCGGCATAGTTCATCAGCGTGATGTTCAGGCCGACGCCATGCTGGACGATGGACAGCGGCCAGTAGCCGCTCATGCGCAGGCCATTGACATAGAGCGGCACGGGCGGGCCGGGAACGTTCGAAATGAGCACGTTGGCCAGCACCGGCAGCGTATTGACCACGCTGCTGCGGCCGTACAGCGATGCCAGCGCGCCGAGTATCCAGGGCACGCCGATCAGGGGGAAATCCGTCGGGATGACCGACTTGGCGCGTTTCGCGACCGTCTTGGTGGCCCCCGACGAGTCGCGAATCGCGCGCAGGCGCTTCAGCGGATCGGCGACATCCGTCGCCAGGCTGACCAGGCTCAGCGTGGCGCGGGTGCGGAAATCCGTGTCGCCTTCGTCGCGCAGCGATATGGGCATCGAGGCGATCAGCGGTTTGTGCGGCAGCGAGCCCTTGCGTTTCAGGTAGCGCCGCAGTGCGCCGCTGCACAGCGCGAGCACCACGTCGTTGACCGTCGCCTCGTTGGCCGCGGCGATCGCCTTCAACTCGGCGCGCGGAACTGCGGCCGTGGCGAAGCCGCGCTCGGGCGTAATGGCCACGTTCAGCCGCGTGCGCGGGCCGAAGGAGATGCTGCGGCGCAATTCGCTAAAATCGGCCGCGTCCTCCGCTCCGGACCCCGTTGCGCCGAGGGCCTTCGCGCCGGAACTGCGCACGATGCCCGCGAGGGTGCGCACCACGCCGGGCAGTTCGCGCACCAGCTTGATGTACTGCGCCGCGTCGTGCCGGAAAGCGGCCGCCGCCAGCGCCAGCGTTCCCGGCGCAGGCGGCCGGGCTGAATCCGCAGACTTGCCTGCGGCCGAACGCGCTTTCGGTTTGCCGCCGGGCGCATCGGGCGAGGTATCGAACAAAGTGCGCGCCAGCGCCACCCCGGCCTGGCCGTCGAGCATGGCGTGATGGATTTTGAAATAGTAGGCTTTGTCGCCGCTGGCCAGGCCGTCCAGCACATAGATCATCCACAGCGGGCGGGAGCGGTCGAGCAGCTCGGCATGCAAGTCTGCGACCACCGCTTCGAGCTGAGCCCAGGTGCCGGGCGAGGGCAGGCGCACGCGGCGGATGTGCTCATCGAGATCGATCTCGCCCTGCAGCCACACCGGATTCGCCAGGTGCAGCGGCAAGCCCGCCAGGCGGCGGCGCAGCACCGGCGCCATGCGCTGATCCATCATGCGCCTGACGGCGGCGTAGAAATCGCCCTTGTAGCCGGCAGGCGTCTCGAACAGATGCAGCGAACCGACGTGCATCGGCGTCGCCGCGGTTTCCAGATTGAGCAAAGCGCCGTCGACGCCGCTCAGGGTTTCCATCCCGGAATCAATGGGTTTTCTTCCTCTCATCACTTCCTTGTCACAAAGCTCGACGCCCACGGCGCGCCCGCCGGCAACATTGATGCCTACGCATGGCGGACTACTAGTGCTCAGTATAATCCGATTGTATCCTCCGCCGCCTTGACGGCGATCACAACCAGGCGGGTGGATCGGTGCCAGGCGGCACCGACGGGCGCGTCCATCGCGCCGGGGTCGAGGACAATTGCGCGCTGTGGCGCACCATCAGCAGTTCGCCGAACCCCGATCGGGTCGTCTCCAGATAAGGCCGGCGGTCCGGCCACGCTATGGCTAAGCCGCCCGGAACACGCCCGAGGCGGCGCAGCCATTGCCCGGTCTGCGCCAGCGAAACGCGGACATGCCAGCTGCCGCCTTCGTTCTTCTGCCGCAACAGCGCGGCGGCGGCCGCGAACGCCATCATATGGCCCGTTGCATAGTCGAGGATCTGCATCGGCAGCGGCTTGGGTTCCGGCTTGCCGGCGGCTTCGGCCTCGGCGTGATTGAAGCCCATCGCCGTCTGCACCAGGGAGTCGAAGCCGCGGCGCGAGCGCCATGGGCCCTCGGTTCCGTAGGCCGACAACGACACGCAGACGATTCCCGGCCTGCGCTGCGCGAGCGCCTGCGGGCCGTAGCCCAGCGCGTCCAGCCCGCCGGGCCGGTATCCCTGCACGAATACATGGGTGCTCGCCAGCAGCGCGTCGAGATCGCGGCGCCCTTGCTCGGTGCGCAAGTCGACGTGCGCCGACAGCTTGCCGCGGCTGGTGGCGGCGATCGATTCGATGTTCGGAAGATGCGGCGCATTGAGCAGCATCACGTCGGCGCCGTACGCCGCGAGGGCGCGCCCGCACACCGGGCCGGCGAGTATGCGGGTGAGGTCGAGTACCCTGAGTCCCGACAGCGGCCGCTGATCTGCTTCGAGGCGCGGCAAGGGCAGGGGCGGCGCATCGCCGATGCGCTCGATGCTCAGCAGCGGTTGCGCCGCAATCGCCTGCCCTTGCGGATGCGCATCCCATTCTTCGAAACGGCGCAAGGCGGCGACCACCAGTCCGCGCTCGGCGGCCGCCTGCTCGAATTCCAGGGCCCGCCAGGTGCGCAAAGCGTTCTCCGCATCCGCGCGCTGCGCCGTCTCCGGCGCGAGCCCCAACAGCCGCAACGCGCCGTCGCGGTGATGCGCAAAATTCGCATGCACGCGCACCCATCCGTCCGCGCAACGATACAAGCCGGAAAATTTGTCCCAGATTTCCGGCGTGCGTCCATCGACGCTGAACCAGCCGGCGCATTCGAGCGCCGCGTGCAGCATGTCGACGCGCACGTCCTGCCGCGCCTGGCCGCGCGCGTGGCCCAGTTCGCAGGCCGCCAGGGCGGCCGCCGCGATCGGCGCCTGCGCGGCGGTGCCGACGGCGAAAGACGACGGCAGAACGGGATCTGCGCCGGTGAGCAAAGCGTGAGGCAGCGCCTCGGGCGGCATCTGCCCCAGTTGCCACAGCCCGGCGAGAACTTCATTGGCGTTCATGCTTCTCCCATACACAACGGCTTGAATTGCGCCCGCCGTCGTTGCTTTTAACCATAACCGCGTTTTTTGTACGGATGGTTTTTCCGTACAGAAAACGCGGTTGGCGCGCGGAGCGCGTAATGGCCGCTACCTCAGCATCGATCGACGTAGGGCGACGCATCGAACTGCAGCGCTCGCGCTTGCGCGGACGGCGACCCGTCCGCGCGGATCGCGGATTGTGCGCGGATGAAAAGCATATCCGCGCACAATCCGCGATCTTGGATGAAATCTATCCCAAGTTGTGGTTGCTTATATCCATAAGCCCGCTTCTGGCATATGCCGAACACCTACGTTGTTTCCACGTGCCGCTGCTCGAACGCCCATACGTCGGGAAAACCTACCAGCGTGTGCAGCTGCTGCATGTCGTAGGCCGGCACGGGCGAACCCGCGGTGCTGCCGTGCTCCAGCAGATACTTGTACGCTGCCTCCAGCGCGGCGCAGGCCGGTCCCATGCCCGCGCTCGGATAGATCGCGATGGAGAACCCATAGCTCTTCAGGTTCTCCGCGCTTACCACGGGCGACTTGCCGGTGGGCACCATGTTGGCGAGCAGCCAGGCCTTGCCCGCGAGCGCCTCGCCCACGCGCCTGAATTCGTCTTCCGATTCGGGCGACTCGACGAAGACGATGTCGGCCCCCGCCTCGGCAAAGGCCCGGCCGCGCCTGATCGCTTCGTCGATGCCGAGGCCGGTGCGCGCGTCGGTGCGCGCGATCACCAGGAAGTCGCGGCTCGCGCGCGCCTCCAGCGCGACTTCGATGCGCTTCAGCGCGTCGGCGAGCGGCAGCACGCGCCGGTTGGGCGTGTGGCCGCATTTCTTCGGCATCTCCTGATCCTCGATCTGGATCGCCTGCACTCCCGCCGCTTCGTAGCCGCGCACGGTCTCGCGCACGTTGATCAGTCCGCCGAAGCCGGTGTCGGCATCCGCGATCAAGGGTTTCGACGTGCCCTGCGCGATGGTGCGCGCGCGCTCGACCATGTCGCGGTAGCTGACGAGGCCCGCGTCCGCCAGGCCGAGGTGCGAGCCGGAGATGCCGTAGCCGGTCATGTACAGCGCCTTGAAGTCCATGCGGTCGGCGATTTTCGCGGAGAACATTTCGAATACGCCCGGCGCGACGATGAAGTCGCCCGCGGCGAGCATGCTGCGTAGTCTTGCGCTCATGGTCTACTCGATCCTCAGGTTGGCTTTCTTCACCACCGGGCCCCAGGCGTCGAGGTCGGCCTTCAGCTGCGCCGCGTACTCGTCCGGCTTGTTGCCGACCGGTTCGATGCCGAGCACGGCGTAGCGCGCGCGCACGTCGGGGAGCTGCAGCACGGCGGCGATTTCGGTCTGCAGCCGGTCGACGATGGCGCGCGGCGTATGCGCCGGAGCGAGGATGCCCATCCAGGAAGTCACGACGAAGCCGGGCAGGCCGCTTTCGGCGAAGGTGGGCACGTCGGGCATCGCGGGGTCGCGCGCCGCGCTGGTGAGGCCGAGGGCCTTCAGCTTGCCGGTCTTGATGAACTGCTGCGCGGTGGCGATGGCGGTGCAGACGAGCGGGATCTGCCCGCCCACCACGTCGGTGATTGCCTGGCCGCCGCCTTTGTAGGGGATGTGGACCAGTTCGATGCCGGCGCGCTGGTTCAGCATCTCGCAGGCGAGGTGCGCGGAGCCGCCGGTGCCGGAGGAGCCGAAGCTGAGCGTGCCCGGTTTGGCCTTGGCGAGCGCAATCAGTTCGCGCAGGTTGTTCGCCGGTACGGAAGGGT
>Ga0182021_10008479_pt1 | contig 12167 bp, 15 predicted proteins | sample 612E3MmetaG_FD_120493 | JGI IMG/M metagenome (GOLD analysis project Ga0182021, IMG submission 120493) | Permafrost microbial communities from Stordalen Mire, Sweden - 612E3M metaG (Illumina Assembly) | ecosystem: Environmental > Terrestrial > Soil > Wetlands > Permafrost | place: Sweden...
GGAATTTGAAGCGCCGCCGCAACACGTTTTACCATCTGTAAAAATGTTTTTCGCCCTTCAAGCGTCGCACTAATATCGAGAAACACTAATTCATCCGCACCTTCGTCTGAATAACGCGCTGCGAGTTCTACGGGATCGCCTGCATCGCGCAGTTGCAGAAAATTCGTTCCCTTGACTGTGCGACCATCCTTCACATCAAGACATGGGATAATTCGTTTTGTCAGCATTCAACACCATTCATCTTTGCCAGTTCTTCTATCGGGAGTCGACCTTCGTAAATAGCTTTTCCTACGATTACACCGGCAAGCTCAGACTGCTTTAATGCTTGAATATCTGCAAGTGTGGATATTCCACCTGATGCAATGATGGAAAGTTGCGGAAATGCAGATTTGAGATTTTGAAAGAATTCTATGTTCACTCCGCTGAGCATGCCATCGCGCGAAATATCTGTGCAGATGAATATCTTTGCGCCTCGCCTGACCAGATCAAGCACGAAGCTCATCGGTTCAAGACGACTATCTTCCAGCCAGCCGCTGATTGCTACTGAACCATTTTTCACATCCATGCCGACAACAATACGATCGGCGCTAAATTGTTGAATCCAGTATTCCACCAACTCCTGTGATTTTGCCGCCACACTGCCAATGACAACACGCGATGCACCAATATCAATTAACTGCCGAATGTCCTCCGTTGTGCGGATTCCACCGCCAATTTCCACCTGTAATCCTGGCACTGCAAGAATAGAAGTGATAGAATCCCAATTGACGACCTTCTTCTCTTTCGCTCCCTGCAAATCCACAACGTGTAAGAACCGAAAACCAGCATCTGCAAATTGCTGAGCCACTTCTTCAGGAGATGCAGCATAGACAGTCTTCTGCTCGTAATCGCCTTGACGCAGGCGGACACACTTGCCGTTATAAATATCGATTGCGGGAATGATCAGCATAGCTCAACAAAATTTTTTAAGAGTTGTAATCCGATCCTGCCTGATTTTTCTGGATGAAACTGAACACCAAAATAATTCTTTTGCTGCAATGCTGATGTAAATTGCACTCCGTACTCTGTTGTGCCGACGGTCGCCGACACAAGCGGTGCATAATAGGAATGAACGAAATAAAAATGTTCACCTGTGGCAATGCCCGCAAACAATGAGCAATTCCCTTTTTGCTGAACTTGGTTCCACCCCATATGCGGCACCTTCAGAACCGATTGCCCACTGTTGAACCGTTCATTTGTACCGGTAAGTAATCCGAGACAATCGGTACTGCGTTCCGTTGTGCGGTCAAACAGTAATTGCATTCCCAGACAAATACCGAGAAATGGCACGCTTACTTCCTTTAGCCATTCCGTAAGACCGACGCGAATCAGCGCATCCATCGCACTCCGCGCTTCGCCAACTCCAGGAAAAATGAGTTTGTCGGCTTTGTTCAACTCATGGTATTCATTGGAAATAAAATGCTGCACACTGAGTCGATTGAGAGCATTGCTCACAGAGCGAATATTCCCGGCACCATATTCTATAATTCCAATCATGAAGTTCTCAGTTATCAGTGCTCTGTTGTCAGTTTATTAATCTAGAATCGTAACTACTCAGTTTGCTTTTCGATAATACCATTCTTTGATTGATTCCCTCCCCTCTTAGGGGAGGAATAAGGTGGGGTCTGTTGTTCTTTGACCTCACCCTAACCCTCTCCTGTGAGGAGAGGGAATGTTTCCTCTATATTCTAAAGAAAAATGCTGAGCAGTTACTAAAACCTTAAAAGACGCCTTTTGTTGATGGCAGCACGTCCGCATTCTGCTCGTATCTTGTAACTGCTTGACGTAAGGTTCGCGCCACCGCTTTAAAGATTGCTTCAATCTTATGGTGATCGTTTCTACCGGTAACAGTGATATGAAGATTCGCCCGCAATCCATCTGCAAAGGCACGGAAGAAATCCTCTACCAGTTCTGTCGGAAACTCGCCAACTTTCTCTCGCTCAAACGGTGCATTGAACAAACAGAATGGACGTCCGCCCAAATCCAATGCTACTTGCGCAAGTGATTCATCCATCGGCAGAAGAAATCCATACCGCTCGATACCTCGTTTATCGCCGAGTGCCTGCCGAATTGCTTCGCCAAGACCAAGTCCCGTATCTTCGACGCTGTGATGTTCATCCACTTGAAGGTCGCCTTTCACCCGAATATTCATATCGATACCGGAATGTTTTGATAGCAAGGAAAGCATATGATCGAAGAATCCAATGCCTGAAGAAATATTATGATTGCCCATGCCGTCTAAACTGACTTCAACAGCAATATCCGTTTCTGAAGTTTTACGCTGAACTGCTGCCGAACGAACTTGACGAATTATGAATTTACAAGCTTCTAGAAAATTCTCTGTTTTGAAATCAGCTTTACTCGATGCATCCGTTGTTAATCGTACAGATTTGCATCCGATATTTTGTGCAAGCTGAACATCAGTTTCTCGATCTCCAAAAACATATGAACGAGTAAGATCAACATTGTTGGTTCGAATAAATTCACTCACTAATCCTATCTTTGGTTTTCGGCATGCACAAGTATCTTTAGAATTGTGAGGACATACGAACACACCGGCAAACTGAATACCCTCTCCGTTGAGCAAACCCATCAACTTCTTCTGAACAAGATCATAGGATTTCTGCGGATACGCCGCCGAACCAAGATTGTCCTGATTCGTCACCAACACCAGCACATAACCGCAATTCTGAAGAAGCCGCAATCCATGGACGGCACCGGGAATCATTTCTAATTTCTCCAGTGTATCTATTTGCTCATCGGGCGGTTCGACAATAATTGTCCCGTCTCGATCAAGAAACACAACGTTCATGTATAGTACTCCTTCACTGCTTGAATAAGCATTTCGTTTTCACGATGTGTACCGACGGTAATCCGCAGACAGTTTTCCAAGAGCGGCTCCGTGCTGCGATTACGGACAATAATACCCTTTCCAGCCAGAATACGATAGAGCGCTGTTGCATCTGTGCATCGGACGAGAATAAAGTTCGCATCTGTCGGAAATACGTGTTCTACACACAAGAGTTGACCAAGCTCTTCCACCAGCCACTCGCGTTCCTGAATGATCGCATTGACCGTTTGATGAACCTCGTCTCCTTTGCTCAGTGCTTGCAGTGTTGTGCGGCTTGTGAGTGCATTAATATTATACGGCGGTTTCACTTTCATCAAATATGAAATAATAAGTACATCCGCGATACAATACCCAAGACGAATTCCTGCCAATCCCCAAGCTTTTGAAAGTGTACGAAGAACAACAAGGTTCGGATGGTCGAGAACAAGTTTCGCCATGGACTCTGTTTTTGCAAAATCGATATACGCCTCATCGACGACAACGATAACTCCAAGCTTACACATTGCTAAAATATCTTCGTCATGTAAAAGATTGGCAGTCGGATTATTCGGTGAACAACAGAAAATTAGTTTTGTAGTGGCATCGACTGTTTCCTTTACTGCCTTAACATCAATTTGGAAATCCTCGGTCAACAAACACGAACGAACCTCAACATCCTGAATAGAAGCGGCAACACGGTACATGCCATATGTTGGCTCTAACAACACCACGGAATCCCATTTCGGCTCGCAAAACACACGAACAATCAAATCAATCACTTCATCAGACCCAACGCCGACAAACACATTCTCTAAAGCGACGTCATTCATCGCCGCCAATACCGTGCGAACTTCACGCTGATACGGATCAGGATAACGGTTCAAAGACAGGTTGTCGACCGTGATGACGCTGCCAAAAGAATTTTCGTTTGCATCGAGCAGAATGCCGGAAAGATAATCTTGACGCGCGCTATGGTATGGTTTCAAAGCACGGATATTTTCGCGTATGAGCGATTCAATGTTCATGAGATCATCTCACTTGGACGAAAGTCGGGAAGTCACTGCACGTGCATGCGCTTGCAGGCCCTCTGTGTCGGCAAAGGCAGTCAACGTCGATGCAAGGCCCTCAAGACCGGATTTCGTAATAGATTGAAACGTAATATATTTTTGAAAACTATCAAGCGACACACCGGTTGCCCAGCGTGCTGTACCGCCGGTCGGCAAGGTATGGTTTGTGCCGGATGCATAGTCGCCTGCTGTGACCGGTGCAAATAATCCAACAAATACAGAACCGGCATGAGCAATAGACGGAACAATGGCTTCTGCATTAAGAACGTTCATGATGAGGTGCTCAGGTGCATAGTCGTTAGAAAATTGAACCGCGGATTTTAGCGATTCGGCAACAAGGATATAACTTCTCTCCAGCGATGCTGTAATGAATGCACTACGAGGAAATTCGGATACCCGCTGCGGCAAGATACGCAATACTTCTTTTGCCAAAGCTTCGCTCGTCGTAACAAGCACAGCTTGAGCATCTGCATCATGCTCGGCCTGCGAAATCAAATCATACGCAACAACATCCGGATTTGCTTTATCATCGGCAATAATGAGAACTTCGGACGGACCCGCCACTAAATCAATTGCAGCGCCATTAGGATCTGTCGAGATAAATTGCTTTGCAGCGGCAACATACCGATTGCCCGGACCGAAGATTTTGTCCACCTTGGGAATTGTCTCGGTTCCATACGCCATTGCTGCGATTGCCTGTGCACCACCGATTTTAAACACTTCATCGATTCCAATCATCGCCGCAGTTGCGAGTACGAACGGATCGATAGAGCCGTTTGTTTTTACTGGCGAACATAAAGCAATTTGTTTACAACCAGCAAGCTTTGCGGGAATACCGAGCATTAACACCGTTGATGGCAATGGCGCTGAACCCGCAGGAATATATAAGCCTACACGCTCAATGGGACGCGCTTCACGCCAACACACAACTCCTTCCATGGTTTCGATTTTCTGCGTACTGCATCGCTGAGATTCATGGAACATTCGGATATTCTTTGCAGCAATCGTTATTGCATTCGTAAATTCGGGAGAGAGAGATCGTTTTGCTGATTCACATTCTTCCGCTGACACGCGAAATGCTTTCACTTCTGTCTTATCAAACTTCTTACTATACTCACGCACGGCTGTATCACCGCGCTGTTTGATATCAAGACAGAGATTTTTAACGGTCGTATCTGTCTCACTCTGAAATTGGCTCACTCGCCGCAAAAGAGCGCGGCGATCTTCTTTTGTCAATTTATTTTCAAGAAAAATCTTCATCGGATAATAGTCTCAATCGGTACAACAATAATATCGCTGGCACCTGCCTGTTTAAGTTTCTCCATAACATCCCAAAATACATCTTCTGCTACCACGGTATGAATGGCAACCATGCCCGCTTGGGCAAGTGGTACAACGGTTGGACTTTTCAAACTTGGTATAACACGTTTCAATTTCTGGATCGAGTCAGACGGTGCATTCATCATGAGATAGCGCTTGCCGCGTGCTTCTTGAGAGCCGCGCACACGAATCATCAGCCGGTCAATCAGTGTCCGCTTCTTTTTATCGCGCATTGCTGCCGGATTTGCTACCAACACTGCTTGCGATTCCAACACTGAGCATAGCGTGCGCAAACCGTTCATCTTTGCTGTCGTTCCCGTTGAGACAATGTCGCAGATAACATCGGCGACGTTGAGACTGGGCGCTAATTCTACCGAACCGCTGAGTTCAATAATTTCTGCTTTCACTTTATTTGCTTTAAGAAAAGACTTGAGAATAACGGGATAGGTTGTACCGATGCGCTTACCCTTCAGGTCGGACACTTTACGAACAGACGATCGTTGTGGTACACTGATCATCAGTTTACATCCGCCGAATCCAAGCGGCGCAAGTGTGTGCACGCGTGCATTCCGTTCTTGGAGAATATTTTCGCCAATAATACCAAGGTCTGCAACGCCATCCTGCACATATTCCGGAATATCGTCGTCCCTGATTGCCAGCACGTCCAGTTCAAAGTTACGGCATGGTGAATAGAGGCTTTGCTTTAGAAATTCAAAGCTCAGTCCGCATGCGCGGAGCAGCGCCACCGAGTCCTCGGTGAGACGCCCGTTCCGTTGAATTGCTATTTTCATTCTTCCATTGGTTGCCAGCATACTTTATCCTAATAAAGTGTAAGGTCTAAAAAAAATTTGTTTTATTTGGCCGTTCGTTTCAACATCATTGCATATCCGCCTTTGCCCTTCTTGAGCCACAGGGCTACGCGGGCGATGGTGCGTGTGCTGAGCCCTGTTTCCGCTTCGATCTGCGTGTACGGGATACCTTCAGCCAGCATACGCGCAACTTTCCAGCGTTTTACAAATTCTTTGACCTCATATTCCGTTAAGAGGTCGCCGAAGAACCGGCGGCACTCATCCAGCGATTCCAACTGGAGGATGGCGGTATAGAGATCGTCGATTTCTTTTATGCTGGGCTTCTTCATACTTTACTCTGATAAAGATTACAAAAAATTTTGTTTAGTGTCAAGCTTTTTTTCCACAAATTTACACATCATCCTATTGCTGTCAGGAGGTTCATCCTGACAGATAGAAAGTTAGCAATCGTATACAGTATTTAATATCTTTAAAGTTTCAGGAGGAAACTCCCGATGCTCACATGCACAATTTTTCAAAAACTGACAGCATGAGTTATCACCGTAAGATGTTTGTATTATAAATATAACTCATTATTTCCATCCACTTGCATCATCATCATATATCCATTTAGGATTAGACATATTTACCCTTTGATATACGTCTTCAACCGCTTCTCTCACCACCTTAATTGCGTTATCAGCGACTTCAAGTTTAGGCCACAATTCTTCTTGTGTTATATTAACATGGGTATACTTCCTTCTCACTTCCTTTAAAGCTAATACATTTTGCCATATTCCGCTTCCCCAATCAATGTCACCCAACCCTTTTTTAGATATTGCATCAATCATATCTTCCTTAAATCTATTTCCTATTTTAGCTTCTTCTAGTGCTTCCCTACAACACATCTCTAACACAGTCCAAGATGTTGTGACTGTCCACCGTACATAAGTACCATTATGTCAATTATCTCCACTCTCATATGCAAGTTTTCTAGCATGAAGAGCATCATTCCATAAATGGTATTTTGTTGAAGTAATTAATTTCAGTTTAAAAAATGATGACATATACTTTCCTTCAATATATTAAATAATTTCAACCAATTAAATCTTAGAATTCATACATATATAACCAAGTACTAAGGGATAATTTCGTATAACTATAGTAACAACACATTGCGTTTTTGCCCAAAATGTTGAGGCATGGACGCGATAAAATAGCGCCTATCCGTATTAAATAGTTCATAACAGCACATTACCAATTCTGATATGCTATATATACCATAATTTTTATTCCTTGTGATTCTATTTTCTCCGAATTGGAATCCACATCACCCCTCATCGTATCACCAATAGCCTCACGAGTGAAACAACTGCAAACAAAGTACGTGAGAGATCAATCAAACGCAACAGAACCATCCAGCATCGGAATTGTGGAACTAATGTTCTTTGTGTGCTTGTTTAAGAATACAGCTTGTTTGGTGCAGATAGACTTGTTCGTTTCTGAAAACTTTCATACTTTATAAATAAGCAGTCAGCTTTCAGCGATCAGTTGTCAGCAAAAGAATGCACGAATAACAAATTAACCAATCATTAGTTACTCATTACGAATTATAAACATGAAACTTGCAGTTTGTATTAATCACGTACCCGACACCGCGGCAAAGATCACTCTTGCTGCCGATGGGAAGAACATCGATAAAACGGGCATCACGTTCGTTCTCAATCCATACGATGAGATTGCCATTGAAGAATGTCTCCGTCTTAAGGGAAAAAACGGCGGCGAAGTTATCGCCATATCGCTCGGCGGCGATACACATAAGGAAACATTGCGCAAAGCGCTGGCAATGGGAGTCGATAAGGCTGTGCTTTTAAAAGACGACACTCCCCGCGATTCCTTCTCTGTTGCACGAGCTCTTGCCGATTATTTGAAAGAAATATCGGTCGATGTCATTTTCTTCGGCAAACAATCTGTCGACTCGGATGACGCTGCAGTTGGAACGATGGTTGCCGAGATGCTGGGATTGCCCGCTGTCTCCGTTGCTGTCAAGCTGGAAATCGCGAATGGCACTGCCATTGCCGAACGCGAGATCGAGGGCGGCAAAGAAAAAGTTCAGACAACTCTTCCGGCGGTGTTCACGGCACAAAAAGGATTGAATGAACCGCGTTATCCTTCACTCAAAGGAATCATGGCAGCTAAGAGCAAGCCAATTGAAGAGAAAGTGCCGGCAGCCGCACAACCGAAGGTCGAGGTTGTTGCATTGCGTAAGCCTCCTTCAAAGAGCGCCGGAAAGATTGTTGGAACCGATTCGAGTGCAGTAACAGAATTAGTACGTTTGCTTCACGAAGAAGCGAAAGTGATATAGAGATAAGAGATGTGAGATTCAAGTAAAAACTTTTTCCTTTCACCTTTAACTTTTTATTGAATATGAAAATATTGGCGGTTGCAGAACAACGAGATAATAAATTTAAAAAATCCGCATTTGAAGTTGTGCACACGGCACGAACCATTGCAGATCAGACAGGCGGCGAGGTCATTGCGCTTGTGATTGGCGGTCAGGTGCAGACGATCGCCGGTGAACTTGGCGGATATGGAGCACAGAGAGTTCTTGCGGTCCAACAACCAAAGCTGGAAAAATATTCTTCCACAGCGTATTCAAAAATCATTGCAGAAGTGCTCAAGAAGGAACAGGCATCGGTAGTTCTCCTTTCCGCAACAGCGATGGGCAAAGATTGTGCACCTCGTGTTGCTGTAAAACTTGATGCCGGTATTGGGTCAGATTGCATCGTACTGAAAGTCGAAGGCGAAAACATTATTGCAACGAGGCCGGTCTATGGCGGCAAAGCATTGACGGATATAAAGATCAACTCTGTTATAAAGGTGTTTACTCTTCGCCCAAATGTTTTTCCAGCTGGAATAAGCAGTGGTACTCCAGCAAGCGTTGAAGTTGCGGATATTTCTCTGACAGATTCTGATTTTACATCACTCGCAATCGAAACGACACAGGCATCCGGTAAACTGGATGTCGCTGAAGCTGATATCATTGTCTCCGGCGGACGCGGCTTGAAAGCTGCAGAGAATTTCAAAATGATCGAAGAACTGGCAAGTGTCATCGGCGGAGCTGTCGGTGCTTCGCGCGCAGTGGTCGATGCCGGATGGCGTCCGCACAGCGAACAGGTCGGGCAAACCGGAAAAACCGTTTCACCATCGTTGTATATCGCTGTTGCTATTTCGGGAGCAATTCAACATCTTGCAGGTATGTCCTCCTCGAAGTATATTGTTGCGATCAATAAAGACAAGGACGCACCTATCTTTCAGACAGCAGATTACGGCATTGTTGCAGATGCATTTGAAATCGTTCCTGCGCTTACGCAGGAAATAAACAAACTTCTCGGAAAATAATATGTCCGCAGAAGACAGAATTCAAGTAGACATATTGGGATTGTCCAGCAGTCAATCCAGCGGTGGGGCATACGCGTTGATACTGAAAGAAGTCAACGGAGCGCGCCGTCTGCCGATCATCATCGGTGCATTCGAAGCACAATCCATTGCACTGGAGATGGAAGGTATTAAACCTCCCCGTCCGCTGACGCACGATTTGATGAAGAATCTTATCGATTTACTGGGCGGCGAGTTGGTCGATGTCTATATTAGCGAGTTGCGTGAAGGCACATTCTTCGCCCGTCTGAATCTTGACACACAGGAAATCGATTCGCGTCCGAGCGATGCAATTGCATTAGCTGTTCGTTACGGCGCGCCTATATTTGTCGCTGAGAAAGTGATGGCAGAAGCTTCCTTCCTTTCTGAAGGTGAAGAAGGAGAAAAAGGAATTCCCCCGACGGCAAAACCCGAACAACCGGAAACTTCGAAGCCTCCGCTTTCCAAGCTTGAACAGTTAGAGCAACAGCTTATCGATGCCATTGCAAAAGAAAACTATGAAAAAGCTGCACAGATTCGCGATGAAATTAAGCAATTGCAAGTGCGTAATTCGTAACAACATCTTATTTAATCTCGCATATCTTCAAGAGCCGTTCATTTTTATTCACCCATCATGGAGGATATTGCTTTGAAACAGACATCATCGTTTCTCCTGTTGATTCTTACATTCGGATTTTTCTTTTCGGTACCAAGCATGGCTACAACCTTTGCCAAAGACGATTCCACTCATGTCTATCAACTCATCGCACAAGGGGATGAATTTTCAGAAAAAGTATTCGACAACCAAAAAGCACTCGAAAAATTCAGCGAGGCGCTTGCTCTTTCTCCCAACGATTATGAAATCCTCTGGCGAATGAGTCGTACGTACGTCGATATCGGCGAACATCTTCCCAAGAGTACTGATGCGGAGAATCAAAAACAGTTGGAATGCTATGAAAAGTCGCTGGACTTCGCTAAGAAAGCTATCGCTGCCAATCCAAAAGGAGCGATGGGCTATACCCGGGAAGCAATAGCAAACGGACGCATTGCCCTCTTCCGCGGCATCTGGGAATCTCTCGACCTCGTGAAGCAAACAAAAGCCGATTGCGAGAAAGCAATTGCTTTGGATTCGACAGGACCAGGAGCCTATTATGTGCTCGGACGAACGAATGCGAAAGTGTGCGAGAAACCAAAATTCATCCGCTGGCCCCTCGGGATTGGCTGGGCAAATATGGATGATGCTGTAAAAAATTACGAGAAAGCAATTGAATTACGGCCGAGTTTTATTATGTACCGGCTTGATTGCGCTCGTGCTTACGTTGAGATGGATGAATATGGAAAAGCACGTGAACATTTGACGAAAATCGCTTCTCTACCGAAAGAAGATGAAGATGACGATGTTTTTAGGAAAGAAGCGGCGGAATTGTTAGAAAAAATAAAGAATGAGTAGTCGGCATTTGAAGAACCTGCATCAGATTTGATGCCGGTTCTTTTATGTTCTTTCTGTTAGAAAAGAATATGCATGAAAATTTTTCGCCTCATTGTCTATTGTATTCTTGTTGTTTGTTTATGTTATTTCACTTATTCTCTCGCAGCCGGCTATCAAAGAAACGAAACACGCAGTCAAGTTTCGTTTGTCATTTGGGTTATCGACACTATTGACCTTTTCATTCATGAAGTCGGCCATCCTCTTTTTAGCATCTTCGGTAAATTCATTGGGTTGCTCGGCGGATCGATGTTCCAGGTGATCATCCCAATTACGACAGCTATCGTATTCGCTCGATCAAGCCTTCATTCTCTTCCATTCACACTCTACTGGACCGGACAGAGTATCGTCAATGTGTCTATTTATATCGGTGACGCGCCTTATCAGAGATTGCATCTCATTTCTCGTCATGCAATACATGATTGGCACTGGTTATTGAATAACACGGGAACAATGGAATATGCTGAAGACATCGCCATGATCGTCAATATCACCGGTCTCTTAACTTGCTGCATTGGAATTAGCGTAGGGTTTTATTTTATTACCCGTGATTCGATTCGAATGTTCTCACCAGAATAATTCTCTCCCATTTAAGACACCCTACGCTCGCTGAACAAAGCTCATTTTTTCGGTTGATGATCATGCCACACCTGTGCAAACACTCCAATAGCTGCATTTTTACCTTTATCTCCTAAAAAATAAAATGCAAATTATATGCAATATAACCTTGATTAATTAACAATAATTATTAAATTACTATAGTTAGTAAGGTATTACATGTCTAATGCCTTACTCAAAACAATTCAAGAAAAATACAACAAAGGTCGCTTATGAAAAAAATCGAGGCTATTGTTCGTCCTCATGCTGTGGATGACATTCGCGAGGCACTCCAGGAAGCCGGGTTTCGCGGAATGACAATGCAAGAAGTCAAAGGCTTTGGCAGGCAGAAAGGACATTCCGAAGTTTATCGCGGAGCCGAATATCAGGTAGATTTTTTGCCAAAGATCAAATTAGAAATCGTTGTTCCAGATGGGCGTGTAGAAGAAGCAGTTTCGATCATAATCCGCATCGCAAAAACAGGCAAGGTCGGCGATGGGAAGATCTTTATCATGCCGGCCGAAGAAGCTATACGTGTACGAACAGAAGAGACAGGAGAAGATGCCTTATGAGAATAGATACTGGTGATACGACATGGATGTTGGTGTCCACAGCGCTTGTTA
>Ga0182021_10008480_pt1 | contig 12163 bp, 5 predicted proteins | sample 612E3MmetaG_FD_120493 | JGI IMG/M metagenome (GOLD analysis project Ga0182021, IMG submission 120493) | Permafrost microbial communities from Stordalen Mire, Sweden - 612E3M metaG (Illumina Assembly) | ecosystem: Environmental > Terrestrial > Soil > Wetlands > Permafrost | place: Sweden...
CCATTATTCGTGTTCACCAGCCAGACGGTGTTGTCATCCCGGTCGGTGGCCACGATGTTGGTTCCACTGATGATGATGTTGCCCAAGTTGTTGAAATTACCGTTCAGGGTCTTGGTGCCGCCACCGGGAGTCCACTGTCTCAAATTGCTGCTCGAAGCATAGTAGATGAGCGATTCATCGTCCTTGACCCACAGCCCGCGCCCGGTCGTAATGCCGCTGCTCACGTTAAAGAACTTGGTCATCACACCGTTGGTATCAAGCCGGCAGACTCTGTTGTTGCCCGTGTCGAGGATGTAAACCGTGCCGTCGCTGCACACCCACAGGCCGTTGGGAAAATTCAGTTGAAAGTTGGTGCCCGGCGCGGGGCCATCGCCGTTGTTTCCGCCGGCGTGCGTGCCGGCCACGGTGTGGATACGTCCGTCAGGAGTGACCTTGAGCACGGCGTGACTATCCTTGTCCACAATGAACACGTTGTCCGCATGGTCGGCCATGGCGAAGTGCGGGCGCGACAGCGCGGCGTTCGTCGCGAAGCCGCCTTCGAAGCTGGACTGCCAGTAATTTAATCCGTCGGTGCCGCCGGCCCCGTTACCGGCGATCGTGCGCAACGTTCCGTAGGAACTGAGCAGATTCGTATAGCCACGCGGTGTGTTGGTCGAGATGTCCACCGCCAACAGGCGATGAAAGTGATTGCCCAGCGGCACGGGGATGCTGGCAGTCCCCACCGAACTCGTCGTGAAATAGTTTTGCTGTGTCACCCAGGACGCGGTAGTCAGATTGGAGCTGGTTTCAGTGGTGCAGACGCCGCTGGCAAAGGCGTTGCTCCAGGCGAGGTTCCCTGTTCGGTCGAAGGAAGCAATGATCAAATCTGCCGACCAAGCCGGCGCCGCAAGCAGGCAGGCGGTCAAGATAACAAGCTTCAATTTCATGGTTAAAAATACATCATTAACCCGCATCTTTGCGGCCGGAATGCATCCCGAGCAGGCGGGAAACACGCTAAATGCTGTAGTGATTGTTCTTCAGCCGTTGCTGGATTTCATGCAACTGGATTTCCTTGTCATGCAAGGACGTTTTCAAGGCGTCTTCGGCCTTTTTCCGTTCGGAGATATCGGTGCAGATGACTATGTATTGGTAGGGTTTTCCGTCGGGGTTGAGCGAGGGAACGATGGTGATATCCATCCAGTAGAAAGTTCCGTCCTTGGCGCGGTTCTTGACCTCACCCTTCCAAACTTTGCCGTGTTTGATCGTGGCCCACAAGTCACGGATGAATTCCTTGGGATGAAAATCAGAGTTGATGATCCGGTGATCCTGCCCAAGCAATTCCTCGCGCGCGTATTTGGAAACCGCGCAGAACCTGTCGTTGACGGCGGTGATTCTTCCCTGCGGGTCGGTGATGGCCACGATGGCATGTTCGTCCAGCGCGGCTTCGAGATGTTTGACTTCTTTCAGGGAAGCCTCCAATTGCTGGACGGTCTGCTCCCGCTCCGTGACCCGGATGAGCAGCCCTATGTTTGCCGTCTGCAATTCCTCGGTCCGTTGCTGAACCCGCTGTTCCAGATCCTTCCGGGCATGAAGCAGCTCGTCCTCCATCTGCTTGCGCCGGGTAATGTCCCGGGAAATGCCGAACGTGCCAATGATGTTCCCCTGTTCATCTCGAAATGGCATCTTGGTGGTCAACACCCAGGTCTCCCTGCCATCGGGCCAGGTTTCTTTTTCCTCGATGTTAATGGGCTGGCCGGTTTTCATCACCTGCTGTTCGTCTGCGAAGGCCTGGCGCGCATGTTCTTCCGAAAAAAAGTCAAAGTCGGTCTTGCCCAGAGCCTCGTTCGGATGCTTCAACTTGAACTTCATTAATTGTTCCCGGCTGATCCGCAAAAACCGGCTCTGGGCATCCTTGAAATAAATACTTTCGGGCAAATAGTCTGTCAGCGTGCGAAAAAGATGGCGCTCGTATTCCAGAGCCTTCTCGGTTTGTTTGCGCTCTTCAATCTCGCGCTCCAGGGCGCCATTCATCCGGGCGAATTCATTCACGCTACGCTGGGCCGAACGGGCGAGTTCCTTTGCGCTTTGATAGGCCAGCGGATCGCTGTTGGGGAAGAGATGGCGCAAGAATTTCAGCATAAGCATACGGGAACCACCCCGCAGCCGGCGGGCGCTGTCATTGTGTCAGCCATGAGAGGGTCCTGATCAAAGAAATTCGTCATGTGCGGGTTTCAATCACAACATTGTTATCTGGTTGCACTATCGGTTCCTAAACTCGGCTTATTTATGCGCCCGGAAATGGCATTCTACAACTTATTTTGCAATTTTAAGATGCGCGGCATCCCTGGCCGCCCACCCCCGTCATCAACTGACATGACCCGGATTTTTCAGGCCAATTGATGTATTGGTCCGGGCCAAAAGAAAGAACCATCGAATTGATGCCAGGAAACACATTAACACAACAAACAACGATGATTGGGTTGATGCCATTCCGGGTGCTGCGGGATGCGCTGATAGCGATTGGTCATCAGCGGGCAGCGCCTCTATTATCAACAGGTATCGGCCCTATTTCAACCTTTGATCTGAAGCCGGCTCAGGCTTATCCCCTGCTGGTCTCTGGGCGCCCTGATCGAGCGCTTGTAAGTGGTCATTGGCCTGGCGCCAGAGGGCCGAGGCGGGGGGCGTGTTGGTGAGACAGGCGTGGAGATAAAGCCGGGCCTGATTGGTGTCGTGACGATGCTCGGCAATCATCGCCAGACCATAATTGACCCGGTCGAGAGCGACGCCGGAATTTTTAAGCTCAAGAAAATCATTTTCCGCCCCCTTGTCGTCGAGGCAAATCAACCGCCCCGTGGCAAGCTGGAGCCGGGCTTCCGGCATGTTGGTGCACGCAAGGATATGGGTCAAAACCGGGATGGCCGCAGCGGCATTCCCGGATTGAAGCAACAGGACCGCCTTCTGATCCAGATGCGACACATTGTCCGGAGACTTGGCCAGTTGCGCCTCGACCACGCGGAGGGCATTGGTGTAATCGCCAAAGAGCCGGAACGCATTCACCACGCGATTCGCAACCCGGGCGTCGCCGGGATGCCGCTCCCAGACCGATTGAAGGGCAATGCGGGCATTGACAGTATTGGTTTCTAGCAACCAGGAACCCGTCTCCAACATGGCCAGCTCCAGATCCATATCACTGCTCATGGGATGGCTGCCGGGCGTCGTCCGGAGTTGTTCTATGAGCCGCCGGGCGCGATCCATCAACCGGAGCTGCACATAAAGATCCGCCAGGGCGTATTCCGAGGCCGGCAGGCCGGGGGCCAAGTCCAAGGAGCGCTGTAATTGCCGCGCTGCCTGCCAGGGCAGGCCGTTTTTTTGAAGCGCGCAGCCCAGAAGATAACAGAATACGGGTTCGTCAAACGGGCCACCGGCATTCCAGACTCGGATCAAGCGCGGGAAATCACCCCATTCGCCGGCCAGCCGCTCCGCTCTGGCCAGACTCAATTTTTTGCCAGCCTGAAGGTCCGTATTGCAGGCCAGGCTGATTTGCGCCGAAAAATTGTTGGCATTCAACTGGAGCGCCTGTTCGAGGCGAAGGCTGGCCTCCTTCAAATGGCCTTGCTGTTGGAGCGCCACGCCCCAACTGTCTAGCGATATTGAATACCAGTCCGCCAGCAAGTTTTTCTGCCGGCTGTTTGGCTCCCGGCCGGAATCGGTCACGAGCGGCACCAGTTCTTTATTCCATGTGCTGGTCCAAAACGCTTCGTTCCCTTCCGTCACCTCGGCGGTCAGCGGAGGATTTTCCGGGAGACCGCCGGTGCGCAATTTCATCTCGTAAATGGCACCGCGGGGTTCCAAGTAAAAAGCCTCAAAAAAGAAGCCGCAACCGGGATGCAGGGAACACAGACGGTTGGTGTAGGCAATGTGCTCGAGCAGATGCAAGGTTTCCAGCGGTTTGAGTTCATGCCGGGTCTGGTCGGTCAGCCAGCCGAGGGGTTGGCGGTGTTCCAGCCAGGCCCGATAGGCCACCGTCGGCAGGGCGGTTGCATCCACCGCCAACCAGTTCAACCCTTTGCGGTTTTGGGCGAGGCCAGCCTGAAAGATTGCCAGCTTTTCTGGTTGATCGCTCAACATCACGCCTTGGTCGGCGGGCAATGACGCCACCGCCAATTCGCCGAAGCGTTGCAGCGGATAAAAATTCAGGCGCAGGATGGCCGGAGTGTTTCTCGCTGCCAGATCGGCGATGAGCAGGACGCCACAGGCTGCGGCGGCGAAGGGAACGGCCCGTTGCTGCCATTGAACTTCGGTTAAACCATAACAGCGCAAATCAATAAGGGCCTTTGAAAGCAGCAGCAAATCACCCGCCAGAAAGGCGGCACCGAGAGCGTTCAAATAATCAAATGTCAACAGCGGCAGCGAAATGCCGGACTGGTGTTGTATGATCTGTCGCAATCCGGCGGTCGGGTCAAACGCCAGCCACAAACAGGCTCCCAGCAGCAGCACACGCAAGCCGCGATAAATCCAGAACTGCAACTGTTCCACCAGTGGTTTATAGCTGCTGACCTGGTCACGCAGCCGAATCAAACAGGACAGCGTGGGCACCAAAAAATAAAGCACCACCGCAATCCCCAGCATCCGGTGCGCCACCCAGAATTGATAATAGAGCAGCACAATCAAATGTTTGGTCTGTTTCAAACTAATGAGCCAGGACTCTCCCAAAGTCCAAGGCGAGTGCGGCGCCAGACCATTGATCAGCGGCAGCAAAGCGTAAATTGAAAATCCCGCCAATCCCAGTCCGGCCAGCCGCCGCAACAATTTCAGTGGGAAGAAACGGATGCCTTGAAGCCAGATCACTCCGGCGACAAATAGCGGTAGCGTCAGCAGCATCAGCCAGTTCTCCGCCATGCCCAGTCCCCAGACAAAGGCCGCCACATCGAGCCAGCGGGATTCACGGCGAACGCGATATTCGAGCAGCAGCCACAGGGCCGCCGCCAGCAGCAGCAAGTCCAGCATTTCGCCGGAGTCGGCGGTCGCCTCCCGCCAGAAGCTGAATTCTAGCCCGCATAACGCGCACGCCAGCAAAACTGGCAGTGCTCCGGGCTGGCGGTTTTCATTTTCCCATGGCTGGTTCCACGGCAGCAACTGGACGGTGCGGGCCAGCAAACCCAGCGTCAGCGCGGCGAGGACGGCGGAAAACAAATTTAGCCCCCAAACCACGCCACCGGCGGACAGCGAGCGCAACGGCAAGGTGAGTAGCCAGAGCAGCGGCTGGCTCGCCATCGGCGCCCAGTCCCAACCGGCAACCTTGGCCGTGAGCGGCAGGCTGTTGATGGTTACGCCGTGGCTCAATGTCAGCCCATAGAGCAGCAGCGCCCCAAGCGCGACCATTAGCGGAAATTTGCGGAGAGGTTTTACCACAAAAACATTGAAGCTAAAATAAACTGCCGAAGCTAGAAAAAATGCGGTGGCGGGTTTTCCGGAATCAAGGTCCGGCCGGGATGGTTTTATCCGCATCCCCAGGCAACCCGCTGGTGTTGATGCATCTGACGTCCAGCAATTGTCCCTGCTCGTCGTAGCGTAGCTGGATCAGCCAGGAGTAAACTTTCCCCGGCCATCTGCCACCGGGAACGATCTTTTCCGGATCGCCCCCCAGCGCCCGGAGCAGGGGTGGGATTTCTCCATGGTGCCAGCAGATCAGGATTTGCCTGCCGGGCGGCAGGGCTTGGAGGGTATCGGCCAGTGCTTGGACTTGTTTGTCCTTGAACCGGGTATCAATGGGCAGGCCTAGTGCCCGGCTGAGCGGTTCGATGGTCAAGCGCGGTCGGCAACTCTCCCGGGAATCCGCTGCCGCGAATAGGTTATTCAGCCGTAGTGGTTTGGAATCCACGGTGAACTGGTTGAAAAAATTCACATAGCCGCCCGCCCGATCCTCGCCGGCCAGGGACAAACCGCTTCCATTATCCGGTTTTTCCGCGTGGCGGAGAATCAATATAATCGAACCCTTTGGCCCGCGCGGATGGTCTGGTCGAGCACTGCGGCGGCAACCGGCAAGGGCAAAAACCGATAGCAACAGAGCCAGCAAAATCAACCCGCCGGTCAGTGTTGTTCGTTTCATTGATAAAGAAAGAGTTTCAGTGGCGCGTCTGCATGGTGATCTTTTCCGGTTTCCCAGTCAAAAGCAAAGGTGGATCTTCGGGTGTTTGCCGGGAAAAGAAAGGGCGATTTTGTTTGCTAAACTAACGTCCGTTTAAGCCGGTTATTAACGGAGGGTTGGTGTATGAGCGTGTGACGTGCACATCCTAGGGGCGAAAACCCCGGCTAATTTACCAACCAGTTCTGTTTTTTGGTGGGGAAATTTTATGGGTTCTCAGCCTAAAAATCAAAAATTCATGCAACAGATGAGGTTATGTGTAGCTAAAAAAAACAAAAAAAACCTTGTCATGGCCATTGGCTTAAGGTTTAATTGTGACAATTCCACTGTGAGATGTGTGAGGACTTTTGGAAGATAAAATAGAAAAACCATAAACGAGGAACAGATATGAGTTACAATAAAATTCAGAAGACTAGTGCGCTTGTTATAGCAATGGGGATTACCGCCATGGCTACCAGTTCGGCAAATGCTGAGCTTCTTACCGGACTTCTATATGGACAAAACACACTGGAAACCTTTGACAGCGCTGCCCCTCAAACGATTCTGAATTCTGTTGGTGTTTCTGGTCTTTCATCAGACACTTTGGTTGGTATCGATTATTTGGGATCGACCCTTTATGGCGTGGGCAGTGGCGGTCACCTCTATACCATCAATCCGGTTAGCGGGTCTGTTAGCTCCACCGTTTATTTTGGTTCATTGAGCGGCACTTATTTTGGCATGGACGCCTCATCTGCTGGCATTCACATTGTCAGTGACAGTGGCCTTAATCTTCTTTTGAACACTTCCGGAGGCACCGTTTCCACCGGAACATTGAGCCCTACTGGTCTGAATGTTTCTGCCGTTGCCAGTTATAACGGCAATACTTATGCAATTGGCAAAGATCTTAGTTCGCAGTTGGGGACTCTGTATACACTTAGTGGTAATGCCCTTACGTCAGTGGGTGGGTTGCAATATCAGATTTCCCGTGTAAACGGATTTGATATTTCTTCAGGCGGTTACGCCTACTTAGTTTCAGAGGTAGGCAGCGGTGGATCTTCCCCCGAGCTTTTCACAGTCAACTTGGGAACTGGTATAGCCTCTTTAGCGGGGGCATTTAACCTTGAAAGCGCCCAAGCTATAGGCGGTTTGACAGTTAATCCGGTTCCGGAACCCGCGACCAGTGCCATGATCATTCTGGGTGGTGCGGGGGTGTTTGCCCTGATCCGTCGGCGCAAGTAATTTCAGTTTTTGACGGTTCCTTTGACTGGCCGCAGTGGAAACGCTGCGGCCAGTTTTCTATTTATTCGATAGATTCCCATTGCCAAAAATGCCTTATCTTGTTATATTATTTTAGATTTCTTAATAAGAGAATTAAGATCACACTGGGTGGTTGTAGGGGGAGATTAAATTTATTGTGGCGAGTTATCAGGCCGGTAGATGAGGGAGGGGGCTTATGAAAAAAGCGAGGCAAATGGCGATATGTTGCTGTCTATTGGTATCGTGGGTGTGTGTATCGGTGTCAATGGCAGATGAGATTTCCCTAGTGCGCGCTGGGGATGTATGGAGATATTATTGTGCCACGAATCCCCCTTCCTCGCCGATCACAGCCTGGCGTGAGGTTTCTTTTGATGATACCTTCTGGCTTCAAGGTCCGTCGGGTTTCTGCACCATAAAAGCGGATCCTTTCAGTCAGGCAACGACTTGGCCGAAAAACTGCCGATCCGTCTACCTCAGGCGCACGTTCATCGTTTCCGATCCGGCCAGTGTCAAATGGCTGGTTCTGCGGTTGGATTATCAGAGCGGCTTTGTGGCCTACCTCAATGGACAGGAAATTGTCCGGCAGGGCTTGACCAACACACCACCCGCATTCGATGACTTTGCAACCTTTCATTCAGGCTTCCCTTCCATTGGATTAAATTTAGCTGCGAATTACGCTGAAGCTTTCGATGCAAGCGCGGGTGCGGGGGCTTTGGTAGCGGGCACGAATGTGCTCGCTATTGAGGTGCATACGGCCGCGACGAATAATGAGATTGGACTCAGCGCTGGAATCTCGACAAACCACATGTTGCTTGTGCCCGAACTCCTCGCCAACTTCCAGCGGGGGCCGTTTCTTCAGAATGCCACCACCAACAGCATTCAGGTGATTTGGCGGACACCGGTTCCTGCCGACACTGCGGTTGATTTTGGCACCAACGAGGCCTTGGGATCCGATGTTTCGGATGCCACTCTGACTACGAACCATGTTGCCACGATGACGGGTTTGCTGCCCGGCACGCGGTATTTCTACCAGGTGCGAAGCACGGCGGGCGTAACAAGCGCCGTGTCTCCCACTTACTCATTTAACACCTTGAAGGCCAGCGGTGATATCTGTTTTCTGGAGATTGGTGATTCAGGCACTGGCTCGGCGGCGCAATATAGCCTGGTTGGCGCAATGAAACAGGCGGGTGCGGATTTGGTGGTTCATGTTGGAGATGTTCTTTATCCTGATTTTGCCAATGGTTTGGAGGACATCCGTTGTTTGAGTGTCTATGGCCAAATAATGCATTCCGTGCCCTTTTACTTCACCATGGGCAACCACGACGTGGATGTGGATGACGATGACGATGACCGGTTGTTAGGCCCCGGAACCGGCGAAGCTTACCTCTCAACATTTTATTTGCCCACCAACTCAATGACGGGCACCGAGCATTACTATTCCTTTGATCACGGCGATGCCCACTTCGTGGTGCTTTTTCTGCCTTATTTTGCTGAGTCCACGACCGTGTTGACTAACTATGACCTTTATGAGGGTTCGGCCCAATATTGCTGGTTAACCAACGATCTGGCCGCCAGCAGCAAACCGTGGAAATTCATCTTCCTCCACTGTCCGCCGGCCACGTCGGGCAATCATCGTATGGATAATTATAATCAGTTCAACCCGCATTTTGGCACCACCAACTTAGATTGGCAGGTGGAGCAAAGCCTGCTGCTGCCCGTGGCGCAACGCTATGGCGTGCAGATGTTCTTCTCGGGGCACTCCCACGATTATGAGCGGTTTATGCCCATCAACGGCGTCCACTTCTTCGTCAATGGCTGCGGGGGGGGCAATTACACCGGCATTGAACCAGCACCGCCGTCAGAGGGAGGCGGGCGTGATGCCTTCAGCTCCCAATTTTATAGCACGCCCGGCGTTACCAGCTTCACGAAAGTCACCGTCCATGGAGATTCTCTGCTCCTTCAGGGCATTCTGGCTGACGGCACCGTTTTCGACTACATGACCATCCAGCGGGCGTTGCCTCCGGCGCAGGTTTATAACTCCACTTGGAATACCACGCTGGTGGAAGTAGCACTGGCCAATGATGGCTTTGGCAATATCACCGGCCAAACCTTCAATCTTGTGGGCACGCCTATCCCGGCTTTGGCGGGCTTTGCTGCCAATCTGGGCCGTGTTTATGTGAACAATGATGCTACCAACCTGTTCATCGGCTTTGAGCAGTCCATGTTCCCCTCAAACAGCACGGTGTTCCTCTTCATCGAGTCGCCACGGCAAAACGGGGTCGCGAATTTGATCGGTTTGGGGGACGGGATTGTAGGCAGTGATGAAGGGGTGGACGGGCTGGATTTCCTTGAGAATCTCTCGTTTACCAACTTCACGCCGTCCGTTGCCTGCCTGCTCGGGGACGAATACGCAGATGCCCAGGCTCGCCACTTTACGCGCCCCGGGTCGCCACTTGATGCCGGTCAAGGCGTATTCCGGCTGGACACCAATTTCTCAGACGTGCCGGGGATCCGGCTCCAGCAGTTCAACTGCACTCCCAATTTTAACACATCCTACAAAACCAATTATCCGGAGCGGAACGCGGATTTCATGGAAGTGGCCATACCGCTGGAACAACTCGGCGGGCTGCAACTGGGGGACACCATTAAAATCGCCGCCGTGGTGGGATTGGGCGGCTGCGATACCAATGCCCGGACGCGCGAACTTGACACGGGTTTTCTGGGTTCCTCGATGACTGGCTCGGGCCAGTCCAACGTGGTGATCGGCGCAATCAGCGTGCGTCTGGCGCAAAAGACCCTGTTGGTCCGGGCGGACGATATCATCCGTCCCTACGGTGCGACCAATCCGCCACTAACAGTGACTTATGAGGGTTTTATGAACGGGGATGGGTTGGAGGTGCTCAGCGGCAGCCCAGTGATCAGCACAGTGGCAGGAACGAACGCCCCGGTTGGCGCCTATCCTATCGAGTTGAGTGCGGGAACCCTGAGCAACGCGAACTATTGTTTCAGTTGTTCGAATGGTATTTTAACGGTGACGCCGGCGGTCTTGATGGTGAGGGCAAACGATCAAGCGCGCACTTATGGATCAACTAACCGTCTACTGGCAGAAACATACAGTGGTTTTGTGAACGGACAGGATACGAACATCATAAGCGGTGAACCGGCCTTGTGGGCCAGCGCCGAAACCAATAGTCCGGTGGGAACTTATTGGATAACAGTCAGCAAGGGAACAATGGAAGTCGCCGACACTAATTATTGTCTTGTCTTCAGTAATGGTGTTCTGACGGTTATTCCAGCCAGTTCGACAAACACTTTGTTTTCATCAAAAAATCCATCGACAAATGGGATTCCTGTGACATTCACTGTGTCAGTCAGCCCGATACCACCAGCGGCAGCCATTCCGACCGGCAGCGTTAGTTTCCTGACAAATGGCATTTTTCTGATGATGGCAGATTTGAGCAATGGCGTGGCTTGTGTCAACATGAACAGTCTGCCACCCGGCACCAATGAAATCGCGGCCGCATATTCCGGAGACGGAAATTATCTCGGCAGCACCAACTTCCTACAGCAGTTGGTATTGGCGGTTCCAATCATGGTCACCAATTCAGATTTCCTCTTGAACATTGTGAAGATCGGGACAAATACGTTTACCTTTTCCCTGATGGGAACGACCAACGCTCTGTATTGTTTGCTGGAAACGACAAACATAAGCGCTCCAATGACTGATTGGGTTGTCTTTCCGGACAGCACAAATATTGCAACGAATGGGATTTGGAGTTACACGATAACCAATGCAGAAATTCCAGAGGGTGGCTGCACGTATGTGGCGATCAGATTTTTTCGCGCCAAAGCCGTCAATTTCCCTCCGTGATGGATTGAAGGCGAAAAGCTAGGACATTGCGGCACTGGCACTTGTCTATAATCGAGTAAAACAGTAATAGCCGTAAAAGCTTGGCCTGGCATGATTCTGGGAGTTTTCCTTTCCACATGACAGGCATGGGGAAGTAGTGTAATGTTTTTTCGATGTCGTGTGTGGAAGATATGGCGCTAACCTAACGCAAATACTGTGAAGCCCATTAATTTTCTTATTGCAGCGTTGAAACTTGTCATAACGGCCAAATGGACTAGCTTTCCATTACCACGTCAAATGGCGATCGTGCCCGGTCCATGCGATTGGCCGATGGCCGATCTGACCATCACAAGCCGGATGAAACGGCTGCGTTCAAAGCTTTTACTCGCAGGCGCATTGGGGATGGCTTTGCTGCCAATGCGGGGTTTTGGTGGGTCAGTGGCGAGCATCAGCCCCACACCCAGCAGCACCGTCACCAACCTGACGCAAGTCACCGTTACGTTCACCAATGCGGTTCAGAATGTGGCGCCGGATGATTTGCTGCTCAATGGTGTTCCCGGCACGAATGTCAGCGGTTCGGTTGCTGTTTACACTTACAGTTTCAGTCCTCCCAGCCCTGGTGTCGTGCAAGTCTCTTGGAATGGGGCAAACTTAATTACCGTCCACCAAACCAACCGTCTCTTCGACTTGAGCACCAATACTTGGCAATATACGCTGCTGGATGTGGTGCCACCCATGGTATCTGTCATCAGCCCGGTCCCCGGAGCCACAGTGAAGCAACTCACGCAGATCGTCGTCACCTTCAACGAGCCGGTGACAGGTGTGGGGGCATCGGCTCTTCGCGTCAACGGCAATTCGGCGACCAGTGTGACCGGCTCTGGCGCCGGGCCTTACACCTTTTATTTCAATGCACCCGCTCCAGGCTCCGCTCAGGTTGGTTGGGCGGCCACTCC
>Ga0182021_10008481_pt1 | contig 12161 bp, 11 predicted proteins | sample 612E3MmetaG_FD_120493 | JGI IMG/M metagenome (GOLD analysis project Ga0182021, IMG submission 120493) | Permafrost microbial communities from Stordalen Mire, Sweden - 612E3M metaG (Illumina Assembly) | ecosystem: Environmental > Terrestrial > Soil > Wetlands > Permafrost | place: Sweden...
CCTTCACGACGAGCAGCTTCTGCACGCCCGCGGGCCCCTCGTTCACGGTCAGGAAGACGCGTGCCATGCCGCCCTGCCCGAGGGAAGCGATGGGACGATGGCGGCCCAGCGTCGGGGCAAGCTCCTTCGTTGTCGCGTCGCCGGTCACTTCGCTTCGCGCCTCAGGGTGACGGGACCAGGTACACGTAGGTGATGGTCGACGGGCGCACGAGGACGCTGGTTCCGCCGATGGCCTTGCCGGTGTCGTGAACCGTGGCGTTCACGCGCACGTAGCCGGTGGGCAGGTTGATGAACCCGCCGTAGCCCGCCGAGTCGGTGGCGGAGGCCGTCTCGCTGGGCAGCCCCTTGATGAGGTAGAAGCCCTTCGTCGTGGCCTCCGTGCGATCGGTGGTGACCGCGACGCCGGCGGCGGCCTTGCCGGCGCAGTCCTGCGCGACGAAGAAGACGGCGCCCAGTTTGGGATCGATGGCGTTGCCTGCCGTCGCGGCCAGCGTGGTGAGCGACGCCGGCGTCAGCAGGAGGAGCGGCGCGAAGACGGTGTCGTCGGCAGGGGGTGGGCTGAAGAAGGCCAGGGACGGCACGTAGTTCGGGAGCCCGCTGTCCGCGAACGTGGGAAGGATCTCGGCGTAGCCGTCGAAGTTCGCGTCGACGTCCAGCGTCACGACGCCCTTGGAGTCCGGCGCGACGGGCGCCGTCAGCGGATTGGCGCACGAGACGTCGAGGCGGGCGCACGGGCGCACGAGGATGTCGGTCACGGGCTGCTTGGAGATGAGCTCGTAGAATGGGATCGAGATCTTCACCTTCGGCTTGGCCGCCGGCGGAAAGACGACGGTGCCCAGGCATCCCCAGATGGGATCGATGGCGGCGTCGGCATCGGCCGCTGCGTCGGAGCCGGCATCCACAGCCGGCTTCGACACGCAGACGCGGCTCTCGCAGACGGTGCCGGCGAAGGCCGGGCCCCGCGCCGCGCAGTCGCCGTCGGCGGTGCACTGTTCGTTCTGCGTCGTGAGGACGAGGGAGCACCCCACCGCGGCGAGCGCGGCCCCGACGGTCACGATGGCAGTCCTGCGAATCACCCGTTCCAACATGGCAAGAAGCGCCTCCCCCGACGTCGTGCGCCCGGGGAGTGTACATCGAAGCTCCGCGAGGGGCATTCTCCCCGTCGATCGGCCTGACGCGCCCGAGCCGAGGGGGGAGTCAGTGGACGTTCGGGTAGTTGCTCTTGATGGTCGTCTTGCAGCCGGTATCGCGCTGCTCTTTGCAGATGCCGTAGAGCATCTGCGCCTCTTCGTCGGTGGCTTTTCGGCCGAAGACGCGAGGTTCGAGGAGCGCGCGGGCTCCCGCCTTGTCGGTGAGAAGGAGAGCGCGCGCCTGGTCGGCGACGCTGCCTCCCGTGGGCGGCTTCCTCACCGAGGTGGTGGCCGTGGGCGCCGTCGTCGTTCCGGTGCTCGTGGGCGCCGTCGTCGTGGTCGTCCCCGTGGGGGCCGTCGCCGTCGTGCGCGCGCTGGGCACGGACGCCGTGGTCGTCCCCGTGGCGGACGCCGTCGGCAGCTGGTTCACCTTCGACCCTGCAGGGGCGGCGTCGAGCTCTTGCAGCTTGTTCGTCGCGATGCCGCGCCGGCTCGCGGGCACGGAGGCCGTCTGTTCGACCTGGCGCAAGAGCGCGCGCTTCTTGACGAGATCGGGCTCCTTCTCCGCGCGATCGAGCATCGCATCGGCCCACCGTGTCTCGATCGTCTGGAAATCGCTCGAGTCCCTCAGGGGCGAGTGCTCGCCGACCTCGACCATGATCTTGTCGTGCGCCACGTCGCACTTGCCCTGATCGCAGAGCTTCTTTGCGGCTGCGAGGGCGAGGGACTCGGGATCCTCGCTGCCCGTCGGCACGGGGCCGGGGCCGGTCGGCTGCTGGGACTTCTGCCAGTAGGCGAAGCCGCCGACGCCCACGGCGGCGACGAGCGCGCCGACGAGGATCCACGGCAGCAGGCTGCCGCCGCCGGCGCGCGGCTTCTCGTCCGAGCGCAACGACGAGGGCGGACGATCGCTGATGGCCTCGAGCTGCTGGCTGTCGCCGACACCCGGGAGGAAGATCTGTCCAGCTCCGACGAACCGGAACCGAACGTCCCCGAGCTCGATGACGTCGCCGGCCTCGACGATGCCACGGCGCAGGTCCGAGCCGTTGACGCGGACGCCGTTGGAGGAGCCCTTGTCGACGATCTCGAAGCGCGACTCACCGAGCGCGTGCACCTCGCAGTGCAGCCGCGAGACCGAGTTGTGGTTGACGGAGATCGTGGCGTCCTCGGCGCGGCCGATGGTGATGCGCTCGCGATCGAGAGGGTACTCGGCGCCCGGCGTGGGTCCCGCCAGCATGACGAGCCGGTTTGGGCGCTCCATCAGGAGCGAGCCGCGGTTCACGGCGCCCGTCGGCATCGTGGACTTCATGTCCTGCGTCGTAGCGGCGGAGGCCACGGCACCCGCCGCGTCTTCGACGAGCGCGTCGTCTTGCAGGATGATCCGGTAATCGCCGATCTGGATGAGGTCGCCGTGCAGGAGCTCTTGCGGCGCCGCGACGCGCAGGCCGTTGACGTAGACGCCGTTGTAGCTGGTCAGATCTTCCAGCGTGAACGGTGACGGACCGCCGGGGGACGCGCCGTTCGCCTTCTTGATCTTCGCGTGCTCACGGGAGACGTTTCGCTCGGTGAGGCGGATGGTGTTCCCCTCTTTGCGGCCGATCGTATAGTCGTCCCGCGTGAGCGGAACGACCGTCCGCTTTCCTTCGTCGTCCTCGATGACCAGCTTCCACATGGGAGTTTCGCGCGTTCGCTTTCAGGAAACGGACAGCGGGTGGAACGGAGGGAGGAACCAGCCGTGGGTCGGGCCGAAGGCAGTGCGCTTGTTTTCCGGTGTCGTACCCACGCGACCGACGAGTGTAGCGACCACACCGCCCCGGGCGCAACGACTCCTGAAGGGAATGGCGACCCTTTGCGCACTTTCCCCCCTATGTGCGCCCCCCGCGGCGAGGGGGTCCCCTGGAGTCGCCATGGCTTGTTTCATGGACCCTCGACCCTCTGGGGCTCCCCTGCGGGGAGGGTCGCCACGAAGGCGTCGCAGGCGGCTTTCACGCGGGCGGGCTCCTGCCCGTCGAAGGTGAGCTTGGTGCGGTAATCGGGGTTCGTCCATTTCGGGTAGGACCCGACCTCCACGTCGGGAAACGCCGAAACGACGCGATCCAGAAGGGGTTTCAGGTCCCCTTCGTCCATCCGCGTGTAGACCGCGGCGGAGACGAAGGCCTGGCCGGTGCCGAGGCAGGCCGCCACGACCGGCAGCTTCATCCGGAACACCTCGGGGATTCCAGGGAGACAGAAGACGTTCTGGAGGCGGACCGTGGGCCAGCGGATCTCGGCGGAGGACTCGAGCGTGGCGCCCTCCGGCACCAGCGCCATCCGGAGGTGACCTTCGGTGCAGCGTTCCTTGTAGTGTGCACGCAGCATGCCCTCGAGCTCGGGGCTGGAGACGACTCCGACCCCGAACGCGAGCGCCACGGCCTCGATCGTGACGTCGTCGTGCGTGGGGCCGACGCCTCCCGACGTGAAGACCCAGTCGTGGCTCGCGGCCAGTGCGCGCACTTCGCCGGCGATGATCGCCACGTCGTCGGCCACCATGACCACCCGGGCGAGCCGGACGCCGAGCCGGCGGAGGAGGCGCGCGAGCTCGGGCAGGTTGCCTTCCTCGACTTTTCCCGACAGGAGCTCGTTGCCGATGATCAGCGCGGCTGCGGAAGCGGTCTTCGCGGGCGCGGTCATCGCGAGCGAGCATAGCAAGGGGACCGCTCGCGTTGTCCTCCGCATTTCCGGACCATCCTCAATTTCCCCATCGAGCCCGGGCCTCTGCAAGGTACGCTGCGGCTCGAGGTCGGATGCGCAAGGTCCTCGTCGTCGAAGACTCTTCCACCACGCGTGCGTTCGTCCGGGCCATCCTGGAGGGCGACGCGTTCATGAAGCGCTTGGGGCCATGTGAGGTCTCCGAGGCCAGCTCGGGGTTCGAAGCCATGCGCCTTCTTCCCCGCGGCCCTTACCAGCTCATCATCACCGACATCAACATGGGGGACATCAACGGGCTCGAGCTCATTCGCTTCGTGCGCAAGAGCGAGCACCACAAGACGACCCCTCTGCTCATCATCTCCACGCAGAACACCGAGCGCGACGTCGAGCGCGGCCTCACGCTCGGGGCCGACGGCTACGTTCCCAAGCCCTTCTCCGAAGGCGAGCTCACCGACGCCTGCGCGCGGGCCCTGGGCGCCGCGCGGGAGAGCTGAGCGATGGCGGAGCAGGGAAACGGCGGCCGTAGCGAAGGGCCGGCGGACAAAGCGCGAGAGGAGTTCTTCTCCGAGGCTCAGGAGCTGGTCGACGGGCTCGGTCGCGATCTCTTGACGCTGGACTCGGGCGTGAAGTCCGGGCGCGTCGATCCGGAGCTCATCAACGACGTCTTCCGTGCGGTGCATACCCTGAAGGGGCTCTCGGGCATCTTCGGCGCCACCATGATGACCGGCGTGTCGCACGAGCTCGAGGACGTGCTCGACGAGCTTCGCCTCGGGCGCATGGAGGTGTCGGCGCCGGTCCTCGACGTGGTCTTCCGCGCCGTCGAGCTCTACGGGCGCCTGCTGTCGGCCGAGCGCGGCGACGGTCCCGCGCCGGAGGCCGAGGTCGAAGCGCTGCTGATGGCGCTCGGCGGGCTCACGGGCCGCGGCGCAGGCGCCGAGGCGAGCCCCGTGGCTCAGTACGAGCTCGACCCGGGGCTCCTCGGGGTGCTCACCGAGTACGAAGAGCACCGCCTTCGGTCGAGCATCCAGTCGGGCCTCAACCTGTTCAAGCTGCGCGTGCAGTTCCCTCTCGCGACCATCGACACGGCGCTCGACGATCTGAAGGCGAAGGCTCGCCCCCTGGGGGAGATCATCACGTACCTGCCGACCGGCGGGGGGAGCGACGCCGACGCCATCGAGCTGGAAATCCTCATGGCGAGCCGCGAGAAGGTCGCTACGGTGAAGCGGGAGCTGGAGAGCCCCAACCTGCACATCGAAGAAGTGGCGCGCCGTCACGTCGGCCCGGGGCCGAACACGTCGGCGCCGATGCGGCCCAGCGTCTCGCCGACGCCCATCCCGAGCTTCGAGGCAGAGCCGGGGACGGCCCTCGCCCAGCTGCACTCGCACACGCCGGGAACGTCGATCGCGCCGCCGCCCGAGGGGGCGAAGGACGTCTCGCTCCGGTCCGTGAGCCAGACCGTCCGCGTCGACATTCGCAAGCTCGATCACCTGATGAACATCGTGGGCGAGCTGGCGATCGTGCGCACCAGTCTCGGGGCCATGGCCGAGCGGCTGCGCCAGCGTCCCGAGCTCCGTGAGGTATCGCAAGAGCTGCACCGCGTGCATCGCGCCTTCGATCGGCACCTGCAGCAGATGCAGAACGGCATCCTCGAGGTGCGCATGGTGCCGCTCGCGCAGGCCTTCGACAAGCTGGCGCGCATCGTGCGGCAACTCTCGCGGGAGCTGGACAAGCCGGTGAACCTCGTCATCACGGGCGCCGAGACCGAGCTCGACAAGCTGCTCGTCGAGGAGCTGAGCGATCCGCTGATGCACATGATCCGCAACGCCATCGATCACGGCATCGAGACGCGCAACGAGCGCGCCGAGGTCGGCAAGCCTTCGATGGGGACCATCGCGCTCAACGCCTTCCAGAAGGGCAATCAAGTCGTCCTCGAGGTGGAGGACGACGGACGCGGCATGGCCCAGTCGCTCCTCATTTCCAGCGCCATTCGCAAGGGAATCCTGACGGCCGAAGAGGCGAGGGAAATGTCGCCGCGCGAGATCCTCTCGCTGGTCTTCCGGCCGGGGTTCACGACGCGCGAGGAGGTCAACGAGACGTCGGGTCGCGGTGTGGGCATGGACGTCGTGAAGACGAACATCGCGCGCCTCGGCGGCATCGTGGACCTCTCCAGCGAGGAGGGCATCGGCACGAAGGTGACGATCACGTTGCCGATCACGCTCGCGATCATCAGCGTGCTCTTCGTGGAGGTATGCGGCCGCTCCTACGCCATGCCCCTGACCAGTGTGGAGGAAGCGATTGCCTTCGATTCCAGCATGGTCCGCGTCGTCGACGGGCGCGACGTCATGACCGTGCGCGGTACGACGCTCCCCATCTGCTCGCTCGCGAAGCTCTTCGGTCATCCGCCGGCGAGCTTCCCGTCGCACGGCTTCGTGGCCATCGCGTCGGTGGGCAATCGCCGCCTCGGCTTCGTCGTCGATCGCCTGGTCGGGCAGCAGGACATCGTCATCAAGGCGCTCGGACGCACACTGCGCAACGTCCGCGGCTTCGCCGGCGCGACCGAGCTGGGCGACCAGCGCGTGACCCTCGTCCTGGACGTGTCGGCGCTGGTCGACGAGGTGCTCGCCGCGCCCGGGGACTCGCGCGTCCGCGCGCACGGCGAGGGGAGGGCTTCCTGATGTCGACCCTGAGCCGACGAGCGCACGGCGCCTCACGCCGTGCCAGCACCGATGGCCCGCGGGCCGAGTATCTGGCGTTCAAGCTGGCGGGCGACACCTACGCGGTCCGGATCGGCAGCGTCGCCGAGATCCTCAAGCCGCCGCCGATCACGGACGTGCCTCGCGCCGGCCGGTCCATCGTCGGCGTCGTCAGCGTTCGTGGCCGCCTGGTCACCGTCGTCGACCTGCGTCGCCGCTTCGGTCTGCCCGAGAGCGCGGGCGACGCGCGCACGCGCATCTTGCTCGTGGCCGCCGGCGGGGAAGAGCTGGTCGGCTTGCTGGTGGACGAGGTGTTGCAGGTCTACCGCCTCGCCGAGTCGGAGATCGAGCCCGCGACGGTCCTGGGAGGCGAGCAGCCGGCGCACATCATCGGGATCGGGCGGCCGGCGTCGGTCGCGGCAAGCGCAGGCGGTCGTCGCGGTCCCGAGACCGTTCTCGTTCTTCTGGACCTAAGGCCGGTGATCGAACTGTGAAGCGCAGAGACCTGGAATCCTCGCCCAAGCGCAAGGACCCCGCGAAGAACCTCGTCGGGTGCGTGGTGGGCGACGTGAACTATGCGATTCCCATCGCGGCCGTGCGCGAGATCGTGAACCCGCTCGCGGTCGTGGAGCTCCCTGGCGCGCCACCCGCCGTCATCGGCGTGGCGGACTACCGCGACGAGGTCGTGCCGGTGGTGGATCTGCGCACGCGCTTCGGCCTCGGGCCCAGCCCGGTGACGCGCAAGACCAAGTGGATCATCTTGCACCGTGGGGAGAGCGCGCTCGCGCTGGTCGTGGACGTCGTCACCGGCGTCTTTCGCAGCGGCGAGCTGAGGCCGCCGCCGGCCCTCGGTGGCGGGGACGACACGCGAGGGCTCGAAGGCGTGACGACCCACGAGGGGAGCCTGGTCTTCGTGCTCGATGCCGACCGGTTCGACGAGCTCGTCGCGCCGGTCGTGCATTCCCTGGAGAGTGCCCCGTGAGCGAACGTGACGACGTGGAGCGCGCCCTCGTCGACGCGGATCCGGAGGTGCGACGCGTCGCCACGCAGCAACTGTCGCGCCTCGACGGGAAGATCGCGGCCGAGCTCGTGGTCCGCACCCTGGGCGACGAGGACTGGCGCGTGCGCAAGGAGGCGGTCGCCGCGGCCGCCTCGCTCGAGCGTCGCGACGAGGTCCTCCGCAGGCTCGCAGCCGCGCTCGATGACCGCTCGAACATCGGCCTGCGAAACAGCGCCGTCGAGGCGATGATCGCCATCGGACCGGACGCGGTCCCGGCCGCCACGGCGGCGGTTCGCAGCCTCGACGCCGACGGTCGCAAGCTGGCCGTCGAGGCCCTGGGCGGGATCCCCGACGAACGCTCGGCCGTCGAGCTCGTGCGGGCCCTCGCCGACGACGATCGCAACGTCCGGTACGCCGCCGCCGAGGCGCTGGGGGCTGCGGCCGTGACCAGCGAGAGCGCGCGCGACGCCGCCTTCGCAGCGCTGGCGGCGCACCTGGCCGGGCCAGATCCGCAGATGGTCCTCGCGGCCCTCGGCGCGCTCGTTCGTCTCGATGCACCGCTTCGCTTCGCGACGCTGAAGCCGCTCCTGGGCGAGCCGCTGGCGCGCAGCCTGGTCCTTCGCGCCCTCGGCCGTTGCCCGGAGACCGAAGCGGCCGAAGAGCTGGTCCGAGCTTCGATCCAGGCCAGCGGCGGCGGGCTCGACGCGGCGCTTCGTGCGCTCGGCGCGTGGGTGCTCGCGGCGCGCGCGGCAGAGCGGGATCTTCGCCCCGTCCGCGACGCTCTGCGTGCCGAGCCCAGCGCCCAGGCTCGCATCTCGGCGGCCTTCGACCAGGGGACGGCGCGCGGCGACGCGCTCCTCGTCGGGGCGCTCCTCGGTGGCGACGCCGAGGTCGAGCGCCTGCTCACGGCCCTCTCCGATCCAGAGCTCGCGTCACACGCCGAAGACGCAGTCTCGATCCTGGGGCAGGACGCAACCCGCGCTCTCCTCCTGCGGCTGACGTCGCTCCCGGCCCACAAGAGGGCCGAGCTCCTCTTCGTCGTCGCGGGGCACGTGGACTCGCTGGACTCCGACGCGCTCGGCGTCGTTCGGCGGGAGATCGAAGGGGGCTCCGAGGGTGCGGCGGCAGCCGCGCTGCACCTCCTCGCGCTGCACGGCGACGCGTCGGATCTCCAGCGCGCCATCACCCTCGTGACGGCGGGCGATCCGCGCGTCTCTGCGGCTGCCTCAGCGGCGCTCCTCTCTCTCGCGGGGCGTTTTCCCAAGGAAGCGCGCGCGGCGCTCCAGGCCACGCCCGCCGATGGACCGATGAGCACCGCGGCATCCGTGCTCCTGCTCGGCCTCGTTCGAGCGAAGGATCGCGCGGACGACGACGTCGAGCTGCTCCGTCGTGCGCTCGGCTCGGGCACCGCGAAAGGGCGCCGCGCGGCCGTCGAAGCGCTGGCCGAGTACGGCGGCGCCGCCGCGAAGGAGCTCGTCGCCATGGTGCTGGCCGACGAAGAGCGGGAGGTCCGCCTCGCAGCCGTTCGCGCCCTCGGCGTGCTGCAGCACGCCGACGCGCTCGAGGCCCTCCTCGGGTCGGTGAGCGATCTCGAGACCGTCGCCGCCGCGTGTCGGGCTCTCGGCGCCGCGGATCCCGATCGATGCCTCGCGGTCGCGCGCCGGCTCGTCCTCAGTGCCGACGCCGCCATCGCGTGCGCCGCCGTCGAGGCCGCGGGCCCCCTCGACGGGCCCGCCCGCGAGGACGTGCTCCTTGCTGCGCTCGAGCACCCAGACGCCGAGGTCGTGAAGCTCGCGCTGTCGGAGCTGCACAGGACGACCGACGATCGCTACCTGGCCCGACTTGGGACATGCCTCGATCACGAGTCCTGGGAGGTGCGCCGTCTGGCCGCAGAGCTCCTCGGCGTGCAGCGTTCTCTTGCGGCGCAGGCCCTTCTCCGGGCGCGTCTGGAGCGCGAATCGGACGGGTCGGTGAAAGAGGCACTCGTCATGTCCCTGGGGCATCACCCTCCGGATGCGGAAGGGACCTGAAGGTTGTCGCGCCCCACGTCCTTCGACGCCATTGCGCTCAAGCCCGACGAGTTCCGGCTCCTGCGCGATCTCCTGGCAGGACGGACGGGCCTCTATTTCCCGGACGACGCGCGCAGCACCCTCGAGCGAAGGTTGCGCGAGCGCCTCGTCGTGCTCGGCGTGTCCAGCTTCGGCGAGTACTGCCACTACCTTCGCTTCAACGCGCGCGCCGCGGCCGAGTGGGACGAGGCGGTCGAGCTCCTCACGACGAACGAGACCTACTTCTTCCGCGAGGCGTATCAGCTTCGCGCGTTCCACACCGAGGTGCTGCCGCTCCTCGCCGAGCAGGCGAAAGGGCGCAAGCGTCTGTCGATATGGAGCGCTGGGTGCTCGACGGGCGAAGAGATCTACACGCTCGCCATCCTCGTCGCGCAGAGCGGCATCTTCGAGGGGTGGGACGTGCGCATCTTCGGCTCGGACATCTCGCGGCGCTGCGTGGCCGCCGCGCGTCGCGGGGTCTATGGCGCGGCGTCCTTCCGCTCGACCTCGCCCGAGGTCAAGCGAGCATGGTTCGTGGAGCAGTCCGACGGCTTCCACGTGGTCGATCGGATCCGCTCCATGTGCCACTTCGGCTGCATGAATCTGCTCGACGAGGAGCGTTTGCGCCTGCTCGGGCGTGCCGACGCGGTCTTTTGTCGTAACGTGCTCATCTACTTCGACCAGCACGCCCGCCGCAGGGTCATCGACTCGTTTCACGAGCGGCTCTACCCGGGCGGCGTTCTCTTCCTGGGTCACTCCGAGTCGCTGCTCAACGTGACAACCGCCTTCGAGCTCCTGCATCTGAAAGAAGACCTCGTGTATCGCAAGCCCCTCGCCGCGAAGATGGATGGCCCGGCCGGAGGCACCCCGTGAGCAACGTCGCGAGCCCGACGCGCATCAAGCTCCTGGTGGTCGACGATTCGGCCTACAACCGGCGCAACATCGCCGACATCTTCGTCGGGCACCCGGACGTCGAGATCGTCGGCAAGGCCGCCGACGGGGAGGAGGCGCTGCGCCTGGCGGTGCTCCTCAAGCCCGACGTCATCACCCTGGATCTCGAGATGCCCCGGATGGACGGCTTCACGTTCCTCCGCATCCTCATGGCCAAGCAGCCGACTCCGGTCATCGTGGTGTCGTCGTATGCGCAGAAGGAGAACGTCTTCAAGGCGCTGGAGCTCGGCGCCCTGGACTTCGTGACGAAGCCCGACCGGCAGATCACCAACGACGTCACCGGCCTCAAGGAGCAGATCCTCCCCAAGGTCCTGCAGCTCCGCGGAGCCCGGCCGGCACTGGCGCGATTTTCGCAGCTGCGTCGCATCCCGAGCGGGATCTTCTCGGACGGCGCCACGCCGTCGACGGCGCCTTCGGCGCGAGTGCCCACGTACATCGCGCCGCGGTTCCTCGTGGCCATCGCCAGCTCGACGGGCGGTCCCAGCGCGCTGCTCGAGATCTTCGGTCGCATCCCGGCCTCGACGACGGCCGCGTTCGTGATCGCCCAGCACATGCCCGACAAGTTCACGCGCACCTTTGCCGAGCGGCTGGCCAAGCGCGGGCAGATTCGCACGACCGAGGCGCAAGACGGCGACCGGGTGCCGGCGCGTGCGGGGTTCGTCTGCCCGGGCCGGCAGTGCATGGAGGTCGCCTCGAGCGGCGGCGAGATGCGCCTCCGCGTGGGCCCGCCGAGCGCCAACGACAAGTACGTGCCGAGCGGCGACCGGCTGCTGCGCACGGCCGCGCTCGCGGGGGGCTCGCGGACCGTCGGCGTCATCCTCACGGGGATGGGGGACGACGGCGTGGAGGGGGCGCGCGCCATTCGCGAAGCGGGCGGTACGGTCATCGCCGAATCGCAGGAGTCGGCGGTCGTCTACGGCATGCCCGGCTCGGCCGTGCGCGCGGGCGTCGTGTCGAGAGAGCTGTCTCTGACGCAGATCGCCGACTACCTGGCCCAGCTGGCGTGAACGCCGCCCCGGTTTCTTGGTAAGGTGGCTCTCCAGATGAGCAACACCATCGACCAGGACCTTGCACGTCTCCTCGAGCTCGGGGAGCACATCGTGAAGCGCGCGACCGATGGTGGAGCCACGGTCGCCGAGTGCACTCTTCGCTCCGGCGCCGAGCTCTCGGCCAAGGTGCGCCTCGGCGAGACCGAGCTGGTCGAAGAGGCGGGCCACCGCGCGGCGGGTCTTCGCCTCATGAAAGGCAAGCGGGTCGCCATGACGTCGACCAGCGATTTCTCCGAGTTCGGCCTCTCGCGTTTCGTGGGCGACGCCCTCGAGCTGCTCGAGCTCTCGCAAGAGGACCCGTTCGCCGGCCCTGCCGACCCGAAGCTCCTCTGCGATCCGAGCGCCCAGCCGGACCTCTTGCTCTACGATCCGAAGGGCGGCTCGGTCGACGCGGCGCAGGCCATCGACATCGCCACGCGCGGCGAGGCCGCGGCCCGCGCCTTCGACGCGCGCATCACCAACAGCGAGGGCGCCACCTTCGGGCGCACCGCCGGCGGCGCGGCGCTGGTGCTCTCCAGCGGATTTCGTGCATCTTACAAGGGATCCTACGCGTCGCTCAGCGTGGTTCCCGTGGCCGACGACGTCGGCGGCAAGAAACGACG